>Ga0265780_10000414_pt1 | contig 67088 bp, 47 predicted proteins | sample P1T30metagenome_FD_192432 | JGI IMG/M metagenome (GOLD analysis project Ga0265780, IMG submission 192432) | Plant litter microbial communities from East Loma Ridge, Irvine, California - P1 T30 | ecosystem: Environmental > Terrestrial > Plant litter > Unclassified | place: USA: California...
CTGCGTTATGTAGCGCCCCGGGTTGTAGATGAGAGCATCGCAACCGAAGAGATCCCGACCCTCAGTGAGCTGGATCATGCAGTTATCAGTACGGTTACCCAGGATGGCAAAGAAGGCGGATCCAATATAACTCCGCTGGCAAACGGGACAGGTGGTAACGGAACTGGACCCGGCGTAACAGAAGGGGCTTCCGAAGAAATTCTAGATTGGACTAATATTGAAAAATATCCTGAATTCCCCGGTGGGATGGAAGGTTTCGGAAAATACCTGCGTAAGAATCTCCGTTATCCCGCTTCGGCAGCAGATGCCGGGATAATGGGAAGAGTAGTACTCAGCTTCGTAGTGGAAAGAGACGGCAGCCTGACCGATATCAAAGTAGTTAAAGGAATAGGATTCGGATGCGACGAAGAGGCGGTTAGGGTAATTAAGAAATCCCCCCTCTGGTCACCCGGCATCCAGAACAAACGTAACGTTCGTGTACAATACACCATGCCCATCATGTTTCAGATAAGTGAGTAATATCTGCATTCCAGGCTGCAGGCCCATCCTGCAGCCGGATTATAAGGTCCTGAATTAAATTTTTTCTACTTTTGCCTGGTCTTCAGAATTTGTTTTGAAGACCAGTTATCGTTTAATCCTTACCAATAAATGTTAAAGATCGGGGCTCTTCATCATGTTGCCATTATCTGTTCAGACTACGGCATCTCAAAAAAGTTCTATACCGAAATACTCGGTCTGGAAATCCTTTCAGAAGTATACCGTGAAGAGCGGCGCTCCTATAAACTTGATCTTCTGGCCGGCAATGCTCAGATAGAACTGTTTTCTTTTCCTGACCCTCCCGAAAGGGTATCCCGCCCCGAGGCGCGGGGGCTAAGGCATCTGGCTTTTCTTAGTGAAGACCTCGATGCTGATGTTGCCGATCTGCAAAGGCAGGGAATACCTGTAGAACCTGTAAGGCTCGATGAGCTTACAGGCAAAAGATTTACTTTTTTTGAAGACCCGGATCATCTGCCCCTTGAGCTCTACGAAAAATAATATATTCCGCTTTAAGCAGTTCTCTGTAGATCAGGACGGCTGCGCAATGAAAGTCAATACCGATGGTGTATTGCTCGGAGCACTGGCTGCAAAACAGGATCCGGGAACCATACTGGATATAGGCACCGGGACAGGAGTCATAGCGCTTATGCTTGCGCAGCGTTTCCCTGAAGCATATATCGACGCAGTAGAAATAGACGCACAGGCAGCGAATACAGCAGCGCAGAACTTCTATGCCTCTGCCTTTGCAAAACGCCTGAACGTATCTCCATATTCATTTCAGGAATTTTCTGTCTGTTATCCCGATAAAAAATACGACCTTATTATAAGCAATCCTCCCTTTTTTATCGATTCCTTAAAAAATCCCGACAAGCAAAAACAAACGGCCAGGCATGCCAGAAAAGATTTTTTTGCCGAACTGGTCGCGTTTGCCGGCCGGCATCTAAATGTTTCGGGCGCCTTTTCCCTTATCCTGCCTCCCGAAACTTCCGCATTGCTTAAAAAATATGCAGGAGAAAATAATCTCCATTTAAAAGAAAGTGTCAGTATATGTTCCTTTGCCGCCAGTACTGCGCATCGCGAAATGCTCAGCTTTAGCACCGGAAAGCAGGAACACTCCTCATCTGTTTTTGTTATTTATAAAGCGGAAAGACAATATTCAGAACAGTATGTCGACGCACTAAGAGACTTTTTTACTATCTTCTGATACCTCTGGAAAAAAACTCATATTTAACATATTATTTACATTGCATAACAGCTCAGGACAGATAAAACCCCGGGAATAGTTATCTTAGTCCTATCGTAAACTATGAAGAGTTAAACCGGCTCCGTTTGTATAAACTCCGGCAATAAATAAAAACAATAAACTACAGGAACCATCACCGGCAAGAGGTGTAATCACCTTTGCTTTAGCAGGAAATAATTTTTAATGAAGAAAATCGGACTACTTTCCGATACCCATGGCTATTTGGACGAAGCGGTATTTAACTATTTTGAAGATTGTGATGAAATATGGCATGCCGGCGATTTCGGGAATTTAGAACTGGCAGACCGGCTCGCCGCCTTTAAGCCTTTAAAAGGAGTTTACGGGAATATCGACGGCCCCGATCTTCGGAGAGTTTACCCGGAAACCCTCAGATTTAAGTGTGAAGAAGTGGATGTTTGGATGACCCATATCGGCGGCTATCCCGACAGGTACAGCCCAAAAGTGAAGGCAGAGATCTACCTTAATCCACCTAAAATCTTTATTGCGGGACATTCTCATATTTTAAAAGTGATTTATGATAAAAAAATTGGTACTTTACACTTAAATCCTGGAGCAGCGGGCAAACAAGGATGGCATAAAACGCGTTCACTGTTAAGATTCCGCATTTCAGAAGAAAAAATCCACACTTTGGAGATTATAGAACTGGGGAGTAGATAATGTAAAAAATACACTAAGTATATGTCAGCAGTTAAAACTTTAGGTCAGTTTATCATTGAAAAACAAAAAGATTTCCCTTATGCAAAGGGAGAATTATCACGTCTGCTCCGCGACATCGGCATTGCAGCGAAAATCGTTAACCGCGAAGTCAACAAAGCCGGGCTGGTAAACATCCTCGGCGAAGTAGGCACGACAAATTCCCATGGAGAGTCGCAGAAGAAACTGGATGTTTATGCTAACGATCAGTTTATCTCGGCGCTTTCTATTGGCGGTGAGTGCTGTATCATCGTGTCAGAAGAAAACGACGAGGCCGTACATATAGAATCTGAAGTTTCTAAAAATGCCAAATATATTGTAGCGATCGACCCGCTCGACGGTTCATCTAATATAGATGTGAACGTTTCTGTAGGTACCATCTTCTCCATTTACAGGAGAAAATCTACCGAAGGCAGGCCAACGCTTCAGGATGCACTGCAGAACGGAATCGAACAGGTTGCAGCCGGTTATGTAGTATATGGCTCGTCTACTATGCTTGTGTATACCACAGGAAAAGGAGTGAACGGCTTTACGCTCGATCCTTCTATCGGGGAGTTTTGCCTGTCGCATCCTAACATGACCGTACCTAAAGATGGTTATATCTACTCCATAAACGAAGGTAATTACGTTCACTTCCCTGAAGGGGTGAAACAATACATTAAATACTGCCAGGTAGAAGATAAAGGATCCAAGCGCCCGTATATATCAAGGTATATCGGATCTATGGTTGCCGACCTGCACAGAAATCTGCTGAAAGGAGGAATATTTATTTATCCAACTACATCAAGTGCGCCTAAAGGAAAATTAAGGCTGGTATATGAATGTAATCCTATGGCTTTTATCCTGGAGCAGGCGGGAGGAAGAGCGACAACCGGATTTGAACGTATCCTCGAACTTGAAGTTGAATCGCTGCATCAGCGTTCAGCAATATTCCTGGGATCTGAAAATATGGTGCTTAAAGCCGAGGAAATGATGAGGAAATATTCTCCCGAAATAGGACCCGAAAAAGCTGCTGACACAGACAACCGTACCGAGGCGATAATACCAGAGCCGGTAGACCCTGTTACTGGTATTTTGGGATAGAGAGGAGGGATTAACTAAATCCCCCATTATCTCTTGCATTCTCTGCTTCAAAAACAGAGTCGATCAATAACTTATCTTTTTGCTGATACGCTGCGACCGCTAAACGGTCGCAGCGCTCGTTTTCAGGGTGACCGGCATGGCCCTTGATCCATTGAAAACGGACTTTATGTATTTTATATAACTGCAGAAACCTTAACCAGAGATCTTTATTCTTCTTCCCTGCAAAACCTTTGTTCAGCCATCCGAATACCCATTTTTTTTCAACAGCATCTACTACATATTTCGAATCAGAATAAACCAGCACATCCTGCCCCGGCTTTTTCAGCGCTTCCAGGCCGGCAATGACAGCCAGAAGCTCCATCCTGTTATTAGTAGTTTTGCGAAAACCCGCTGCCAGTTCTTTATAATGTTGCCCGGCTCTGAGTACCACACCGTATCCACCCGGTCCGGGGTTACCACTCGAAGCACCGTCTGTATATAGTTCTATCATTTTTGTTTCTAATTAGAATATGTAATCCGGAGAACTTCACATTCTCCGCATACACTTTTCATCTGCGGCAAGTACCGGGTATTCCAGATAGCTCCATTACATATTCCCTTTCTTTGCCGGATATATCCAGGCGTCCTTAACAGCTTCATAAGTGTGCTGTTTAAGGCCACATCGATCATATCTATATGTTTTATGCTATTCTGTATCCCCGTAGCTCCATAGGAGCGTCCTGTTGCAGAATACCATATTATATTACAAGTAGTATCGTAAGTACGACCGTTAATAAGCTATACTGCATCCGCCGTCCCAATTCCAGCCGGCAAAGGTAAAAATATAGGTTGATTTGCCTTAATCAGAATTTTTTACTCTTCAGGCGGATAGAATTTCCAATAACAATCACATCAGAGAAAGCCATGGTTAAAGCCCCCACCATAGGATTCAAAAGCCCTAAAGCAGCAACCGGAATAGCAATAATATTATAAAAGAAAGCCCAGAAAAGATTCTGTTTTATGGTAAGCAGTGTGTGTTTTCCCGTTTTCAGAAGAGTTACCACCGATTGCAGGTCCGTTTTTAGCAAAATTACTTCTGCTGATTGGATAGCGATATGACTGGCATCACTCAATGAAATTCCCACATCTGAACAGCTCAACGCAGGAGCATCGTTAATCCCATCGCCGATCATTGCAGTTTTCTCTTTCTTTTTCAGCTCATTGATGATCTCCAGCTTCTCATGAGGTAATTTCTCTGCATAAACCTGTTTTATCCCCAGCTCATCCGCTATTTTTTGACATTTCTTCAACTGGTCGCCGCTTAACAGAACAGGCGTAATTCCCATTTCCTTAAGGCTGTTTATTAAGGCCCTTGCCCCGGGCTTAAGCTCGTCCTCAACCAAGAGCCTGGCAACACTGGCCCCATTCTTTTTAAGGAACAAGTTGAATTCTCCTGCCGTTTCGTTTTTATCCAGGATATTTTTAGAACCTAAAAGGAAGATATTTCCATCCGTATCCGTTCCCTTCATCCCAATGCCCTTTTCTTCCTCGACCTTTGTCAGGATTACCCCTGCAGTGACCTTATCCTTAAGCTCATTAACAAGCGATACCGCAATCGGGTGATTAGAGTAACTTTCAATAGCCGCGACCAGGTTTATAACATCTGTTTCAGATATACCATCCGCCTGTATTTGCTGTAACCTGAATTTTCCGGTAGTGAGCGTGCCCGTTTTATCGAAAACGACCTGCTTAACAGAAGCTATCTTTTCAATCGTATCTCCCCCTTTGATAAGAAGTCCGTTTCTGGCAGCCCGGCCAAGCCCGACCATCACTGCCGTTGGTGTGGCCAGTCCCATAGCACAAGGGCAGGATATCACCAATACAGCAATCGCGTTCATCATAGCACGCTGGAAGCTAACATCAAAAACCAGGTAGGCCAGTATAAAACTAAACAGCGAAATACTTAATACGACAGGAACAAATATCGCTGCCACTTTATCCCCCAGTTTCTGTATAGGAGGTTTGGCGGCCTGCGCCCTTTTCATCAGGTCAATGATCTGCGAAAGCACAGTATGTTTGCCGGTTTTAGTAACCAGCATCCTCAAGCTGCCTTTTTCGAGGATGGTACCACCGGTAATCTTATCATATTTTACTTTCTCTACCGGCATACTTTCGCCGGTCAGCATCGATTCATTAACGGCCCCCTCACCCCAGATGATCTCGCCATCTGCCGGTACTTTATCGCCGGAACCCACAATAAGAATGTCGCCGTTCCGGATCTGAGAAGAAGGGATCTGTTCCGTTTCGCCGTTCAATAAGCGTTTGGCAGTAGTTTGCTGAAACTTAAGCAGCTCTCTTACTGCAGAAGTGGTCTGTACAACCGAGCGCTTTTCAAATACATTGCCAAGAAGTACCAGTGTTATGATCGTCGCCGAAGTTTCATAAAAGAGATAATCGTGCCCCATTTCTTTTACCGTTCCTATAAAGCTGTAGATAAAAGCAGCCGATGAGCCGATAAATATCAGCACATCCATATTGGGAACACCACCTTTAACAGAATGATAGGCGCTTCTTCCGAAATGCAGGCAACCCAGTATAAATACCGGAAGGCAGAGGCCAAGCTGTACCAGCGGATCATGAAGAACAGGGAAGGGGAGCAGCATGTGAAGAAAAAGCGGGATGGTGAAAAGCAGGCAGAACAGGAACTTGTTTTCTATTTTCTCATAAAAATGCTCTTTACTTACCTGCTCAGGAGTGGATACTTTAAAACCGAGTCCCTCGATGTCCTTTATTACCGAGGGGATCACAGCATCGGTAACCGATCTGAATTTCACCTCTTCATTGGCGAAATCAACAAATACACCTTCAAAGCCTTTTTTCTCCAGGAGCTTGTGTACCGAAATAGCGCAGTTGTTGCAATGCATGCCGGTAACGTTAAGCTCGATCAATTGCTCTTCCATGATTATAAATACCCCTTTATATTCAAATTTACAGATATAAAAGTGGTTTTAAAACAGCTAAAAATACAGGCCGGATATAAGGCTTTTTATAAGGCGATGATTTACAGGTTTATAAAATCTGTATATTAATTTGCATAATGACAGAATTGACTTATTTTTGTGTCACTAAACACGGTGGTTTTAGCTCAGTTGGTTAGAGCGCCTGATTGTGGTTCAGGAGGTCGTGGGTTCGAGCCCCATATTCCACCCTTTATGGGGCAAGGTCTTTAAAACAGATTTTAGCCCCATTTTTTTTGCCTGTAACTCCTTGTTTTTCACATATATTACAGACGCAGCCTCGTTCATTTTTGTGGTTCGACATCCCCCCTCAGAAAGTCAATTTTTCAGGAAAAAGCATCCCTACTAAGTATCTTTGACCGGCAATGGTCGAATCATCAAAGAACCAATCCAGCATTTCCAGGTTCAAAATGGTTTTTTCTGCTATTGGTCGGATATTCAAGAGGTTCGAACTTTGTTCCATAACCGTGTTCAGCTTCGCTTCCAGCCTTACCACCTGTTCACTGGCATCTTTCACCTTGCGAAATTCCGCCGCATCAATCTCGTCTGATAGCATCAGCTCCCTGGCTTTATCGATACGGTTGTTTTGCTCATTGATGTGTTGTATCAATTCTTTGCGTTCTTCTTTTATAGAACGTGTTTGGTTATTGTAGCAGTCCGTCACGGTTTCGACAAATAGTTCTGAGTAACCTTTACGTGGTAAAAACAGCATCAGTTCCTCCATAAATGACTTATTGACTTCCTCAGCCCTAAAGCGAACGCCACAGGCAGAACGACAATGATAATAAACTCGGTAAGTGGTACGGCCTTTGGAAGCACTGCCGGTTAACATTCTTGGACATTTAGGACATTTCAAAAAGTTGCGCAGTGGCAGATCCTTTGGCGTAGCTATCGCTAGCCCGTAAACTTTCTTTCTACCATCCAGTACGTCTTGCACTTTGTAAAATAACCCTTCTGAAATCAGCGGTTCGTGTAATGCCTGAACCAGTCTTGCTGGTTCATCTTTATATTCTGCCAGCCTGATCTTGCCGCAGAGTTTTATTATTATTGAAACATTTAGAGGAGCGGAATATGCTATTATTGTCACAGACCAGGATGGTAATAATTTAGTATTTGACACGTTTTAAGATGCTGATAATGAGTGAAATGACTGCCAGGCAGGAATTATTATCGAGCTTTAAAACGGCTTAAAAAACCATCAAATCGCTCAAATCCCCGAGCGGCCCTTACGAGCATTAAATTCTAATAAGATTTACACCGACAATTGGGTGCTCTTTTTCTATTTTAGATAAAGAATTTTTTAACTGCGCAAATAGGCTGCATACTTGTTGCCTACCTTTACTTAATACCAACCACTAAAGATATGAGCGATAACAATGAGAATTCATTATCCAGGGTGATAACACTGGACGAACTACTGTTTGCCAGTATACCTTCTACTGCCAGAAACGAAGTGATTGAAGCATCTGTAACTGTTGAAAGGATAATAACGACTATGCTTGCAATGTTTTTGAACATTGATATTGATACTTCAAAATCATTTAGTAAAAGCGGCCTGTCCTTCAGCAGTAAGCTCAATCTTCTCGCGGACATCAATATGATTGATACCGAAGAAAAAAGTAAATTGATAAAATTTTCAGAGATCCGAAATATTTTCGCTCACGACAGTAGTATTTTCATGTATTATCAATGTTTTCAATTGAACGGTATAAAAGGGTTTCTAATAAATAGATATGGTGAACAACAATCAAAATATGGCTTTGAAGAAGATAACAACAAACTGCTGTTTACCAAATTATTTGAAGATGTAAAATCGATATGCAGGAAACTCTTTCATAAAATGATGGATAAGGCAAAAGATTCTGGCAGGCAAATTGGCACCGTGGAGTTTTTTCAAAATTTGCAACACGTACTCGCAAAACTGTCAGAAGAAGACCCTGCTTTTGGAGCCATCATTGACAATGCTTATGAAAAAGCAAAACAAATATGGCGGGATAACAATGAAAAAAAAGAAAGCTAAAACACAGATGGATACTTAAGTATATGGCGAAGCAAGACACAAAGCGAATACAAATATTTGATCTTTACTCGGCAAATCTCCATTTATTGAATGATAATGGACTTATTACCAAACAGGTACTTAAGTATGAGAAAACTTATATATGTCCCATTTGCCTGGATCAATTTTCAATAGATGATTTAGATATAAAAAAAGCGAATTATCTAACTCTGGAAGACGTTCCGCCTAAGTCGTTAGGTGGTAAAGCCAATTTATTAACTTGTAAAAAATGTAATAATACCGCTGGACACGCGATTGATAACCACTTATCAGCAAGGTTGAAAGAAATGGATAATAGAAAATTTCTGCCAGGTACAGAACTCAAAGTAAGATTTTCACAAGACAACAAAGTGGTACAAGGTGAAATTAAAGTCGAGATGGACGGCACGATGAAAGCTTTTAATAGCTATAAAAATAACAAGCGTGAAAATTTAGATAACTATATAAAAGGCATTTCACCCAAAACAGGAAATCCTATTCTTAACATGGAGGTGATCGGCCCCAAAATAGATTTCAAGCGCTTACAAGTCGGTATACTAAAAACGGCATATTTGCTGGCATTTGAAAAATTTGGTTATGAAGTAATATTAGATTTATCTTTTGATCCTGTTCGAGAACAAATCAAAAATCCGGATAAAGATATTTATCCTATGCAGTTCTGGTTTGTGGGCCCTTTTACAAAATCTAATGAAGGAGTGCATATCGTTACAAATGATGGACTGGAATGCTTTATGGCCATTTTTTCCTTAACAAGCCGAACAACAAAAACATTTGGAGCGATACTGCCATTAAAAACTAATCCCATAATAGAAGTGGTTGCCGGATTTCACGCTAGTATAGCACTCGATGTAAATTACGGTGCAGAATTTCTCAGGCTTGACTCAGCTACAGGCTACATAAATGATTTAAATTCTATTAAAGACCTCGATTATGCCGTAAAAAAAATCAGAGCGAAGAAATAATGATCAAGTATTTATGAAATATCTATAAACACAATCACAATGAATTTTGACCTTACTTTAAGCAACAAAATTTTCAAAAATAACTTGAAATCCTATCTTAAAATAGCTAATGACAGCCTATTGCTAATTGCCGAACTAAATGAGCTATTTGTTACAGAAATGCAGAATAAAACCGGAATAAATGATAGCTGGTTAGAAGAATCAGCCCACTTAAACAATGCGGCCTGGATTCATTTAAATGCAATCTACATTTCTCTTTTTTCCTCATTTGAACACTTTATGCTTAAGGTAGTTAAAAAGGTAGAAGGCATCCCAGGTACAAAAATTCAACTAAAACACATTGGCGGTGCGGCAATTTTAGATAAATACGTCATGTATTTATTTTAGTTGGTAATATAGATCGAACCGACCAATCAAAATCCCCTTGGGATAAAATCAAGCAATTTAAAGCCGTTAGAAATCTACTTGTTCATAACGGTGGCATTATGCAGGATTCGATTGATAGCCCGTTGGAGAAGCATCCAAATTTTCTTTTTTTAAAAAGCCAAGACGTTATTATGGCCGGGGGCCTTGGCATAATTCGGATGTGTAATGATAAAACCCTTAAGGCTTTTGCAGATATCACATCTAAACTAACGGACGAAATTGTTACCGAATTTCAAATAAAATTCGGTAACAATTGATTGGTTTACAATTTCATATACTTAAAGGCATAAACCTAAAATAGGATATTGACTTAAAGATATCGTCAGTCTGCCTTAATCAACAAAATACGATTGCCCATTTTGTCAATCGTGTATTGACGGTAAATATAAATTGAACAGAAAGATTTGATGGGACTTTCCAGATAGACTGTTGCAATTAAATCGACCGATTATCTAAGAAAATATTGTTTGCCAAACTTGCACTGAATTTGTAATGTTGCTACCTAAATAAATTATTCATTTCTTTATTGAAATGAATAAAATTAACCTAAAAGCTTATTTTCCTGCGCTGGCCTGGAATTTTGCCATACTTTCCGCCTTGTTGTTTTTTCGCGTACCTGTTAGTTCATTGTTGGACACTTTATTGGTGAAGCCGTTATTTGCAAAATTTGACAATAGTTTACTCACAAACGTTTTGCTGATTATACTCTCTATACTAACCGGCGTATGGTTATGGCGTTCAGGCAATCCACGTTTTTTACTGTTGCTTAGCTTTTTTGTTTTGGCCCTTTATGTTATTGAAGCTTGTAATCCTTACTGGCATTTTTATTCTTTGCGATTAATTCCCTTTTTGCATCCTTTAGATATTTTAGCCGCAACTTTTATTCTGCCGGGGTTTAAGGTTTGCTTTCCGGTTACGCCCCTGACGGCAACGGTAGTTAATGACGGTGGATTTGCAGAAGATTTACCGGTAGTTACTTTGGAGGGGGATTTATTCCAGCGACGTATAGTGGCTAAGGAACTGGCCAACATGATCAATATCACCCCTAACCAGAAATCATTTGCAATTGGCGTTCTCGGTAGCTATGGAAGTGGAAAAACCTCTTTTATCAATTTGATTAACTTACAACTTGATCAGGCTAAAACAGAAGTTATCTACTTTAACCCCTGGAGTGCCGAAACAGCTGCAAACATTCAAAAAGAATTCTTTGATCTGTTGGCAGCTAAGCTGGCTGATCTTAATTCAAAGCTGCCTGGACTGATTATCAAGTATTCCCGTAAACTGAGCAGATTGGATAGTTCTACAGAAAAGTTCGTCAAGCAAATTGGCTTTATCAGTAATTTGATTCAGCGAGACAGCTACCTGGACGACTATGACCAAATAAACGCATTATTATTATCCTGCGGAAAAAAAATTGTCGTGACGATAGATGACGTGGACAGATTATATCCGAATGAGGTAATGGAAGTACTGCGCCTGATTCGTAATACCGCAAACTTTAGTAATATTTTTTACCTGGTTGCCTACGAAAGGAGTTATGTGGAAGAGAGCATCCGAACATTGAATCGACATGCCCCTGGCAGTTATTTGGATAAGATCATTCAAATGGAAATTCCCTTGCCTAAAATGGAAAACAATGATTTGCTTGATATGATGTCGTTAGAACTAGAGAAAATAATCACAGCTGAAGATATGATTTCCTTTAAGGAACAGGTAGTAAAAAACGGATTTGAATCACAATATGAAATGTCATTTCCAAACGTGTTGCGTAATTCAAGGGATGTTGTCAAATTCATCAATAATTTCAAGATAACTTATAAGCTATTGGGTAGAGAAACCCTATTTGACAATCTTTTTGTACTAGAACTGCTCAAATTTAGATTCCCGCTTATTTATGATAGATTGTTTGAAAGGACAGATGAGATTTTGTACGATACGCCTGTTCGTTCAGCGCACGAGGAATATTATCAATTACGTACTTATAAAGAAGACAAAAATGATCTGTTGCATTTTGCCCGGACCTTGCGTGCTGAACAAATGGATGAACAGGATATCAAGTTGATAAGTTCGTTATTGCGAAACCTGTTCTTTAGGTTTAATCGATCTAAAGCAGCAAAAAATGCAATTATTTATCCCAGCGCTTTTGGCCGATATTTCCGTTATCGCATTGCATCTACCGAAATTTCTGAAAGACGTTTTAGGGAAGCTTTTTCAGGCGGTCTTGATGCGTTGAAGAAGTTTATTGATGAATGTGTTGATGCGAAATTAACTCACCAAATCTCCACCAGGTTATTCCAGGAAAATGTATCTGATCGCGTGGGGTTTGAATTAAAAATAGCTGGGATATTTTACATCGGGCCTAAGTTTGTTGAGCAAAAAGGGGTTACAGGATTTAATTACCAAGCGCTAATTGAACTGCTATATAATCACGAAAATAGATTGTCAAATAAATATTATGGGAAAAGCAGTATAGGTTATATTACATTTTTAAATGGGTTGTTCGCTAATGCGTCATTCCCTTATTTGTTCCAAAATAATTTTATTCATTGGGTAATTGATGGTGAACAAAATATCGGGATTAATCACGGTGATTTGGTGAATTTTCAAGTAAGTTATTTTTGTGAATATGTTAATTTAAATGGTTTGACGCAAGATGGAATGTGGTTATTTTGGGGAGTACGGAAGAAATTTAGAGTTCCCGAACCTGGGCAGCGGAATGCATATAGGGAACGTTGGGAATTTGATCCGCTTATTGTACCCCACATTCTTGATTTTATCGCCCGGAAAGATCCACTGTATTTTCTCAAAGGTAGTATTAACGCTGACATGGGTAATAAAAATACGGTCGCTATACATGAGCAATTTATACTTCTTTTCGGAAAACCTGAAGATTTAAGATCGCTGGTAGCTGGTCATACTCAAATCCAGAATAATGTTAAGGAGGATTACCTGGCCTTTTTCGATGCTTGCGCTGTGTCAAATTTTAAAAATTGGGTGGAGTATGATTTTAAAACTGAATTAAAACCACAGCGTAGTGATTGGGACGATTATTAACTATTTTATTGTACTGCGCAAATAGGATGCGCAGTAGTGAATTTTCTTTGTAAAAGAAATAAAAAAAGTGCAATATGGAAGAGAAAACTAAATCTTACGCAAGTGTAGAACAAATGTTTGAAGCTGGGCAGGTCATGCAAAAGTTTCAAAAAATACACAATGTTATCCGACTGGATTATCTTGAACTCTTAAATATTACTGAAGCAAATATTGCAATCCAAGAGCCCTTCAACGCACTTTATAGAGCCTGCATCCGAAGCTTATTTAGCTTGATGGAGGCCGATATCTATAATTTAAATGCTTTGGACAGTTATGATGATTTCGATGATTATGATAAATTTATTAATAAATTAAAAAAAACCTATAAGCAGATCGCAGCGACTTGGGGTAAAGAAACAATCCAGCAAAAATATTTTTCCTCAAAAATGAAAGATCTGCTGGCTTTGAAAAAACTACGTGATCAATTGGTTCACCCTAAAGAAATTTCACATATCCACGTTGCAACTACGGAAAGCTTTAATATGGTCAAAAAAGTATTTAAGGACTATGATGATTTTGTGAACGAAATGATGACAAACTTTTTTATCAGTGTAAAGATACCGTTTAACTGGAACAGATAATAATAACACTTAATTTTTTGAGGCCGTTAACATAGCAAGCCAAAATAATCGTAAAACTATGCGCAAAAAACCTAACCTTTTAATTTATGACGATCTTGTAGAACCAATTTCTGAAGCAATAAAGGAGTTACGGGACATACAAACTCATTACCAGAATGACACGCCTCCCGCCGACTTTATAAATAAAGGAACTTTTGCATACGTCCTTGCTTTGTTTGAAGGTTCGGTAAGTGAATGTGTGGAACGCTATCTGTTTGCATTTCCGGAGAAGTTGCCAAAAGTAAAAATTGACTTTGAGAAATATAAGGATGAATTATTGGGGGCCGATTTCAGTTATGAGTTAACTGCCCTCTTAATTAGAGAGTATTTAGCTGATAGCAGCTATGAAAACAGTGGGCAATTAATTGAAAAATATTGCCAATTATTGGATGTAACCAATTTAGCGCCATTATTTAATAAAACACTTCGTGAAAAAAAAGCGCGCAGAAATGCTTTAATCCATAATAACCTCAAAGTTGATTTAAAGTATATACGAACAGCTGGCACAGATACACGCAACAAAGGGAAATATATGAGAGTGAAGCCGGCTTATGTACTTGAAACCATAGTTAGCACACTAGAGATTCTTGAAAAACTACAGGCCGAGTTGGCATTGAAATATAGCTCTTACACAATTCTTAATTGCGTTAAAGAAGTTTGGGGGCACTTATTTGGATCTGCTATTATGAAATTTGATGATTACTGGAACGTTCATGACGATATGCTGTCTATTAAAGTAGAGGGAATAAAGAAATATTACAAAAGTCTTTCATCAGGGGAACGTACATTATTGTTTTACTTTCTTCAAAACTACAGCCCTGGTGCCTGTAGCAAAATATTCAAGACACATGACTTAAATATGCAGGTCAGTAATAATCATGGAATGATTTTTTTAGTCAGTGTATTTGACCGATTTCCTTTATTACTGCAAAATCTAAAGTCAATTAAACCATCTGCGGTGTTTAAATACGTCACCGAATAGGCCCAATTGGAACTATGAAATATCAGTAGTACTGAACTTTAAAATCCACTACTACTGATGAAGAAATGCATGCTTTTATTAGGGATCAAATATGCTATTTATACCCATTTCCCATCTCGTTATATTCTTTCAATCTTTCAGGGAAATCAGCTAACCACTTCAGATCAGCCACAAACTTCGACGTGATTTGTACCGATAAGCACCCTTAGGGCAAAGTCTTTAAAGAGATTTTGCCCTTTTTTTGTACGTAACTATTTGTTTCCAGATATATTAACTCGGTAGCCCGGTTGAGTATCCCTGAAAACGGAACAAGTGGAAAAGTTTGGGGCAAACTTGAGAAACTTCAATATTCTCCCAAGAATTTCGATTGATCCCTTTTTTCTGTTCTGCTGCCATAATTTTGCTGATAGATGTGCTGAGTAAAGCAATTATTGTTCGAAAAGGAAGGCTTCGGGCTTAACCCGTATTGTATTAAATCCTGCTGCTGCTTGAAAGCGATTAAAATAGGCCGGATTGATAAGCAATATAATTATTGGCTGGTTTAATTAATACTGGATTAACTTGCATGAACGGCCGGTAAATACCGGGATAAGCCAGTAGGAGACCGTGTCGGGCGCGCTGTTTCGTTATACCAGGGTATAATTCTAAAATTGGGTCTCTTTGATTAACAGGAACAGGCATTGCCCGTTCCTGTATTTTATTTTCTTACTTTAACTCCAGTTCAAGTTCTGCTGATTTTAACCAGTCAGCGCTGAATTTTACCCTGATTTTGTCTCCCGGCTTACCGTTTGATTTAATATAGGCAATCATCTTTCCATGATAAACCCTTTGCGTATTATCTGTATAGTCGGCCATATCTGAATTGTTTCCGGCTTCGAGCCCTTCCAATCTTGCAGCGCCGTTGATGGTGCAGCTGACTTCATCTTCAGAAAGCATAACCGGGATTCCGTCTTGATCCACTACCTGCAATAAAATCTGGCCGATGCCGCCTTTTGCTGCTATGCGGTTATCTACTGCAGTGGCCTGTAATGCATACGAACGTTTAGATGAATTGATAACATACCGGCATGATTCTTTATTCTGCTGGTCATATCCCACTACTTCGAGCTTTCCGCTGGCGTAAGGAACATCCCAGTAAATAATACCGGTTTCGTCGTCAGTTGGCTTAGTTCCGCCGATTTTAGTCCCGTTTAACAGCAACTGCGCTTTGGGGGCGTTGGTATAACAAACTACGCGAACAGACTGGCCCTCATCGTAATTCCAGATATTCCAGGCATCCATTGATGGTGGCTGATTTTTTTGCTCTTTGGCGTTCTGGGCTTCCTGTTCAGACCATACATCTTTATTTTGCACGGACCTTCCTTTACCCGGGGTAGGGTAGGTGCCAAGGTAAGCTACCGGACGGCCGGACCATAATGCCTGGCGAAAATGACCTCTCGGTTTTATAAATCCGGCGAAGTCCAGCAGTCCTGAATAGAACCCGCGTGAAGGCCATCTTCCCGATTCTCCAAGGTAGTCGATGCCGGTCCATAAAAACTGGCCGAAGATATGTTCATTGTCTTTTACCGCTTTCCAGGCAGCAAAGTCGTGCCTGTTTTCACTTCCGTAGATCACCCGTTTCGGGTATTCGGCATGGTCTGTCTGGTAACGGCTTTCTGTATAATTATACCCTGCAATATCCAGAGCGGCAGGATATTCGGTGGCATTCGACATCACAACTCCGGCCAGGCCGGCAGTTACCGGGCGGCTTTTATCATACTCTCTCACCACTGCCGCCAGGCGCTTTGCTATACCGCCCAGGCGGGTAGCATCGGGCGCATCTTTCTGGTAGCCGCCGTAAACAGCCTGGGTAAAACCGCCTTCAGATTTCCCTGCCAGCACAGGATGCGAATACGGATCGTTAGGATAGTCGACCTCATTGCCAATGCTCCAGGCAAAAATTGAAAGGTGGTTGCGGTCGCGTTTTACCATATCTGCAAGGTCTTTTTCTCCCCATTCCTTGAAGAAATCATACGTTCCTTCAAAGCCCGGTTTGCCTACGTTCCATCCTTCCAGCCATTTTCTTTTAGGAAACTCCCATTCGTCAAATGCCTCGTTCATTACCAGTAAGCCCAGTTCATCACAAAGCTGGTAAAGTTTGCTGGCCTGTGGATTATGACTGGTACGGATGGCATTGCAGCCTAATTCTTTTAAGGTCTGTAAACGGCGTCTCCACACCTCTTCGTAAAACGCAGCTCCAAGTACTCCCGAGTCGTGATGCAGGCAAACTCCCTTTACCTTCATCCAAGTGCCGTTAAGCGCAAAGCCTTTATCAGGATCGAAAGTGAAATTACGGAAGCCGGTAGTTACGACCGACCGGTCAATCTCCTTTTTGCCCTGTAGCAGGGTGGTACGGAGTGTGTATAATACTGGTTTATCTAAACTCCATAATTGCGGGTTTTTGACCGGTATCTCGAACCTGCTCTTAGTTTCAGCCGAAACGCCGGACTTAACTGCTTTGGTAAACTTCGATACAACGCGTCCGGAGGGGTCGAGCAGTTCTGCCTGCAGGGAAAAGCTGCCTGTGCTGCCGGCACTTGCAGTCAGGCCCACTTCAACCTGCAGTGCCGACTGTCCTTTTTCTATTTTAGGGTAAGCGTAAACACCCCATTGTGAAATATGTGTCTGATTAGCTGATACCAGCCATACGTCGCGGTAAATTCCCGATCCTGTGTACCAGCGGGAGTCGGCAGAGCGGCTATGATCAACCCGTACGGCGATAACGTTTTCTTTCCCGAACTGAACATAGGGAGTCGCATCGTACATAAAAGAAATGTAACCGTTCGGCCTTTTGCCCAGCGAATGACCATTGATATACACCTCAGTTCTGTTGTAAACGCCTTCGAAATATAAATAGATCTTTTTGCCCTTTTCGCTTGAGGCGATATTGGTCTTTTTCCTGTACCAGCCTATTCCGCCGGGTAAGTATCCGCTGGCGCTTGCCAGGGTCGGGCTAAGGTGTTCTTTTACGCTCCAGTCGTGCGGCAGGTTAACCTGCCGCCAGGAAGATTCATTCAAAGCCGGGTTTGCGCCGTCTGTTACATCTTCCAGCTTAAATGACCAGCCTTCGTTAATGTTTTCGGCTTTGCCGAAGCCCGGCTGGGCAAGCAGCGATTGCGGAAATGACGTAATTAGGTAACACAAGCAGGCAATCAAGGATTTAGATACTGATTTCATTGTAAAATATACTTTTATTCTTTGAGATTTGATCTTTTTATTTCAGATTATAGACTACCGTAACGATTGATTTGGGGTTTACAATGATGGAACTGGCAGCGTCCTGAATCTTGCGTTCGGCAAGATCCTGGCTTTCGCTGGTAGTGTAAGCATTGATGGACTCGATAGCGGCACCCTGTAAAAGTGCCCTGGCGTCGAACTGTACAGTACTCAGGTTGGTGTAAACGGCAACAACCTTTTTGCCGTCGGGCGATATATAAGCGCTGCCAAAGAGCTCTTTTGATGTTCCGCTGAGCTGCAGATCTATACGTGAATAATTCGGACGGATAAACAGGCTGTAATTACCGAGCGCCCAGAGGGTTTTAGTCGCCGCATGGCTGCCGCTTTGTAAAATATCGCCGTAATCGCCGCCCGCCGGAGTTACCTTTATAAGCAGGAACCTGTTTTTATGGTCCCAGCGCTCTGTGGCCAGGGCGGTCCAGTACGACCAGGAAACCGCATTGGCGTTAACCAGGTCGGCATGAATAACTTTCGACATAAAAAGAGCGATATCCATATAACTTGCCTTATCAAAGCCGGCAAACTCATTCAGGTCATACTGATCGCCAAGCATACTCCATTCCGTCTGGTAAACCTTTAAACCGGCCGCCCGGGCCGCCTGTTGCAGGGTTGTTCTGGACGATACCAGTGATTGCCAGTTCTTGTCTGTCCAATAGCTATGGCCCGCAATAACCGGGGCTACGTGGCTCAGATTTCCGACATAATTGGATGAGGAAGAACTGAAAAGGTTGTTAATTACATTCTTCCGGCCGGCATCGCCGTCTGCTTCATATACATGATTCCATGCAGCGGATTCAGCCAGCATTATTTTCGTATCCAGGCCTTTGGCTGTTAATGCCTGGTCGAGGTTTTCTGTGAGCCTTTTTATTTCGGAGTTCTGCCAGCCCGAGCCTTCCTGTGCCGGGTCGCCCCAGTTATATTGCGGTTCGTTAACCGGGCTGATATAACTGAAGTTAATGCCTTTGGTCTTGAAAAAGTCGAGGGCATTAGCCATATAATTGGCGAAATCATCATAGTTATCATCTTTCAGGTTGGCATTGGCGCCCATTTGTGAATAACCTTTTCCGTTTCGGGTATAGTTAACAGGCGGAGTATTGCTGAACATAACAAACTGTTCGCAGCCATACGATTTGGCTTTTTCCAGGAAATAGCGCTGCCCGGCCTGCCTATCCCAGTTCAGTGTTCCATTCGGCTCCAGGAAAGATTCCGCTCTTCTTGAAATATCGGTCATATCGCTGGCTGCACCCTGTTGTGCGGTACCGCCGCCAAGGTTAAAACGCCAGCCGGAGAGGCCTATCCCTTCAGGCTTTCCATCAGTAATCGTTTTGGAGAAGAGTAATTTCGCAATCCCCTCTTTTTCGCTTTCGGCCCAGTAACTGCCGATATAGTGGCCGAACCAGCAATCTGATGCGGCAAAACTTTCAATGGTTTGGAATTTCGTGCCTGCGTTGATAGTAACCCGCTGACTTCCTTCCTCGACAGTTCTGGTGTTTTCGGCGATTGTTGGATCGGGTGCTTTATTACATGCTGCCATAGTAAGGAGAAGCACGCCCGCAATATGTCTTGTTTTCATGTATTATCTGTTAAAAGATATCTAAAAAGTAGTTACTCCTTTAGAAGCCGGGGTTTTGAACCAGGCTCCCACCCGACAACTGGATTTCACTATTGGGAATCGGGAACAGCAGATCCCGGTTTTCCTGGAAAGTGATCCCTTTATTGCTGGCTTCTTTCTGATTGGCGCGTTCATATTCATCTGTAGATTCCTGCGTATTATAGCGAATGAAAGATCCGTTCGGGCCCATGATGTTCGCTATAGCTTTTTTACCATTGCTGTCTGTCCAGCGGCGTATATCGTAGAGGCGCTGAAATTCGAGGGCAAGCTCCAGGCGTCTTTCCAGCCGTATGGCATCGCGCAACGCGGTACCGGTACTGGTTACTGCCGGCAGGTTTACGCTGGCACGTCCCCTCACCCGGTTCAATGCCTGCTGTGCATCGCCGTCGCGGCCCAAGGCATTGGTCGCTTCTGCGTACATGAGCAGCACATCTGCAAAACGAAGCAGGCGATGGTTGAGGTTATTGTGATTGGCATCGTAAGGTGTGGGGCGAAGGCTGTGCGGAATATAGAACTTCCTGTTAATCCGTGCAGACTTATGCTGGTCGGGGGCAATAACATAATTCTGAGCTTCTGGGGCATCGTCTCCGGCTACATCATCTCCGTTTTTAATAATTGTCCATTTCAGGCGTTCTGCATCTCCTGCATCAATAAACGCCTTCTCCAGGTTGCTGGTAGGCAGTCCCCATGACCATCCGGCATCGTTACGCGAACCGGTGAATACCGGTAAACGGCCTCCAAGGTTATAGCTGATGTTGGAGCTGTACTGCACCTCGAAAAGCGATTCGATGCTGTTATTATGTTCGATAGACCATACATCGCCGAAGTTCGGTAAGAGGTCGTATTCGTTGGTATTAATGATTTCGCCAAGCACCTGTGCGGCTTCGGTATATTTTCCCTGGTAAAGATATGCCTTGCCGAGGTATCCCATTGCAGCGCCTTTTGTAGCCCTGCCCAGGTCGGCGGCAGGGTATTGGCTGCGTGTTGGCAAATTGGCAATGGCATCCTGCAGATCCTGCTCTATTTGTTTATAGGTTTCTTCTGCACTGCTGCGTTTAATGCCCATAACTTCAGAAGGAAGTTTCATTTCCAGCATCAGGGGTACTCCGCCAAAGTTTTTAACCAGTTCGAAATAATTGAAGGCCCTTAAGAATTTAGCTTCCGCGACAATCCGTGAACGTAACGTTTCATTTGTTATCGGTGCATTCTGAACTTTCATAATTACGATATTACAGCGTAGAATCGATTTATAACGGTATTGCCAGTAGTTGCTCAATGGCCCGTCCTGGCTGGGATTTCCGTAATGGGCAGTCCTGATCCAGTCACTTTGCGACTGAGTAGTATTTCCCATCCACAAATCGTCGCTTGCCATTTCAAATCCGACAGACGGTGCGGATATCTGCCACCAGTCGTCCCAGAATATTCCCTGGTATGCCCCGGCAAGTTGTTTAAGGCATTCTTCTTCAGTTTGAAAGTAAGTATCGAGATTTTCCTGCCCCAGTACCGGTTCTTCAAGAAAACTGGAACAGCGGCTGAAAGACATGAGCAGTAAAGTGCAGACAGATAGTTGAATTATTCGTTTCATTTTTGCGCTTTTTAGAAGTTTACATTTAAACCAAACAGGAAAGTACGAGGGTTAGGATAGCCGAGGTTATCGATACCTGCTTCCAGTACACCGCCTAGTCCGGCACGCTCCGGATCTATTCCGGAGTAGTTCGTTATGGTGAAAAGATTCTGACCGGAAGCAGAGATTCTGACCCGGGTCTGCTTCGTTAACCTTTGAGGTAGTGTATAACCCAGCTGCAATAAGTTACACCTGAGATAAGAACCATCTTCCACAAAAAAGGAGGATACCCTGCGGAAGTTCAGGTTACGGTCGTTTACTGAAAGCCGCGGATAAAAAGTACTCGTTCCTTCGCCTCTCCATGCTTTGTCATAAGCATCTGCTAAAACATTCTGGCCTTCAGTACCTGCATAAAAACCGCCCATTGCGCTGTTGTAGATGTCATTGCCGATGGTACCGTAAAAGTTTGATACCAGGTCAATGTTTTTGTAAGCAAGGCGGAAGTTAAGGCCGAGCATGAGGTCAGGGAAAGCGCTTCCGATATAGGTTTTATCTTTATCGTCCAGCACCCCGTCATGGTTAAGGTCCTTATAGCGGATATCCCCCGGTACGGCATTAGCCTGGAGAATGTCACCATGCTCGCCGGTGTGGCTGTTAATTTCCGTCTGGTTCTGGAATATGCCATCGGCTACATATCCGTAGAAACGGCTGATTTCCGCGCCTTCCTCATTTTTGATGATATAGTCATTGAAAAAACCGCCGCGCAGCAGCGGAGTATTGTCTACCAGTGTTATCGCAGTGTTTTTAACTCCGGAAAGATTTACACCTGCTTCATAGCTGAAGTCGCCGCCCCGGTCTTTCCAGTTTACGGCCAGCTCCCATCCTTTGGCACGCATGCTGCCTATATTCGTCCACATTTCACCGGCCCACATCGGATATCCCAGTATGGAAAGGTTCTGTCTTTTCATCAGCATATCTTTAGATTTCCTGGTGAACAGATCGGCATTGATGTTCAGGCGGCCACGCAGCAGGCTGGCGTCCAGCCCCAGGTTATAGTCTTCTACTGTCTCCCACTTTAAGCGGCTATTTCCAACCAGACTTATCGATGTCCCTACATAACGGGTGCCGCCGGAACCAAAGACATAATCAGATGCGCCGATCAGGTTCAGATAGGCGTTGGGGTCTATATTCTGATTTCCGACACGGCCCCAGCCTGCGCGGATCTTCAGGTCAGACAGTGCGCTTACATCTTTCAGGAAAGACTCCTCAGACACTCTCCATGCCAGTGAAACGGAAGGGAATGTAGCATACTTGCTGCCGGAAGGGAACTTGGAAGATCCGTCGGCCCTGAATGTTCCGGTAAGATAATAGCGGTTATCGTAGTTATACAATACTCGGCCCAGATAGGAGAGCAGCGAGTTATAAATATTTGTTCCTGTTGTCTGAAAATTTAAGGTTCCTGCATTGATGTATTGCAGATCGGGATAATTGCTGGGCACGCCTTCCCTGGAACCTGTGAGGTTTGCCTCGGCAAATTTCTCCATGGTAAAACCGCCCATAACGTTAATGTTATGTTTTGAAGCAAAGGTGGTCATATAATTGACCGTATTCGTCCAGTTCCAGTCGACCCAGTTGTTCGATTTGCGCTCTATTTTCGCCTGGTCGTTCCTCTCCAGGTTATCTATGAAAAACTGGGGCGTAAAGATATCATTCATCCTGAACCGCGCATTTACGCTGTACTGTGTGCGGGCAATTAAGCCGGGAATCGGCTCAACGCTCAAAAAGGGGATCAGCATCATACCATACTCATTGCTTTTACGGTTTTCCCTGGCCAGACTGCCTGCCGGATTCCAGTTCTGATTGTTGTAAGAACGGGCATAGTTGTTTAAGGCATTGGTGCCCCAGTCCTCCCTGGCCCTGAAAACCGGCGTACTCGGGTCCATGCGCATGATGGCACCGAACAGATCGGGTGTGTCGTTCCAGTTTTCATATTTCGGCGCGGCGTTTAAGCCGGCTTTTACCATTTTGCTGAATTTATATTCGGTATTAAAACGGCCGGTAACACGTTTCCACTGGCCTACGTCAAACTGCGACTGCTGCTGGAAATAGCCTAAGCTGCCGCTGTAAGTAATTTTATCGGTTCCTCCCTGAAAGCTGAGATTATGTGTTTGTGTACTTCCGAAATCTTTAACCGTCTGATCCCACCAGTCAGTACTTACGGTACTTGTCTCAGGAGTATTCCAGATCGGCACACTGCCATCATTGCTGTATCTTTCTTTAAACAGCAGTTCGTAAGTGGCAGCATCGGCCAGGTCAGGCTTCTTCAGTGTCTGCAAGCCATATGAGGAGTTCACCTGGAATTTAGTCTGTCCTTTTACCCCTTTTTTCGTGGTGACAAGGATTACTCCGTTAGCTCCCCGGGTTCCATAAATGGCAGAAGCGGAGGCATCCTTCAGCACCTCGATGCTTTCTATATCATCCTGGTTCAGGAAGTTGATATTGCCCGATACCGGGAAACCGTCTACTACATATAAAGGGTCGGTACCGTTGATCGTGGTTACCCCGCGTATAATGACCCTGGGCGTGGAACCCGGACCTCCGCTCCCTGTAATCTGTACGCCGCTTGCCTTTCCCTGCAGGGAATATAAGGCGTTACCCGTGGTGGTGGTCTTCAGGTCGTCGCCCCTAACCGTACTGATCGAACTGGTAAGATCTGTTCTTTTTACTGCACCGTAACCAATTACGACAACCTCCTCCAGGCTTTTTGAATCTTCCAGAAGAGCGACATTGATGGTCTGGCTGTCTCCTGCCTGGATTTCCCTGCTTACAAACCCGGTATAGGAGAATACCAGCGTAGCTGTTTTATTGACAGTGATCTTGTAGTTACCATTAACATCGGTAGCACTGCCGTTTTTAAGGCCTTTTTCCATTACGGTAACTCCGATCAGCACTTCATTGTCTCTGGCAGCGGTAACTTTACCGGTTATTGTTATTTTCTCCTGAGCCAGCAGACAGAGGGGAATATTCAGGAACAATAACATTAAGAATGTTTTAGACATAGTTTTCATTAAAATGGGTTTTTAATGGAGTGAAGCTGTCATGAGTATAAGCACCTCTGTGTGTGCGGCCGCTCATGGCAGGTTCGTTTAAATCAGTTAATTGGATAAAATTGTGAGCGCTTCAGATGCGAGTCAAATTTGAAAATGTATTTGCCGGCAGTTTTAACTTTCCAGTTTCCGGGGTTTTCGCCTCCGTTATATACATTGGCTTCCGGATCTTCTCCGCGGTCCCATCGCCAGTATGGTTCGGGCCACCATCCCCAGGAATGCTGCGTCTGAATAATAAAACCGATGGTAGCGCCCGCTTCCAATGTCATCTCTACGCTGAAGAGGTATTTGTTCTCGCTGTCTTGCTGCAGAATAAGCGGCTGTGCAGTATTCCAGCTTCCGGCATTCGGTACCCCGATGCCTACCAGTCCGATTCTTAAGGGTATCGAACCTTCGCCAGGCCGGGTGCCGTCAAGCAGCATGTTCGACCCTATTGCAATAGGAGCATCCGCCGGTACATAAGAATTAACCGTATAAGCCCCGGTTTTTACATTAAAGCTGATCTCGTAATAACCTTTGGCCGGAAGTTCAATTGCTTGAGATACTTCGGGATCGTCGGTAAGGATACTGGTGTTCAGCGGATCTTTCCCAAAGCAGATAGGTGCGAAATCAGTTTTCTGAGGAACGAACCTTATTTTGCTGCCTGCTGCTTTTGAATAGTACCTGGCCCGGTAAGTATAGGCGGCGCTATGTTCGATAAGCATCGGAACGCCAAAGGCATCGCTGTTAAGCAGCGCGGCATTGTCGACATCTGCCAGATACATTTTGGGGAAATCCGGCATCTCCGATACGGTGATCATACTTTTTCTTTCGGTCTGCAGGCCTGCTTTATCTGTGGCGGTAAGCGTCAGCGTATAAGTGGCCAGCGCAGAGGGAAGCGTGATCTGCTCAATGAAATCGAGCGTTTTTCCCGAATTGCTGAACTCTTTAACTTCCCTGGAATAGTTAATTTCAGGAATCCGGATGTTTACATTCTGGAGAGCCTTATCATCGTCTACTGAAAATTTCACGTTGAGCCTGGTGGTTGTTTTCAGCAGCACGGTAATGGCATCGTCAGGAGCAACCTTAAATACAGGATTGTTAAAATCACCGTCCATCGTTACTTTGAGGGTCGCCATGGTTTTGCGGCCGCCAAGGTCGGTAACAGTTACCTCCAGGTCAAAGCTGTCGCCCTCCAGATCTGCAGTTGTTTTAAATTTGTAGCTCAGGTTATAGTTATAAACTGTGCTGTCTAAAGTCAGATCAATAGTTTTATCCAGATTAAAAGCGGCATTTTTCAAATTAATCGAACGGATGCCGTCCTTATCTTCGATAAGTCCTTTAACGGTAAACTCCCTGCCAGCCTCGGTGGCAATATGATCTGTTTCGAGGGAAATGCTGGGCGGTAAACCGTCAACATCTGTAAACTCATTTTTTTTGCATCCATAGAAAATACAGAGGACGCCCAATAGTAGAGGTAAAGACCATTTCATATCAGTTAGCTTTGGTTTAACAATTAGTTACGGTCCAAAACTAGCCAAACAGGTCATATCTGCAGATATACTGATCAGTCATATTTAGATAGCTGATCGGTCATTTTTGCGCCGTATAGGCATATAGAAGCAATAAGTTCTATATTTGGAGTGTCTAACTCAATTACTACATGCCTGGCAGACTGTACGTTTTTTTTATACTCATAATTACTTCGTTCCTGCCCCTGTCTGCGCTGCCAGATCAAAAGAAATTTGGCATTGAACAGGGTATTTCGAGTAATTATGTAGTGAGCGCCGCGCAGGATAAAAGAGGTTTTCTCTGGTTTGCTACCGAGTCTGGTTTAAACCGTTTTGACGGGATAAAATTCAAGATTTATAAAAGGGACAAACAGCGTTCAACCATAAGCGGCAATGAGCTGAATAAAGTTTATGCCGATAAATACGAGGACGTGGTATGGATAGCTACCCAGCGCGAAGGCCTGAATCGCTTTGACTGCCGTACCGAGAGATTTACGGAGTTTAAGCATGATCCCAAAAATGCAAAAAGCATCATCACCAATGATATAACTGATATTGTAAATGCTGAAAACGGGAACCTCTGGTTATCCACCTATCACAGGGGCGTTGAATATTATGATAAGGCAAATAATTCTTTTCAGCATTTTAACAGGTCGACTATACGGGGCATGGTTAGCGAGAATGTCTGGTGTATCAATCCATACAGAAAGGACTTCCTGCTTATCGGGCATGTAAACGCAGGATTAAGTGTGCTGAACCTGAAGACAAAGGCAATTGTCAACTACCGCAGTAAACCTGCCGATGCCCTGAGCATTCCTGGTAATGAGGTATTGTCAGTTTTTACAGATAAGGCCGGTAATATATGGGTAGGGACCAATAAAGGCCTGGCTTTATTCAATTTTACCACAGGGAAATTTACACGGATCAGTGCTGTATCAGGAGGATTAACACTTCAGGACAAGGTATACGCCCTCAGGCAGCTGGAAGACGGCAGGATACTGGTCGGTACTGAGACGATAGGTGTCTTTGCACTACGTTACAAGCCCGATGAGGGCGATCTGTCTTTGGAAAGTATAAGTATGGAAGGCAGGGACGAAGATTTTGCCAGCCCTTCTGTTCGTGCTATCCTGCAGGACTCATTTAGAAATATCTGGATATGTACATATGGCGAAGGCGTGAAATTGATTAACAGCCGGCCTGAGCTTTTTCATCGGTGGTCATATTCGCCGCTTCAGTCGCGGAAGGATGTTCTGTCCAATCCTGTAGCCTGGGGCATTACAACAGATGTTAATGGAGGCATATGGGTAGGAACGGATGGCGGGGGCATCAACGTATTCAATAATGAAAAGCGTGAGCGGCTGATCTCCAAATCGCAGGGACTGATTGCTGATAACGCAGTTCTCTCGGCCATCCGCGATAGCAGGGATAACCTGTGGTTTGGCACTTTCAGGGGAGGAGTGAGCATTATCGGCCCTCGCAACAGTCAGACAATGAGCTTCGGGGCTAATGGGATTGATGCCGATATAAGGTGCTTTTACGAAGATGGAGATCAGAATATGTGGATCGGCAGCAGCAATGGCCTGTATCGTTATAATTTAGAACGGAAAGACGTTAAACAGTTTACCACCGCCAATTCAACGCTGCCCGGCAATCTTGTGCGGGCTCTGGCCAAAGACGAGCAGGGAAGGCTTTGGGTGGGCTTTTTCGGACAGGGGCTCGCCATTTTCGATAAACAAATGAAGCGTATGAAGGTCTTCGATACCTATTCGGGCTTCCCTTCCAATACGATAAACCATATTTTCAGAGATAGAAGCGGCACGATGTGGGTTGCCACAGGAGAGGGGCTCGTTCGTTTTGGTACAAATCTGAAATACAGGATATATAATGAACGAAGCGGTTTGGCAAACGGCCATGTTCGTGCCATTGTTCAGGATAAGCAGGGATATATCTGGTTTAGCAGTCTTGCCGGCATAAGCAGGCTGATACCCGGTACCAACAAGGTGTTTAATTATGATCATCATTACGGGGTACCGATGGGCGACTTTAAAAGTGGTTCTGTTACCAGTGATTCTAAAGGAAACCTCTATTTCGGCTCCGAAAATGGACTGTGTTATTTTAATCCTGCCTTAATCCCTTCCCTTATACAATTACCATCTGTAACAGTCACAGGATTCAGGGTATACACTGAAAAATCAAAGGTTCTGGGCGATTTTACAGACATTCCTGTCAAATCGAAGATCAGACTTAATTACAATCAAAATACGTTCAACGTTTCGTTTAATACCCTCGATTACTCCTTAAACCGTCTCATCGAATATTCCTATAAGCTTAAAGGGCTGAATGATTCCTGGTATCATGTAAATGAGGAGAATTCGGTAACCTTCAGGAACATTCCCCCGGGTAATTATCAGCTGCAGATTAGAGCAAAGGTGAAAAATCAGGAATGGGATTCAAAGGTCACATCTGTTCAGATCCTGATCAGTCCGCCGTTCTGGCTTTCCTGGTGGGCCAAAGCAATTTATGCTTTTATCGTAATTATAATCGGCTTCATTATCGTCAGATTTTATAAACGGGAGCTGGAACTGGAAAATTCACTTCTCCTCGAAAAGATCAATAACAGGCAGGAACAGGAGCTACATGATGAGCGGGTTCGGTTTTTTACCAATATTACTCATGAACTACGTACACCGCTTACCTTAATCCTTGGTCCGCTGGAAGATATGCAGGACGCTGGAGGGCTTTCTGAAAAACATCTTTCTAAAGTCTCTATTATTCATAAAAGTACTTCCCGCCTCCTTACACTCGTTAACCAGCTGTTAGAATTTCAGAAGACCGAAAGTCAGAGTAAACAGTTGCATGTGCAGCGTGGAAGCCTGGTTCAGCTTATGTATGAAATTGGTTTGAAGTACAGGGAACTGAATACCAATAAAAGTATCAGTTTTGAATTTGAAAATCAGCTTGAAGACGAAATAATGTATTTCGATCCTGATGTCATGGCGTCTATTGCAGAAAATCTGCTGTCGAACGCCTTTAAATATACCAGCCAGGGCGTGATCAGGCTTTCGCTGAAAGGGTATATCGAAAATGATATTCGTTATACAGAAATTGAAGTCAGTGATACCGGGAAGGGGATTCCTCAGGATGCCTTGTCAAAAATCTTTGAAAGGTACTACCAGGTTAATGAAGATAAACATATTTCGGGTACGGGTATCGGCTTAGCCTTAGTGAAGAACCTGGTTAAAATTCATGAGGGAACTATAACGGTTAAAAGTGAATTGGGTGCAGGTTCAACTTTTATGGTAAGGATCTCTGCTGATAATACTTATCCGCTTGCCGAGCATCGCCAGGCAGTTTCTCCGTTGGTACAGTTAAATCCAGCCGCCAATGAGCATCCGCAGGGGAGATTTTCAGTACTGGTAATTGATGATAACATAGAGATAGTTCAATACATTGTAAGCGCATTATCTGATGATTATTCTATTTACACTGCTGATAATGGACGCGATGGATTAGATCAGGCATATCAGCATATGCCTGATCTGATTGTGAGCGACGTAATGATGCCGGAAATGAATGGCTTTGAATTAAGCCGGCAGCTGAAACAGGACGTCAGAACCAGCCATATCCCGATTATTCTCTTAACAGCCAGGGACTCATCTGAAGATAGAAAAGAAGGATATTCCATCGGGGTAGAATCTTACCTGACCAAACCGTTCAGTGCTAATCTGCTGCGATCCAGAATATCGAACCTCCTGGAATATAAGCGGAAGCTTGCCGAATCAATTGCAAAAAATGCTACCGCAAAAGATCCGGAACTGCTTCATACGCTCAATGTGGTCGATAATGAATTCATAAAGAAAATAACCGCTATCATAGAACAGAATATTGGTTCTGAGGAGGTTGATGTTGTTTTTCTTGCCGATAAAATGGATATGAGTCACTCTACTTTGTACCGTAAAATCAAGGCCCTGATGGGGATATCAGTAAACGAGTTTATCCGGAAAGTAAGGATCAACCATGCTGCCAGATTATTGCATGGCGGAAGTTTTACGATTTCTGAGATCTCCTATATGGTTGGAATAAACAGTGTTACTTATTTCAGGCAGTGTTTTAAAGAGGAGTTCGGCATGACACCGTCCGAATACCTGAAGAAATCTGCAGGCAGCAAGCCGGCGGTTGAATAAAGAGGAGCACCTCATAATAGTTTTCGTATATGATGATTTTTGTGTAGCTTTCAGAAACGGGCACACAGGCTCTTTCACATTTTTAAAATAAAAAACTGAATATGGCAAAATGTATGTTTTTACTGACGCTGGCATTTTTTTCTGTGTTCTATTCTGCGGCGCAAACTGTAATCGTAAATCCTGACGGCACCCACTCGATAGCTATAGATAACGGAAGTACCTCCACTGTAGTAAATTCAAACGGTACTCATTCTACCTTAATAAATACCGGGAAAACATCGGCTGTTATTGTAAACTCCGACGGTACCCATTCGGTGGTTTTAAAAAATGGAAGTACATCTACTATAGTAAATCCAGATGGTACCCATTCGACTGTGATAAATGCGGGTAATACAGCTTCCATCGTAGTCAACCCTGACGGCAGCCATTCGACAGCGGTTAATCATGAGAATACGGCAGCATGTGGTTCGATACCGGTTTTAGGGCGGTTGTTTCGAGTTGTCACTTCCTCCAGATAGAGCGGCCGGGGATGGGCAGCTGCCGAAAGCGAGGCTACTTGTTTTGATACCACCGAAGCCTGCGGCCCTTTCAAAAATGAAGAGTTATTGGGCGGGGCACCGGCCCCTTACCGCGATCAGATGGTCATTGCCACCAAGTTCAGCTTTCTTGATGGAAATTCCAGCAGAGGCGTAGACAGTCGCCCGGAATGTATCCTCCTTGCGGAAGGCCAGGATTTGCTAAAAAACGATGAGCGCTTAGTACTGATGTTTTTTAGCTGTTATCATTCTTAGTGATTCCCGATACCGCACACTTAGCTCTCCGGCTTCGCTGTATCTTAACAAGTGCAATTAATTCAAGCATGAGACCTAAACCGCATAAAAAACCTTTTAAGAAATCCGGCAGCGGCAGGTAACGGCTTATCGCCGGCGTAAGTGTTGTCATCAGCAGACCGGTAAGCAGGCATGCCAGGGCTGATTTAGAGATGTTATTACGTTTCATATTATTTCAATTGTTCTGATATACTTTCCAGCCGGTGCAGTGTAGCGTTTAATTTTTCCGCACCCTTTTTATAATAGCGCGGCCGCACAAAAAACCACATAACAAGCAGATAAATTATGCTCAGGCCGTAAATCCCGATAAACCACACCGGGTGGCCAGCGGTCGGTTCATACAGGTATAATAATAAGCCGGCCGAGCAAAGCAGCATGACAACGGCCTGTGTTTTTTTATAGTAATAGGCCTGATTCAGCCTGGTTTGCTCTATAAAGGCCAGGAATTGCAGATTGCTGCAATCGTCGAGCCGGTAAAAGCGCTTCAGTGACCTGATATTGGTAACAGCAAGCAGTAAACCCGATGCCGCCATTAAGCCACCGCCGATATAGGTAACAGGCATTGTAAAATGAACAATAAACAGTACCGCGATGATCAGGCAGGAAAGCAGGCAGGACGACACAATAACCAGCCATTTATTTCTCAGCTTCTGACTACGGAATCGCTTTATCATTTGCAGCATAATATCCGGGCCCGGCAAACTATCTGTTTTGGCCGAATGCCAAATGGCTTTCAGATCATCTGAATTGTTCATAAGCTTTAAATTTTTTGGTCAGCTTTTCCTTTATCCGGTGAATTTTGACACGTACATTTCCATTGTTTAATCCAACGATGTCGGCAATCTGAGCTTGCGGCAAACCCTCCAGTTCGAGCGAAATGATAATGCGCTCGGTCTCCTCCAGCTCAGAAATGCAGCGGTATAAAAAGCTCAGTTTTTCTTCCGTCGACTCTTCTGCCTGTTCTGTCAGGTTAAAAGGCAGTTCAGCCTGGGGCATACGTTTGGCCACTTCTAAAGCACGCAAGCAGTTATTTGTTGCTATCCTGAAGATCCAGGTGCTGATGTGAGACTGGTTGCGGAAGTTTGGCAGGCCTTTCCACACTGATATAAAAGTGTCTTGCACCAGATCTTTTGCCTGTTCGGCGTCGTTAGTATAACCCAGGCATACTCTGAATATTTGCGGAGAATAACGATTGTATATTTCTTCAAAATTCCTCATGCGCCCAGGGCAATTGCAAGATCATTTTCCATTTTACGCCGGGTTAGATACGGCGCTCAGTAAAATGTTACCTGTCCTTTCCGAATTTCTTTAAAATGACTTCAGGTTTTATCGCCATAACGCTGGCCGGCGAACGCTGGTGTGCCAATTCATGGGCCATATATTTCATATACGGTTTAACATGTGTAAAAAAATGCCGGTAACCATCGCAAAGGTAATTTAATCCCTGCTCTCCTGCAGAAGTAGAAAGGAAGCGGTTTTTCGGACATTCGCCGTAACAATAGCTGTATACACTGCATGTTCTGCATTGACCGGGAAGCTGTGCCGTTTTTTTGCTGAGAAACTGCAGATGTGCGGGCTGCCTGAGCACATTGCTGATACTGCTCTGATGTATATTGCCTGTTTTATATTCCGGAAAAACATAGTGATCGCACGAAAACAGATCGCCGTTATGTTCCATGGCTAGTGCGCTGCCGCAGGAATCGCTGTAAACACAGATCCCTGCCGGCTGCCCGGTTTCATTAGCCAGCGTCGCATCAAACAACTGTATAAAATAACGGCCCACATCTTTTTTTACCCATTCATTAAAAATGCTTACCATAAAGCGGCCAAATTTCAGAGCTTGAACAGACCAGGGTGTTATGGAGGCCTCTTTTCCATTTTCAGGCAGTACGAAGGATAAACCGCCGGCTTGCCGTTGCATAGATATTTTTTCTACAACAGGGATAAACTGCATAAAACCACTGCCGGCCTCTTTCAGAAAGCGGTAAACTTTTAATGGCTCTTCTGCATTTACATCATTTACCACGGTCAGCGTGTTAAACTCCACCCCGTGTTTCTTCAAAAGATCAATGGCTTTCATCACCTTCCGGAAGCTGCCCGAACCGCCTTTATTTAACCTGTACCTGTCATGAATATCTTCCGGTCCGTCAACTGATATTCCCACCAGAAAGTTATTATCTCTGAATAAGCTGCACCATTCATCGTTCAGCAATAAACCATTGGTCTGGAAAGAATTATGGATATGTTTCCCGCTTCCGTATTTTTTCTGCAGGGCCAATGCTTTTTTGTAGAAGCCAATACCTGCGAGGGCAGGTTCTCCTCCCTGCCAGACAAAAGTTATTTCGCTGCCGGCCTGCTCGTGGATATACTTGCGTGTAAAAGTTTCCAGGGTATTGTCATCCATTGCGATAACACCCTTATCATCGAACAAGCGTTCTTTTTCCAGGTAATAACAATAGGTGCAATCGAGGTTACATAACGGACCGGCGGGTTTGGCTATAATATTGAAGGGAGAGAGCATATCTGCTATAGGGTTTCTTATTTCAAGAATGCAGAAAATAAAATGCCCGGAAAATGATGCTCGTCAGAAGACGCTGAAATCGTGCGGATATATTAGCAGAAAAGGATCTTCCTGTCTCCTGGAAGATCCTTTTTCTGCAGGATGTTAAACTGCGGGATCGCTTAATGTCTACCTTGAAACAGTCATAGTTCCGCCCAGGCGGCAATTACTTGAAATCCACGTTCCTGAAAGCTGCCTTTCAGTTCCTCTAAGAATGCTGCTCATGCTGAGGCATGGTGTAATTCCTTCGGGATTTTCAAATTCAAAAGGAGCTTCAATGGCAAGTACAATAACTCCGTCTTTACCGATATCTCCGTTAAATCTCCTTTTTTGGAGGGAAGAGCCGCGTCTGATGATAAACTGCCCTCTTAATTTCGTATCACACTGGTTTATGTCGAGTTCCATGGCCCATGGGCCACCCGAATCAGGATTTGTCATACTGCCGGTAAAGGTTCCGTCATATGGTCTCTTCCCTGAAAAATAAACAAGTGCATCTGTACCGGCGGGTATAGCTTCTCCCGATGTTATATAAATGAATTTTCTCTGAAGTAAAAGCTGTAGCAACTGGTCTTCGTTTGCCGTAGGGTATTCAGTAGCAAGATTGCGGCCTATTTTATTGTTATGCAAATCCATCCGCTTAGCCTCCTCGGTAGTAGGCGCAGTTTCGTGCGCTGTGGCGAACTCAACAGCAAATTTAAGGTTCGACCTGCGCACCATAAGAGCATTCCAATAAGCATGCCGCAGTGCATCAGCCTTACTGTCTTCGAAACCTACATCACTATCGCAGGGATAATTGGTTGTAGCCGCCTGTCCGGCAGGGCCTACAGTTTTCGATGCCTTGTAAGCATCTATCGGGTTACGCAGCACCAGTTTCCATTCTGCTATGGTGAGGTCGCTCGCCAGGTTGAAAGAAACGGTAGTTTGCTCTTTTACAGAACGCGCATCTGCATTAGCCGATTTAATTTCTTCAAATATTGCCCTTGACAGAGCAATTGTATCAGTACTGATAGAAGGATCTTTCTGGGTAACCTTATCGTGGGCAGCGATGAACTCCTCAAAGGTCGGCGGACTGACTGAAGCAATCTCTGCGTCTGTAACCTTGCCGGTACCCGGTTCTTCTGCATTGTCTTCTGATTTTTTACATGAGGCCACGATAACCAGGGCGGCTAATAAAAGACAGCTGAAGTAACTGATTAAAGAGCGATACCGTACGTAATTCCGGGAGTCTCCGCCCGGCGTTTCTGGAGAAATTTTCTTCATAGAGATATAGGGGTTAAATGAGTTTTGCTAAAATAAGTAAATAGTCGAGTTTGTAAACCGATAAAAACAGCGCTTGTTTTCCGCGCAGCAGTTAAGCTCAGCTACCTTTTGTTAAAGTTCGACAGTTAAGTCGGCGGAGGTATATACTGGTAATTGACATTGTCGTTGTATTTGTGTATTTCTTTGTGATTCCCGAAATGTATAAGGTAATTGGCAGCTCTTTTTCTCTATGCATGCTTATAAACTACGCTTCGGCGGATGTTACGTTTGGTGCCGTATTGCCTTGAATACGATCAGCTATTTTCTGAAAAAATCTAAAAACAAGAATTTATCTGGGTGAGTTAGATGATAATAATAAATCTATCAAACCTATGAAAAACGTAAATGAAAACCGCCGCGACTTCCTGGCCAGGTCGCTCAAAGGCGCAGTAGTGATCGGTGCCAGTGCCGGTTTTGCGGGCACATTGTTCGGGCCGCTGACTGCACTTGCACAAACAGGAAATGCCTCTGATGCTGCACTTCGCTCTAAAATTGCTGTTTTAGGCACTGCATCATTAAAGACAAGCCAGCTGGCACAGGCCAAAGCTTCAGATGCCCAGGTTAAACTGTTCGCGAAATTCGAAGCTGCCGAACAAGAGACCATGGGCAAGATACTGAAAGACATGGGCACCACAGTGCCTGCACCAAGCCCGGAAGGAGAAGCCTTGCTTACTAAATTACAATCCCTTGGCGGATCAGATTTTGACAAAGCGTTTATGCAGGGCCAGGTAGAAACACACCGTAAACTTCATGAGGCAGTTGCCGCATTGAATAAGGCTTCGAAAGACAGCCACGTTAAACATGTTACCAGCCTTGCACTGACAACAATTCAGGAACATACGGAGCGGGGCCAAATGCTGCTTAGCCAGTTAAGCTAGTAAGCAATAACCGGCAAAATTGATTTTTTCAAGCCGGCAAACCAGCAAAAGAGTCTTTTTCAAAAGACTCTTTTGTATACTAAACGCAGTGTCCTGCAAATTTCAGATGATCAGTAAGGTTTAAGGTTGATATTCTGCGGCAGTGCCTGCTGCCCGGAACGGCCGGATATTATTTTACACAAACGATTGCGTGCTTAACGCAACCGTTTGCGTAGCTCTTTTTCTCTTATATGCAGACTCCCCGTTTTGCTTAACAGGAAAATTATTTCAAATTTACATGCAGCCGGGTGTTGTTTCAACCTGCTTAACTCTACCGATATAGTTCATTATACCATTACAAATTCAATACTGACGTAAATGAGAAACTTCTGCAAAACAGGTTTGTTCCTGGCCCTGATGTTAAGCACGGCTTACATGCAACTCTACGCGCAAACGAGCATCGATATCAGGGAAGGCGAAAAATGGTTTGGCGGGGCCGTGAATGATGCTCACCTGATGCCTTTTAAAGAAGGGTATAACCTGGATCTATATGGCGATACACGGGGTAATCAGGCAGCGCCGCTGCTGATCTCCACAAAAGGCCGCTTTATCTGGAGTGAGGAGCCTTTCAAATTTTCATTTGAGAAGAACAAGCTGATCATCAGCAATGCCAAAGGTAAAATAACAGTAGATTCCGGCTCCCGTAATTTACGTGAAGCTTTTGAACGAGCTGCAAAACGTTTCTTCCCTTCACAAAATAAGCTGCCTGATACTTTATTATTCAGCCGCCCTCAATACAATACCTGGATAGAGCTGGTATATAACCAGAACCAGCAGGATATTCTCAGTTATGCCAGGGCGATAATCGCCAATGGCTTTCCGGCGGGTGTAATTATGATAGATGATAACTGGGCCGATTATTACGGCCGGTTCGATTTCCGGAAAGACCGCTTCAGTAATGCTGCCGCCATGATCGATACCCTGCACCAGATGGGCTTCAAAGTAATGTTATGGGTAAGTCCTTTTATATCGCCGGATACAGAAGTTTTCAGGGAATTACAGGAAAAAAAGCTGATACTGTTCAGCAATGGCGGAGATGCCGGACTCAAATGGGATAAAGCAGATAAGCCTGCCCTTATCAGCTGGTGGAACGGGTACAGTGCTGTCCTGGATTTTACCAATCCTGATGCCAGGGCCTGGTTTACCGGTCGGCTGAATTATATGATGAATACCTATTATCTTGATGGATTTAAGTTAGACGCAGGAGATGCCGATTTTTATCCGGCGAATGCCCTTTCGTTTTCGAAAGCATCTCCCAATGAGCATAGCCGGTTATGGGGAGAGATCGGGCTTAACTTTCCGCTGAATGAATACCGGGCGATGTGGAAAATGGGAGGGGAGCCATTGGTAGAACGTCTGCGCGACAAGCAGCATACATGGAACGATCTGCAGAAACTCATTCCTCATATTACGGCGGCCGGGTTGTTAGGATACCAGTTTACCTGTCCGGATATGATCGGTGGCGGGGAGTTCGGTTCATTCAGGGACACAAAGATACTTGACGAGGAATTGATCGTTCGCTCGGCAGAATGTTCGGCTTTAATGCCTATGATGCAGTTTTCGGTCGCGCCCTGGAGGGTTTTGAGCAAAGCTCATCTGGGGATAGTAAAACAGATGGTCGAGCTACGGAAGAAATATACACCCTATATCCTGCAGCTTGCTAAAGAATCCGCTTCAAGCGGAGAGCCGATTGTAAGGAGCATGGAATATGTTTTTCCCAACCAGGGGTTTACTGAGGAAAGAGGACAGTTTATGTTAGGTCAGAAGTATTTGAGTGCGCCTGTGCTGACAAAGGACACTGAAAAGACAGTACGTTTACCTGAAGGGAGATGGAGGGATGATAAAGGCAGTACTTTTAAGGGGCCGCGTGTGATAAAGCAGAAGGTCGCTTTGGATCGTTTGCCGGTATATGAGCGTTTGGATGTGAAGTAGATTTCCGAATAATAATTTATTAAACTGGCTTCAGGATGAGTTCTGCGGCCTTTTCTGTTGTTTTATTCCACTCATCGGCTGCGGGGACCTGGTCCTGAAGTTATAAAACCGCTTTTGTTTCCCTTAACCAGCACTTGTCTGCAGCTCGTTAGTCAATTCAGATAATAATATTTTCGCTGTTCGGAGTGTTAAGCACAGCTTCGCTGTTTTTTCTTTCTCTGTTTTCGCTGTTCGGAGTGTTAGCGCAGCGCACTCCGTACCCGTAAATAAAAATGAGTTTTAAAACTCATAACCTTATAACAACCGCTTTTAACCTGCAGCTCTTTTCCCGATTCCAGATAATAATATACTGATCAGCCCGTTTCAGTCTGGTCACTAAAACGTATATCTTCCTAAACACTTAATATTAACAGGATAAAAACTAAGTGTTATATTTTTTTACTATAATAGTGTTATCAAATGCTTATACGAACTGTATTGAGCAGGGGAGTAAAGTGCCTGAGGGATGCGGCTTTTTAAAAAATTATGCAGAATAACAAGTTACCAACTATTAAGGAAATTGCTAAAAAGCTGAATGTATCTGTGTCGACGGTCTCAAGGGCTTTACATGATCATCCCAGTATAGGGCAGGTAACTACCATGCGTGTGCATAAGGTGGCAAAAGAGCTGGGTTACGAGGTTAATAAATCGGCCATTTATTTTAAAGAACGTAAAACGTATACCATAGGCGTTATTATTCCCAGCCTTGCAGAGCCCTTTTTTTCATCAGCCCTCTGCGGCGTGGAAGATTTTGCCGGTCAGTTCAATTATAATGTGATCATAGGCCAGTCACTGGACAGCCTTGAGCGCGAAAAGCGTATCGTCGAGAACATGAAAGATCACCGGGTAGACGGTATACTGGTATCACTCACCAAAGATACCTCCACTTACGACCATTTCGACAGCCTTGAAAAATACAATATTCCCATCGTATTTTTTGATCGTGTGCCCCAAAAGAAAGATATCCATTTTGTGTCATGTAACCTGCATTCGGGCATGTTACAGGCGATTACACGATTTGTAGCCATGGGACATACCAGGATAGGACTTATTAACGGGCCTGCTAAAATGGCTGCCACGCTGCAGCGCCTGGAGATCTATTTTAAATGCCTGAAAGAAAATAACCTGCCTATTAATTATGATATCATTGCTTCTACTACCTTAAGTAAGGAAGATAACGTAAAAGCGATCAGGAAACTGATTGACCAGGATGAAATGCCGACTGCGGTAATGGTGTTTAATGATTACGTGCTGCTCGACTGTATTGCAACAGTCAAAGCTGCCGGACTGGAAGTTAATAAAGATATCAGTTTTATCAGTTATGCCAACCTGCCCATCTGGGAATATATGGATACCAGGCCCCTAGCCTCCATCGAACAGTTTTCCTATAAACAGGCCTCGCTCGCTACCGATTTCCTTTTTAAATTAATTGAGGCGAACAATAAGGCTGAAAATATAGATTCTGAGTATTACAAATATATAATCGACTCTGAGATGGTGAATTATCAGTCGTGACGGATTGATTTAATAGTAAAAGCGCTTTTTTCCTGATTTTGTTAATGTGATTTTTACAACAAGTATTAAATAGTGTGATTGTGACATTTAATAATTCTTGTCTGGTGTAAGATCTGTCCCTTTTTTCAATAATTTTCCTCTTTTTTAAACCTGAAATTTCTCGTTAAGCAGATAGAGGGCGTGTATTTTTAAGTTTAATTCTTAAAATGGCTTCATAAGGCCGCATTAAATGAAAAATTACACAAACGTTTGCGTGATCTACACAAACGTTTGCGTAATCGAAATATAAGCTGTCCGGCCCGGCGCGGGTTTTTTTAATGCCTTTTTTAGATGAACTTAGAATATTCCATTAGTGCTAGGCTAATTGTTTATTCAACCTCACGTAAACTATATGAAAAAAGTTGTACTCCTGTTTTGTTGCCTGATTGTTTTTGCCAGAGCATTCTCGCAGAACCAGCCCGTATCAGGTAAAATTATTTCGAGCTCAGATCAGCAGCCGCTTCCGGGCGCTGCAATCTCTGTCAAGGGCACAAAGACCGGCATCTCCTCAAAAGCCGATGGAACCTTCAGTATCACTATCCCCGCGCAAAAGGCTACATTGGTAATCTCTTCTTTAGGCTTTCTGACCAAAGAGGTAGAGGTAAGCGCTGGACAAAGAGACGTCGTTGTTTTCTTGTCAGACAATGTTACCCAGCTAAACGATGTGGTTGTAGTAGGTTACAGCAGCAAAAAACAGAGTGAGCTCACGAGTGCCGTTACCGTAGTTTCGGCAGATAAGCTGAAAGACGTTACCGCCAACAACGTAGGTACCATGCTGCAGGGTAAGGTTGCCGGTTTGCAGGTGGTGAACAGCTCGGGTGCGCCGGGCTCGGCGCCGGAGGTAAGGCTTCGCGGTGTGTCATCGGTAAATGCCAATCAAAGCCCGCTTTATGTGGTAGATGGTATTATAGGCGGTAACTATGACCCGAACGATGTTGAGTCGGTTACTGTTTTGAAAGATGCGGCATCAACAGCCCTGTATGGTTCGCAGGCAAACGCCGGTGTCATCATCGTAACTACAAAAAGCGCTAAAGCCGGTAAAACACGTTTCGAGGTTAAGGCAACTTCAGGGTTCAGAACGGCCGACTTCGGTAAAATGGAACTGATGAACAGCAATGAGCTGTACGACTATCAGAAAGAGTTTTACCGCGACTATATCGTAGGCGCAGCGGATAATTCATATAAAATAGATCTTGTTAAATTCTACAGCGAGCGTCCGCTCGAACTGCGTAACCAGGATTACGACTGGGCAAAAGAGTCGTTCAAGGCAGCTCCTGTATATAACTTTTATGTATCTGCAAGCGGCAAAACCGAAAAGAACGACTATTATGCCGGCGTATCCTATTATAATGAAAAAGGTTCATTCCTCAGAACCGGATTTCAGCGTATCAACCTGCGCGGTAACTCGACCTATCATTTTTCGAAAAAGCTCGATATCACAAATAACATAAACCTCAGTGCATCTAACGGTCGCAGTTACGACTATATGGATATGTATTATTCCTTCCTGAATATGCCCTGGGATAATCCTTACGATGCCAGCGGCAATCCGGTTTATGTAGACGGTAATTCGACGTTCAAATGGTGGTCAAGAGATAAGATCAATCCAATACATACTGTAAACAATTCTGATCATACTTATAAAGGTTTCGATGTGAACTACGACTTTATGCTGAATTACCGCATAAACAACTGGTTAACATTTACCAGTACCAACAGGGTGTCGGCAGCGCTTAATAAAGCCGTTAACTATGTCTCGCCGCTTGCGGCAGGTACTTACTACGGCGATGGATATATCGACGAGCTTAATACCCTTAACTACGGCGGCATATCGAACAACCTGCTTAAATTTAATTTCGATATAGGCGATCATTCATTGAGCGGCCTGGCTGGTATTATCCTGGAAGGCGGAAAATCAGAGTATTCCGGCGGATCGGGAAGAGGCTTGCCCGAAGGGCTTAAAGTGCTTAACGTAGCATCGAATACCACCCAGGTAAATGGCTATAACGATCGTAATGAACTGCGTTCATTCTTGTCGCAGCTTAACTATACCTATAAAGGACGTTATATCCTGTCGGGTTCGTTCAGGGTCGACGGTTCGTCGGCATTCCCTGAAAGCAAACAATACGGGTCATTTCCGGCTGTATCGGGTGCCTGGCTGGTCAGCAACGAAGAATTCCTGAAAGGCAGCAATGTTATAGACAACTTCAAAATCAGGGCAAGTTACGGTGTAACCGGTACCCAGGATATCGGCGCATCACGGTACCTGGGTTTATTCTCCCTTACAACGCAATATAATTCACTGGTTGGCGCCGTACCTTATCAGCTGGCCAACCCGCTGCTTACATGGGAAAGCAAACGCCAGACAAACGTAGGGTTTGACCTGAGCCTGTTCAAACGCGTAACCTTAACGGCAGATGCCTATCGCAACAACACGAAGGACCTGCTGCTGCAGGTGTCGCAGCCACTATCGGTAGGGTTCGAAACCCGCTGGGAAAATGCAGGTAATGTAGTGAACAAAGGTATTGAGGTAGGGCTGAATACCACCAACATTACCAACCGTAATTTTGAATGGATAACTGATTTTAACATAAACTTCAATAACAACAAAATTTATGGTCTGCCGGCCGATATCGTTAAGACCGGATCCTGGAGCATCTCGCAGATTTACCGCAACGGCGGTAACCTTTACGAATTTTATATGCCTAAGTGGATGGGTGTAGACAGCGAAACCGGCGCACCGCTTTGGGAAAAACTGGTGTATAACGATGCCGGCGAAGCCGTAGCCAGCGAAAAGACAGCCAACTATGCAGAGGCCACCATACAGGAAGCCGGTTCGGCATTGCCTAAGTTTCAGGGTGGTTTCAATAACAGCTTCCGCTATAAGAGCTTCGGCCTGCGTGTAAATACCTACTTTAATTACGGTAACAAGGTGTTCAGCAATAACCTGCGTTTTATGATGAACGACGGTCATGAGCCATATTACAACCAGATCAAATTACCGGATGATGCTAAAGTATGGACAGGACCCGGCGATACGGAAGCCACAGAGCCAAGTCCGCAGAATTCAGCCAATTCTACCGAAACGTCAACCCGGTACCTTAAAAACGGCAGCTTTTTCACTATCCGTAATATTGCGTTAAACTATACGCTGCCGGTTTCATTCGCTAAGAAGTTAAGCTTTGAAAATATTACAGTCGGACTAACGGCCGATAATGTGGCTACTTTCTCTAACTTCCTCGGCCAGGATCCGCAGACCACCATCACGCCAAACGGTTTTGCAACGCCCGGTGTGTCAGATTTCAAGTATCCGAATAACAGGCAGTATTTGTTCACCATAAACTGCAACTTCTAAACATCAACACAGACAGATATAACCGGTAAAAATATCGAATATGAAAAAGAAATTATTATCCATACTCGTACTGCTGCTGATACTGGCAAGCAGTTGTGAGGATCTTTCAGTAAGCCCTACAGACGCCACCAGTACTGAAACGCTGATTACCACTACAAGCGGGTTAACCAATGCCCTGAACGGCGCTTATGCTCTTTTCAAAGATCATATCACCTTCAACGGGATTGTCGACCAGAACAATATGTACCTGCGTCAGTTCTATCACCTTTCTGATTTCGCGAGCGACGATATCGTCTGCGGGCAGGTAACCACCGACCCCCTGTTCTACAGTTTTAGCCTGGGCCATTCGCCCTCACAGGGCAATACACGCTATTTCTGGTATGTATCCTACAAAATAATATCCGGTGTAAATACGGTCATCGATGCCGTTGAAAAATCGGCCGACCAGGATGCTGCCAAACAGCAGCTGTTGGGCGAGTGTTACTTTTTACGTGCCTTCTGCCACTTTAACCTGGTACGCCTGTTCGGTAAGCCATACAGTGTTGATCCAGGCGCTCCGGGTATCATCCTGCGTACTTCCCTGAACGATGAATCGCAGAAAGCGCGTTCTACCGTTGGCGAGGTGTATGCATCTGTAATCGCAGATGCCGAAAAAGCTGCATCACTGATGACCCAGTCAAGAGGTGTGCAATATGCTTCAAAAGAAGCCGCATGGGCATTATTATCACGTGTTAACCTGTATAAAGAAGATAACCAGAAAGCAATTGACTATGCCAACCAGGTAATCAATTCAGGCCGTTTTTCGCTGGCAACAAAAACGACTTATCCGGGCTTGTTCGCCAATGCCGCCAGCAGCAGCGAAACCATTTTCTGCGTGGCGTTCACCGCTGCAGACGACTACGGTAAATTTGGTTCTATTGCTTCCATGATCTACTCAGATGGTAATTCAGGATGGGGAGAAGAATATGCCTCGTCGTCTTTACGCAACGTGATGTCAAAACATCCTGAAGACGTACGCTGGTCATACATCGTACCGTCAAAAGATGCCAGCGGCAACGTGCAGAAGAAAAACGGCATTGAAATTTATTATATCAGTAAATTTTCATTCCAGGGCGGATCGCCGAACCTGAGCTCGCCGATCATGTTCAGGCTTGCAGAAATGTACCTCAATAAGGCAGAAGCCGAAGCCAAGCTTAACCAGACTGCTGCGGCACTTACCGACCTGGACGAGATTCGTAAAAACCGCGGACTGGAAGCTTCGCTCTACAACGGCGCGCTGCCCTCAGGTTATACCACGCTGGATGCCGTACTCGAAGAAAAACGCATTGAAATGGCGTTCGAAGGGCACCGTACTTATGATGTGTTCCGCAATAAACGCACGCTTGATAAATCCTATTGGGGGTATCACCTGGCAGGCCTGAAGGAAACTGATATCGACCTGGGCAGAACGCCGTCTGGTTATCCTAACATGACAGTACCTTACACCAGTCCGCGTATTATTTATTATATCCCTGTAGACGAAGTGCTGAGTAACCCGAAGGCAGCTCAAAATCCATAGAGGTTATTATTGAAATTTTAATAAGTATCATGATGAAAACGAGTAAGACATATATATACATGCTGGGCCTGCTGATCTTCACTTCGCTTATCAGCTCCTGCAAAGAAGATGAAACAGAGATCCAGACAGATTTGCTTTACGAAGCAGCTGTAGAAGGCAACGATGTTACGTTCACTGTAAAGACCGAAGGCGTAAGCGGTTACCGCTGGGACTTTGGCGACGGCGAGACCTCTAACGACGCTAACCCCACTCATACTTACCCGGGTAAGGGGAAATACGTGCCTACCTTATATGCAACGGTAAACGGTAAAACGGCAGAGGCTTCAACCGTATTGCGCATAGCAAAAACAACACCGGTAAAAATCAACGACAATACACTTGCCGACTGGGCAGGAGTAAACACCAGCATTCCATTAGGTGCCAAAAAAGGGGTATTCGGTGAGGTTAAACTGGATTACGACGGAAATTATGTCTACATCTATGCAGACATGGCCGGAGCAAGGGCCGATGGCAATATATTTGACTTTTATATCGATTCTGACAATAACCCTTTAACCGGACTCAGCACCGGAACCTTCACGGAAGGCGGGTATGACATATTGCTGGAAGGGCAGCTGCTTACCGCAGGCGTAGATATCTTCTACCACAACAGTGCCAATCAGGCCGATTTTTCTTTTGCCCAGCAAAGTATTGCCGAAGCCTACCAGGTCGGTACGGTGACCGAGAGCGGCGGAAGGCTGAAGTTTGAAATGCGGATAGCCCGCGGTAAACTTAAAGGCCTTACAGGTTCGGGGATGCGTATCGCCATCCAGGCGATAAAAAGCGACTGGTCTGTGGTACTGGGCAGCGCACCTGATGACGGTACGGCGAGCTTTAAACTGGATATGAGCGAATAAGCGGTAAGCTTAAAAAGATCAGAAACCCCGGAACTAATAAGCTATAGAAAATCCATGAATACAGCCACACCGGTTGATACAGGGCGTGTTTTATCCCTCGATGTAATGCGCGGCATAATCATGCTGCTGTTATGCGCAGAAAGCTGTATGGTGTATGTCGCGCTGAGCGAACTCCATCCGGCACAGCCTTTTGCCGCCGTAGTAAACCAGTTCTTCCATCATCCATGGCACGGCCTGCGGTTCTGGGACCTGGTTCAGCCTGCTTTTATGTTTATGGCCGGCGCTGCCATGTATATATCATACAGCCGTAAGCTGGCAAAAGGCCTAAGCTGGAGCGCTAACTTTAAACACGTGCTCTGGCGCAGCCTCAAACTCTTCATCTGCGGGGTGGCTTTACATTGCGTATATGCAGGCAAGCCGGTATGGGAGTTATGGAACGTGCTTACGCAGCTGGCGTTCACCACCGTGATCGCTTACCTCATCATCAGAAGATCGTCTGCCTGGCAGCTGGTTTTTTCGCTCTGCCTGCTCTTACTTACAGAGGTATTATACCGCTGTATCCTCATGCCGGGCTTTGATCAGCCCTTTGTGCAGTTCCATAATTTCGGAGCGTATGCAGATACGCTGCTTATGGGTAAGATCAACAGCGACGGCTGGGTAGCGATCAATATTATCCCCACTGCTGCACATACCATATGGGGTGTTTTAACCGGAAGGCTCCTGATGGCAGAGAAGGCACAGCCTGCCAAAATAAAAAACCTGCTCTTGTGCGGAGTTATTGGCCTTGCCGTCGGCTTCGGGCTCGACCTTAGCGGTATTACGCCAATAATTAAACGTATCAGCACGTCGTCTTTTGCATTTGCTTCGGCAGGCTGGGTATTTCTTATACTGGCTTTTATATACTGGCTTGTTGATGTAAAACGTAATGCGAAATACGCCTGGGTATTCTCCGTAATGGGCATGAACGCCATATTTATTTACCTGTTTTTTGAAACGGTGGGCATGCAGTGGGTAAACAGCACGGTACACATATTCACCGGGGGCATGCTGCAGGCTTTATTTGGAACCTCCGGATCGGTTGCCGCGCTGGTATCGGCGCTGGCAGCCTGGGCTGCCGAATGGGGGCTGTGTTACTGGTTGTATAAAAACAAGATATTTTTCAAACTCTAACCTATTGTATAATGAGATTCCTCTTTAATAACTACAGCATGGCTATTTGTTTTGCGGCCCTGTCGCTTACAGCCTCCTGCAAGGATAATGATACGAAGCTGGTGCAGATCGAAAAGGTAAATGTTACCTATGTTGAAAGTAATGCCGACTTCCCGAATCCTGAACGCGGTTTCTATCGCTACTCAGAAACGCGTGCCAGCAACTTTACGCTATTGAATGCCGATGAGCTGAAAAGTTACCGCACTCTGCAAACCATAACAGGAGCCACTTACCAGATGTACAGCACGCTGGTGTTCAGGTACTATATCCTGGATAATATAACTGCTACGGCTATTCCTGCTTCGTTTCTGAGCAATATGGAGAAAGATTTCGCTGCAGCCCGCACAGCAGGGGTAAAGCTTATTCCCCGCTTTGTTTATACCGTAACACAAACTGCCGGCAATTGCCCCGAAGGTTTTATCTGTCCGCCTTACCGCGATGCGCCAAAAAATGTCATCCTGAATCATATTACACAGCTCAAGCCGGCACTGCAGGCCAATGCCGATGTTATTGCCTGTGTGCAGCTGGGTTTTATCGGCACATGGGGCGAACAATATTACAGCGACTTTTTTGGCGATGCCTCTACCAACGGCGGGCAGGGTAATAAACTGCTTGACCGCAACTGGCTTGACAGGGCCGAAGTATTACGCGCCATGCTCGATGCCGTACCTTCAGACCGTATGGTACAGGTCCGTTACCCGCAGATCAAACAACGTTTTCTGCACGGCGTAAATGCACCGGTCACTGCCGCTCCTTTAACCGATGCTCTCGGTTTTACCACTTCAGACGACGCCCGTATAGGTTTCCATAACGACTGTTTCCTGGCCAGCTCGAATGATTTTGGTACATACGAGGATTATGGCAACAGCTCTACGCCCCGTACGTCAGACGGATCGGTCGTAAATATCCTGCGCAGTTTTATGGAAAGCGACAGCAAGTATGTGGCCGTAGGCGGCGAAACCTGCTCAGATGCTTACAGTCCGTCGAACGACTGCGAACCGGCAGGTAAGGCGCAGGCAGAGTTTGCGGCCATGCACTACAGCTATCTCAATGCGCATTACAATAACGAGGTAAACAACGACTGGCAAACGGGAGGCTGCATGGACAATATTAAAAAGAACCTGGGTTACCGGTTCGTGTTGCAAAGCGCCGTATTGCCCGATAATGTGGTGCGGGGCACTTCGATGAATATTGTACTCAACCTTAAAAACGCCGGTTATGCATCGCCCTTCAATAAACGTACGGCAAAGCTGGTACTTCGTAATAAACAGACCGGCGAACTGAAGTCTTTCGACCTGGCAGCCGATGTCCGCAAATGGTTTTCGGGCAGCAACAAGATCGAAGAAAGTATCAGGATTCCGGCCGACTTATCAGCCGGTGAATATGAAATGCTGCTGAACCTTCCGGATGAATATGCCAGCCTTGCGGGCAAACCAGAATACAGCATCCGCCTGGCGAATAATGATGTATGGGAAGAATCGACCGGTTATAATAAACTGAACCATACTATAAAAGTGAATTAAGACCAGGCAATCCGGGCCGGTAAACCTGCACAAACAGGTGATGTAAAAATGAATACTAACAGATTAATACTTATATAGTGCAAAGTGTAGAGAACATATCAGAGATCGTGGAGCATTTCAACTGTAAAACAGATACCGCATCTCTGAAAAATTTTGGGTCGGGGCATATTAATGATACTTACTTTTTAAAGAACACCGATAAAGACGGCAGCGACTACCTGCTGCAGCGTATAAATCACCACATATTCACTAATGTGGAAAAACTGACCGAAAATATGTGCCTGGTCATCGATCATTTAAAAGGCAAAGTAACAGCAAGTGGTTCCGGCGATCCCGATAAGGAAGTAATGACCCTGGTCCAGGCGCAAGACGGCACCTATTTTTACCAGGATACCAGGGGCGATTACTGGCGGATGTGTTTTTTCCTGGGCGACACCAAAAGTTACGACCTGGTAGAGACCGGGAAGCAGGCTTTTGAAGGAGGGAAAGCCTTCGGCAGGTTCCAGAATATGCTTTCAGACCTGCATGCAGAAGTTTTGTACGAGGTAATACCAAACTTTCATAATATTGAAAAACGCCTGCATGCCTTAGAGCAGGCGGTTAACGCCAATCTGCAGGGCAGGGTAGAAAGCGTAAAACCAGAGCTGGATTTTATCAATACGTATGCGGAAGAAATGCTTTATTTCCAGCAGCCGGAGCAGCAGGCCGGGTTACCAAAAAGGGTTACACATAACGATACCAAGTTTAACAATGTTCTGCTCAACAGCGACGATGAGGCGCAATGCGTCATAGACCTGGATACGGTGATGTGCGGTTACGTAGCTTACGATTTTGGCGACGCTATCCGTACCATCATTAATACCAGTGTCGAAGATGAGGCCGACCTGGATAAAATCCGGCTTAACTTGCCGCTGTTCGAAGCCTATACCAGGGGCTACCTGCTGGAAGCCGGCAACTTTCTTACCGATGCCGAAGTAAAGTCGCTCATAATGGGCGTACTGCTGCTGCCGTATATGCAGGCCGTACGGTTTTTGACAGACCATATCAGCGGCGACACCTATTTTAAAATAAAGTTCCCGGGTCATAATCTGCAGAGAACAAAGGCACAGCTACGGTTATTTGAGCTGTTGTACGCACATAAAGACCAGCTTGACGCAATAATATCTGCGCAGATGGAAAATTACAGGTCAGGAAAGAAATTAGCCCTATGAGCACAGTTTACATCCCGTATATACCGGCACAGGTAATGGAGGCCGGTAATCCTACAGAAGATATTTCAGCGATACTGAACAGACATAACAGGCATACACTAACACCAGCGCAATGGTGCGCTAATGCCGCCGGCGTAAAAACCGAGTTCTCTATAGCCTATACAGACGAACACCTGCTGGTTAAATATTACGTAAGTGAACCCGAAGTAAAAGCAGCCTATTCGCTCACCAACGACCCTGTTTATAAAGATAGCTGCGTAGAGCTGTTTATCGCGTTTAATGACGATGATGCCTATTACAATTTAGAATTTAACTGTGCCGGCACCTGCCTGGCCCAGTACGGCACCAACCGCACAGACAGGAAGTTCTTACCTGTAAACGTATTAAGCGATATTCGCCATATGACGACGGTAAAAGCCCTGGCCGAAGGAAATATCGGCTGGGAACTCACGCTGATTATCCCGGCAGCAATGTTCATCCACCACCCGCAGCTGGAGCTTTCAGCAGGCAGTGCCAGGATCAATGCTTACAAATGCGGCGATGACTTACAGCAGCCTCACTACCTCTGCTGGGGGCAGATCGACTCGGCGGAGCCCGATTTTCACCTGAGCCGGTTTTTTAAAGCTGTGCGCTTTGTCTCCGGAGATAACGTTCGTAATGATCTATACCAGCTAAATTGAATTCAACAAACATGTCTCAAACAGAAAATACGTCATCGTCGCGGCTCAGCCCCATCTTTTTAATTGGTATACTGTTCTTTATTTTCGGCTTCATTACCTGGTTAAATGCAGTTTTAATTCCGTATTTAAAGCTTGCCTGCCAGCTCAATAATTTCGAAGCTTACCTGGTTGCGTTTTGCTTTTATATCGCCTACTTTTTAATGGCCATACCCTCGGCCGGCATACTCAGCTTAACAGGGTTTAAAAAAGGCATGTCCTTAGGCTTGCTGGTAATGGCGGTAGGAGCCCTGATATTTATTCCTGCGGCACTTACCCGCCAGTATGGCCTGTTCCTGCTGGGGCTGTTTGTGCAGGGCACGGGCCTGGCACTGTTACAAACCGCATCAAACCCGTATATCACTATACTCGGGCCGCCGGAGAGTGCCGCTAAACGGATCAGTATTATGGGTATCTGTAATAAAATTGCCGGAGCCATCGCCCCGATAATTTTAGGATCGATAGCGCTGAAAGATGCCGACGGACTCAAAGCCCGCCTGGAGAGCTTAAACGCCGGCGAACAAGCCGCACAGCTCAATGAACTGGCCTCAAGGGTTATTACGCCTTACATCATTATTGTTATCGTGCTGGTGCTGCTGGCCGGTTTTATATTTTATTCAGGGCTGCCGGAAATTGATACCAATAAGGAAGAGCCGGCAGATGCAGGCAGCGGCGTCGCCGTTACAGCCAAAACAAGCGTATTCCAGTTTCCGCACCTGCTGCTGGGTGCCATAACCCTGTTCTTTTATGTAGGGGTAGAAGTTATTGCCGGCGATACTGTAATTAATTATGGTGCAGCACAGGGAATAGCCTTAAGCTCTGCGAAGTTTTTTACTTCCTGTACATTGGTATGTATGATAGTGGGTTATTTAATCGGTATTGTCTGCATTCCGAAGTATTTCAGCCAGGAAACGGCTATGAAAGGATGCGGCATTTTAGGGATCGTATTATCTGTACTAGCCCTGCTTACCACCGGATTCACCTCCGTGTTGATGATCGCCCTTTTAGGGCTGGCCAATTCGCTGATCTGGCCTGCCCTCTGGCCAATGGCACTCGCCGGCCTGGGCAGATTTACCAAAGTAGGCTCTTCGCTGCTTATTATGGGCATTTCCGGCGGGGCCGTGCTGCCGCTGGTATACGGTGCGCTGGCCGATAAATTTAACCCGCAGCATGCCTACGTTATCCTGGTTCCCATTTACCTGCTTATCTTATTATACGCACTTAAATGGCATAAAACAGGGCTTCCGAAATTAACTAAAGTATAAACACATCAATAAAATAATAAAACAAGAGAATTATGGATCGCAGAGATTTTGTTAAGAATACCGCTGTAGGATTAGCAGGGTTAACAATTTTGCCTTCAGGAATGTTATTCGGTAAGGATAAAGACAAGGTTCGCCTAGGTTATATAGGGGTGGGCCTTCGCGGCCGCGGCCACATCGGCGAAGGCCTGCTTCGCGATGACGTGGAGATTGTAGCCATATGCGATACGCAGGAAAGTTCCCTGAAATACTGCCGCGAACAATTTGTAAAGGCGAAAAAGAAACTGCCTGCCGAGTACACCGGCAGCCTGGATGCCTACAAGAAACTGCTCGCCCGTAAAGATATAGACGGGGTAATTATTTCTACCCCATGGGAGTTTCATAAAGAACAGTCTATCGATGCCATGCGTGCCAGCAAATATGTAGGCTGCGAGGTTATTGCGGGTATTACCCTGGCAGATCACTGGGATATATTAAAGGTTTACGAAGAAACCAAAGTGCCGTATATGACGCTCGAAAACGTGTGTTACCGCCGCGATGTAATGGCGGCTCTCAACATGGTGCGCCAGAACCTCTTCGGCGAACTGGTACACCTCGAAGGCGGTTACCAGCACGACCTGCGCCCGGTATTATTCAACGACGGCAAGCAGTTCTATGGCGGCGGCGCCGAGTTCGGTCCGCAAACCGTGGGCGAAGCGCAATGGCGTACCAAATGGAATATCGAACGTAACGGCGATATTTACCCTACCCATGGCGCGGGCCCGGTAATGAACTATATCGACATCAACCGCGGCAACAGGTTTACTAACCTGGTATCTTTCGCCTCGAAATCTCCAGGACTGAATGCCTATATCAAAAAGATCTCCCCGGGGAATAAAAATGCCGGTATCAAGTTCAAAAACGGCGATATCATTACCACCACGCTCAACTGCGCCAATGGCGAAACCGTGGTATTATCACATGATACCCACTTGCCAAGGCCGTACTCGCTGGGCTTCCGCGTGCAGGGCACAGACGGTATCTGGATGGATGTAAGCGAAAGCATATATATCGAGGGCAAGTCAAAGAAGTACGACGAGTGGGACAAGGCCAGCGTATGGTTCGAGAAATACGATCACCCGCTCTGGAAAAAATACGAACACCTTGCCGAAGGCGCCGGGCATGGCGGTATGGACTGGTTTGTATTCAACGCCTTTGTACAGGCGGTGAAACAGAAAAAACAAACCCCGATTGATATCTACGACTCACTTACCATGAGCGTTATTACGCCGCTTTCAGAGAAATCAATTGCAGATGGCAATATGCCGCAGGATTTTCCAGACTTCACCAAAGGCGCCTGGAAAGACCGTAAAAATACCTTCGCGCTCGACGACAGCGGTTTTTAGATTCCCCGATATATCTTAATACAGCGCCCTGCCTGCAAAACAGGGCGCTGTTCCTCCTGAGATTATGGGTTTATTCATACATACGAAATCAGATACATGTTAAAATTAAACTTGTTAGAAGAAACCAGGTACGAGAAAGTGCCGGTAAAGATCTATCAGAACGTCAAAGAGGCCAGCACAGAAGTTGCCGGCCGCATAGCACAGCTAATTAAAGATAAACAGGCAAAAGGAGAAACCGCCGTGCTCGGCCTGGCCACCGGCGTATCGCCCATACAGGTATACCGCGAGCTGGTGCGCCTGCATAAAGAGGAAGGACTGAGCTTTAAGAACGTGGTTACCTTTAACCTCGACGAATATTACCCTATACAACCCGATGCCGAGCAGAGTTATGTGCGGTTCATGAAAGAGAACCTTTTTAACCATATCGACATCGACCCGGCAAATGTGAACATCCCTGACGGCACCCTGCACCAGGATGCCATAGCCGACTATTGCCTGGCATACGAGCAAAAGATCAACTCCTATGGCGGGCTCGACCTGCAATTGCTGGGGATAGGCCGTACCGGCCATATCGGTTTTAACGAGCCGGGTTCGGCGCCTAACTCGGGTACCCGTTTAGTTACCCTGAACGACCTTACACGCCGTGATGCTTCTAAAGAGTTCGGCGGTAAAGACAATGTACCTACAAAGGCCATCACCATGGGTATAGGTACCATCTTCAAGGCAAAAGAGATCATTCTGCTGGCCTGGAACGGCAAAAAAGCGCCGATCATCAAAAAGGCGGTCGAAGGCGCCATCTCTACCGAAGTGCCGGCTACCTACCTGCAGCTCTCGGGTAATGCCGAATTCGTGATCGACGAAGACGCCGCCGTAGAGCTTACCCGTTTTGACAAACCATGGCTGGTTAAAGACTGCCGGTGGACAGACGTTCTCATCCGCAAGGCCGTAGTATGGCTGGCTCAAACCCTGGGCAAACCCATCTTAAAACTGACGGAGAACGACTATAATGCGAACGGCATGGCGCAGCTGGCCACCGAGTTGGGGCCGGTATATAATATCAATATCCGCATCTTTAATAATATTCAGCATACCATTACCGGCTGGCCGGGCGGCAAGTTTAATGCCGACGACAGCCAGCGCCCCGAAAGGGCCCTGCCGCAGGTTAAAAGATCTATCGTTTTTTCACCCCATCCTGACGACGATGTAATCTCCATGGGCGGTACCTTTATCCGCCTGGCCGACCAGGGGCACGAGGTGCATGTAGCCTACCAGACCTCGGGCAATACCGCCGTGTGGGACGATGATGCCCTGCGTTATGTCGAGTTCGCCATGGATTTTGGTAAGGCGCAATCGCAGGACACCGCCTACCTCGATACGCTGTACGGCAGCATGAAAGAGTTCTTCAAAACGAAAAAGCCCAACCAGTCAGACCCGCAGGAGATCCGTACCATCAAAGGGCTTATCCGCAAAGGTGAAGCTATTGCCGGGGCCAGGCTCTCGGGACTCAAAGACGAAAATATCCATTTCATGGACCTGCCTTTTTATGACCGCGGCAAGTTCGAAAAGGTAATCTCGTTCGAAGACGATATCGTGCGAACCATGGAGCTCTTACAGAAAGTAAAACCGCAGCAGATCTTTGCCGCCGGTGATTTTGCCGATCCGCACGGCACGCATAAGGTCTGTTTTGAGATCATCCTCGAGGCGCTTACCCGCCTGCGCAAAACCGAACAATGGACAGCCGATTGCTGGCTGTGGATGTACCGCGGCGCCTGGCACGAGTTCGAGATCCACGAGATCGAGATGGCCGTGCCGCTATCGCCGCAGGAAGTAGAGCGCAAGCGCCTGGCTATCTTCAAACACCAGTCGCAAAAAGACCTGCCGGTATTCCCCGGCGATGACGCCCGCGAGTTCTGGGTACGCGCCGAAGACCGCACCCGCGAAACCGCCAGGTTATATAATGCACTCGGCCTGGCCGAATACGAAGCTATAGAAGCCTTTGTGAAATGGAAATTTGATTAATTTAACACAGAGCGTATGACATTAATAAAATCTATAAGCGGTATCAGGGGTACTATAGGCGGGCAGGCAGGCGAGGGGCTTACACCGCTCGATATCGTAAAATTCACTTCCGCCTTCGGCAGCTGGGCTGTAAAACGAACGGGAATAAATAAACTGGTTATCGGCCGCGATGCACGTATCTCCGGCGATATGGTCAATAAACTCGTTACCGGCACCTTACAGGGCCTGGGTATAGACGTTATAGACCTTGGCCTCTCTACCACACCTACCGTAGAGATCGCCGTGCCGCTCGAAGCGGCTGCAGGCGGCATCATCCTTACGGCCAGCCATAATCCCAAACAATGGAACGCCCTGAAACTGCTCAACGAAAGGGGCGAGTTCATCAGCGATACAGACGGGCTCGAAGTGTTGGAGATAGCCGAACAAAGCAGCTTTACTTATGCGGGGGTAGACGACCTCGGAAAGGTCACCGCAGACGATAGTTACCTCCAGAAACATATCGATCTTATTCTTGATCTGCCCCTGGTAGATCGGGCAGCCATCAAAGCGGCAAACTTCAAGATCGCCATAGACTGTGTAAATTCCACAGGAGGTATCTTTGTGCCGGCATTACTCCGGGCATTGGGTGTAGAAACTGTCTATGAACTGTATACCGAACCCAACGGCCATTTTCCGCATAACCCCGAGCCCCTGCCCGAGAATCTTACCGCTATAGCCGATACGGTAAAAGAGAAACAGGCAGACCTCGGTATCGTGGTCGATCCGGACGTAGACCGCCTTTGTTTTGTTAACGAAGACGGCAGCATGTTCGGCGAAGAGTATACGCTGGTAGCAGTAGCAGATTATATCTTAAAACAAACTACAGGCAATACAGTATCCAACCTCTCGTCTACCAGGGCATTAAGAGATGTTACCGAACAGGCAGGCGGGGCCTACCATGCCGCTGCGGTAGGTGAGGTGAACGTGGTCAATAAAATGAAGGAAGTAAGCGCCGTAATCGGGGGCGAAGGTAACGGTGGCATCATCTATCCCGAGCTGCATTACGGCAGGGATGCGCTGGTGGGCATTGCGCTGTTCCTCAGCAGCCTGGCGAAGTCCGGACAGCGTATATTTCAGCTAAGGAAAACTTTCCCCGAATACTATATCTCCAAAAACAAGATCGAGTTGCAGCCGGGTATGGATATCGATCAGTTACTGAAAGAGGTAGAGTTTAAATACAAGGAGCAGCCTTACAGCACGATAGACGGCTTGAAAATAGAATTCGGCAAAGAATGGGTGCACCTGCGCCGGTCGAATACCGAACCGGTGATCAGGATCTATTCGGAAGCGGCTACAGAAGCCGGGGCAGTAGGCCTGGCAGAAAAATTAATCGCAGATATGAAGGAGATATTGGGAATATAGTAACAGGTATCTACGATAATTAATAAAGGCCGTTCAGCAAAGCCCCCAAAAAGTATACACTTTTTGGGGGCTGCCATTTTTAGATTGTTTTTAAGTTAAAAATGTAGTGCTTAACTTTTGGTATGTTACAATTCATCTTATAGTTTAAGCTCTTTTTTACAAGATCCCTTTGCTGAAGGCTGTCTTTTCAGTCCCTTCCCTCTATTAATTCAATCATGACCGTACCCTAACCCGAACTCCTTCGGTACTGCTTCAGGGTTGGATGCGGTAAGTATGGATAATCCTTCGATAGAAGCGCATCATTAACCGAACCTGTTCAGAAGTAGAACTGAAGAAGTGTGGGTAAGGGTTGGGCGCGTTATGGGTAAACAGCAGGCGCCGGGGGCTCCGGATAATCAGTTTATTTAAAAAAGTCAAATTTTTAAATAAACCGATTTCACAGCTGCAATAAAAGCAGCAGGTACCAGATCAATAGCACGATTCATTAATGATTCCTTAAGGCTTTACTACGAAAAAAAGAGGGAGGCAGCAAAATAAGATCCTTTCTATAATAACAGCTGAATTTACGAAGTGAAAAATTATTCTACTGTAAATCAGTTGTTTATGTTTAATTTTACCTCTGTTATGCGATTGTAAAAAACTTTTGAAATGATCGTGATGTTACTTTATTAAACCATTTAAATCACCTGTATTTAAATCGTAATTATAATTAAATCTTCATTTAATTTATAGTTATAATAAAAAAGATAAGTCTACTAGCCCGTTAACTATAACGCTATATTCAGTAAATAAATTTCGTCTACCATAAAAATTTACTGTATGAAATCATTTATTTCTAAACTAGCTCTGGTATTCAGCACCCTATGCGCCTGTTATTTAGATTCCTATTCTCAGGCTCCGCAACAGTTTAATTATCAAGGCGTTTTGCGAAATTCAGATGGGAGTCCCATCGCAAATAAAACCATTCGTTTAAGGCTTTCCATACTTGATGGATCTGAAACAGGCACGACTCAATACCGAGAAGAGCGGCAGGTTACTACAAACTTATTGGGTCTGTACGTAGTGGCGATCGGAGGCCCGGGAGCTTTAAATCCAAGTAATCGCCTTGCCGATGTTAACTGGAGTTCGGGAGTCAAATACCTGAAGGTGGAAGTTGATATGAATGGAGGAACAACTTTCGTTTCCGCTGGTGCTTCACAACTATTAAGTGTGCCTTATGCCTTGTATGCCAGCAATAGCGCCAAGCCCCCAGTTGATTCAATAACTATCCCGAATAACTCGATCAGCTCCATCAATATTGCTGATGGGCAAGTGCAGAATGCAGATATTGCAAATGCAAGTATATCAGTCGATAAATTAACTACCGGTGGGGCTGCAGACGGCAATAAGGTATATGCCACAGATGCAACGGGTAAGCCCTTGCTAATTCCTGTTACTTCCTTTACTACTAATGTGCTGCCTGCTGGAAATATATTTGTTGGAAACACAACTAATCAGGCCACACCGGTTCCATTATCAGGAGATGCTACTCTTGACAATTCAGGAGCCTTAATTATTAAAAACGCAGCAATAACATCTTCTAAGATAGCAGACGGAGCAGTTACCGAAAATAATATCGCAAACCAGGCTATCACAACAAATAAGCTGGCCGATGGCAGCATCGTGACATCAAAACTGGCCTCTGATGCAGTTGAAAGTGGAAACATCATAGATGGTGCAGTAGGCACTGCTAAGCTGGCAGACGATGGTGTAACATCTGCTAAACTAGCAGCGGGAAGTGTAACAATTGCCAAACTGGCTACTGCGGGTGCCGCCGATGCAAACATGCTGTATACAACCAATGCTGCGGGTGTCCCCACGCTATCTCCTGCCGGAAACTTCGCCTCAACGGCTCTTCCAAGTGCCAATATCTACGTAGGCAATGCCTCGGGTGTAGCTACTCCGGTAGCCCTTTCCGGGGATGCCACGATATCTGACGGTGGGGCATTAACGATCGCTGATGGCGCGGTAACATCTGTTAAAATTGCTGATGCTTCCGTTGCAACTGCTCACCTGGCCGATGGATCAGTCACATCTGCTAAAATTCTGGATGGAGCTGTAGGTACCGCTGGTCTGGCAGACAATGGTGTAACATCAGCTAAACTGGCAGCGGGAAGTGTAACGATCGCCAAACTGGCTACCGGGGGGGCTTCCGATGCAAATATGGTGTATACCACTAATGCTGCAGGCGTTCCTACATTAGCACCTGTAGGAAGTTTTGCATCGACTATTCTTCCAAATTCAACTATTTACGTAGGAAATGCTTCAGGTGTAGCTACACCTGTATCCCTTTCCGGAGATGCTACGATTGCTAACAGCGGCGCGCTGACTATTGCCAATGCTGCGGTGACCTCTGCTAAAATTGCTGATGCTACCATTGCAACGGCCGACCTGGCCGACGGATCAGTAACGTCTGTTAAAATAGCTGATGGAACAATTGCCGCCGCTGACCTGGCTTCAGGTTCGGTAACAACCAGTCAGATTCTGGACGGAACAATCGCTGCGGCCGATCTGGCAAATTCCAGTGTAACGGTTGCAAAACTGGCTACAGCAGGCGTTGCCGATGCAAACAGGGTGTATACCACTAATGCTACCGGCGTTCCAACATTAAGTCCTATCGGAAGCTTTGCTTCAACCGCTCTTCCGAGTGCAAATATTTATGTAGGTAATGCAGGAGGTGTCGCTTCAGCGGTATCACTTTCCGGAGATGCTACGATTTCAAACAGCGGAGCATTAACCATAACCAATGCAGCGGTAACCTCTGCTAAAATTGCTGATGCTACTATTGCTACCGCTGATCTTGCCGATGGATCGGTGACGTCTGCCAAAATTGTAGACGGAACAGTGGCTGCAGCCGATCTGGCAAATTCCAGTGTAACGGTTGCAAAACTGGCTACTGCAGGCGCTGCCGATGCAAACATGGTGTATACCACTAATGCCACCGGCGTTCCTATATTAACACCTGCAGCGAACTTCGCATCAACGGCTCTTCCAAGCACTAATATCTATGTAGGTAATGCCTCTGGTGTTGCTGCCCCGGTAGCTCTCTCCGGAGACGCTACGATTTCAAACAGCGGAGCATTAACTATAGCCAATGCAGCGGTGACCTCTGCTAAAATTGCTGATGCAACCGTTGCTACCGCTGATCTTGCCGATGGATCAGTGACGTCTGCCAAAATTGTAGACGGAACAGTGGCTGCAGCCGATCTGGCAAATTCCAGTGTAACGGTTGCAAAACTGGCTACAGCAGGCGCTGCCGATGCAAACATGGTGTATACCACTAACGCCACAGGCGTTCCGATATTAACACCTGCAGCGAACTTCGCATCAACGGCTCTTCCAAGCACTAATATTTATGTAGGTAATGCCTCTGGTGTCGCTGCCCCGGTAGCTCTATCCGGAGACGCTACGATTTCAAACAGCGGAGCATTAACGATAACCAATGCAGCGGTAACCTCTGCTAAAATTGCTGATGCGGGCATTGCTACCGCAGATTTGGCTAACAGTGCCGTTACTGACTTGAAATTATCATCGAGCGCCACAACTGATGCCGACCGTGCTGTTGGTACCAATCATATCAAGTCTAATGCTGTTACCCCTGCTAAAATAACTCCCGGTACCGCTAACCAGGTACTTACTACTAATGCAAGCGGTAATACAGAGTGGCAAAGCGGAGGTGGATTATATGTAGATTTAAGTTCAGACCAAAATACTATTTCGGGTACAAAAACATTCGTAGACGACGATGGATTTGTAGCCAGACACAGCTCAGCAACAGCCCTGCCGGCAACAGGCACTATCCCTGCCACGGGAGCGGGCTCCAGGATGATGTGGTACCCCAGAAAAGCTGCTTTCAGAGCAGGTTTTGTGGCAGGCGCTGCCTGGGACGATGTCAATATCGGTAATTATTCAGCAGCCTTCGGCAGTAATACAACAGCAAGTGGTGCAAACTCCGTTGCAATGGGCAGGTCAGTTACGGCATCCGGAATAAGTGCGGTGGCTCTGGGAGATCTTGTTACGGCATCCAACAATTATGCAGTATCAATAGGATACAGTAACACTGCCAGCGACGCTTATTCAGTCGCCATCGGTAATGAGATAAGCTCGGGCGGCAACGGATCGATAGGCTTGGGATCGAATTTACGCGCCACCGGAGACCAGTCGACTGCTATGGGCATATATGCGTCGGCTGAGCATCTAGGCTCTTTCGTTATAGGCGACAGATCTACTTTAGCGCTTGGTACACCTGTTTATGTCAAATCAACTTCAGATAACGAAATGAGCACCAGGTTTGTAGGAGGATATCGCTTTGGCACCGCCTTGAATACAGCTACCGGCGATCTTACTGCAGGTGTAACCATTGCACCCGCAACCGGATTAATGAGTTATATGACAGATTTAACTTCCAGCATAACTGCTGCCGGCGGCGATGTATTGGTAAACAAGGCTTATGTAGACAGTAAATCTACTCCGGCATTAACCAGCGGGCAAATACTGATAGGTAACGCAGGCAATGTGGCAACACCAGTTACGCCTACGGGCGATGTAACTATCAGCCCGGCAGGTGCTATCAGTATAAACAATGGCGCTGTTACAAATGCCGACATCGCTCCGGGTACGGCAAGTCAGGTGTTAACTACCAATGCTGGCGGTACTACAGAATGGTCAACTAACTTAGTGGGCAAAACAGATGGAACTTCGGCAATTGCGAATTACAGCGCAACTATTTTAGCACAAACGGCGGCATTTACGCTCGATAATAGCATGAATGGTAAAATTATTACGGTCACTACTTCAGGCGCCGTTAATGTAACTGTTCCTTCGACCTTATCAGTTGGCTTTAATTGTATGATCGTACAACTGGGAGCAGGTCAGGCTATATTCACTAACGGTGGTAACGCATCGGTAATCATCTCCAACAGGCAAAGTTTTACCAGAACTGCGGGCCTCAATGCCATAGCAACAGTTGTGGCTGTAGCCCCTAACAGGTTTATAACGTCCGGCGATATGCAGTAAGTAGTTTCGTAAATTTTTCTTACGTAGAAAACATAAAGATATGATCCCGAAGAAAATTAAGCCGGCAGTTATACTGCTCATACTACTTTTAAATTTAAAGCTGAAAGGCCAGGACATTTCAGGAAGTATAACAGCCCCGGCCGGAGCATACAGCCAGGTTGGAAATATCCTGGTTGACTGGAGCGTAGGTAATCTTATGCCCGAAACGTTCTCCCTGCCTGGCGGTCAACTAATGTCACAGGGGTTTCTGCAGCCCGAAAATATAATTATACATATCGTATTAAACTTCGATACCCTTGGCCGGAAAACTTATGGCGATGTCAGCTTCGAGCTTAATGGTTCAACTAATAAAGGTTCGATAATTTACACCAGCAGCAATGATTCAGTCGCTAAAATTGTTAACGGAAATATAGTGCAGATAACGGGTGCAGGCGAGGCTGATATTACGGCTGCTGTAGAGGGTACCAATATTGCTAAAACCCAGAAGTTAACAGTAGATAAAGCCGGGCAGTTTATCACGTTTGATCTGAAACCTATTTTGACAAGGGGAGAAACAACTGCATTAATTGCACGTGCAAGTTCGGGTCTCCCGGTTGATATCAGATCTCTGAATGCTTTTGTCGCCAGAGTAAACGGCCAGATCTTAACAGCTGTAGAGATTGGTAAAGCTTCTATTCAGGCCGGGCAGGCAGGTAATAAAAACTACCTGCCTGCAGAGCTTATACAAGAGGTAGAAGTAGTAGATCCAAACGGAGAGGTATTAAGGGTTCCGTATGCTATCTCGCCAAACGGAGACGGAATAAACGATGTACTTGTAATATACGGCATAGAAAGTTTTCCTGATAATCATGTGGTTATTGTAAATCGTAACGGAACCAAGGTTTATGAAGTCAGAAATTACGATAACAGCCAGAAAATTTTCGCAGGGCAGTCTAACTCGCTCGACCATTATAAAGGAGCTGCCGAGTATAATAAAGAGTACCTTCCTCAGGGCACGTACTTTTATGTCATTACTTACAAGGACACCAAAACTGGTAGAACCATGCGTAAAAATGGATACTTCGTTCAGAAGTATTAATTCATAATGCAATAGATATTAATAGTCATCAGGTGCAGCCGGGAGTACCAACAATAAATTCGTGGTACTGAACGGGCAAATCTTTACAAATTATGAAACTATCAAGAATTGCTTTTCTTCTGGGGCTGCTCTTAGGTGCTGAGGTAAGCCAGGCTCAGATTCCCTTTTCCTATACCCAATATCTTGACAACCTTATCCCGTTAAATCCGGCAGCATCCATGCTGGATAAAGAGGGCAGTGTTCATTTATTAGGAAGGAAACAGTGGGTCGGGCTTGAAGGAGCCCCCAGAACGTATATGCTGAACGGGCATTTACCTATTCATGCTATACAAGGTACAGCCGGATTGATGATCATGCAGGATGAAGTAGCGATCGAAAAACTTACCGAAGCCAATGCATTTGTGGCAAAATCCGTGAGGCTCGATCCTACTACTTATCTTGCCGTTTCGCTGAATTTCGGCGTACGCCGCTATACGGCCAACTATGCTAACCTGGCACCTAACGACCCGGCATTTGTCAACAGCGATATCTATGAAACAGTAAGCAATGCAGGTTTCGGGGTTATGGTGTATATTGAAGATAAGTTCTTTGCCGGGGTATCATTACCCCGTTTAACGCTCAGAAGTTTAGGGTCGGGCTCGGTAGAAGACAACAGGTACTTCAGAAACAACTACTACCTTACAATCGGCGGTAATTTTCCTTTAGGCACAGATCTCTCCTTTAAAAGCGCAGGTTTGGTTGCCTACTCCAGAAATGTACCGCTTCAGGCAGATGTATCCGGCAAATTTTATATTCATAACAGGTTTGGTATCGGTGCCAACTACCGGAGCAACAACGAACTGGCAGGATTGCTGTCTGTAAATGTAAGCAGAGTCAGTTTAGGCTATGGTTATCAGTTTGGTTTCGGACAAAGGCGCATTGGCGGGCTCAATAACGGAACCCATGAACTACAATTAAGCCTGGCTTTAGGCAGCGCTGACCGCGGCTACCGGTAGTTGCTTCGGATTGCTAAACCAGGCACCCCGATGTTTTAATAGATTTTATGCTTTTAAATAAATTATAAACGTTTAGTACAAGCTTCAAACCTTCCTGCATGTATGCACAGAGTTATATCCTCAGGTGCTTTAGCAGTTTATTATCCAAATTTTTCAGAATTATTTCAATGAAAAGACTAATATTCATAACGGCCTTATTGGCATTAAGATTAATGGCGTATGCCCAGGTTGTAATTATGCCAACTATGCAGGGAATACAATATCGAAGCCCGGTAACACTGTTTGCCAATTCAGCCAGCCTGGTCGACGAAGGGACTTATCACTACGCAAATGTTTCGGCCAGCTTCCGCTCGGGAAGTTTGACAATGACAGAGTACGGAATTGTATATGGGTTAAATCCCTCTCCAACACTTGCAACAGCAACCAAGGCGAGTTCTGGATCAGGAACGGGAACCTACAACAACGTTTCCTATACCCTTAGTTATCTAAGAGGAGGGAGCACCTATTATTTACGGGCTTATGCAACGGTAGGAGGAAATACATATTACAGCAACGAGCTAACATTTACAATCCCTCCCATTTTTTATAGCACCGGCAATGTGCAGCAGTTTACGGTTCCCCCGGGGGTTACCAGGGTTACATTGCAATGCTGGGGAGCCCAGGGAGGATCTCTTAACGCCATTGGGTATAGCGCAGTAGGCGGCTACGGTGCTTATGTAAGGGGTGATCTGGCAGTAATACCGGGGCAGGTTCTCTACGTATATGTAGGATCAAGATCTTTTAATGGGGCAGGTGTGTCGGGATATGGAGGATATGTCGAGGGTGGAGGGGCCTCCGATGTGAGAACAATACTTAATGATTTGAACAGCCGGGTAATTGTTGCAGCTGGTGGAGGCGGTTCCCCGCTATGGAGCGGCGTTGGCGGCCATGGAGGAGCTCCAAACAGTTCAGGTTACTCCGGATCTTCGTCAAGTGTTCCAGCCAGTAATTGCGCTGGCGGAACAGGTGCCACGATGAGTGCTGGGGGAGCCGGAGGATATGGACCTTACGGTTATGGAAGTAACGGAAGTTTCGGGCAAGGCGGAACCGGTGGCAACGCGGGCGGTGCCGGCGGCGGCGGGGGATGGTATGGCGGTGGTGGGGGCGGTGGAACCCAGTCAACCTATACATTACCAAACGGCAGTTGCTGTTATCCCGCAGGCGGCGGCGGGGGCGGCGGCTCATCTTATATTGGCGGAGTAACAAATGCCTCGGGTTCGGGCGCAGCGAATGGAGCGTCGAATGCGCCGGCTCTATCCGGTAAAATCACAATCTCCTGGTAGGCATGATATCATCATCTGGTTTAGCTGTCTGAGATCACGATGAGTTAATGCCCGGTAAGATTCAGGTTAAACGCTTCGAATGAGGCGTTTAACCTGAATAATCAGCTGTGTTTGAAGGTTTAAACTATATCATAATGTCATATCCGGCTCGTTTATCTCCAGCCTGGTACCTCTACCAAAAACGTTTTACCGTTAATTTAAACAGGCAGCGGCATTCGCGCAAGGGCACTTCTTCGTTTAATCTGCCTGTTCAGTTTCCCCTTTTCTTCAGCCAGTTGGGTAACGTTTGTGCAGTAACATTCGGGCGTTAAGTCTCTGGGATTACACTTTACTTGTATGATATTAAACAGCTGCCTCTCAGCTGATCACAGATCAGCAATTTCTCTGATTGAAATACACTCAAATCAGCGAAATTGCCTTTTTCTTCGCCAGGCATGCTCTTTTACATTAGTGGTTCAGATTAATATTTATTCAGGGTTGAAATATACCGCCTTACGTTATATGAATTGTAGTGGTTAACACGAATAATCCGTTTTTAAACGGATTGACAGGTATGTATTTTTATTATTAAATTGCACATAAAGTTCTTCTAATAAGCATAACTGGAATTCCATTGCGACTGCTTATAAACCATCGTACCTGTAAAATAAATGAAAATGAATAAAATCATTACCTGTCACCTGATCCTTATTTCAATCGTTTTTATCGGAAGTGCCTGTAAAAAAGACCGGCAAAAAGCGACTATCAATTCGTGTAATCTTGCAAACTCACTTAAAACCGTCACAGGAACCAAGGGTGTCGTTAGGTATAATACTGCAATCGAAGATTATGTTGTTTACTCCAGCATAGAAGGCACTTACGATTCGCAGGATGTGGGTGTAAGCTGTAATCTGCCTGAAAGCTATAAGAAAGAGGGGGTAGAAATTATCTTTAATGGTAAGTATTATCAATATCCCAGACAAGTAGAAGGGAAAATACCCGGACAGACGTATTATATCCTGGAATTGAGTACTATCGAAGAACCTAACGGGAACAGTAAGTAAAGCGTTACGCTCGATCGTTTTCCGGAAGAATAGACCTGCTTACACTTCATTTTTGTAGTCAAACTACACGCAATGAAAATCAACTTTTACCAATAGCAGCTTTCACATCTGCAATAAAACCAGCGATAAGCTGCAGGTGCCACGTAAATAAACTCGCCGCAGCTCTGTACCCTAACACAAATTATTTCAAATGAAAAAAACCTTACTCATTTTTCTGAACCTCAGTTTGATTGCGCTCCTTTGTAAGGGGCAAGTAGAAAAAAAGAAAGTTCTTTATGACGACTGGCCGGTTACCAGGTCATCAAACGCGTCAAAGAGTAAAGGCGGCAATTATGTTCCAAACTTTGTTCCGATTGGAACAACCTGGAATCACCGGATTATTACTTATTGTTTTACCAATGGCACAACCGATATTGCTAATAATGATGAACAGCAGGCCATCCGGGATGGCTTTGACCTCTGGGCCAATGCTACAGATCTTGTCTTCCTTGAAGTGTGTAGTGCGGCCGATGCAGATATTGTTATGTTATGGGGTAGTTTTAACCACGGAGATAACGGTCCGTTTGACGGGCAAGGCGGAACGTTAGCTCATACATTAGGAGGTCCTCCTCCTAATGTATTCGGTGCTCAGGCCGGAGATATTCATTTTGACGATTCCGAAACCTGGACACTTAACACAGGTACAACGGCCAGCCCTGTAGATCTGGTTACTGTAGCGGCACACGAGATAGGCCATGCTCTCGGTTTGGACCATACAACAGTGGCTGGCTCGCTAATGCTTCCAAATTATACAGGAAGCCACCGGTTTCTTGGCAGCGACGACACAAACGGGATAGTAAGTCTCTACGGCCCGCGGAACTCCAACATCATAGCAGGACCCAACTTAATATGCAGTACAGAAACCTTCCAACTGCAAAATCTTCCGAACAACTTAACGGTTACCTGGGCGGCCAGTAATGGAGTTGCTTCTGTCTCCGGTTCGGCAGCGTCTGCCTTTGCATCAAAGATAATTGACGGTGTAACAAGCATCAGTGCAACAATCGCATCAGGCTGCAGCTCTGTTACTGTTAGTAAACCTGTTGTTGTCGGCGTACCAACAGCCGGCAGTTTCGCCCAGATAAAATTCGACTATGGCGTTCCCGTTAACCCGCTGGATGTTTGCGAAGCCGGATTTGAAACCCGGGGGAATTTTCAGTATGTCGACGCTTATGGAAATAATTCGTATACCGACAATGGATATGAATTTGAAGTAATAAACAATAATCCCGATTTTTATTTTGATACAAGAAACGGGGTTGTATTCGATTATATTATTAATAACAATTTCACAGGCACCCTCAATGTGCCGGTACGTGTAAAGAATCAATGCGGCTGGAGTACAGATTTATTTTACCTTGATATAATAACCGGCTCCTGCGGCAGCAGATACAGCTATGCTGTTTTTCCTAATCCGGTCAGCTCTTACCTTACTGTATCCAGGAAGGGGCTTGCAGCTAACAAGCTAAGTAAGGTCTTTCTTCCAATACAGGCAAGCATTTATAACGACACAGGACATTTGATAGCGTCGGCTGAAAGTAAACCAGGAGGATATGTGATAAGCCTGGACGTACAACATATACCAGTCGGAATCTATTATCTGCATGTTAAAGAGGGCAAAAATATAGTGAAGAGTCAGGTGAAAATTCAGCATTAGTTATGATCCGGACAAAAAGGCGCTGAAAACACTATGCCTTTTAACTTCTCAGAAATACTGGTGGGATTAGATACATTCAGATCTCGTTATTTAATAAGCAATATCGACTGAATTTTCAGTCGATATTGCTTCAGGAGCAAAAAATATAAACGAAATCTTGCAAAATTACATCGCCGATCTCAACGCGATAAGAAATAAGCTTTATGGCTATGATCTTCGATACTCTAGCGCTTAATTAAGCTTTAGCGGTGTTATCTTTAGGATCATCCCAGCGGTATTACCTGTACG
>Ga0265780_10000415_pt1 | contig 66635 bp, 75 predicted proteins | sample P1T30metagenome_FD_192432 | JGI IMG/M metagenome (GOLD analysis project Ga0265780, IMG submission 192432) | Plant litter microbial communities from East Loma Ridge, Irvine, California - P1 T30 | ecosystem: Environmental > Terrestrial > Plant litter > Unclassified | place: USA: California...
AGAGTCCTTCATGGTCTTCTGACCCTCATCCGAATCGAGCCAGTTTTTAGCGGCACCGGCACGGGTCAATGAGTCAAAACCAATGCAAGGTCCACGGGTCATGCCGTCTCCGGTCACTACGGTTATCGCACCTCCTCCAGCATTGATAGCCTTGGCACCTCTCGATGTTGATGCGACAAGCACACCTTCGGTGGTAGCCATGGGTAGGAAGTAGTTTTGCCCATCGACGAGGATAGGTCCAGCGACACCAAGAGGCAAGGGTAGGTAGCCAACGACATTTTCGCAGCAAGCGCCGTGGACGAGGTCGTAGTTGTAGTCTTTGTACGGGAGGAGGGATCGTTCCAGTAACGTTGATGTCTCGCGCGTAGCATGTGTGCGTGCAACAAGACCTCGTCGAATTTTGACAGCACGGGTTTTGTCACCAAGTGTCTTTTCGAGAGCATATCCAGGGATTTTGCCCTTGACACTAAGCTCGATCAACTCCTCGTCAGTGAGCGAAGGTGCGTTCTTCTCCTTCAGTCTCTGCTCCAGAAACTCCATGGGACGATTAGGCTGTCTTTGTTGCTCCTCTGATGGACCGGTGGGGGCATCCGGGCTAATATACTGGGCAACGGCAGATGGCTCAATCTGAGCGAGTGGTTGAAGTGGTGCACGACGGCCACTCTGATCCTCGGGCCCAGGAGTACGAGGAGGTGTAGGCATATACATGGAAGGTGTGCGAGAAGGCGCAAGGGAAGGAGCACCATCTTGAACCTCTGATGGCGAGGGAGGCTCAAGCGGCTTGTGGGGCTCCTTGATGGTCCATCGAGCAGCATTGAAGAGGTATCCGTTAAGAACCACGCTCATAACAAGAGCAGCAATGATCCATTTGCTAAGGAAGGGATCCTCCAAGCTCTTCAGGACACCGTCAACAATATGATTGCTGATATTGGCGCCAAAAGTGGAGTCACTATCCATGGAGGGCTCAGCGTAGTGGACGGATGGGTAGTTGAGCTCGTACTTGATGGGCATCAGGACGGTGACAATGGCCGATGTTCCAGCACTCTTTGCTTGCTCGCGGATGTGGTCAAGTCCACTGCCAGCAACCTTGAATGGATCCAGAGGCGGTGTCGCGCCAACACCAGAAACATGAGCCACTTTGCCAGGTGTAAGGCCAAAGCGGAAGGTAGCAACATTAAGAACATTCACCAGGACGAAGCCAGCAACCATGAAAACCTTGAACTTGGGCACAGTAATCTTCTTGCCAAAGACTGTCGTGGTAGAGCTGCTGCGAAGTTGCACATCCCTATCATTTGGCCAGTCATTGTTTCGGGCTACGTTCTCGGCCACCTTGCCGTCAACACCATCATCCTCGAGAGCCCTGCGGAGGGCTACGTGGCGCTTGATGCGATTGATCTCGAGCTTGATGGTGAGAATGGCAGTGTAGAAGGTCAGGAGCATGAGAGAGTCAAAGAGAAGAATCCATGCTCCCAGGAAACAGAATTGACGCAGACCACCCTGAATACCGGACATGGCTCCGGCAACCAGAATGAGGATCTCAAAGAAGTAGTCACGAACAATCTCAAAGCCAGTCCTCTTGATGGCGATCTGGACGGCAGACTGAATGGTGAGAGCCTCACCGCGGTTGTTTTCTTCCGAGGCGCGGCGTGCGTCCATGGAGGCAGAAAGCACGGCCTTGGTCAGAACGATGGGCTTCTCGAATCCGATGATGACTACTAGGAACGGGAGACCTTCGGAAAGGAGAATCATGTTGATGGGCACGCCGAGGTAGAGGGTAATGGCGAGGGCAAAGAGGAAGGCGAAAGCTGACTGGAGCAGCACAGCGGTGGCAAGCCAAAAGTTGGAACCCAGGCGCCTCATGGCGAGGAAGAGGGAAACGAATGTCAGATGCATGGCGAGGTATCCCAAAGCCATGATGACGATGTCGCCGGTGTCGGCATTCTGCAGGCATTGTCAGCATGTTGCGCATGGAGGGCTAGGGGTTCATGCAGAATGCCAGAAAGTAGGGTTTTCAGAGTAGAAATTCTCAACAATGTGTTTCAGACAGGGATAACTGTATGATATCTCATCTTTTTACGCGGGGGGAGTACGGGGCAGGAGAAGGGGCTCACCTTGAGCAGGTCGACAAACGACGTCCAAGACTCGAGAAGCCAGTTGCGGATGCCTCCAGGGGTGTTGGGGTTCTTGGAGGCGCGCATCATCCACTTCTTGTCCTCACGTGTGCCCTCTTTGTCTGAGCCCTGACTGTCGGCGGCGTCGGCTGGGGCGGGCATCTCCTGCATGGCAAGCAGGAAGTCGGCTGCCTCGGTGTAGGGGACGGAGAAGGCGAGCGAGGTGTCGTGCGAGAGGGTGGAGAAGGAGCTCGAGGAGCTGGGCAGGAGTCTGGCGGAGACATTGGCGGGGAGGGCGTTTTGCGAGGGGGCCGAGTTGAGGGTGCTGGTCTCGGGGAAGACGAGGGTGACGAGAGCGAACTCTTGCTGGTGCTTGGGGGCACTGGCGTGGCCCTGTGCTGCTTCCCACTGCCACGACGTCTCCTGGCCAATTCTCAGGTTCTTGCTGCCGGCCAGCAGCGTCTCGAAGTCGACGCGGCCCGCGACGGCATCCGAGTTTTTTTCCAGCAGGCCCTTGTCCAGCACGCCGAGGTACGAGTAGCTGGCGACAAAGGCAATGGTTACAATGGTGTGGATGGGGTGCGTGCATGCCTTCTTGGACACGGCGAGGAGGATGGGCGAGACGTTGCGGTCGTACCAGCCGGGACTGGTCTTCTTGGAGTCGCCAGCCGCCTGCCAGCGACTGGTGAGGTATCCGAGCATTGTGAAGCTGCTGCTCTGCGGCGCTGAAGTTGATTCAGAGGGCCGTTGGGGGAGGGCGAGGGATTTTCTACGGGCTGCTGCGTCGCATTGAGGGAGTGACGCCGAGGTGTGGCTGTGGCTGTGCGCGAGTCCAAACGACGGCGGCTCGACGTCTCGACGTCTCGACGGTTGCTGTAGGAGGGAGAGATGGCAGACAGCAACTCCCTCAGCAGCGAACCATGTGTTGAGTAGCGCAGCCCCGTAGCCCGTAGCCCCGTAGCCCGTAGCCCCTTCCCCTCTCCTGCTCAACTTTTTTGACGGCGCTAGCCTCTTCCTCTTCCAAGCTTCACCGCTTTGACTTTGAAGCCCACACGCGCCGGCTGCGGCCTTGTTGCCAACAAAGAAGCTGGCACTCGCAGCACGTGACAGCTGCTATTGTCCTGCAGCTGCTATCGCGCCTGACTTGTTGTGCTGTTGTGCTGTTGTGCTGTTGTGCTGTTGTGTTGTTGTGCTGTTGTGCTGTTGTGCTGTTGTGCTGTTGTGCTGTCTTTCTACATCGGAGCTCTACAAGTGGCTGGTGCTGGGGCTGGTGCTGCGCCACACATGATGCCCGTCGGTGCGAACGGTTCACTCCGCAAACTTATCCGACATGGCCACATCATCGCCCGTAATCTCCCTCACAAACTCCTTGTCTGGCCTGTACAGCATAACGTGAAAGTGCTCCACCGCATGCACGCTCTTCAGACTCTTCCAATTCTTGAACCACACAAACTCCTTGACCCTCTGCCCAAACACACTCTGCACGTACCCCTCAATCTCCCTGCGAGACTCTGCCGTCGCCAGCCCAGTCTCTGCATCGTCTTCAAGTTCAAACTTTGTCCACACAACTAGATGCACAATGTCTGCCTCGATGCCGTAGGGCCAGTCGTTGTACAGAATCTTCGTGTCTGAAGCGTCCTGGAACGGTGCCGCACTCGGCCTCATGTCGTCCCAACCTAACCTGACGTTGAGCATAAACTTCATAATGCTGCCATGTTCCTTCTCCAGTCGATGCGTAAACTGCCGATACCGCATAAGGTCACTCGGTTTCCTCTGAAACTTGTCGACGCGGTCAATTCCTGGAGTCGTCACACGTCAGACAACCAACCTTGTCACAGTCATCTCGCGTGGATAATCACATACTGACAAGCTCCTTGACCTCCGCCCACGTCAGCACCTGATACTCCTCGTCGGGCGTCCCTATAATCTTCTTGTCCTTTTCACTCATGTCTTCAAGAAAGTCAGGACACCATGTCGGCCATTGGTCGCGCGGGACATTTACGCGCCAAAAAGGCACCGGCTCTTCGTGCGGCATCGTGGGGTTCAAGACGCGAGATACCCGTTGCAATGATCTCTTGGCGATGCGACGGTGATAGGTAGATTGGTCGTGCGTTTCGAGACGTCTGTTAAGTCAAGGATAACAGCTAGGTTATGGATGGCAAGATTGATGGCAGGATAGCACTGGCTGTGGAGCCCGAATCATTGTTTGAAGTTTAGCGTGCGTGTTTCAACGTGGCGCGCTATCGAGAAGCATCGTGCAGACCTTCGCTGCAGTGCACATCTCCCGCTGCGACTCATGGACGGCTTCTTCTCGCCTGCAAACATGGCCAGTTGTGCATACAGGTTGGCTTCGACCATGGAATCTGACGTGCACTGCAAGACGAACGCGCAGCCTTACACCCACGGCTAATTTCGGTACCTCACCGCCTGCCGTGCCTGCGTCTCATGGCCATCTACCGCACCGGGCTATCCCAGGTGCTTACGCCGCCGATTGGCCGCCTCTCCCGCACGTACAAACCACCTCGAATGATAGAGGATCAACAGCTCTGGCCGACCCAGGTCGTGCTTTCAACATGAGAAACTTGCTTGTGATCCGAGCGGGGATGGAATGTCACCTAACGTCGGCTGTAAAGTACCGGTGGCCTGGTCAGGTAGGGGTACACCTGCGCATACGCATGCTTGTAGGTATACAGGTCGTTTCTTCAACACATATGTTTGGTTGATCCTACGCCTCGTGGCCTTGTTTTGCTTCTTCAACGACAAACGCGCCTTGACGAGCTGCGACTTTTGCTTCACTTTCACTCATTAATCCTATTCTCTAAACCAAACATCTGATCTTCCCATCTTCCCTCTCCCACCAACCACAACCTCTGAGACGACGTCCGTTGCAACGCAACATCCCGAGTCCCTCCATTCGTGTAATTACACAAGCCTGGCGCTTACGACAAGCTCACAACGCCTGGGGTGGTGCAAAGCTTGGTCTGGGAACACAAACCACGAGAACACTCCCGACGCCTCCACGAGAACACGCCTCAGGCAGACACACCTCCATCTCCACCTCCACCTCCACCTCCACCATCCATCATACCCTACGCCACGAGAGCGACGCCACCACGCAAAATACCAAAATGGCCGTCCAAGACCCCAACTTCTGGCGCCGCTTCAGCACCGCCGTGCACCAAGACGACATTCAAAAGGGCACTCCGCACCTCAAGCACTCGTACGTCGCCTCCTCTTCTACACCTGTGTCTTCCGCCCCCATGTCGCCCACCTCGCAATGCCAACTCTTCACACCCACGTCGCCCGCCTTTGCACCATCAACGTTGCGTGCGGAGATGGTATCAACGCCGCCTCCCGCACACATGCGAGACTCGGCGTGGGATGCAGAGCAGCCCACGCGGAAACCCAGCAAACTAAAGAAGAGCGCCTCGAGAGCATCCACTCGCCCTCTATTACACCAGCACCAGCGCAATAATTCCTCCCTGCAACTCACTCCACCACTCCCACAGCCCAATCCCCAATTCCACACACACGCGTCTGGCCCGCGTTCTCCCTCCCTCCTATCCCTCTCCGGTCGGCCACGCGAAGTGTTCAAAACATGGACCACCATCACAGGCCCGGCTAACCATGGTGCATGCAGCGGGTCGTGGCTCGCAAGCCAGAAGAAGAAGAGCAGGCAGAGGACGTGGTTGTGTTGGTGTTTTTGGCTGGGTCTGATGGGGCTGGTGGCGGGGGTTGTTACTGCCGTGTTGATTCTGAGGAGAGAAGGGATACTGAAGTTTTGAGAAAGGCATGGGTGGGTAGGACACGAGGGGACGACAGGATTGCGTGACGCGCGCATATGGGCCTGGCGTGTTGGACTGATTATGCCTGGCGTGCACTTTTGCATGCTCGACGAGGGTGTCGAACGGCCTTGTAAATATGTCTCTCTTCTTTTGCTCTCTTCTTAGATGATACCAGGCTCGCGCCATGCACTCGTATTCAATCTCACTTTGTCTTCTATGCAAGATGGGCATTGTGTACGAACCCTGGCTACAACGCTCGACGGTCAAAACTGGGTATGCTCAAATATTGCATTATGACAAACTACCTGAAAACTCGTCAGCGAGACAATCGCTACCCAAGTGACAAAGTGTACCTATGAGCTTCCAATATTGAACGCCTCACGCCTGCTTGGTCGCTGATCGGCCTCACACTCACTATGTAGAGCGGAGCTCCATCGTGCCGTTCACGGACCATTCGAATCCAGTACCGGCATGGCGAAACGTGTGAAATGGCAAAGCCGACGATACGTCATCGTTGCAGGCGGTACCGCCGTGTGCGCTTCCTCCACTTCCTCCATCATTGCCACGTGGCTAACAGCCCTCTCAGCGCTTCACACTTTTTGACTTCGCACCACACGTGTCTTGCGCTCAGACCGTCTAGGCCCTCTTTGCCGCGCCCGCTGGTGGTGTCGGACTCCGGCTCATGCTCCTCTCATCACGGCCTCTCTCCTTGAGCCACTTGCGCGTGCTCATATCCAAATCGCGGTCCAGCTCGGCCGACGGTTCCTTGCGATGGATAAAGTTGCAGAAGCCGCCGCGGACGCAGCCCTCGCCGCTGTTGAGACGACAGCATGCTTCGCGGAAATCGGTGACGGGCGACAGTTCGCAGTAGATGGGACGGCCAGCATACCAGCGGCTGTTCAAGGCGTCGCAGGCCTTTTGCGAGTCCTCCTCGTACTTGAAGCGGACGTAGACGTTGCCGATGAGATCTGGGCAAGTTAGCAGACAGTCGCAATACGAGGACGGCGCATTACTTACGGTCGTTGTTGTTGTCGCATACGACAAGTTCCTCCACTAAACCATACTGGCACAGCTCGCACCAAATATCCTCGTAGAAGGCGTCGAAGTGCATCTGCATCTGCTGCGGGTTCATCTTGTTCTTTGGGTCGTAGGCCGGGTTCTGGTACAAGTTGGGCAATAGGATCGTCTGCGAGTACGAGGGCTTGACGTGCTTGCGCGAGCAGCGGTCGCCGTGACGGCAGGCGCCGATTTTGTAGTAGAAGGAGCAGTTGACCTTGTCCTGCTCCGTACCGAAGATGGAGGCGAGGTAGTTGGCCATTGTTGCGGTGTATGTGGTCGCGCAGATGTGATTGACGTGTCGGAACGATGGCCTTGGCTGTGGCGGATGTTGGTTGTGTCCAAGTCGCGAGGCTGAGAAAAGTCGCGGTCCACGGGTGCAGTCGCGATGAGCTAGCGTGCAAGTGTCGGTGCCAAGGAATGTTCGAGAGCCGGGCACCCGCCCGGGCGTCGACTGCTTACATCAGTGGTCTCTATTTTGCCATCAGATCACAGCCTACAATACACGTCCCTTCTCGCGACGTGCCAAAGTGGATTCCTGGCATAATACTCAGGCTTTTACATCAACTGTCTACACCATCTCGCAGCTCTATCACTACCATTCACTTCGACCTAGGCGACTTCTTGACATGGCTTCTTACCATAGTCTGCAAGTAGCACGCAACACAGTTGGTCACGACGGTCGACGTATTGAATGTGATTTACGTGCATCTTTCTCCTCCAAGTGAGAACACAAACATTTGAACGCCGTGCTGGATACGGTGGAGCAAAGCATAAGTCTGCGAGCAAGCCCAAGAGGCAACGAGGCACGTTCGATACACGAGTCGTCCGACGGCTTGTTCCTCAGCACTCGGGCCTGTAATCTCACCCCAGGGTTCGGCAGAACGTTAAAGATCTTCGATGCGCCATGGTCCGCACTACTAAGCCACTGAAACGCAACGCGGAAACGGTTGAACGTCTGGATGCTTCTCCGAGCGAGTCGCTGCAGGACATGGATCGCATTGAAGAAACGCGATATAAACAAAAGTGTGCGGGTCTGCGTCCCTGTTGAAGAGTCAAATATAGAGACTGGACGTCGGGCGCCTATCTGGTCGTACACAAGATCATGTTGTACAATCGAAACAGAGTAACGAGCTCCAATCATGTTATTAGCATCGAGTCTTGGCGTGAGCTAGACGCCCAATCACGCACGCGAACGTTGCGCGATCTGAAACATCCATTTCGACTTCACTTTCCCATTCACCTACCCAAAATTCTTTGTTCTCGAAGCGCCTGGTCGGCCATCCATCACCTGTCATTGCCTTGTGCGGACCTGGCTCCCGTACGTCTTGGTGCCCGCGTCGTACTCGCCTTGCCATCCTCGTCACGCGTTGTGCTCCTCTGGTTGCACGTTTGCCTCCGACGATGCGAGCGGCAGGCCGTCGTTGACTCTCTGGGTGTTCTCACTGCACGAGAGGGAGATCGACATACCGTACCATCTAGCCGAGGCCTAGCTGCCGTGAATGTGTCGTAGATCCACGGCACGCGTCGCCTGGAACTCAAACTCATCTTACAGGCTAGGGCTGCCTTGTGCTGCCTTCAGAATACTTGATTGATGCTTATAGCCAGGGCGAGACCCATTGCACCCACTTCGCGCGAGGCTGCAGAAAAGTGCGCGCTACGCTGCGACGGTGCTGCGGGTCTGGGAGCAGTACTGGCGGCTACAGTGTAGGTCCGACGTTGAAACGCAGATCCAACACCCATACATTAGGCTGCAGATGCTTGAATACGGAGCTCGCGTGGGGAGGCGCTGCGTTTCGACGCCTTGTGTGTCGGCGTCTCTATTGGCTCCTGGCTCTTCACTTCTGGCTTCAAGGCTTAAGAAATTGTTACTCAACGGTGAAGCGCGTCTGTGTCGCACTACCATCTTCACCCGCCTGATAAAGGACCATGGCCGCGCAGACGGGTTCCTACTCGTTATCTGGCTGTGCCGATTTGGTTCTCTTCGCTTCTTTACTCTTTTCCTTTTCGGTACTGGTGAGCACAGGCCGCAGCGTTGTGAATATCGATTGTCACTATATTATTGTTCTATTGACACTGTTCACATTCACCTCGGGTGAAGACAGACCAGCCACTCAAGTTCAAGGATCACACTGTGGGCGCTCAATGAGCTCGTCAAGGAAAAATTGCCGCTTATAACAACCTTTATGTTCCATTCCCAACCTTTTCTTTTCTCTCTACAAGATTCTTCTCGGACATTCGAGTAGACACCAGTAGCACCAGCTTTCCAGCAACTACCAGCTATCAATCATCCAACTCTACCCGCACCGCAGGTCGGAACGCAAACATTCCTAACCAACTGTCCTACCCCCCCACACCAACACACACATCATGTCGCGCGTTCTCCAGACAATTGTTGCGGCACTGGCTGTCGTACCGATCGCCAAAGGCCACACATGGATCGAGCAATTGCGCAACGTCAACGATAAAGGCCAGTACGTCGGCGAGTACGGTTATCCCCGCGGCATGGTCGCCAAGACCGACCCTGGCTTTACCGGCTTCAGCATGAATTACGAGATTCCTGCTGGGACAGGCCCCCCAGGCGATAATATCTTCATACGGAACGACACAATTCTTTGCCACAAAGACCAGCGCCAGCAGAAGCAGTCTTCCGACAAGTATCCTCGCCTGCAAGCCGTTCCCGGAGGCTTCATTGCCATGCGCTACATGGAAAATGGGCACGTCACTAAGCCCAAAAACCAAAAAGGCAAGCCAGAGCACGCCGGCACGGTCTTCGTCTACGGTACCACGCAACCTAAGGAGGACGAGAAGCTCGTCGATGTCCTTCATTGGACACAGGATGGCAAGGGCGGAGATGGCCGTGGTACTCTCATCGCTACCAACAACTACGATGACGGGCGGTGCTACGAGACCAATGAGACTCCTGAGTACCAGCAGCGCGCCAAAAAGGTTCCCAATTACGCTATGGGTCAAGGCGACGATGGTCCAGGTACCATGCCTTTGTTCTGCGAGACCAACGTACAGCTCCCAAAGACAGCCGACTTGGGCAAGCCCTACACCATGTATTGGGTTTGGCAGTGGAACACAGCTCCTGGCATCGATCCTGGCCTTACGAAGGGCAAGGACGAGTACTACACCACCTGTATTGATGTTGACGTCGCTTCAGCGGATGTTGCATTGGCTGCCGATGCTGAGCCGAAGTTTGCTCTTGGTCAGCAAGATGCCATGGCTAAGGCTGTACCCGACTTCGCCTCTCGCACTGCTGCCATGACGGACCCTCTCAAGGGTGAAGTCGGTCCTATCTTTGGAGGAGGCAAACAGACTTCTGCACCATCTGCTCCTGTTGCTGGCGCTACTTCTCAAGCACCTGCACCTTCACAGGCACCGGCGCCTTCATCACCAGCTCCTTCGCTGTCAGACCAACCGCCCCAGGCTTCCAGTACAGCTGGTGTACCCACACTCACTCAGCGTCCCGGGGCCGCTCCATCAAGCCCTCCTGATGGTGACAACGTGGTCACAGTAACAGATACTATCTTTGTTACCATGACCGCCTCTGAGACTGCAGCACTGCCTTCCACTATTGTCACCTCCAAGCGCGCCGTTTCATCTGCCAATCTACAGGCCCCTCCTGCAGCTGGCATCACTCCTCCAACCGCAAAGTCCAGCCCTACTGGCGTCGCACTCTCGGGTTCTGCAGCACCATCGAAGCTCCCCGGCTTCGACATGTCCAACCCTCACGGCGCCAAGTTCCGCGGTATGTTCTAGTTGAACATTTCGCGCCCTTTTGGAATTTTTTTGTTCATATCATCGTCTGTGTTTATTTGGTTGTGTATGTTCTGATGTCCCATTCCTTGTGGCAGGCCACGAGCGCAAGCATAAGTTTCAGATAAGAGGGCATGGCCACTGATTAGGTTGATAACTGCATGGTTTGGCGTTTAAATTTTTTCAAGGATGGAAACGATGGGAGATACCCCCTGCATAGCATAGCGAATAGGCGTTTTGGGTTTTAGGCTTGCGATCGGTGCATCGCTGGAGGAAGAATTGAAGATTTTGTCACAACGTTATGTCTTTGCGTGAATGATCATATTGTGCGCTTGTGAGCGAAGAGCATTGTGTGTTTGTGGTCTTATTGCCATGAATATTTGATCACGTATTGTATCAAGTGTACCTTCAGTGAATGAACATTGTGTGCCCGCGTATCTTTGTGACCATCTATCAACGTGTACATTCCCCATGTTACAACGCTCTTGATGGGTGGACAGTGCTGTTCGAGTTGAGAAGGCAATCCAAGACACCATCCTTTCTAGGCCTGCAATAGTTCCTGAAATGAAACTCAGTGCACCACTCCCAGATTGCACATGGTTTCGAAATCTACTATCTCAACTTCTTGGTCACCTCATCAACATTTTTCTCCCCCGCGCTACTGAACAGACTCCCCAACGTAATGCCCCCTGTCAGCGTCAACCACACATTGGCCCACACCCCAATAGCCATGCTCATATTATAATGGCTATCCAACTTATAATGCTGATACGCGCCAATGCCCGTCGTGATGTGATGAAACACGGTGGCCGCAACCACAGGCTTCACATACGGCAGGGCGCCGCTAGATTTCGACGTCCCAGTCGCAGGCACAGCGTTTGTGAAGGACACAAGGATCAAGGCGAGCGTAATCAAGCACCAGCCGTCGTTGCGCACGTTGTAGAGCTCGAGATCGTTGGGGGCAAGGTTGGCTTGGGAGGGAGGGCGGAACCAGCCGATGACCATGATGGGGTCGTAGATCCGGCAGAGGCCGCGGAGGCCGTACCAGAATGCTGTGCCGTAGGCGTAGGCGTGGAAGATCTGAGGCATGGGGGTGAGTTGGCAATTTTCGATGGATGGGAAGAAGTGATTACTGTGGAGTTTATGGTAGCCATGAAGTGCTGGATTGAAGGGGTTATTCGAAGTTGGGGTCTTTCAGGTCGAGAAAAACAGTCAATATCTAGTACCGATAATTAAATTGCCTTTGAGATTGATGAGTCCGACGCAAGGACCGATCCCGTATTTAAGTAGAGACACGTGCATCCTTCTGGTGCCCCTCGGGTCGATATGGAAGAAGCATCTGGGAAGCCGCGTTACATGCAACGTCATTATGAAAGCTCCATCAGCTGCATTGGTGTTGTGGAGCGCGATAGGCTACGCATCGCGCTATGACCCCGGATCTGAGATGCGATTGCGGGGCGATGGCGATACGATCGGAGGAAGTGGGGCGGCCAATACCTACACATGGTACGGGGGTTGATATTGTCGTCTCGTCGCTGCTGGGCGCTGCTGGTGTCATGTTCATAGCTGCGATCATTTCTATCTTTGATTCTGGTAAACCTGCGTCAACAGAAGAATCTCTCGATTTCCTCTCACATCTTCGCCTCTGAAACGCTGACCTTGGCCATCACAAAAGCCCCTGTGCCTTCGGCGAACACGTTGCCCTTACCGTCCTCTACCCAAGCCTTCGTTTCGATCCAGCGTCCCTTCTCCTTCACAAGCTTCGCCCTACACAGCAACACACACGGTGTATTTACCGCTTGCTTGTACTTGACCTGCAAATCTGATGTCGCACAGGTGTACTGATACACATATGATATGAGTGTGCCCATGACCTGGTCCAGCAGCGTCGCCGTGACGCCGCCGTGCAAGCGATTCGTACCGCCATCGGCGTCAGTGCCCAGCGATACGAGTACAATTGCTTCAGGTGCATCTAGGTCGTCTACATCGAACATCCTCTCCGTCTTTGCGCTCTGGCGCAATGCTTCGACTTCTGCATTGCTGGGCACGGGCGGCTGGTGGATCGGCGCATGCGGGCTGCCCGTGAAGACATCGGCGCCGGGCGCTCTTCTGTGGCCTTTGCCGGGCTTGTAGAGCGACAGGAAAGCGCGCATGGCGTCGTCCGTGAAGAGCGTGCGCGTGAAGAAGGTGTTCGATACCCCTTGGCGCAACTCGGGAATTTGCCGCTTGGAAATGTGCGTGACCGAGGGGTCAGAGAGGAGCGCATTGCACCATTCGAGCGCGGTAAAATCCTCGAGGTGCTCGACCTTGTCGGGTATTTGGGGGCTCATGGTGCTTGGTGGCACCGGTAGCAACAAGGTTGATGGATTTTGTATGAGCGACACAGTGGGACATTGAGTTGGAATATCGTTGTGGATAGTGTTGTTGTCGCATCAATACACGTGTAGCCGACGGCGCGTCGTGCGTCTTGAGGGGCACAAGTTCCGAGGTTGTCGACTTTGCATCGACGAGAACCTGGACTTAAGACGCAGAGAATGCCGTGTGGAATGCCACTGAAAGGAGTGCCTCCGCCGATTAGTCTTTGTAGAACACAGGAGACGAATCATACGAACGTGGCTAGCGCCCTAACGTGCGTGGCTTAGCCTTGGTATGTCATCTCTTTCGACTCATTCATACTCATCACCTAAAAATCAACACAGTCGAAATTTAAACCGGCGCTGCTTATTGTTTGGGGTTGCTGATCCAGATTTCTTCCCTTCAACATGGCAGCAGATTCAACATCCCATGCACTGGTGATCGGCGCTTCTGGTCTCATTGGCTGGTCAGTCGTCGACCAACTACTTATGCCGTATCCGTCTTCCTCTCCATTTCGGAAAATCACGGCACTCGTGAACAGGCCACTAGAGCTTCAGGACTCTTTCTGGCCAACAAGGGCAGCTAACAGACCCGAATTGGCACTTGTATTTGGAGTCAATCTGCTTTGTGGAGACGCAGAACTTGAAAATCTACTGAAAGAGAAGGTCCCTGATGTTGGAAGCGTCAGCCATGTTTACTATTTCGGTAAGATCCAACAGCATCTATTTTGGCCAACGGGGAAGCTTACCAAACTCCTTGCAGCTTTCAAAGGAGACGCAGACTACAAAAGAGAAGTCCAAGTCAACGTCGGGATGATGCGCCGTGTAGTCCTCGCTGTAAAAAGCCTTTCGCCCGCATTCAAGTTCTTCGTCTACCCAGGCGGTACCAGAGTCTGTCGTCATCTTTTCACTACCGCTACAAATCTAATCGCAATCATAGGGCTATGGCATATACGAACCAGACGGTGTCTTCGCCGCCCCACTCGTCGAGGAAATGACCGACAATCTCCCAGAACGCTGCATTGAAACGGTAGCATACCCTCACTACCGCAACATGCTCACCAGTGAATCTGCCGGGCAGTCGTGGACATGGTGCGAGCTCGTCCCAGATGCCATCATCGGCTTCACCCCAAATGGGTCTGGCTTCTCACTCGTGGGACATTGGGCTGTGTATCTGTGCGTGTATGCGCATGTACATGGGGAGGGTGCTGAAGTGCCGTTCCCCGGTACGATGGCCGGTTACGATAGTTTGTACACGGAGACTAGTGCAGAGCTGTTAGCGCGCGTGGCTATTCATGCGTCGCTTCATCCGGAGCAATTTCGGGAGAGGAATTTCAACGTAGCCGATACTGAGAGGGCAGGTTCTATGAGGGAGCGTTGGCCTCAGATTGCAAGTTGGTTTGGATTGAATGGGGTTGAGCCTATCAAGACAGTATGCACGAAACCTAGTCACTTTATCAAGAAGCATACAAGCAAGCTTGAGGAGATCGGTATAAAAGGCGTGGACATTTGGAATACAGAGCAGCTGGATAGCTACGGGTATTGGTTGACATTTGATCGGCATTTGAGCTTGAAGAGATTGAGGGATGCAGGGTTTGAGGAAGCGAGGAGCCCAGAGAGAGGGTGGTGGGCAACGTTTGAGATGTTCAGAAAGGCAGGGATGATAACTTGAGGCACTCAAGGATATGTTTGGATGATGATTGCGACAAGGTATTGCATTTTTACGTGCTTGAACGTGTACTAGCGTCAGCTGCGAAACATGCCATGCCCCCATATATATATACCAACAGCGGACATGTCTCTAAGCAATTGAATTATGTCCCATTATCTATAAAGTTGCTGGAGGTGGGATAACGGTATACTAAGTACCAAAAGTGGTGCCATGATTACTCCATGCGAGAACGTTTGGCCTCGGGTTCGGTGACATCCGCGGCTGCGCTGTAGTTGGAAGTGGTTCCGCGGCCATGCTTGCTTGCGCCCATAGAGGACTGTAGCTTTGTATCGTCCTCGCTAAGACGCGCTGAAGCCATGTGGACGTTAGTCCCTTTTGTATTCATCCGCAGGAAGTAAAACTCACGTATGGATCCATTGGCACAAGGGTCCTCATCCTCTTTGTCCTGGTCTTCCGCAACGGAATTGCCATACCCATCCTCAGCGCCAAGATCAGGAGTCTCTTTCTTATCGGTTATGTTACCCTCGACTTCTGAGTTTCCTTCGACGTTGACAGGGGCAACAGGGGCAGTACCGTCCTGAATGTCAGGGTTAGGTAGAACATTGTCTCCTGGTGTAACTCCCCGACCTCTCAAGATGAGACCGGCCTTGAATTTATTGTTTTGCTTGTTTTGCGCAGCGCAGCGGAGCTTAAACTGGGGCGTCGCAACTGTCTCACCAAGAGCTGAACCTTTCAAAAGGTCCTCGCACCTGGACTTATACAAAGCAAGCAACTCAATGATGTAGTCGATGCGCTCGGCGAACGTCAACATGCCTTCTTTATCGATGGTGTCCTGAATCGCTGGATCATAGATGCTGAGGCAGCTAGGGCCCGTGGTATGAAGACGCTCTGCGAGGTCCTAGAGTATCTAGTCAGTGTGCATGGTCGACGATGTCTCTAATGTATAATTACGTACCAAAATATCCCAACACACCTTCTCCATAGCCTCCTCAGAGTAGTGGTTCATATCGACTTGCCAACGTTTGCCCTTTCGACCTATGTTGCCACAACCTTCACGGTTCATCATAGCGGCTAACAAACCACGGACATATTCCTGTCGCTCCTCATCGCTGGTCGGAATCGTAGGATCTGGATTGGGGCATGACCACGTAGCTGCTGAATGCTGAACAGCCTTCACAGCATCGTTGCGGTTGCTAAAGCTTAGCACGATATTTGTGTTCTCGGGGAGTGCTGAAGGAGGAAGTTCTCTCGGTGCAACTGCGGCCTTGACATACGATCTCTTCAAGACCGATCGCAGGGGTGGATTTGATGCAACTGCTGGAAGTGCAACTGTTGCGTCGGGTCCAGCTGTAGACGATACACTTGCGGCGACTGCACCAGGAGAAGGAATGTGCGAATGCGCCCCACTAAGAGGAGTTGGGTTCGGGTCAACGTCACTGTTGACGGGCAGGGCATCAACTGCTCTAGGAGCGCTCTGAGGGGTGTGGGATGAAAGAGCAACCAAGATGGCTGCTGCTTCCCCAACAGGCATCTGAGGTTGGTCTAATGATTGCTCTTCCTCGACTAATAAATGTCAATTGCGGTCCGGAAGTGTATTTTAGGGAGAAACTTACATTTACGCCGAACAGCAGCGTCTACCATTGGCTTGATGATAGCCTCGAGATCGACCGCAGTCAAGTTGAGTTGGTCCATGCTGATCTCGACTTTTCGACAGTCCTATGAGTGTAGATTAGAGAGTGATGGCCTCCCTGGGTATCTGAGGCCCAGTAGCTAATTTCAGTTGATCAGAGTCGCTTACTCACAGGCAAGGTAGAGACGTTTTATGTCACTCTAAGGTCGAAGATAGCGAGGGAGCTTTTGTACCCTAGAGGTCCCGCCCTGTGAGAGCTGTGAAATGTGCTAGTATCCATTCACTCCTCATAGTCATCAGGCAACCGTTCTTCCTGAAGGGGTTCCAGCCGACGAGTTATTTACCGACTGCTGTAACATAAGCTCTTCTTCAGCTCTCATTAGCGAATGAAATTTCATATTTCCGCTGCAGTGCAACAATCGCGGGCGCTTCTTTTCTAGCAGAATCAAGATAGTAATCGGGTCACTTGCAGGCTTCTAGAAAAGCGAGTATAGCAATGTCCGACTAGAGGCCTTTCTGCCAAAGGCTATGCTTGTAAGCAGATTCGCCCTCCGGCGACAGGTTGCCTTTTGAATGTCTACCTGTGTTAGCTTTTGCTTGGACTGATTTCCATGCAGGCTTGTGTTCATGGGAGAAAACCACCTCAGTAGAGCGAACGTTCGAAGTGTAGGACCTCAGAGTAAAGTGCTAAAATTATTCGAGAAATTCATTTGTGTGCTTCCGTCTTACAGGTAACATCAGGAGTATTTTTTAAAAGTGTGCCGTGTCGCTATCAATAACGTTCACATCGCTTCTCGATCGGGGTCGATAAATAAGCACTTCGCTAGATTGCATGCCCACCAGGACCTGGACGAGGTTCAGACCAATCATTACTCCGCTTGTGCGACAGCTGGGAGCTCTGTGGGCCGCTAGCTTCGTTTTCTTCTACCGTGACCTTGGTAGTCTTGACGATACCCGTACATTTGCCCTCCTCCTCTTGTAGAATAGCGCGATCATTGTCGCTATCATTGTCCAGAATTGATTCCCCAGGAATGCGACTGTGATACGCCTTGCTGCTCTGGAACGTGCTCATCCGTATGTTGCCACTGGTCGAGTGCCCATAGCCGTAGCCATATTGCGGCTTTGATTGCGAATTCTGTAGTGTAGACGGAACGATGCGTTGGAAGAGATTATCGAAGGCTTTGCGTAGGGGAGGTAAGGAAGCAATGAGGATGCCGGTTGAGCACTCGGCTGAGGACCAGATGCCTAAATCAACCGCGTCCCACGTCGGATCCTTGGTGTTGGTGATGGCATTTAGTTCTACGGTCTTGAATATGGAACAAACGGTTGCCCTGTGAGCGCGAGAAGTTAGCCTTTACGGTCTTGAAAGGTCATATCTCAATACGATGTGGTCCTATTGGGTGCGCTTACGGTAAAGAGAGGAGAAAAACAATGCGGATGCCCAACTGTGTCTTCCTCGATAGTTGCACCCTTGATAGATATACGAGGGGTGCGGTCATGTAAACAACATCAGTGATGATGTTGGATATGCCTTGCGTGTAGGAGAGCTCCAATGTGCCCCGAGCCCAGCACTTGCGCGGTTTGTAGGCGAAATTCCAGTTGGCTTCGAGCGGACTGCAACCAAACAAGGTCAAGACCGGCGCGAGAAATCCCAGGGCAGTCACCATCAGGATGGAAAGCCAGACGATTATTTGATAGACCTTGGAGAAGTTGAGCAGATTGACCACTTGTGTACTGCGACTGCAATGATGTTTATCGCTTGTGAGATCCAAAGGTAGTACAAATATCTTGCAATATTTGGAAGTACTATAGGATCCATGATGTGACGTCCAATACCAGCATCGACCACGATATGGTTAGTACATGTGGCTGTGATGTTGAGTGCCTGTTCCTGTCAGCCCCTGGCGCGCATCTCATGAAAAGACGACTTACAGTGGCAAGGATCAACAGGTAGCCAGACAACATGAATCTGCGCGACTTCATAAGACCATACACAACTCTCCAGATGACGAAAATAGTGCTGATAATCATGAGCGTCCAACTGGGGATGAGGATCTTCAGTCGCTGATTCGGGCCATTCTTGTGGTGCCATGTCTGCCATTGTGAGCGGTATGATTCGACAACTGCCCAACAAGATAACTATTTGCAATAGGTTTCGGCACAATGATAGCCTTTTTGCAATGAATATATGGGTTTCCTGCCTGTATGTCAAATGACTTGCCTCCATCAGCTCAGGCGCTCCGTTCTCGAAGCAAGCTACCGGCGCCGCAACTGTTAAGCGAACTTGGGGCAACAGTATCTCACACTGGTATGGTCTATCTTCCCGTGAAAGAACCGCTTGTCAAATGATCTTGCGCCCTTATTTCATCACGATGAATTCAGCAATGACTTCATTTATTGAGTCGTCGCATTCGGTCCAGAGCTTTCCTCGCCATTCGGACAAACATTAGAGCATCTCGAGTTATTTAACTAATCTCCATGCTGTCACGTAGGCGCTCAACAGCATTCCGTTGACCCACAAAACTTCTCTCAAGACAGCGATGTTCTCGCCTTAGACTTCGATGTTCTTTTTGCACCATCTGTCTTGTCGTTAATCTCATTTTGTCACAAAGTCGCCTCCTTGACGTCGGAGAAACCTCTACAGCCTCAAAGTACCGGCCCATCTGCTCTTGGTAATCGTTCATTTCCTCCCAATCACAGCGTCCACGTAATCAGCATCATTGTCCAGTGTTACACATTCCTCAAAAACTTCGCCCGAATTCGCATCTGGATCGCGCTGACTCCCTGCACTGAGGAGCAGGCTTTTCTATCCCAGCAGGCACCGCTCTTTTATTCTACGAGAAGACCTTGAAAGGGAAAGTAAGCTTCGTCTCAGCATGCTTATAGGGTCAACAAAACTCATTGGCGCCCGGTCATCTAACTATGCCATGGCAACTTAAGAGGCAGAAACTTATGAGCCTGAATTCAATCAAGGCGAATGAACATAAGAAGGCACTCGAAATGGTGTTCACCAGAAACTTGCTTGTAGAAGGAGGCAAAGGTGACACTGTAGGGTAGTGTCTTGGCATTTTTGCCTTAATGATGCAAGGCGTCACAACGGGTGCATGTTTACATAATGGGTACACTTTCTGAGGCAGCCAGTGCCACCTTCGTCGTGGTGTAGATAGAGCATAGGGTTTGCGAACGTCGGATCGGCTGAATATAATTGGTTCAGAGGTGCATATACATGCCCAGTTGGCTATCTACCATAGGCAGGCATGTAGTATGATATGACACGTGCACTCAAGGACGAACCCCTTCCAACGTCTTGACATTGCCACATAGCTCCAACGACCAGATTGTGTGCAAAACCTGAGAGTTAGGGCTTGACAAAAATTAAGGTGCAACTAAGACCGCCAAGCAATAGCCCAAGATCTCGACCGACCTCGGGACAGGGCAGCTGAATCTTGGAGTTGATGTCCAATTGCGCGGCGCCATTCCGCACATCCAATTTCATCGATACGGTGAACCCCGAAGCGCTTGCTTGACACACATCAATCCTTTCACTTGACGCAGCATAGTGCATCAGGACAAGGCTATCACAAGATGTGTGATGATGGGATCATCAAGCAGCACCCCCTTCAAAGGCTCCTGACCGACGCCACTCATTGTTGTCAAGTTGTCCCGGCGTCGCGCCAGCACATCGCCTACGAGTCGTCCTACCAAAAAGGGCCGTACCTAAACGATGCCAAGACGGGCAGTGCCCGCAAGCAGTACGTGCCATTTACGCGACGATACGGGATTGGAGTCGCGTATCTTGCGCCCTTCCCCTTGCAGCAAATCGAAGCGTTTAAACAAGACTGCCAAGCCGACGTGTCAAACGCAAAATCTGGGTGACGGGCGCTACAAGTCGGAGATGTGAATGGGTCAGGGGCGTGCACGCGACAGCGGCTCGTCATATGTAGAGCGGCCGACCTCCCACCCGGACAGCTATACATTTGCGTGACACGGAAAAGTTGACGTTGTACGGCTACCACAACATCGACATGGCAGAAAAGTCAACGAATGGCTCCAAGACCATCAGGCCGGAGATAAAGAGAGAGGACACTGATAAAGATCTCGATGACTACTTCGTATGTCTGAACTCCGGGAGTACGACGCATTCCAACGTTCAACGCCATACTAACTTGTCAAGATTGGCCCTCGCGACCTCGACCACCATTCCAAATGGCCCATTTTCCTGCGTCTTCATGGCTCTATCACGCCAGAGATGATACTTCCTCTTCTTGTTGTTGCAGGCTGGTCTACGGCGATAACCTGCATCTCCAAGTTCGTTCATGACCGTTCGTCCCCATTCTTCCCTCAGTGTCACATATATTAATACGGCACAGTCGGCATTAACCAACTTCTCCTCACGGTCCTCGGTTTCGTCGTCGGTCTCGCGCTGTCATTCCGCAGCTCTACCGCTTATGAGCGCTACAACGAAGGTCGCAAATACTGGGCGCAGCTCACCCTTGCATCGCAGAATCTTGCGCGCTTGATCTGGATCCACGTTGACGAGCGACACTCGGACCCCTTGCTTGGAAAGCAAGATTTACTAGCAAAGATCAGCTGCCTGAACCTCATCTCTGCATACGCTGTCTCGGTGAAGCACAGATTGCGGTTTGAACCATACATGCACTACGACGACTTGAAGCACATGGTGGGCCATCTGCATACGTATGCGAAGGCTGCTGATGTACCGGATCCGAGGAAGAAGCCGAATGTCTTCAAGACAGCAGGCCAATTCCTAGGCGTCCCCATGGCTGAGTCGAATCCGCGCAAACTTGTCAAGAAGTCGCGCGTCCCGCTAGGCAATCTTCCGCTTGAGATTCTTTCTCACCTGTCTTCATATATGAAACATATTTACGATAACGGTACGTTCAAGGTATCAATCTACCAGACGCAATCTCTCAACGCTTTGACTACCATGAACGACGTCCTCACTGGTACTGATCGCATCCTCAACACTCCGCTACCAATTGCCTACTCAATTGCGATTAGTCAGATTACCTGGGTGTACATTCTACTTCTTCCGTTCCAGCTGTACAAGCTCTTGGGGTGGGTTACGATACCCGCGAGTGTATTTGCTGCATATATTATCCTCGGCATCGCACTCATTGGACGAGAAATCGAAAATCCATTCGGCGACGACGTCAACGACCTCCCACTGGACGCATTCTGTGAGCAAATTCGCAAGGACGTGGACATCATCATGTCACAGCCAGCACCAAAGTGGGAGGATGTTATGGGAAGGGAAGAGAATGAACTGCTATATCCTCTTAGTCATTTGTCGAGTGCTGGATGGGCTGACAAGAGCGTTGACGAAATCCGAGAGGCGCTTGCGGCTAAACCGGGATTGCATTTCCATAATAGCCATGGCAGCTCGGATGAGCATCACCATCTTGGGGTGGGACATCACAAGACGGAGGCACACAAGGCTGAGGAAGGCGGTGCGGGACCGAGTCGGGCGCACAGTGTGCATTCTACAGCTGGCGATGGTGGCGGTGACTAGTCATGCAAATCTTGAAGACACACGTGTGAAGCCGTAGTGGTACTTCTCTTCAAGCCGAATAATATATACCACTTACTACTTCTCAACCACGAAGAATTGCCCTCCCCGTTGATTCACTTCTTCCACTTCTTCCCCTCTCCATTTCCGCCCAATCTACCAATACTTCCCAACATTCTCTCCAGCTTAAACCCCATCTTCTTTTCTGTAATACCAAGGTGGCCCCGATCATCTAGCAATTCCCAGGCTATTTTACCCCACTTTTCTGCTTCCTGGACATTGCCTTTTTGCAGCCACAGCATGGCCAACATGGCATACCTATATCGCTGCGATTAGCCCACGTTCCATGCATCGTTCAGTGGCTGACACGACTTACTCGTCTGTCAACATGCTTTCCAAGCTTTCGTCTGTAATCAACCCCACCGTCTCTTCCGCTAGCCTGATCGCTTCGTCTATTCGACCCGCGGCGGCGCATTCGAGGATCCTAGCCTCAGATTGGCTAATAAGTATACGACGGATGTCCGACGCGCGCCGTTCCAAGGGCGATGAACTACATAATGCGCAGTGGCATGTGAAGCCCCACGGTTGCAGTGAAGTCCTGCGATCAAGGGACGAAAGACCGACAGGCAAGTCTTGATACGGTCAGTCAACGATGGTAGAAGAGGAAGGTTTAGGTACATGAAATGGCGATTTCTTCACCGGTTTTGATGTCACGAGAAGCCCTTATTGACATGACAAGACCCGAGGTGCGGGAGAAAACGACGTATGCGTTTGGCCTACAGGCGTGATTGATTCTCTATTTCTATTAGAGTCAAACTTCTCATATGGCCAAGATGGTCCTACCGAAGCGAGTGGAAAGAGCGCTTTGGTTCCAACGCCTGCGGCTGTCGTTCCAAACCCATTTGTCTTCATGATACGCTGTTCCAGTGAACCGCCACCTTCGCCAGCACCCAGGGTGCGAATGCTGTTTGGGAAGTGCAACCTATCAATGGCTACTTTGAGTACGCGACCGCTGCACACCTCCGAGACATCGACGTCCATGACAACAGCAGCATAGTCCACCAGAATGGTCTCGTATTTCCCGATGGCCCGTGTTGCGACGATCCCTTTGTCTTTGCTAGGTATATCAACAACTCGCCAGGCTCTTGGCTGTTGCGCCTGATCTTGCGAAAAAGTCGAGGCCAGTTCGAGGAGAGCCTTTGACGCCTTGTTTGAATTTTCAGGCGAGAAGATCATACTAAGGCTGTGCGTCTCGGTGACATTGGATGTGTAAACACAAAATTCTCGTCCATGGCTTGTACAGTATGGCTCTCGAGACCATGCGGCATGGGATGGGCTGAAAAAATAATCATGAAGATCTGTAGGAACGATTTTGCCGAGATCCAGCACACCGATTGACGCAGATACGTATAGGGCGAGGAGCGAAGCGCAGGACGCAGCAGTCATGTTCGGCCGATACATGACTTCAACCTGAGGAGCTCAAATTCAGGAAGGAACGGGAGCTTCAAATCGTTTACATGTCGTCGTTCTGATGTATACTGTACGCATGCTTCCGAACACGGTACTGCATGTCATCGCGTTTACCCGGGTATAACATCCCTGCTTTAGGATCGCTAACCAAGACCTTGGTACCTTGCGTGCGATGTTGGCGTAATGGGTCCGCCCAATGGTACTTGTTAGATGTAGCATAGCCACTATACTCGGGCTTGTCGCCTGGAGGTGTAGAGGCGAGAAGTGGGAATCATGCCATACGTTTTGATCAGTGAAGCCACCACAAACCGCTAGAGCTGTCTTGTGTTTGCTTGAGATTGAAATTGAGATTGGAAAGGCGTATCTTCATCGCATACGGCCCACAACAGAAGACAGATGACACGAGAAATGTCTCTGTGACCAATAAGAGATCAGCGATGTCAATGTAGATTGCGAAGAGAAGGAAAGGAGAAGCCCGAGAGATTCATGTAAGGTATTGAGTGTCATTTATTCACATTGCCTCACGCCCAAGTCTTTTCCTCCTTGGGTGACAGGCGATGTCTAACCTAATACACGATCAGCCCACCATTGAGATCACAACTTCGACCCAGCATTCTCACCTGTCCAAGCAATACACTCAATCTCCACAGGCACGCCCTTGGGCAGTTGCTTGACGGCGACACAGCTGCGTGCTGGCTTGTGCGTAAAGTACTGCATGTAAACGTCGTTCATCTCGGCAAAGTTGGCCATGTCATCGAGGAAGACATTGACCTTGGGACGTGTTAGCGATTATTCATAAGTGCTGAGCTTGGTTGCGCAGGAGAGAGAGTTGGATGTCGTACCTTTACAATCCTTTCCAGTCCGACGTTCACCTCAGCCAAGATAGCTTTGATGTTCTCACAGCACTGCTTCGTTTTGTCCGCGATGCTGCCTTCAACAAGGGCACCCGTCTTGTAGGCGGGAATTTGACCCGAGACGAAGATCTGGGGCCCGGCGATTATAGCCTGGGACTGAGAAGGGCGTTAGCAAATCTTTCCTCGATGCATGCTTGCGCCGCGTTGCATATATGGGCATGTGTAGTGCGTAAAACATACGTATGGTGGGAGAGCTGCAAACCGAATCGTCAGCCTTGACTCTCACTTGCCCATGTACACGGAAAACTCACGGGGACACGAATTCTCGGTGAAGACCTTCTTGATGTCCGACATGTTTCGTATTTGATGGGTGCTCTTTACTTTCGCAATGGAGATGATGGAGGATGGTCGTGCAAGTGAGGTGCAAAGTCTTCGCAAAGCTATGTGTTGCATGGAGCTATTGACTTGTTGTAGTAAAAGGGCCCAGGTGATGGCGCCGAAGCACGGAGGGGCAGAGGGGCAGAGGGGCAGCTGCAACTCCCCCACTTGCCCGTCGGAGGGCGCAACTTGCGTCTTGGTGGGGTAGGCGAGCCCTCGGCAGATTTCGAGACGCCAACACAGCACCGAAACGTGGCAGACAATACAGGATGGACTGAGTCGGACGGGTATTTTCCAGTGTTTTATCTACATCTACCGTACTCCCCTTGGGAATGCTCGCTTTGAAAATGCAGTCTGGCTTTCACCAGCATGCTTTGCGAGGAAAGGAAAAAAACTCGTCCACCAACGCCATGCCCATGCAAAGTCATTTCTCCATCTATCAGAGGGGGGAGAATCCAATGTCCTCCTGAACATGCTTCTCTATTTCTCGCTCTCCATCTTCTCCTCCTGACTCGCCAGGAGCGTGTATACGGGCGCATCGAGCTTGTCGCGGCCCTTGAGGAAGTCGAGCTCGAGGATGAATACATAGCCCATTATTAAGCCGCCGAGCTTCTTCACGAGAGAGCCGGCTGCAGACGCTGAGCCACCTGTCGCGTTTGATCAGCAGGACGCCCTCTATACTGTGCACTCGTAACAGAACGTACCAGTAGCGATGATATCATCGACAATCAAGACCTTTTGCCCGCTCTGCACAACACCCTCCTGCATCTGGAAGAAATCACTACCATACTCCTTCATGTACTCGGCCGTCTCGCAGGGTCCCGGCAGCTTCCCCCTCTTGCGCACCGGCACAAAAGCCGCGCCCAGTCTCAGCGCAAGACTTGGGCCAAACAAGAATCCGCGCGCATCGAGCCCAACAACGACGTCGGGCTTGCCGCTGAATTCCTTGGTCACGGCGAGCTCGAGCGACCGGATAAGCCCCTCATGGAGCGTGGGGTTGGCAAAGATGGGCAGGATGTCTTCAAACAAAATGCCTGGCTCAGGAAAGTCTGGGAATTGCTTCAGCGACTTTTTCAAGTCTATCTTAAGACGGGCGAGTTCGGCGGCGGGGGAGGCATGGGGGGCGGCGAGTCCTCCTTTGGCGGCATTGCTGTTAGACTCGAGGGTGGGATCGGGTTTGCGCTGCGGGGGGTGGGCAGCAGTCGCGTCGCCCTTGAGCGGTGTATTGGCCGTGGTCGTAGTGTTTAGCGGGTGGGCAGAGTGCGTGGGAATGTCGGAGGGGGCGGACATTATGAAGGGAAAAGAAGAGAGTCGGAGGACTCAAGAGGGGAGAGTGTATGGCGGGACAGGGCTGCAAGGTGTGGTAGGGCTTGACCTGTGCGTTTTCCTGTTGTCGCAAGAAAAATAATTTTTAGTGTGAGGAGGGCGGTTCCGTAGATGCCACCAGCGAATTGCGACGCCGACTAAGATACCGTGGCGCCGCCTGCGCTGACCGCCCACGCCAACAACCCCAGCGAACCTGACGGCTGCCTATCCTTCGTACACCATCACGGTTCCCGAAGCGGCAGCTCTGGCGTATCATGCATGCCACCCCTGGCCCACCTGTGCTGGTGGCTTGCAACCGTCTAGTGACATGTTCGATGCATGTCCATGGGCCATGGGCCATGGGCCATGGAAGCCGATAAGCCCACCTACCACCCCTCAGGAGGGCCACAGTCTAACAACAAGACCGAGACATGTGACTCCCTGGTCCCAACAAGTTTCTAGTCGCCGGCATGTTGGCTTTGACATGTGCAGACATGCGCAGACAGGTGCAGACACGCAAAGTCGGCACCCACAGATTGGCTGACTCTATACCGATAGACACATGGTAGCACGCCATAGTTTTGGCTAATATCACCATGGAAGCTGAGCAATCGCGCTAGAAGCATTGCGTGGCGCGCCCGGCTTCCGTGGCGGTACTGGCGTGCTTATTGTGGGGAAGCATTCGACGCGTATAGTCGAGACACGTTGCCGCTGGTGCCGAGTCTCACATGTTTGCTACTGTCTGATGTGTGTGGATAACGACGACAGTGAGGCTCTGTTGGGATGCATGGTCCATCTCCCGACGTCACAATTGTTCTAGACTGACGTGGGCCTACCCTATAGATTGGAGGTGGGTTTGCACTGCGTCCGCTCCCCATCTTCGCTCCACACAGCCCGCCCAGACATCTAAATACCCAGCTCAGCGCCTATGTAGCAGGCCGATAGAGCCCCCAGATGCAAGTCGCGACCGCAGTGTAATTCCAGCACGTAAAGAATATCGAACCAGCGGCTCGGGGTTGCCTGTCCATGAACCCACCCATGGCCGTCATCAGGCTGGGATCACGTCGCTCAACCGAACCATCTCGAGACCTTCATGCACGATATCTTACTTCATCCCCACACGGCCATGTTCTGGACAATGCAATCCCCATCCACCTTCTTGACAAGCTTTCCTACCGTGAATACTTGTTCGCCCCACTCCTGCAGGATTTCCGTCGCAGCATGTACATTGTGGTGGTCAACGACAAGCACCATGCCCAACCCAGTGTTGAAAGTTCTGGCAAATTCAGTGTCCTCTAGTCGGCCTGCCGACTTCAGCCACGACAGCACTGGTGGCACAGGCCAAGTCTTTGCGTCGAGCTCTGCTGCGAGAGTCTTTGGCAGCATGCGAGGAATATTTTCGACGAGCCCGCCGCCAGTGATGTGTGACATGCCTTTGATTAGACCTCGCCGAGTTGCGGCTAGGAGCGGCTTGACATAGATCTTGGTGGGCGTGAGGAGAGCGGTGCCGATGTTGTAGCCTTCGCTCCAGGGTGCTGCATCGTGGAAAGACAAGCCCCTTCGTTCGATGATCTTACGGACGAGGGAGAAGCCGTTCGAGTGGACACCGCTTGACGCTAGACCAAGCAGCACGTCGCCTTCCACCATGGATGCTGTATCTGGGAGTATGGGCACGCCTCTCTTGATCGCGCCAATGGCTGCACCGCCAGCATCGTACTCGCCCTGCTGGTAGATGCCAGGCATCTCTGCTGTCTCGCCGCCAACGAGCGCCGCTCCCGATTGTCGACAGCCGTTGGCTACCCCCTCGACGAACTTGGCGGCACTTTCCACGTCCAACTTGCTGCACGCATAGTAGTCCAAAAACATGAGAGGCTCTGCGCCCTGTACAACCAGATCGTTGACGTTCATGGCGACAAGATCGATGCCGACGGTGTCGTGCTTGCCCATCTCAAAGGCGATCTTGACCTTGGTTCCAATGCCGTCAATGGCGCCGACGAGGATGGGTGCCTCGGTGTAGCCAGCTGCCTGCAGATCTAGGAGCCCGCCAAAGCCGCCGATCTCGCCGTCTGCGCCTGGTCTCCGGGTGCTCTTGGTAGAGGCTTTGATGCGCTTGACGAGCTCGTTGCCGGCATCGATGCTGACTCCAGACGCGGCATAGGTAAGCGCGTCGCCTGTCTCGAGCTGGTCGCCCGCGGGTCGAGACACCGTGGTGCCTTCCTCAGCCGGCTCGAGGAGCTTCCAGTCGCATGTTATGCCTTCCTTGCTGAACTGCTTTAGCAGGTGGTCCGCGATGGAATCAAAGTTCTCTGTCGCCAGTGCGAGAATGGTCGGGCCGGCGCCCGACAAGCAGATGCCCAGCAGGCCGGGGTGTGACTGTGGGGTGACAGACTGCAGGATCTCGGTGAGGCCGGGGATCAGGCCACGGCGGTAGGGCTGGTGCAGCTTGTCCTGCATGGCGGTGTAGATCATGTCGGGGTCCGGGGTGGGCTGGCCAAGGGCAGTGGTGAGGACGGCCAGGCGCTGCATGTTGAAGATGACATCTTTTCGCGAGTACGACTCTGGCAGCACGGCGCGGGCCTTTGCGGTCGAGACCTCGAACTGCGGGATGATGCAGACGCACTTGATGGCGGCGGACCACTTGAACTTGGTGTAGTGTCCGATGTTCAGCGGGGGCTCTGGCGGCTGCAGCCCCGTGTCGACGCCGCCGGCTGGCTGGGGCAGGACCTCGCTGAGGGGGATCTCGAGGCGCTCGGTGTCTTCTGGCGAGAGCTCGTTGAGGTAGGTGCCCACGAAGCCGCCATAGAGGGCCGCGGCGACGTTGTCGGGGTGTCGCTCCTCCATCAGGCAGTAGTCCAGCATGCGCGCCTTGGACAGGCGCAGGTTGCCGACCTCGTTGGCCAGGAAGACGCCGCCCACGATGGCGGCCGCAGAGGAGCCCAGCCCGCGTCCCAGCGGTATAGGGTTCTTCACGTGCACGTGTGTCTCGGCGGGGAAGGCGCGGATGCCATGGCAGCGGAGGACGTAGACGGCGGTTCGCGTGATGAGGTTGTCGGCGGCCACGAGCGGCACGTCTTCTGCGCCCACGCCCTCGTACGTGATGCTGCAGTTGAGCGAGTGTTCCGAGCTCGCCCTGCGCGTCACCGTCACGCCGAGCTCGAGGTAGAGGTTCAGCGCAAGCCCGATGACGTCAAAGCCGGGCCCGATGTTGGCCGACGAGCACGGCACCTTGATGAGGGTAGTCATGGTGTGGATGAGCGCCTGCGCGACGGAGCGCTGGCGTTGAGTCTTTGAGGTTGTGCGCAAGGAAAATGTTCAGCCCGGCATGTGCCTTGACAAATTTGGACGGCGCAAGGAGGGGCACCACCCTGGCAGAAAGCACGTGACTGAATATCGTCCTGCGACCCGGGGGTACCACTCCACTTACACCTCACCTATACCATACTCCACGTACTCACTCACTCACGCACTCACTCACCACGAGTAGTATCGCCTTGACCCTCACGCTACCAGTGCCCGCGATGCACCGACCTTAGCAGCCCAGGCACCATCCTTGAACGTGAGTGACACAGGCAAACAGACTGCATAGTTGCTCTCTCTCTCTCATCTTCCCCACGCTACATTCACCCACTACTAATACCATGCATGGCCTTTCATCCAGCAGAGGACACCTTCGTGGTAGGAGTGCCCACCGCGGTCGCCGTGGCATGGCACACTGGTTGCCGCCCGCAGATGCTGATACAACTTCGTCAGAATCCGATGCCGCAGAAGACGCAGTCGATGGCCTCACCAATGGCGTCAAGCACGTGACAGTCGACACCAAACCAGATGTTCATGGTGCAGCCTCGGAAGAGGCCAAATACCCACCTGGCATGAAGAGTGCCGTCAAAGAACTTTACTCAGGCAAAGAGGACAGGAAAGGCCGCTACCAATGGCAGGACAAGATTCCCGAGGACATTGGCAAGGCAGTGGAGAACGACGAAACAGCCAAGTGGGCTCTCCTTGTGCGGAACATCAAAGTCTACAACGATCCTCGACGCGTGCTATCTATACATTCCATCGTCGTCCAGAGCCCACTTCTGAAGAAGCTTCTGGTCACAGTCCTTAAGAACTACCCTGGTGTTACTGTCGGCTTGAATCGACTCGAGTTCTCAGGCAAATTCGAACCGCTTATTCACCGCTGGTCAGAGTTGCAACAGGCCATCGCAAACCTTGGCGACGCTACCGAAGACAAGCGGACCACCAAAGAGCATGCCGCTTTGCTTCAAAATGTGCTCATCAAAGAGTTCAAGACCATGATTGACACCTCGCAGGACATGAGAAGCAAACGCGTCATGACGTATGAAAACCTCTGGACTCTCTTTCAACCAGGCGCTACTGTATTCTCCCGCCAAGATGGCCAGGAAACGGCCATGACGCTTGTCAAGACCATGTATGGTCAAGATGCCAACGGCCTGCCTTGCTTCTGGCTGACATGCAAATTCGTCGACTGGGATGGCGCCAAATGGGGTACTCAAAAGTTGACTCTCTCCATTGGCCAGTACTCAGGCACCCGCCCTATTAGCTCGCTACGTGTCTATCCGATCGATTACCATCATGAGTCTGACGCTCTCCGCGAGCGTCTCATCGAACGCGGTGCGAAAGCTGAGCGTCTTGCCGGTCCAAACTACCGGGCTTATCAAGGTGTGGCCTGGCGTCGGGGCGCTTTTGGATCCAAGGACAAGTATAACGTCAAAGGCCGCGTAAGTTCCATCTTTCGTCAACTATCCTTCATTCACATCACGTGGCATAGACACAGGCTTCGAACTTTGGATTTACCATGACTTGCCAATCTCAAAAGCTGCTATCAAAGGACAGGTTCACATCTCTCGCACCCACACTCAAAGCCCCAATTCTTCTTTAATGTTTCCATCCTCTTTTCCCGACTCCACTTCCTCTCCTCTCCACTCAAATACGTGATACACAGCTCCTCTCCGCGTTTCACGTCTTTGGCTAATCTGAACTCCCACGCTCTTCCCACGCGCATTTTGTCCACATTTGGCATGCACGAGTGATTGAAGTAGCTTGCCGCTGGCCAACATCCATAGCCGAAGAACTCTGATCCGTCGTCTTCGAGACTGCGTATGCCGAAGGAATTGTGACTGTCGCGAGAGGACATGATGAATAATGCTCCAGCAGTGGTAGTCGGGAGTAACTTGATCGGCAGTACCGACACGAGGTGCAGATACGTGCGCGTAAATGCCATGAGGTCGTCGGTGCTATGATATGGCGTTTCATCATCTGCGAGTGCGAGCAGGGAGGGGTACTGCTCTGGACAACGATGATGCCACAACAAGCCCGAGAGGCAGAATGATAGGATATCGGGGTTGATTGGAGCGGCAAGAGCGCGTGACAGTGCTTTACGATGCTGTTTCGTCACGCCATCACTTCCCCTCGCTATTCGAATGAGGGAGGCCTGTGCATCGGCTTCTTCCCACGCTTCTTTGATTTCTTTACTCTTTGGGCGCGGCAGCTCGGCGTCGACCATTTCGCAGTCTTCCTTACTTCGTCCCTTGACCAATTGCTCCACTGCTGCCCATGCCTCCACGCCGATCGAGCCGTGCGAAGTGCGCCAATTCTTTTGACATGGCTGGCTGCAGAACGCAAACCCCACACCTTTATCTCGGATCTCCAAGTCTCGGCCATAATTATACCCGAAACATTGACCACAGACTTCGCGCTGGTATTCGCGGAGAAGGACGTTCAGTGTGATGTCTGTGGATCGCCATAGTAACGTGGCTTCTGCTATTTCTCGCGCGGCAAAGACGGCGCGGCCTGCAGTAGGCGTCTGACGGATTTCGAACAGACTCGAGGTTGGTACGCCGACTGTGAGGTCACTTGCCGATGGCGAGGTGGGTGGCGCCGAGGAGGAGGAGGAAGGGCGAGACGTGATGGAGGCGGTGCGAATCGATGGGCAAGCCGAGAAGGGGGCGTCCGAGTCCATGGCAACGGTGGTGGATGTGTCCTTCTATTAGCTCTTGATGATGTCTACAAGTCCAATCCTTTGCCATAAGAGAGCAAAACTACGGCTCTGTTAATGGACTCGTTTAGGAGGAGAGATAATCGTGCACGTCTTCTTGTCACTTTCGTAAATCACGTATACATTTGCCAGTTGCGTATGATTTCACGAAACCCATGGTGTAAGTTTCCGAGTATGTGATACAGTGGAGGGTGAGGGACAGAAGACGTAGGTAGGTAGGCAAAGTGGGAAAGTCAGAAAGACTGGAATTTGTGACTGGCGTGCCTGTCGTGGTCTAGCCAGACCCTGAAATGCGCAGGCATGGTTGTGGTGGCGATAAGGATAAGCGATGGCGGAAGGCTGAAGCTTGATCCCAGAGAGTTTGGGGGGGTTGGAAGGGCCGACCTTGAAAATAATGCACGTCATGTCGTTGCGCAATACTCCCTACCCCAAGGCCAACGTCTTCTTTGCTCCAAGTAGATGTTTTATAGGAGAGCAATAAGGAATCGTGCACATTGACACTCATCTCGTTGGCGGTCGCATGGAACTGCTGCAATTGAACCTTGAGCGAAGATTCGAAGCAGAAGCCACAATACAAACAACACGGCGGACAACAAGACCTCTGTACTGTACAAGTTCAGTTCTGGCAAAATCAGCGTCTTGCTGTCGCAATCTTATCAACCTTCCCACGCACAGACATCAGTTTCCGCTAAGCCACTGGTTTCTCGAGTCGATCGTCTCCATATTTTCTGTCCTGGGCTGGCTTGACTTCAGATTCAGATCGTCACACGTCCAATCTGTTCATGAAGGCAAGGAAGCCGACGACGCTGAGGATATAACCATCGTCTCCAGGCCCCGCATCGCCAAGTAATTGCAACAACTTTTTTTCAGGATCGGCACACTACCCTCTGCATACAGCTTGCCAATGCATCGTTAATTTATCCCGTCCCATTTTTCTTCAAAAGCCGGATTGGTAGCTTGATTAGACATGCACGATCTGAGGGGTAAATGACGTTGTACCTAGCGAGGAACCAAACACTTCGGGCTGGATCAATTGGACATCATCGTTCTAGGGCAAAAACTACAAAGAGTATGGACGCGCCTGAGGCTCCTATCGTTTGGAAGACTATCATCTACACCATCGTCACGGTCATCATGTCGTCTATTATTCCAATTGACCTCACCGCATTTGCGACAGATGCGAGCTACTGTACGTAAAGTACACGTACGAATTGCAGGTGAGACATACACTGACCTCGTACTCCAATATCTAGTGAATAGCTTCGTGCCCACCAATGTGTCGAGCCCCACGGTCATCAACCTACTGGCGTACAATAATGACTTTTACAACGTCTTGGGTCACAATGCCACAGCACGTCAGATCTACAACCTTGACTGGCAAGCCTTCCACGAAGCCGGCATCTACAACAAGGAAACAAACAAGCTTTACATCACCAGCAACTGGGCGGGTTCGTTATCTAACCCTATCAACATCACAATTCTAGACCTAGACCCAACAGCAAACTATTCTTACACAACAACCCGTTATTCCGCCCTCGCTGAACCAAATGGTGGCACTTCTTATTTCCCACCGGGAACATCTTCAAACACTTCCAGGCCTCCGCGACACTTGTACGCCGACGAAGGCGACTTCACGCAGCCCTCGGCTCTTGTATCTGTCGACCCCGTCACCGGTGCATCCCAGAAAATATTGACAAACTATCTCGGCCGCAACTTCAGCAGCATAAATGACGTGCGCCAGCATGCCGAGACGGGCGATATCTGGTTCACCGATGCCGACTACGGTTACCTTCAATTTTTCCGCCCAGCGCCTACGATCCCAAAGCAAGTGTATCGGTTCACGCCGAGCACTGGTGAAATTCGTGTTGTTGCCGACGGCTTTGTCCAGAGCAATGGACTCGAGTTCAGCCCGGATCACAAAACACTCTATGTGTCTGACACCGGCGCGGCTGGTGGCCCTCTCCTCGGCACAAACCTCACGCGCCCAGCGACCATCTACGCCTACGACGTTGTGGCGCAGAAATCACTTGCCAATCGACGCTTTTTTGCTTATGCCGATAATGGGTATCCGGATGGCATGCACACCGACACCCAGGGCAATTTGTGGGCTGGTTGCGGCGATGGTGTTCATGTGTGGAACAGCAACGGCACTCTTCTAGGGAAAATATGGAACGGAGTCGAGACAAACAACTTTGCGTTCTTGCCAGGGAAAGTGTTGGTGTTCAGTAACGCGCAATTGTGGGTTGTGGATAATCTTAAGGCGGTGGGGAGGGAGGTGTGTAAGGACTTTGGTGTTTGCTAGATTGCGACCTCGAAAGATCATATAGCGATGTACGTGTCATGCACAGCCTTTCGTTGATTGCGGATTGAGTAATTTAAGCTTAATAACTGTTCAAAGATTGCCTCGATGAGCCATGCTGAAATGTTTCGCAAATGTTGTATATCTTGTGATCAAGAACACAATCACTTTCAAGATCCTTCAATTCCTAATCCATTCAACATTGCTCTACAATCGTCTAACTTATCTTAGACTCGTCTAGGGACTGCAGAAGGTAATCAACAAAATGGAACTGGATGTTATTTAGCACAAGTAGAGGGCCATCTATATACCAGAGCTTAGAACCCCGTATCTGAACAGAATCGGCAAGGTCGCATCCTAACTATCCCTTCAGACTTGTATTGCTGTCTGCATCCGCCTCCCCATTGACAATTCCAAAAACCTGGCCCAAAGCGTTTGAATTCAGCACCCGTGTCCATTTCCCACTCAGCGATCGTGTGAAAGATATGACAGTGTCAGTGCATATCTCGAAGGAGACGGTCTGGTCACGCATGTCATAGCGTATCGATCTAAAGCATCGTCTCAGGCGGACGCATGTGCTGAGGGGTGACCGTTTGCCAGGATCCAAGATAGAAAATAGATCGTTCAGAGCTATAATGTCGTCTCCCAAAGGCAGCGAATGAGAGTGTCTTCGACCTTTCCTGGTCGCAAACGTGATTGTTATCCTTGAACCGGAGACACCCCACATTCCCTGAAGAAGCTCGGTCAAGTCGAGGCCAGGTTCCCAACTTGGTACGCTGAATTTGAGCTTGATGTTGCGTACATTGATGACTTGTCGCCCGATACTCGCCAGCCAGACTGCGGCTTGGGACGTGATATCTATGTGGCTATCATCGTATCTGCCGCAGTACATATGAGCCCTGTCGAAGACGAACACATTTCCAGAGTATAGGACAGGACTCGCTTCTTCCTGTATCTGATGACAGCTCAATAGGAAGTAGAGTCCTGGAACTGTCGACCGTAATGTGTCTGGTTTCTCGTCGCTCGTGAGCTTTATTGGCTGATCGTAGAGAAACAGCAATCCATAAATATGACAACGGATTTCAGTAGGACACTTCAGGATTCTGGCGCCACCCATGGCGGCCGTGTATGAACGAGATAGCGCGATAGCGTGTTTGGTTATACTAGGAGCTTTATGCTGCGAAACGACTGGAGCTCTGGTAAATCACCGTCGTCCTAAATAGTTACGCAGTGTTCGTAGTGTGTCTCAGCATGTAGATGATTTCGCGGCGAAGCAATTGTCGGATACTATCTCACCGCGTGCTTAAGCTCTGATGAAACAGTTTCAGTACCAGGAGTCGCGCACGAGGGTACAGAAACTTAATCCTGCGTGCTCTATCCATGCTATGACTGCCCGCAATGTGCTTCCCAGGAATGGTTGTAGCACCAACACCCAGTTTGTTACACACGTGCCGGGCGACTGTTTTGATGTTCAGGGTGCTCAGGGTGTACAATAAAGGATCAATCGATGATTTCAGTAATCTAATTCAAGTCAGCCTGTGCACACTGGCGAAGACTTGTTCGTAGTCTGCGGTTTCCATTTCGTTGAACAGCTGGACAGTGCCTGAGAACACATCGCGAGGAGGCACATGTGGGCGTCCATGTCATTTGAACAACTTGCTCGCAAACGCAACCGCCAACATATCGAAAACGAGTACCTACTTTGCTTGGCGCCTTGGATTGCGGCACGTCGAAGCTGGCGTCTGGTGGCAGATAGCGTGGACACAATGACAGCGGCGTCTCTCCACTATTCTCCAACTCCATCTTGAGCCTTAACGCCTTTGCAAACACGCTAGCCTGCATGATTCCAAACTCATGCTCAATCCGGTCAAGGCAATGAAGCACGAATTTCTGACTCGCAGCCGAAGCCGTCGGCATGGAGCCTGCGACATATAGGGCCCACACTGTTGAGTAGCCTCCGGAGACACGCACAATCGGAAGGCGATCCATGCAGTCATTCAAGTTGCCCGGCTTAGTCAAATCGACGGTTTCGCTGCGAAAGTTCTGGAAGAAGCGCCTACTCTCCGCGCCTGGACTGTGCGTCGGGTCGAACAGTGGGGGCGGTGTCACAGATGTTGGGGTTGAGCCGCACGATGGGGTCATTGGCGTGTCGTGCAAGAACTGAGGCATGCTAGCGATGATGTCTGCCTGAAGTTGTTGCAGTATTTGCGTGCTGTTAGCCAGCAGTTGTACGTATTTTAGTCCAGTGAGCACTGGCGGCGAGGTGGCGAAGCCAGCCAGGATGCAATTGCGGATAATGTCGTGGAGGTAGATGCGGTTGTATCGCACCCAGTTCCATGTTTGCGCAGTCGCGTGCGTGGGATAGATGTGGTAATGACTGCCAAACACTCCGGGTACTTGGCCAAAGCAGGGCACGGTATGGTAGTCCCAGTTTCGGCTCACTTGATCGAAGATGGACTCCGCCGAGGCATCCAGCTCGATGGCTCGACTGATGATGCCGGGCACCTGGCTGGCCGTCTGCATCAAGATGTAAGCGCGAAGATCTGTCGTCTTTTGGTGCAGAAAGAAGAAGGCGGTCTGAGGATTGCCATAGTCCAAGTGCGCTTCCACGTCGCGGTTGATGTCTTTCACATAACTGGGCATGGTTTCTCCTTTGCCCATGCAGTTAATTGTGACGAGTCCAATGGTGTGCAAATACATGCGCCGTCCAGCAAGTGTTTTTATTTGATCTCGACCGCGTAACTTTACAAGCAGAGCTGATCCGTCGACGTGATTGCTCCAGCCAATCAGTGAGTCATTGTTGAAAGTGGCTTCGAACATGGTCAGTAGATTGACTGCTACTAGAGTCGTGTCTTTTTTTACGTCTGTCAGCGAAGAGATGGCAGCATTTGCCATTTTGATCGCCCTCAGGTACCATTGAGTGGCCTCCCGCTTGAGGGCTGAGTCCATGTAGAGGTTCGCAACTCCAGCTATACCCAAGGCGGTCATGGTAGTGGCGACGAGGGGGTGGAAGCCATTTGTGGAGAGATGCTGGTTGTAGGCGCGTGAAGTAATGGAAGGCTGATCCAATCCAATAGCGTAGTGTGTCATGAAGAAGGAGATGCCCTGATCGACAAGCGGAGCGAGCATGTATCCCGGGGGCACGTGATGGTGCAGGCATTCAAGCGTAGTGTTCGGCGAGACGACTTCTTTCTTGGCGATTTCTGACGATGTATGAGAATCAAGTCGTCGCTGCGATCGCTTTGATTTGGCGTGTACCTTGGTTGTCTCGTCGTGGAACCATGCATCGATGTTGCGATCATAGCCCGGACACGGCAGTCGTTGTTCTGCGCATTTCAGACAGCCGTCCGGGCGTTCGTCGCACTTGACTTTGCGCTGGCGGCATTTCTTGCACCCGGTCGAAGGCCGTCCCCGATAGACCATGGTGTGGTGACCAAGGGATGTGAGGCAGCCCTGGAGATGCAGCGTGAAGCGTACGACTGTGGTTGTGGCTGTGCTATTGAGGTTCCGTCTGGCCCGTGCTGATGACTGCATGACCGGCCATGATGATCAACACAGCCTGTCCTGTGCAGAACGAGCGGGATTACCTCGAGGTGACATGTTCATCACCTTCCAGACATGACCATGGACCCGTTACTTGCAACGGCTGACGCCGCCGTAGAAGGTGTGCCCGCCTCGTCGGCAACGCCTCATAGCACCCCGCCGGCTGTGCCACCGGGCCGCCTCTGGGCTATCAGCGACTTGCACCTCTCCTTCAAAGCGAATCGCGAGGCTCTGGAGAAGCTTCTGCCACATCCCAACGATGACGTCATTGTGTGCGGCGACGTGGGAGAGTCCCTCGAGCACTGTCACATTGCTTTTGCAAAGGCAAAGGAGTGCTTCCGACGTGTCTGGTGGGTAAGCAGACGTCAATACACAAACCATATGCGAGACACATACTGACTTGGTACGCCAATTACTAAGAGCCCTGGAAATCACGAACTCTATACGACCAAAAGGGGGGGTACCAGGGGAGAGGCGAAATATTTGGAGTGTGTCGAAGTTGCCAGGCAGTATGGGGTCCTGACGCCCGAGGACGACTACGTGCTGTGGGAGGGCGAAGGCGGGCCTGTTCTTATTGCGCCCATTTTCACGCTCTACGACTATTCATTCCGCCCGGACCATGTCAAGCTGGAAGACGCGCTGGCGTGGGCAGGTGAAAAGGATATAGAGGCTACGGACGAGCATTTGCTGCATCCCGACCCGTACAGGTCGCGCATCGAATGGTGCCACGCGCTTGTTGCAAAGACGGAATCCAAGCTTGCTGCTGCGGTCGCATCACATCCAAATACCCAACTGGTCATGGTCGGACACTGGCCGCTGCGTGAGGACGTCATCCAGCTCTTCCGGGTCCCACGTTTCAGCTTATGGTGCGGGACTAAGAAGACGGAGGACTGGCACACCAGGTTTAACGCCAAGGTCGTTGTTAGCGGACACTTGCACGTCAGGCGCACCGACTTCATCGACAAGACGCGCTTCGAAGAAGTCAGTCTGGGCTACCCAAGACAATGGCAAAACTGTCAGGACCGCGGGCTGGACATCAACGACATGCTCCGCGAGATCCTGCCTGGCCCAGAGACGCCGCCCGCTGGGCAGAAAGGGACCATGACCATCTGGCGCCAGTTCGGATGAGTCTCTTCAAATCTTTTCGTTCGCCCTTTTTGGTGGCTGTGGCTGGTAGTTGTCAAGTTGTCAAGTTGCCAATCAATATGAAGCCCTCTCTCACATTGCCTTGTTGTCTCTCGTCTACCACGTACACGTTCGTGCGTCTCATATACTGAACCCTGCACCTTCCTGATCGGATCCGGTCTAGCGCCGCCTCAGACGAGGGGCCCGTCCAATAAACATGTGGCCCGAGCCCACGTCTTTCCCCCGATTGGACATTCCACACCACCTGAGCACCACGCATAAAGGCCATGCCCCTCACGTCTACACTTGGCCTAGCAAAGCAGCCTCGTCCGAAGTCCTAGATCAATCAACAGACCCTGCGCATATGCAGGAACCCACAGCTGTACCCAAGTCCGGACTGCGGAGAGTCTTTAGTGGGGGTTTGCCTATATCGCCAACTGCCCAATGTGGTAGCAACAGCGGTGGTAACGGCAAGCGACTCGGCCTGGGCGAGGGCCAGAGTCTTTGCATAAATCCCATCTACATCCACCAGAAACAAAACGGAAGCCAATACACCACCCGCTCGTTTCGCACTTCTTTGAAGCTGCAATTCACCATCTGACACGTGCAACATGCTCGCCAAACTCTCCCTTCAGCTCCTCGCAGCTGCAACCATCGTCTCCGCCTTTCCTAACCCCCTCAACCTCCTCAGTCGCGCCGTCATCAACCACGATGCCGTCGTTGCCTTCCCTGAGACCGTCCCCTCTGACCTCACCGGCAGCTTGTATCTCAAGTACAAGCCCTACCTGAAAGTCTTCAATGGATGCGTTCCGTTTCCCGCTGTCAATGCTGCCGGCGATACTAGGTAATCACAGCAGCTCTTATGCAGGAAGAGAGGCTGATACATCAATCCAGCGCCGGACTCGCTACCTCGGGCTCTTCTAGCAGCGATTGCAGCAGTAGTACGGGCCAAGTCTATGTCCGTGGCGGTACTTACAACGGCGCCTACGGCATCATGTACAGCTGGTACATGCCCAAAGACTCGCCTTCTTCGGGCTTGGGTCATCGTCATGATTGGGAGAATATAGTCGTATGGCTTTCTGCGCAGTCTGAATCTGCAACTCTTCGAGGTGTCGCCGTCTCTGCCCACGGCGACTATGATAAAACCACAAGCCCGCCGTTGAGCGGAACCAGGCCGAAGATCGGGTACACCAGCACCTGGCCTGTGAATCATCAGTTGATAACGACCAACGACCAAGGCGGAGAGCAACCTGCTATTGCGTGGGAGAGCTTGACTGAAGCAGCTAGGAGTGCGATTGAAACCACAAACTTTGGTGATGCCACCCCTAGCTTCCGGGACAGCAACTTCCAAAACTCCCTTGCCGAAGCTTTCATCTAGGCGCGTGTTAGAGATTGGGGGCCACAATAGGCATGAATGAATGAAATTACAATCCGCAATCGGTTACAACGTCTTGTACTACACAACCGCACAATTCATTTACGAGCTACTTACGCCGTATATCCCGGCGGTGCTCCACTCGGTGCCGCATATCCAGACGGCCCTTCTCCCATACCACTCTGACCTTCCACCACACTCCTAAACGCATCCTCTCTCGCTCTCTGCAACTCGACCCGCGCCTTCCTCAACCCCTCCTCACCCTCCGCAACCTCTCTCTGCAATCGTTTCAGTCCCTCTTCGCGCCCGCGAATCATGTCCCCGCATTGTGTCCCTACGCGATCAACCTGTGCGATACTCTGCTTGACCTTCTCGTGCATATCCATGTCGGTGAAGATGTTATCAAACACAACATCGCTCCATATACTGCCGCTCGCAATCTGCAATTCACCTAGCTGTGGGACGTCATGAGGCAGTTGTTGTTGTAGCATACGAACTTGTTGGATGCAAGACTCGGCCCGTTCTAGATAATTGCGCTTTTGCATCGAGGCCATAGTTCCACCGCCAAACATGTCATATTGAGACATGCTGTATGCACCATCGAGAGCGGTCCGAGCATCGCTGAGCTTGGAGGAGATCTGGCCCAAGAGGAAGAGCGTGTGTTTCTCCATCCCCATGCGTTGGTGGACCGAGGAGAGGTGGTGTTGCGCGGTATTGCAAGATTCCTCAGCGCGGTCCTCGAGCGGGAAATCAGGAGTGTACCCTGCGAAGATGGAGTTGTACAGCGCGTCAAGCTGGCTTTGTAAATGGTTGTGTTTATCAGCAGACATTGCGTAATCCTTACGAGCGCCTTCAGCTTCGGATTTCAAGTCTTGCACGTAAGCGAGTTCATCCTCGGCGCTCTTTTGGGCTTGTATGGCATCAAAGTATTCCTTCTCTTCCTTGGCTGCCTTCTCGGCAAACCTTTCCTTGCGACCCGTAGCTTTATGGGCAAAGCACCGGACGTTGGAATCGCGATACTTTTCATGATCCTTGAGTTCGGTCGCAGTCTTCTTCTTCAAATCAGCAACCTTTGCATTGATTTTGGTCACCTGCGCGTTGAGATCATTGATGTACGCATCTTGCTGGCGAAGTTGCGAGGGTGCTGAATCTGTTTCATAAAGGCCTTGAAGGAGAAGTGCATTCTGACTTGCAGCTTCTTGAATCTTGGTGTGTACTGAAAGCATGATAAGTAGTAGGGTGACGAGTGAAATATAAGAGGAGACTATGTCAAAGGGTTGCAGCAGTGTCTGGGACAGATGTACCTAGATATATACTACCATCTAATGCGAACTTGGCCCACGTACAGCTGTCGCTCCTGCTCGTATTGGGTCGATTAGGCCCTCACAATGTCTAAGCCTTCCAGTCAGGCATCCAGCCTATGATACCCTCCTTGTCAGCTTGTGGTATCGTACAATGGCTAGGATCGTCTCGTTACGTAATGCCAAGCAAGGCGGTGCTGTGCTAAACGGTGTAGTTGTGGCGTGCGGGTGGCTGACGCCGCTGTGGGTATAGAACCTACATATGCACCTCGATCGCCATATGTTTATAGACACGCAGCATACCGTATTATCTAACGTTAAAGACTTATAGGCTATCATGAGCGATCCTATTATATCAGCTCCTTAGACATTGAAGAACTACCTCTAGCCTTAGCCTAAGAGTCTTTAACGTCAGACAATACGGTAGAAGGACGAGAGATTATACGCAATTACGCATTATCGTTGCTGTCAGCCTCTATCATCAGCGCAAGAAAATTCTGAATCCGGGCAACTGCTGCCTGCATCTCACTTGGAACTTCCTCACGGGCTCCAACGATCGTTTGAAGCTCTAGTACGGCCGCGCAAGGATTATAGACCAAGCATACATCATCTCAAACACGGCACTCCACTAGATGATAAATCGAATTTCATTCACATTGTCACTGTGCCTGGTGACGGGTTCGAAGCAGCTTCATAGGTGCAGGCGTCACTTTGACTCACACCTCACTCTACAAAGCCTCTCCACACGCCTCAACTCCTCTGTTCGACGCTAGTGACTGCCTCACTACCAGCCTAATCCACCACCCCGCGCTCTCACTGCTAGCATAATTGCCACTAACGCGCCCTCGCTAACAGTAAGCCCAACATCACCGCGCCCTTGCTATCACTCAGCTCCACAATACCGCGCCTGCCTTTCGTGTTTCCTGCTGAAATACTCGTATCAATGGACAATGCAACCACCGAAGATGAGAAACACGATGAGTTCTCGAGGTACATCCGTTTCTTCGAGGCTCGTGTAGACAGCACGTATTCGCCGTTTACATGGCCCATACTCGCAGACGCAGAAGATGACAACCCGTTCATCAGTATGCGCACCTGCATAGCGCGAAACAAGTTCTGGGCAACCTCTACACTTCCGCAAGTTACTGCAGACATGTACAAGCAACTGCAGATTTCTCCGACTCAGCAACTTAACTGCAAAACGCCTGATATGACTCTCATGACGCCCACCACAGACATCCTTACTGTGTTCTGCGGGGGCCAAGGCTGCTCTTCTCTGCCTAAGCTCTGTTGACTTGGGGAATATCTACGTCGTCGATGCAGGAGGAATGGGGAGCACAGCGAAAGGCTATCTGGCTCTTCCGACTGAGGTTAGGCTTGTCAACGGCGCTGACCCGGCGAAGAAACACTCAGACGGAATCCGCTACCCACAGTACAACACTAAGCTGTCGCTGACGACTTCCAATGGTTGTCTATGGGCTAAAGACATCTTGCCGTCAAGAAGTCATTTATTGATAGACCTGGCGGAGAATGTGATCCGCAAGTCGTACGGGAGAGCCGAGATCATTGACGCCCTGACGCTGGCTGAACACGCACATCATATTCGCCATGATGTTGGATTTGGTGGCGGCCCTGGGGATGCGGATGCCCCTCGCCCCACCTGTATCAGGTTGACTGCATGGCAAGCGCAGCCGAGCCCGCTCCACATGGCAAGTCGTGCCTAATCGTCCGGTTTCGCCGTGGACGGCCCCGCCTGTCACACCTCGAGGCACATCTTCGGGAGTCTTTTGTGTAGCGTTGAGTAACAGTAACAACAACATTACGATATCACGAAAAGAGCGCGGTGCCGCTGCTCTCAGTGAACTAAATCCACCACATCCTTCGTATCACCACGTTTCGTCTGCGTTGATCATGGCCACTACGAAACTTCAAAAGTTTGCGCATAAGCCGCGCGTCTTCATCCTGTCAGACATCTCTAATGAACCCGACGATGCCGAGTCGCTGTGTCGCTATCTTTTGTATGCCAACCAGTTTGAGACGGAAGGTCTGGTGGCATGCACGAGCACATGGATGAGGAACAAAGTCTGTCCACAGGACATGGAGAAGATCATTGATGCGTATGCCAATGCGGTAGACAATTTGAACCAGCATGCACATCCAGAATGGCAGTATCCTAGCGCGCAGAGCATGCGCAGTCTCATAAAAAAGGGCGCTGAGGTACGTTTCGTAGAGAGAAAATGGAATCCAGTCCGATCAGGTGTGCACGGGATGCTAACACTACTTAGACCTATGGAATGTCCGCGGTCGGCGTCGATCTTCCCCTCTCGGCCGGTGGACAGCTTCTTTACGAACGCATACTCGCACCATCGACTGAGCCGCTTTGGGTACTTTGCTGGGGTGGAGCAAACACCCTCGCCCAAACACTGCTCAAGATCGATGACGAATATCCCCCCGAGGATTCGAAGCGTCTGCTATCACGCCTCCGGGTCTACGCCATATCCGACCAAGATGACACAGGTGCATGGATACGCACGAATTTCCCAGACGTCTTCTACATCGCTTCCGTGCATGGTTGGAACCAATACGGCCTAGCAGCGTGGACTGGTATTTCTGGCGACAAGTACTACGGATTTGATGAGGGAGGTCCTGATTTCACCAAGATGGAGAAGAGGTGGATCAAAGACAACATCCAGATTGGTCCACTAGGCAGCGCGTATCCAGACTACCTCTTCATCCCTGAAGGTGATACTCCCACTTTTCTCTATCTCATACAGAATGGTCTGGGCGTACCTGAGTGTCCAGACTACGGCTCCTGGGGTGGACGCTATGCGAGAACTGATGTAAGCACCGAAGGTGTGAACAGCAACCACTTCAGTGACGCTGTCGACCGCGTCAAAGTTGAAGGTCGTACCTTCACATCCAACCATGCCACTATCTGGCGATGGCGCGATGCTTTTCAAAACGATTTTGCTGCACGCATCAAATGGAGCATGGAGCCAGAATTCACCAATGCGAATCACCACCCAGTCGTGGTCGTCAACGGCGCCAAGGACCTCACGCCCGTGCGCATCGACGCAGAGGCCGGCTCGACTGTTGTTCTCGACGCGGCCGGCACTTATGATCCCGACGGGGGCGCGCTGACTTTCAAGTGGTGGCATTATCGCGAGCCCACCGCAACACAATGGTGGGTCGACGCAGAGGTCATGGAACTTGTCATCAAGCCTGTCGACGACGAGGACCGGAAGGTAAAAGTCACCATTCCGCCGCCCGAGAAGTGTGCCGTCGATTTGATGAGTCGCAAGCCGCAGGAAAGGGGTCAATTGTTGCATTTGGTACTAGAGGTTACGGATGACGGGTCACCGAGCTTGACAAGTTATCGAAGAGTGTTGATACAGGTGACCAATAAGGAGCTGAGGGGTGGTGGCGAAGGGGCAGACATGATTGGGGATCTGATGAAGAACCTGTGAAGGGACAATTCTCGGTTGACCGGATTGGATCCAATGTGATGGCAACTATTCCATTCAAGCCTTCAGCCAGTACTCAGCAACTACAGCAACATGTTGGTCATGGTTGAAGCTTCGCATAATGCTTCTTTCAGATCTTAACGAAGGTGCAACGTCAGCGCAAGCTCAAAAGTTTATGGACGACCTTTTGCTTGGACCCTTGGCCACGCTTTGTGTGGTTAAACCCGACTAGATTGTCTCAGCAAATGACATGTCAAAGGGACTGGAAACGGCGCTAGCTTTTGATCAAAACTGAACTTCTCAAGCCGAGCATTTCCACAGCATTCCGTGACCAAAACGAGAGCGTGTTTTATTGCATGTACAATATGAGAAGCTTAACTCGAACAAGAACATATCCACAACGGAGCTGCCTGGAAGGCAGCCATTGTGTATTGTGATGGTAAGAAAATGTGACCTGCCTCGAGGTCTCTAGGGATATCTGAATCTAGTCTATATGACAAATGACCCACCTGCAAAAAGAAAAACGTAAGATTATTTAATCGCTTTAAAAACTTTTATGATGGCTCTACGCGTACTTGGCAATTGTTGCCCTGGCGCCATCGCGCTCTAGACTCTCCAATGCATTCTTCAGCTCTGCGACAAAGCGCTTATCATCGCGAAGGTCATCTCCAAACAGGCTCTTCACTTCGAGCACCGAAAACGAACTCTCAAGAGCCTTGGCCTGGAGCTCCTCTGCCATTGGGTCGTCAAGTTTGAAGGCTTGACCCTGCTCGTTGATGCCACGAAGGTAGCGGAACCAAGCTGCCGCGCACAGAGTCAAGCGGCGGAGGGGACCACCTGCCTGAATCTGCTCCGCAATGCTAGGCATAATGAACTGAGGAATCTTGCCTGATCCACCGAGGCAAATACGAGGAAGCTCGTCCTTGAGCGTAGGGTTGGAGAATCGTCCAAGAAGGGTATTACAATACTCGTCTACACTGACACCAGGAATGCGCGGTAGCAGAGGCTGGACCTCCTCTTGCATCATGTTACGGATGTATCTGCGGAAAGTTGGGTCGGCAATGACTTCGTGGATGTAGGTGAAGCCGCCCAGATATCCAGCATATCCCATGGCCGAATGGCTGGCGTTGAGCAAGCGTAGCTTTATGAGTTCGTACTCTTCAACCTTGTGTACATTGGGCACAACCTGGACACCGGCCTTCTCGAATGGTGGACGGCCGTCGGCGAACTTGTCTTCAAGAACCCATTGGTGGAAAACCTCCGTGACGACAGGCCAAGAGTCCTCGACTCCAAATTCCTGTGCGAGCTGGGCCTTATTCTCGTCGCTTGTCCGTGGTGTGATTCTGTCGACCATGCTGTTTGGGAAAGCGCCATTCCCCGCAATCCAATCGGCAACCTCAGGGTTTTGCTGACGGGCGAAAGCGAGCAGCATGTTGCGGCTAATGTCGCCATTCTTCTGCATGTTATCGCAAGACATGACCGTGAAAGGGCGCAGACCTGCTGCATGGCGCCTGGCAAGAGCAGCGTACAGATAAGCAAATACGGTGCGAGGGGGTTGTTGGCCAGCCAAATCCGCCGCGATGTCCGGATGGTCAATCTGTAGCTCGTGTGTGTTCTCGTTCATATAGTAACCGCTCTCAGTGACGGTCATTGACACGATGTGCGTGTCAGGGTGTGCCATCTTCGTAATGACAGCCTCGCAGTTGTCGGGAGCAAAGAGGTAGTCGGTAATGCTTCCAATGACGCGCGCGCTTGTACCCTCGGTATCGCATTCGATCATAGTATAAAGGTTGTCTTGCGATCCCAGGGCGTCACGCATGGGGGCGGCAAAGGGCTGCAAATCCACGCCGCAAATAGACCAGTCCTGGGAGTTGAACTGCTCAAGGAGTGTGTCGACGTAAGCAGCCAAGTGAGCTCGATGAAAGCCGCCAACTCCGACATGAACGATGCCCTGCTTCACGCCCTCCCGCTGGTAAGTTGGGACTGTGACGTTTTGCAGCTGGGACAAATTCTTGTTGTTCAGTTTCAGCGTTGCAGGTTCTATCCTACGAGGCGTTCTGGTGGCGTGTTTGGGTGCCAGCTTTTCCTCATGCTGGCGAGGGTATCCTCTGGGAGGAATCTGATAAGATCCTGGTACAATCTCCTGTGTGCGTCCAACAGCCTCTGAGCTTTGGTATCTGAGAAGGGAAGGTCTGTAAGACGGCCTCGCTGCGCGGACAACTGCTCTCGCGCTCGCAGCTCGCAATGGGTATCTCGGAAGGTAAGAAAACATGACGGAAGAAAAACCAAAAAGCAAGTGTGAGTAGAGAAATGAGCAGGAAGGGTTCGATGTCACAATTTTTTGGAGCGAAAGAGTTGGCCTTTGTGTAGGACTTGTCGGTAAGCGCACGTCCTAGACCACCCCACGTCCCCCTTGGAGGAAGACCAGGTTACACTCTAGCGTCTCCTAATTTCTTCTTGACCAGAGGGTCCAGACGTCGTGGCATCTGAATCGCGCTTCCCCGGCGAATAGCTTATGAATCATCCACGTGGTGGAGTGCAGAAAGGAGTCTGCGATGCGCAATGCATCGTGTTGGTTGCGTCCAGGTATGGATGCCGGTGGGAAAAAGTGTGAAGGGTCTCGAGCATCCACTTTTCCTCGACAAAAGCACAATAAAACCCCATGAAGCGAGGAAGAAGCTAGACCGCAGCGGCACTTGGTGTACCACTTTCCCGGACAGACGCGTCTAGAAATGCCATTCACTGCTGCTGCATGGCGAATTCAGCCGGTGTATAAAACATGATGTGCTTCGCGCAGCTGAGGCTCAAAAGCTTAGCAGTCGAAAAGTCGAAAAGCTAGGCCCAGACACGACTAGCGGCAGTCCGAAGCGAGCAGCCAGTATGTACACAGTATGCGACAAAACTCATCATCCATCTCCTGTCCGTGCCCGAACCGCGGTGCAGACGCCAGATGCCTCAAAACGGCCTGTCTTTCCAGCGTCGGAACGCTCCCGCGAAGATAAGACCCCAACTTATGCACCATGCACTGGCCTGTGCAACGCGCGGAACACGGCCTGATACGCGGACTCCATCTCCGTCGGCCAAATTCCAATAGCTCTTCACACGTGGTGGCATGCCACTGATCTTGAGGTGGCCTTGCCACGCGGCATGTGAGCATATTGACGTCCGAGCGTCACTGCGACTACACGAGAAGGGAAGTTCCTTTGCCTTGGAAAATTCTCTGACTGACCACGCGGTGATGATGGGCATGGGCATGGACATGGTGCAAGCTCTGAGAATCTTCCCTGAGGTACAACATGTCACATGAGTTCCCGGGCTCGGTTGCACACAAGCGCTCACCGCTATTCATCTTCTGATAACGTCTCAGGAATCCTTGGAATCGCCACCTGCAAGTCAATCGGATTTGCACCGGTGTAGGTGGGCTACTAGCCATTGTTGAGTGCGGCTATCTGGACCTGCATGCCCACCCGCCTGGGTTTGCGAGGATCACAAATACAAAGTGCGTAGCGAGTCCACTTAAAGGGGCACGACTCCACCGGTCGAACCTTCTGCCGGCTCGTGGCCGAGAACTGCTCAAGCGCTAGCACAGGGCTCATGCGGCTTCGGTCGCACGGTCCGATGATCTAATTTTGTATGACAGAGCTCCATATTTTCTTCCCTGACTTTCTTCACAAGAGCGCGGGAATGGGCGGCCCTCGAAGACCAGAGAACGTTCAAAGTGTCTGTTGACATCTTGACCCAATCCTGATCAAGTGGCCTCCCAGGAACATTCTTACAATCTCTACTTGTTCTCCATATCGACGAGATCCATCGTTGCCGGCCTGATCAAGTTAATGATACCATAAAATGTGCCCGAGTACCTAGAAGATCATTAGAGCAGCAATGTCCATGATCTTTGGCGCCGCTGCAAGCCGTCTTTGAAACAACTTCACTTGACTGTCAGGTAAATGTCACCCAGCTTAGTGCTCTGAAGGAATGTCTCACAACGTCGCCTGTTTGTATAACTAGGCAATGTGTTGGTTGCATTTGTGTCTTTGCCCTCTGCTCAGTACCGGTACTCGATTAATCGTATCCAATACGCAGAGCGTGTTGCTCGTTTGTAAGCTCTGCCTCGATGACGCTCTCAGCAACGCCTGGATAGCTGTATATGTTGACAAATGCCAGGCCTGCTCTCTCCAAAAGTCTTTTCCATTCCACCTCGGTCCTTTCACGAACCGCAAAATGTGCCAACATCATCATGTCCATGGACGTTGCGGCGATATTCGGGTGGTCTTCAGACAACACTATCTCATTCAACAACACTCGTGAGTATCCAGGTTTAAGAGCAGGCTTCAGGTTTTCCAAGATTCGAACACATTCATCGTCATCCCAATCATGGAGAATGGAGTGGAGTGAGTAGGCCCTGGCTGCTTTGATCGGTTGAGGCGTGAAGAAGTCGTGCGCCTGACATGTAAAGGGGAGCTTTTCCTGGTCCGGTATGGTCGCAATGACAGGTTCGCGATCCTGCAGAACAATGTTCCCTGGGTGCGACACAAATTGAGACGCGAAGAGCTGTGCATCGTGACCACGACCACCGCCAACATCGACAAGCAGTACTTTGCTGTTACCCACGTCGAAGCCTTCAACTAAGCGCTCGGCTACCGGGTAGTAACCACCGTCGTACCAATTAGCCTTGCCAGCTCGGTATGCCGACATGAAGGCGTCGAATTCGTCTAAATGAGGAGGGGTAGCCACTAGCCACGAAAAGAACGGAAGTTCTGTCGCATGGGCGGTTTGGAAGGGTCCCTTGACCAGCCATGTCGGCAATTTGTAGTCGGTACTTTCGAAGAAGCCTGGAAAGCCGTTGAATGAAGGTCGCGCTACATCATAGCAGAAGTCGATGCTCTTCTGGTAATTGTCGGCTGCCAGTCCGTCACTCAGAGGCGTCCCTTTAAATGCGCCAGCAGAGAATGACACAACCTTCATAGCGATGAGATGGCGCATGATGCGCTGAAGCAATTCCAAGTCAACACCTGTTTTGCGCGCGAGCTCGGCAGGAACCAGGCCCCCGTCTCCAGCATCTCGTAAATGTTGGAATAGTTTGATTCGAACGGCAACTTTGCAGTGCGCTGACAGTGCTGGCTGTGGAAAGTGTTCAATGATGTACACAGCCTCGGCCGGTTGCCACTGATAACTGTACTGACCTCAGCCCAGAAACTCCTTTGCAAGAATTCGCTGGGAATTTCGAGTGCTGCGATAAGGTCTCTGCCAAGCTCGATCAAGGACTCTCGAGAACCGAGCTGCTCGCTCTCATAGGCCTTGCGAGCAGCCGCGATACTTTCAAGGATAGACGAGACTGATGATGCCATATTTCTCCGGGATGCTAAACAGACGGATTTCACTGGCATGAGTTGAAGGACTACTCATACAGAATATATAAGCCTAAGACATATCAGGCGGCCCATTCCTACGCGGATAGCGGCATCCTAGCCATCATGCATGACTCGCGTAATGGTGTAGCTCATCAGGAATGATAGCACGACGAAAACATGTGATGAGCGACTCCGTACGACGTACGACTGACTGTAGGAGGCGTAACCAACATATGAAGCAAAAGAATAATTCCATCGGTCGACTTTGCTTTACATACTGCATTGGAGGTACATTGGAAAGCATGTTTGGCGTAGGCGTTCAGGCCAAGAAGGCATGCAGTATGTACCAAGCTAAACCACCTGCACCTGACCGTTGGCCCAGTGTGTTGACCCTTAGACGCCCATTATCCTCCATCTTTCGGCCTGCCTAACCCCTTCTCGTACTCGTTTCGGGAAAATCATGTGGATATAAGAAGCCATTGTCGGGCTCATATTCTCCAGGTCTGTGTAGAATTCACAGCCCACTACTTGGCTTGGCATATGTTCTAGGCGCCGTCATTGTCGTCGTCTGATTCTTCTTCGATAGTACTGGAGCGACGATCGTGAGTTGAACGACTGTATGCGGCAGGTGCGCGACGGCGTATTGCAGCTGGAGGATCAGTGTCACGTGGGTTGCCTTGTATAGACTCCTCTCTAGCAGTTCGGTAGCGGGTGTGAGGTACACGTTGCGGGCCATCGAGTTCCTCTCGCTGTGCAAAGTCCCGTGTAAGGACCCGGTCATCTAGACGAGGGCGGGAATCGCGATTGGTAGCCTCGAGAGGGAGGAGGGGCGGTATGTTATCGTTTTCGGCATCGAGCTTGGTTTTGAGCATACGAGCTAATTTAGCGTCTTGAGCAAGCTGCTGCGCTCGATGATTGTCTAGCGGCCAGATGAAGTCGTGGTATTCATCATGGACAGTAGACTGGTTTTCAACTTCGCGATGAAGATTGCGCAAGGCTTCGGTGTTGGTTGCGTAACTCGGACCAGTATTAAGCTGTTCTGCGAGCAGCCTTGCTACCTCTCCATCATTCTCCACTTGCTTCTGTCGTTCCTCTTCTTCGAGCATGCTGACCATTCGTGAGTCGTTCAGGTCCGACTGTAGGCGGCGTCCGGCCAAGCGGGCTGCGGCTTCCCCAAAGGTTTCGGGCCTTCGAGATGCTACGTCTTGTACCCAAAATTCGTGCTGAGCCTGCTCGGCCTCAATCTGGGCCGGGGGTACTTGACGGGCGAGCCTGTTGCGGTAGATGCGAAAGATGTCCAGATGAGTTGTAGCTGTCACGGGCAAAGGCCAGTACTCATCCGCCATGTAGCGACATAGCCTCAACTCCTCCATGCCCCGTCCAGACTCGGCGAGGCGTGCCAGGTGCTGCTGCACGTGCTTGGCGATGCCGTCCAGACGCATGCCCAAGACTTGGGCATGTGGGTTCGCTCTCGTGCTCGGATGGTATTGGGGCAAGCTCTCCTCTGTGGTCCGCTTCAGTGCCACAAGCTTATCGCGCACTGGCTCAAGGATTGTGGCCATGGCTGCTGTCTCTGGCTCGGTCAAGGTGAGGAATGGCTCGCCGTAATCAGGCTGCGCATGGGGATGGGGATGGGGATGGGGATGGGGAGAGTGAGCCGGTGGCCGGGTTGGTGCAGCCATGGTGTCGTGCATCACATGATCAGCATCAGCGGCAGCGTCGGGAGCGCCATGGGCGAAGTAGTGCGATGCAGTGGGGGGGTAAGATGTAGCAGAAAAGAAAGGGTCCGTGGCGGGATCCCAAGGTCGCTCGTCATGGTTGGGCAGGCGGTTTCGCGTCGCGACTTCCCCTCCTAATGCGCCGTCGTGCTCGATGCTTTCCTGTGTGGTATCTGGCCTTGTGGGCATGCTGAGGCCGAAGTTGGATTTCCTGCTGGCCATGGTTGCGAGGTTGCGAGGTTGCGTCGTGCTTTTCCGTCTCAACTAGGCAGGCTCCCTGAGAACAAGTGCGCGCGCCTTCAATGTTGTCGTTTTGTCCTTCGGATAGGCATGTGCTTTGCTGTTTGTACAAGCCAGCGTTCAAGGACAAACACAACCAGAAGAGGAAGAGGCGCTAGGTTCGTTAGGGCGAGTGAATGTAGACGGTACGGCCACTGCCTATGATTCGTGATATACATTCACTACCTCACCACCTCCTACCTCCTACCTCACCTCCCGCCATCCAATCGGTATCAGCGCGGCCGCAACCTGTCCAACGCCCCTCTCCGTTGCCAGCAAATTGAACTGCGCTGCCGCATTCCTCGTATCCTGAATCTCCAGCCGCATGCCTAGATGATTCAAATACTTGCGAACTGCAGGCGCAATCGGCACCACAGTCGGGCCCGTCCCGATGATGAGTAGGTCTGCAGCATGTGGTCAGCTCCGATTTGGCACTGGAACCTCAACGTACCTGGCTTTGGATACACCAGATCCAACACTCCCCATCCTTCCTGTTTGACTTCCCATTGACCCTTTGCGTTCAGCAATCTGCCCTCCATCTTCCCACTGCTAACACCTCCGCCCGCAGTCCAGGGCCACCATCTGAACGCCTCCCCACCAATCAACATGATTCCACTCCCGCTTATCCGCACCTGGTTGTTCAGCGCAAACCCGTCGCTCGTGCACGCATCAATCGATGTCGCCGGCGCGATTGTGTTGCGCAGGACGTCAAGAGCGGAAAAGTCCGTCTGCGTGTCTTCGTCCGATTTCGGGCCGCGGTCACGCGTCTTGGGGGGCTGCGATTTCATGAGCCTTGGGCGCGTCGTGTGGAGGCATCGTCGCGCTTGTCGTGGAGCTGCCAGCATTGAGAATGGCTTGACTGGGCCCTGCGACGAGCTCTGTAGTGATGGCGAGAGTGCGCGCGTGCATTGTAATATTTGTCTTTCCATTATATGTGTCTGCGTGTGGTACATGAACTTGCCATGCAAAAAGACCATCTTCCTACGTCTCGTCATGGACCTGCAATTGGAGGTCCAAGCTTCTTTCCCGCCAACTTGGCCACATCCAAGCTTCTCTTCACCCCCATCACACCGGGGCATCGCCCTTTTCATCGCCCTTTTCAACATGCTCTCAGTCTTCCGCATGATAGAACTCAGCTGTCGACGGTGTGCCTGGCTGAATTCGAGTGCCCACATTATGTATGACAATGATCTTATATTTCCTCTACATCTCCAAGTTGAGAAGAACATACTTTACATTCTATCATTTGAATACAACGGCGCATAAACTCTACCCGCATCGCAAAATGGCTTCTTCGCGCTCGATTCACATCGCTGTTTGAAGCCCTGAAGAAGCGCCGTTATATCTGTGTTTTGGAGCCTCTCAATGCGCTCGGCAGTAGCATGGAACGGTTGAGGTAGGTCGGGGTAGGATGCAGCTAGGTGCGGCAGAACCTGCTGAAAGCCAATACTTTCTAGCACAAAAGGTACAATGTGCGCAGATGAGAGCAAAATGCGTGGCATGCCTGTGCACATCAGTGTCAACGATTGCCGTGAAGCAATGCCGTGAACGTACCGTGTCCAGCGAATCCAGCATTGATGAATTGGTTCTTGCGACCTGCAATTGGCCCAACAAAGGGGAAGTCATCTGAGCTTGCTGTTTGAACTGCAGGAGAGTCAGTGCATATCACATGGATGCGACTACTCATCAAATTCATCCTCACCTCCCGTCCAGCACCCTCCCTTGTTCTCCGGTCTGCCTAGCTCTGCTATCTTTGGTCCTGGCCAGTCTTTGATGTCTGATGCCGGCCACGACCTGCAGAAGTCTGGAACACCAACGAATTGCTTATCCTCTTCATCGTTCATCATCACCGCGTCTGGGGTGTGGATGACAACCGGTCTGGCGCCTCCGAATATGATAGTGTTGAAGGGCGCAGGTAGCTGGAGGTGGTAGTTCTGTCATCAACCTCAATATCTGATCGCATATCTGAGCGGATAACAATGCTTACATTGACTGTGTTATCCCAGTGCTGCGCTCCCGTGTGCTTGAGAAAGCCCGGTGGTGCTTTGATAGCATTTACTGTCCCTCGAACGGGCAAAATAAGCTTTTCAAACTCCGGCAGAAGGTGAGACGCCCATCTATTCGTTGTGTGTACAACTGTCTTTGCGCGAATAGTTCCTCTCTCTGTCCGGACTTGGATCCAACCCTTAGCATCGCGCTCCTTCACATCGACGACTGGTGTGTTTGCATGGAGATTCAGATTGCCCAGCTTGAGGAGGATGCGAAGGAGGGCATGTACAAACTTGTATGGCCATCTGAGACTCGTCAGAAATTAGCGACAACAAACAACGGAGTGTTTTTTTCACATTTGACCAGCAGGATGCACTACTGCCGCCAGTGCCCCCTTCATCTGCGTGTAGTCTTCTGCTTTTGTAGCATCTTCTATGATTTTGCACACTTTGACAACATCATCATCGACGCCATGATCATCTTGCATAGATTGCAAAGCGCCTTTGAGTCGCATCCAAGCTTCATCAGTCATGGCTGCATCGAAAGTCTCACCAAACAAAAGACAGACTTCTTTGGTTATTCCCTCTTCCTCTGCTAGCTCCTTGAAGGCTGAGAGATGAGCCATCTCGTGTCTGATTAGTTCCATTGCTCCATTGGGCCCGAATCGCTCGCGCCAAATTGGATAGCGAGAGTAAGCGTGTGGCCTCAATTGTCCTCCTGTCCAGTTTAAGTGTCTAGTGTTGAAACGAGTTCTGATTTCATACCATTGCGTCCCGTGGCAGATCCGCATATGTCACGAGCTTCCAGAATAGTCACTTCAGGCTGTCTTGAAGTCTTTTCCGTGAACTGAATGTCTGTAAGGATTGACTCAAATACTAGACTTTGTGCGCACATACCTTGTGAATCCAGTACGCAGTTGAGGTACCGGCGTAGCCACTGCCAATGACGACAATATCTGTCTGTTCCGGCAGTTGTTCGCTAGAACGATAGTCGCGCAAAGGCGACTCCGCGGCCTCAATCCAGTAGGACTTTGTGGGATTATCAATTGGCAAGACCATGTCTGTTGTGTTGCAGAACCAAGTTAATGATTCAGCAGTTCAAGTAGGAGGACCATGTTAGCCATTCAGAATATGCGGTGAGCGGATCATGCGTTCAGCCTGAGCTTGTCCCGGTTGGAGAGATAACGCTTTACTATGTATGGAATAGTTCCGAGACCGGCCCGGCTCTGACAAGTAGTGGGGTTCACTTGCGTGCTCGAACGAGACCATTATCATGGTGCCGGATTTTGTATGTATTCAAGTACGAAAGCAGTCAATACAAACAACACAATATCCATCATTCTTCTTCCACGAGCCCAGAGTATCTTGCGTTGTATTGTCGCGCGAGCGCAAACTTCCGAGACTCCTCAGCTCTATCACTAATTGGAGAACATGCCAGAGTCCCGGAAGCATGTCGTTTTCGACGTGGTCGGCACCTGCGTGTCGTTTGACGCCTACTACGAACGAATAGAGGAGGTTCTGGGTGCAAAACTTCGCAAGCACACTACAACATCGCAGCACTTTGGGTTTACCTGGCAGACCGCGGCCGAACTGGAATTTACATTTCTGTCGATCCAGGGCAGCTACAAAGCTTACAAGGACGTGCTTCGTGGGCTATTCTATCGCACACTGAGTCTGTGCGGTATAGCGAATCCTCGGGATGTGGCCACGGAAGAAGAGCGGGAGCAATGCATCGAAGGATACTCGGCTCTGGAAATTCGTCCTGGCTGCAAGGAAGCCTTTGAGATCTTACGCAACAACGGCTTCACTGTCTGGTGCCTGACCACTGGCGACATCAAGCGCGTTGCAGGCTACTTTGAGCGCGGTGGCGTAGAGATGCCGCGGGATAACATTGTGAGCTGCGATGTAGCCGGCGCGGCGAAACCAGCTCTTCCTGTGTACCAGGCTATGTGGAATCGACTAGGCGCGCAAGAGATGAAGTGGTTTGCTGCGGCTCATATGTGGGATGTTGCTGCTGCGACGAAAGTGGGCTTTCGGGGCGCATGGAGCTCAGTGTACGAGAAGGAAGCTTGTCTTGACGTGTTTAGCGAAACAAAGTTGGACGTCGCAGCTGGAAGCCTTGTGGAGATGGCGCAGCAGATTGTTGCGAAATCTTAGCATGAAAACAGTTCAATTGACATGTCTTCCAAAGCTTCTGACGTCGTTTCAACCAGTACCGTACCGAAATTCTAACCAAGTCATGGTCGAAAGAGGAGTGCTCGGTGCTTTCCCTAAGTAATTTAGAGCACGCCGATACCGACACTGCGATCCCATCTGCACTCGCCTGATCATCTCCATCAATTCCAGGGGTACCTAGGTATCACCGAACATGGCCCGTCACGTGTGCTGATCCGGCCCGGTCGACACATTGTCTCACCGCGCCGGCCCAAGGCACCACCGCCTTCTCCACACCCTGCCAAAACTTCACACACCTGCAGTCGACTCACTCGGTCCACCATGGACTCTGAGAACCCAAGACCCACTAAGAAGCGCCATCTAACAGGGGAGGAGCGGCAACGAGCAATTCGCGCGTAAGACACGCACACTACCTGGCGCTTTGTCGCTTTGATGGGACTGGAGCCGCGCTGACAGGTTCTGCTCAGTTGTTGCGAGTGTCGTCGTTTGAAAGAGAAATGTGAAGGCGGCGTGCCATGCAAGCGTTGTCGCCATTTGGGACGTTCATGTTCATTCAACAGAGTGCCTCCACGAGATGTGCAGCGTGAGCCTCACACACGTCGCACCATCGAAGAGCTCAAGGATCGCGCAACATGTATGGCGCAAATTCTTCGACACCACTTTCCCAATCTTGGCTTGGATATTGAGACCCTGCGATATACGTGTGATGCCCTTCCCGCACAAGAAGGTGTTAATTCAGACAAACCAATCGTCGAACTGCAAGGCGTCGGTATCAATGAGCTCGCCTCAGATAGCATTGGTATGGAGAACGAGAACTGCACAATTGACTGCATAGATGGCACGACAGTTCGTAAGTACATGTTCTACTAGGCCTATACCGTTGCACACGCTTACAGGTGTCTTTTGCTTCGGTGTAGATTACTCGGGTGAATTTTCGCACTGGAATTTCTCTATGCAGATCAAGCGCAACATGGATAGCCTTATGGCGAGTTCTCCAGAGTCTGTAGGCAGCCGTTCCGCTTTCCAGTATCATATTCGTATGCTCAAGCTCATCACTTCACACAGGGTCAAACCCGCAAGCGGGTACCAGAGTTTATTCGCGTCAGCGAACCAGAGCCAGGTTCTACCGCGATTGAGGATGTCGTCGCACTTCTCCCACCCAGACCATTGGCCGCTTTTCTGGTCGACGTATTCTTCAAGCACTCTACAAGCTACTACTACTTTGTTGAAAAGCGCTGCATCACTGACCTCCTCAGCAAATTGCATGCAAGCCCGAGCCAGCTTAGCTCAAAAGACGTTACGGCAACCTGCATGGTCCTCATGGTACTTGCAGTGGGAACTCAATATGTGCACTTGGAAAAGAGTTGCAGTCAAGGAACAGGCACAGGAGCGCACACCCCTCCAGCAAATTGGGAGTCTGACATCGGCTCCGCTTTTTATCGTCAGGTAGCAAGACTGCTATCCGAGGTCATCCATGCTGGCACCATGTTGAGCGTTCAGGTGTTCATGCTTCTTGGCTTGTACTCGTTGCCTATCGATGCTTCTGGACTAGGCTACATGTATCTCAACCTCGCCATCAAAGTGGCTATTCAGAACGGTATGCATCGGAAAGATTCGCGCGACGTTTTCGATGCGAGTACCAAACAAATTAGGCGTTGTATCTGGTGGACAGCATACTGTATGGAAAGGTTGATCTCCCTGGCTGGACGTCAACGATCGGTGTACTAACGACTATGATTTCTTAGGAAAATTGCTATATACCATGGACGCCCAACAGCAATCTCACGTTCTGAAATTGACGTGGAACTTCCTAGCAGCCCAGATACGAGTGGTTCAACATATGTCGACTACGATGCGACTAGATTACTAGAATCTGTCCACCTTACCTGTCAGGCAGAAGCCTTCCTACACCAGATGTATGTGGGCATAGCGGTAGACTGGGTGTCCATGTTGGCACAAAGCTGACACTTTTTCACAGGTCGCGACTTCGAAGTTGTCCAAGATCAGAGGCTCATACGATTTTAAAACGTATAAAACATATGAAGCAAAGTCTGCATGGTAGGTGGACGCCTTACCAACGCCATATGCCGTCATCATCATTGTCATCTACAAGAATTGATGCGCCTCTTACGGAGGGTCGGGCGAACCTACACGCTCGCCTAGAGTGGTGCCTCTTACATATGTTCATTGGGAGGCCGTTTATTCTAGCCCAACATCAGAGGGAGGCGGGTATACAGTGCAGACACGCTGGTGCTGTTGAAGAAACTCTACAGTCATCGGCAAGTTCCGCACACAGTCAATGGGACTTCTTGATACAGGACTCCATCTCCGCAGCCAACGAAGCGATCGATGTCTGCCATTCGATGCGAACATGCGACATTGGCCTCGCGAAGTCTTCGTATGCTGAATATAGCTCATGTCGCGCTTCTCTCATGGTACTGATAGCTCACAGCATCTGCTGTCGTACAAACGAGCATTCAGAAGCGATACGAAACGGACTCAATGCAATCAAAGAGATGGCTTCGGTAGGCGAGTCCGCTCGATCAGAAGTGTCGTTGTTGGAGGACTTGGAGGAGGCTCTCCGGTCAATTCATACGCCAGAAAAGCCTAATAGTATGGTAGAGACTGATCATAACTTGGCTCAGGACGGGTATGAGGGTCTTCTCAGATGGTACACCAACATAACGCATATTACCAATCCTTGTGGCACCACTTCGATGATAGAACCCGTCAACTCCTTCAATACGAGTCTTCCGGACTCAGCAACGTCGCAACTTAAACTGGGCAATCACTCCTCGTCGACGGCGAACTCACAAAATGATTATCCTTTTAATCTTGATCTCCTCAACGTGGATGGGGATGTTTCTTTTGTCACCTCCGACCTCTACGATTTCAGCAATACCGAGAATGAATTCTTTGAGAACTTTCTATGGCCACCGAGCTAAGATCTTCACGATTGCATGTTGTCTATTGCTGGTTTTGAAAGCTCTGCGATTGGGAAATCTAGATGAGCAGAGCATTGAATCGATGTGCGGCGAGTTCCAGGCTTCATTTCAATTCATGGAGAATCCAAGCATGTTCTATTTCTTTCAAAGTCTTGCCTGCGCGTCTCCTAGGTCGAATGTCTTTTGCCACATTTTCAGAGCAACATGAGGTTTTCTCTCAAGCCACCTTTCTTGAGAAATCCGATATGGCACAGGTAGATCTGCGTCCTTGGAATCTTCATTGAGGATCATGGTTGCTAAAGCTTTAGCCGCGAGGAATATTTGTGGCATACCATGCCCGGTGAAGCCTGCGCACAGGTATTGGCCTGTCTTCTCCGGAACAGCACCGACGTATGGGAAGTCATCGTTGGAATAGCCCATGACTGCAGAGGGATTGTTAGAGGAAGAGCTCAAGCCAAAGACCCGAATTTTGTACTTACTGCCAGTCCATATATCTTCCGTGAAGATTTCGCGATCTTTCCATGCATGAAAATGCCGCTGCATGTACCCGTCGAAGTATCCTCGCGCGCCTTCCATCAACCTGCTATCGTCCGACACATTGAACCACTCGTCCAAGTTTTCGAAATAATCTCGCCTTCCCCCGCCCAAGACGATACTACCATCCGGACGCGGAATCATGTAGTCGTATTCGTAGTCTGAGAAGCGCATCATGTAGCTGTCTTTCATCCGTGGCATCACAGGTCCAGCGAGGCGTGCGACCATTCCTCTCACTGGCACGATCTTTTCTCTGACCTCTGGTACCAATGCTGCAGTATAGCCATTCGTAGCATAAATGACGGTTCGTGCTGTAATAGAGCCGCGCGGCGTCATTACGAGCCATATTTGATTCGTACAGTCTGATCCTGTTGCTTCAACCTTCGTAGCCGGCGTAAAGGTTTGTAGGTTTACTCCCGAGGCTACTGCCTGTTCTAGGAGACGCGTAACGAGTCGGTATGGAGACAAGCGAGCGGCGTTGTATGTATGACAGGACATGGCCCCCCGAACGCCAGATATCTCTTCAGCGTCTGCACCAGATGTGTATTTCACCGTTTTTGCCGTGGAAATACCCGCTCTGGTGATTTTATCGATCGCTGCTTTCATTTGATGTTGGCCTTGTCGGTACAAACAGACATCTACAACTCTGGTCTCTTCAAAATCGCATTCAATCTTCTCTCGGGCAACGAGTTCCCTAATCGCACCAATCTGGCGCGCTTCGAACGAGGCCACATGTTCCGCAACCTCTTGGCCATGGGTGTCGAGTACACTAGCAGCTCGCAACACGGGATCTGGCTTCAAGTGACCGCCTGTACGACCAATGTCAGCTTCATGTACAGAGAAACACTATCGACCATGCCATATACCATTGCGGCCTGTCGCGCCCGAACAAGCTTCGCGAGCTTCAAGAATGAGGATTGATGGTGTAGGACGACCTGCACCCACCGTTTCTTCGAGCAAATGATGCACGATGGACGCTCCAGTATAGCCAGCACCGATGACCACAACCTCTACATCTGCGGGGAGATTTGCAGTACTGCGATGAGTGTCAATTGATCCTATTTCGTTCCGCCAATACGATGGCACGGCATTCTCCACCGGAAAGGGTTTCGGAACGTGCGACGAGGAAGGCATGACAAGAAGCGTGCTGGAGATTGGGAAGCTTGTTTTTTTTTAGTCCCGTACAAAAGCCATTCGGGTGATGAATGTGCCCAGCGATTCGATTTGGGCCTATTGTAGATGACTATGCCGTTTCGAGTTCAACGACCGGGCCGGTCAGATCGAGGTACACCCGTGGCCGGTACGTCACATATGCTTCGTAAAACGCTCAGACCAGCACACGGAGAAGATGTACCGGTGGTCTTATCGTGTGACTGGGAAACCGAACGCCGAACACGACGGTCTAATTTAGCACTTTTTCGATGTTGTCCCGCAACTCTCCGCGGATAACATACCATCACTTATCACGATGGTCGCTATCCATAAAGGAAGGTGCATCTGGAATTCATTGACCATTGGGCGGTCCCTGTGCTGCGGTCGAGCCGTGAAAACTTCTCCCCGCAGCCAAGAGCTACGTGACGCTGAAGAAGGGACTTCGTACAAATGATACCGCACACTGATAGACTTTTGTACCAGACTTTCACCCACACAGGAAAACATCTCACGCAGAAGCTGAGAACGTGCACCAGTATCGTTCGGCATGGTGGTGAGCAATATGGAAATGCCAAACTCTTGCAAATGCGAATACATTGCCACGCCAACGAAGCCTGATAAAGATGAGGGAAGTGCATGGGCATCAGATCTTGTCTGATCATATCTCACATGTCGTAAAGCATGTATTTCTAATATTGATATGTCGGCAGTATGAGTGAAAGTGATGATATCCTCTGGGTTCTCAAGAATTCTAGTTCACCGCAGGCTAGGTTCCGACCGGATCAGAGTGTTGGTCCGTTGGAAAATATACCCTCGTATGATGTATCCGGATCGATCGAGCACTTCACTTGTATGCAGCTACCAATGGCAAATTTGATGAGTATTCGATATCATAAGTGGCTCTCACATAGAGATCGCTATCCGCTGTGCACCGGGCCGGCTGCTTCTTATCTGTGGGGTACCCCGCGAACCATTGCAAGGGTTGGCGATTTCTCGAAGTATAATCCCGGACGTGCGGGGAGTTCAATAATGGGACTCACGCTGTTTGCTGAGCGCTATCTTCAGCATCGTTCGTTATGTTACCCCAAGATATGAAGGCATCTCAAGTCTCAAAATCGTCCGTAGAAGATGATGCACCTGTTGATATGGCAGTTGGATCAGTAGAGGAACGTCGACCTTATACACTTGCGACGTTCTACAGGAGCGTGCTATTTCAGATGGTGTTATTTGGGGCGTAAGTAGTTCTCCCACGACCTGCGAACAACCAGCTCATTTAATTTAGACTCTCCCTTGTTGGACCGGCCATGTCGGACGCGATAACCAACCTCGGAGGCGGCGGTTTATCCTCGCCATGGCTGGCAAACCTTGCGAATTCTTTGAGTTACGCATTCAGCTTCCTGAGCACTATTCTTGGCGGACCAGTTATCAACAAGATTGGCATCAAATGGTCGTGCTTGATCGCAGCTCTCGCAATGCCGCTTCATGGATCTGCATACTATGTGAATGCTCGGTACCGTACCGAATGGTATCTCTTAACGGCAAATGTAATGAGTTGCGAGTACGCGTCGTAAAAGACATGGTTGCTGATGTGGTCAGATCATCAAAGGAATAGCAGCAGGCTTCCTCTATGTTGGCGAAACTACCGCCATGTTGTCCTATCCAAAGCCGGAGGATCGAGGGTTCTATCTTGGTAGTGTTAAGCTATGCGCCCGGAGATGGCACTACTGACTTTGCGAAGGCATTTGGTCCGCTATGCGAAACACGGGCAGTGTCATTGGCGGTGCGATTAACTTCTCGACAAACTATTCACGGGCAAAAGGCGGTGGGATAGCATGGACAACGTATCTGATCTTCATTGGATTTGGTACAGTCTGCTTATCAAACTCGCGAGTGAAAACATGCTGATAGAGTGTAGAATGTACCGGGTTCGTATGGGCTCTTCTCCTTTCACCGACTGCTAAGGTGCGTCGCCGCGACAACACCGGAGTCTCCATGTCCATGAAAATTTCCTGGAAACAAGAGTTCATTGCTCTATGGCGCTACTTGCAGGATCCAAAAGTAATGAACGTCTATTCTCGCTGCGTAGCAAGGCTAACACGACGATAGACGTGGTTCATCTTTGTCCCATCGTTCTATTCTTTCTTTTATGGAGGGACTATGGGGACCTACTTATCCTTGCACTTCTCGGTGAGAGCTCGAGCTCTGTCATCTTTGATCGTGCGTAAGTATAAGTTCTTGCTGGATACCTTCGTCAATTGACTTGTGCAGCTGTGATCACTATTCCTTCTGTTGTTCTATTCGGGAAACTGCTTGATAGCACACGTTGGTCGCAACGTCATCGAGCATGGACTGCAACAACAGTCTGGGTACTGCCACAAATAGGGTGTCTTGTATGGGTCGCACTTGAATATCATCTGCTACCCGAAAAAATAGCGCTGGATCCCAAGTTGTGAGTGCGATTTCTTTTGCAACGATGATCAGAACTGATATGCAGTAGGCACCCAACCAAGTGGGCCAAGGCTTACGTGCCATACCTAGTCATCTTCGTCACCGGATATTGGACTCAGTTAACACTTTACTGGATTCTCAGCACTCTATCTGATGAAGTAGAGGTTGCCTCGCGCGCTGGGGGCGTTTTCCGAGCTTTTGAAACTGCTGGACAAGCAGTAGCATACGGTCTGAGTTCAGCAAGCCATATTAACCACGTCATTCCCCTCTATTTCAACTGCGCGGTACTAGTTCTTGCAATTCCAAGTATAGCGTTACTAATTAGGAGAATGCCTGCAAGGTCTATGAGGAATATAATTACAGAAGAGCGTAATATAGTACTCTAAGATTCTCTTACGTTAGGAAAACAGAGAATTAATTAAATTGTAATTTCTATTAGATTTGTCGAATTAATTAAATATACGTTAGGCTAGCCTACTTAATAGAATAGAGATTATATTATATAGCTAAGCTTACTAGCAATACTAGCTAAGCTTATTAGAACGTATAAGGCACGTAATACTGCTTATTTAGCTGCAGCTCTGCCTATATATAGTTACTCTTCTGCTTCTTCTTTTAAGAGGCAATAATTTATCTTATAATTACTTAAACCTATTATCTTCTACGCTTAATTTCTCTATAGTTATAAGCTTAGCTCTTTCTATATAATCTACTTAATTCTTAAAAGTTACTTCTAGAACGCAGGAATAACTATTTAGATGCTCTAATCTTCTATTCTACCTCTTATAAACTACTTCTTAATAACTCTCTTTTTCTCTCTAACTACTAAGCTTATTATAATAAGTAATCTTATTACTATACTTATAATAGATATACGCTTTAAGAGTAGTACTACTTAGCTAGCCTAGTACTAGTAGCTCTGTGCCTATTACTAGTCTAAAACTATCTAAGTAAAGATAAACTCTAAAGCTAATAAGCTTAGCGCCTCTAAGCTAAAGGCTCTTAAACGCCTAACTCTCTTAAGTAATATATTAGATAATAATATAAAGACTAAAGCCTATAATAGAAGCTTAGCTAAGTAGTATTTTAATATTACTAAATAGAACGCTTATATAAGCAAGCACGCTAATATATACTTCTAGATTACTGCTACTATAGACGCAGATCTTCTAATAGCTATCTTAATAGAGATTTCTCTTAATAATAATAGTAAGCTTACTAACTAAAAGCTTATATAAGCGCTTATAATAGAGCTTACTCTATTATTAATAAGCTCTCTTATAACTATATATATATAGTACTACGCCTATTTAGAGCTTGCTAGAATAGGTTTTATAAAGCCTAGAGAGTAGTACTACTAATAAAAGATCTTATACTTATAAGCTAAGACACTTTTTCTTGCTAAAATTAATAGATAGCTTAGTATACTATATCTTCTAGCTGCTTTTACTATTAAATATATACTAGCATAAGCTAGTAATCTGTTATATCTCTTTCGCCTTCTCTACTAAAGACCTACTAGCTCTATCTTAGGTAGATCTTAGGTTATATAAGAACTAGTATATATTCTTATTATAATACACTCTTAAGTTCTTTAAGAATTCGTCTTACTTTAATACTACTTAGTATACTTATTCTATAGCTCTTATCTATATACTTTTTATAATTTAAATTCTTCTTACTTCTTTATAGAAAGATAGTTACTAAAAAAAATTACTTTAATCTTCTTACTAGCAGAATAGTATTAACTTATAATACTTTGTAAGATAAAAGTAAAAGCGCTGCTTATAATAAGTCTAAAGCTGTAGTAATAAACGCTTAAGAATCACTACTAAAAGCAATTTAGCAAGAGTAGCTATAGTAGCTCTTTAATCTTCTTAGTATAGAAAGAGTTAAGAAACTTAATAATAAGAACGTTAAGAACTACGTAAGCAGTAATACGCTATAAGTAGCAAATACGCCTAAGAGCTATATAAATCTAGAGTAATAGGCTTAGAGATAAAGCTAGATAGCTTAACTCTTATCTTAGCTTGCTTTAGTTATACTCTTATAGAGGCGCCTAGCTCTTAAAATACTCTTAGCGCAGCCTAGAGCTAATTCTTAGATAAGTAATCTTAATTAGAGAAGTAATAATTAAGACTAGTAAGCTATAGCACTTCTAGAAAATATAATAACCTTATAGTCTAATAAAAGCTTTATATAAATACTCTTTATAAAGCTATTTAAAGCTAAAGAGATAGAAGCCTCTCTTAATAAGTTAGCTAAACTTTAATAATATAAAGAAATAGCGTCTAAACTTCTTATTACTAGTAGTATGCTAGCAGATAAGCCTTAGAATACTTATAATTTAGCATTATACTTTATATAGACTCTAAATAATCTAAGCTCTAAACTAAAGCTAGAGATTAAAGGCTATATACTAACTTTTTAGTAGGTCTACTAGTAGATTAAGAATCTTAACTTAGTATTCTAATTAGTCTAAATAGTTACTAATAGCAAGACTTATACTTACTAAGTAGTAACTACTATTAACTACTTAGTTTACTGCAAACTAATATAGTAGAAAGTTACTAATAGTACTATTATAACCTAGCTTAAAGTCTAGATAAAGTAGCTTTAGCTTATTTAGAACCTACTGCTAATAAAGTACTAGAATTATATATTATTTTAGAACTTTAAATAGTTACCTAAAGACTTAGTTAACTTCTTTCTTCTCTAGCTAAAAAAAAAAAAGTTACTTCTTTAATATAGTTTCTTTAAAAATAATAATAGTACTAAGAATAATAAGCTTAAGATCTTCTTTATTTAGTCTAAAATTCTATTAGCTTACTATTAAGAGATAAAGTATAACTTATTAGAGAGTATTTAAATCTAAGAAAACTTTAAATAAGCTCTATAAAATATAAAAATAGTTAATACTATAGAGAGTAGATTAACTTTAGTAACTCTATAGAGTAACCTAGATAACTAGAAGCACTATAGCAAGCAGTAAGCCTTCTAGCTAAATAATTGCTA
>Ga0265780_10000416_pt1 | contig 66619 bp, 61 predicted proteins | sample P1T30metagenome_FD_192432 | JGI IMG/M metagenome (GOLD analysis project Ga0265780, IMG submission 192432) | Plant litter microbial communities from East Loma Ridge, Irvine, California - P1 T30 | ecosystem: Environmental > Terrestrial > Plant litter > Unclassified | place: USA: California...
TTCGTTTTATCCTGATTTTACTCTTAAGGAAACTCTCTCGCAATATTTATAAATATAATTTTTTATCCCAGTAAATCTTTCTTACGATATGCCAGCTAACTTCGATCCTCAACTGCAAACTTTTCTTTTAGCAATAGCATACGATTTATTTTGTTGCCATGTTGTTTAATATTAGTATTCTACGATATATATTAGTTGAATAGTTTTGGAAGCCATTACCCTCAATATTTATTATATTTGGTATTTATATGATCAATATGGAGGCATTAATTCTTTTAATTAATAATTTTGTAAAATTAGATGCAGATACAACCTCTGAAATTAAAAAATATTTCAGAGAAGAAAGATTTAAAAAAAACGATTTTGTTATACAAGAAGGTAAAATTTGTGATAAAATTTTTTTTATTAAATCTGGTGCTGTTAGAAGATTTTGTATAGAAGACGGTTGCGAAGTGACCAAATGGATATACACTGATAATCAATTTGTCACTTCTTTAAGTAGTTTTTTTGAGCAAAAGCCTTCTTTCGAGAACTTTCAAACCTGTGAGGATAGCATATTGTATGCTCTTTCTTACTCCGACGAGCAAATCCTGCTGCAAAATCCATTATTTTAAGATTTCATGTTAAGTTACTTCGTAATTATCTTTCCCGTATCAATGAATTTAATCACAGTTTTCGTGTGATGAATGCTGAAAAGAAATATTTACTCCTTTTAGAATCATTTCCGCAAATTATTCAGAAAGCCAAGTTGAAGCATATTTCTTCGCTCATTGGTGTTAGCCAGGAAACTTTGAGTAGAATTAGAGCCTCGATTATTTGATATTAGGTCAAGGAATATCATTCATTTTTTTTTAATTTTTGTGTTTATTTTAAAACATGAAAAATTGAAAAATACTTTTGTTCACGAGAATGCTATAATTGGAATAATGTTGTTATTGGAAATTGTGTTACTATCGAAAATGATGTCATAATTGGAGAAAACACTCAAATTGGAAACAATGTGGTAATATTAAGAGGATCCAGAATAGGTGAAAACTGTCAAATTCATTCTAATGCCGTTTTAGGAGGAATTCCTCAAGATCTAAAATATGGAGGCGAATACACTTACTTAGAAATTGGCAATAATAATATTATCCGGGAGTTTGTCACAATTAATAAAGGAACCTCTTCTAAGGGTAAAACTTATATTGGAAACTATAATTTAATTATGTCTAATGCACATATTGGCCATGATTGTTTTATTGGTGATCATTGTGTTATAGGATTTAGTGTTGAAATGGCTGGCGAAGTCACAGTCAGAGACTGGTCAAATATTAGTGGTTTGACTGCTATACTTCAGTTTTCGATTATTGGTGAACACACAATGATTAGTGGCTTAAGCCGAGTAGTTAAAGATGTTCCTCCTTTTATAACTGTTGCCCATGATCCGTTGCGTTATGTAGGAATAAATACTGTAGGACTAAAAAGGAGAAACTTTAACTCCTATAAAATTGATGAATTGAAAGGAATCTATAGGATTCTATTTCAGGAGAAAAGAAATACAAAGTTTGCTTTAGAATTGATTGTAGATAAGTTTGATAAGACCTTAGAAAGAGATATAATTATAGATTTTGTTGTCGAATCAAAAAGAGGAATTGTTAAAGGTTCTGAGTTTTAAATATTGCAGTTAGTTAATTCGGTTATTGTCAAAAATACTTCGCTCTCAGGTTACTTATAAATAGCCCATACCAAGTCCGCTTCCATTGTTCTGTATATGAAAAGCCAGGGTCATACTAATCTAATTTTGATTTCAATATTAATTTGTAGAACTTGCGTCAAGATGCACTGAACTAGTAACTACTATTATTGTAATTAAATGAATATACCAAACAATTCTGCAGCAGTTCTTAATACAAAACAACATTTTGAAATTTTGGACGGATTAAGAGGTATTGCTGCTTTCGCTGTCGTCATATTTCATTTTATGGAATGGATTTATACCGATCCAGGTAAAAATTTTATTGTTCACGGTTTTCTGGCTGTTGATTTTTTCTTTTGCCTATCGGGTTTTGTAATTGGATATGCGTATGATGACCGGATAAAAAAAATGGGTCTTCGTAATTTTTTTCTAGCAAGAATAATTAGATTGCATCCTTTAGTATTAGCAGGATCTATCATAGGATTGTTGGCTTTTTTGTTTGATCCTTTTGGTGGTCATCTGGAATTATACAGTTCGGCTAAAATTGCGCTTACATTTATATGTTCGATATTTCTGATTCCTCTTTCTGTAATTGCAGATCGCGGATTTAACTTATTTAGTTTCAATGCGCCAGCATGGTCTCTTTTTTGGGAGTACGTAGCGAATATTGTCTACGCCTTTATTCTTTATAGAACTAGTCGTAGCTATTTAATTTTACTTACAATTATTTCCGCTGTTGCAATTTTTTATGTCGGTTATACTTCAGGCAATTTATTAGGTGGCTGGAGCGGGCCAACTTTTTGGGATGGCTGTGCCCGAATATCGTATTCTTTTTTAGCAGGATTGCTTGTTTACCGATCCAATTGGATTATCAAAAATAGATTAGGATTTATTGGGTTGACAATCTTATTGTTACTGGCTTTTGTGATGCCTTTTTCGAAGTGGAATTGGATTTTAGAACCCTTAGTTGTGCTGTTCTACTTTCCCTTATTAGTTTCTTTAGGTGCGGGAGCGGTTTTGAAACCACAATTAAAAAAGTTTTGTGTCTTCTCCGGAAATATTTCCTATCCATTATATATGACGCATTATGCATTTTTATGGATGTTTGGAAATTATTATACAAATTATAAACCAGACACAACGGAATTAACTTTAATTGTAATAACCTCTGTTGTTTTACTTGTTGTATTTGCTTATTTAGTGATGGTATTATATGATATTCCATTAAGAAAATATTTAAACAGTAGAAGAAAAATTTAAGGAACGGACTCCAGCCAGAAGGTAATTATAGATTTTTGTAATTACGAGTATTATTTCCGGTTATCTGGGTGGATTGAAATTTTTTAAAGTTTCGGTTCCTAATTGAAATTGATGCTGTTGATCCGTTCATCTACATGAATGTATATTTTTTGATTCCTTTTAAATATATAACATTAAATCTAAACAGAAATTTAATACCTTTGTAAAGTAAAGCATAGACTATACTCTATGGTTTATGCTTGGAATTAAAACTTTTAAATTATGTTAATAAACGAATTATCAAAGAGATCCGGTCTCTCAATACATACAATTAGATATTATGAAAACTTAGGTTTGATTCAGGGGATTTCTGATGAAAAAGTAAAATCTAATAATTACAAAAGCTATGATGAAAATGTTATTGAGCGTTTGGAGATAATAATTGAAGCTAAAGAAGTGGGGTTTACCTTAACGGAGATAAAAAAGATATTAATTGCCTGGTTCGAAAGTGTAGATTCGAAGCCGGAAACGCTTGAGCTTTTTCAGTCTAAAATAAAAGAGATTGATGTTAAAATGAAACATTTCAAACAAACCAGAAAGCTTCTTGAAGAAGTTTGTGCCAAACTTCAAAATGATACCCTTTAATTTTTTGTATTCCTTGTGCGAAAGTTATGTAGTTCGGTATTCGTAAGTGTAATTGCCTTCTTTTTATCATCGGTAAAATCTTTACTATTTGATGTGTCTAAGTCGTTCTTTTCAATAGAAGTAATAAAATGTGAATTGCTATTTGCCAGCTAAAAAAAAATCTAAACAATAATTCAGTATAATATATTAAAGCAAAAAACTCCAAAATCAAATGACTTTGGAGTTTTTGTAATTCGGTGGGCGATGAGGGGTTCGAACCCCCGACCCCCTCGGTGTAAACGAGGTGCTCTGAACCAGCTGAGCTAATCGCCCTATTTTACTAGGTTGCTATCGTTTGTGATTGCGAGTGCAAATATACGCTTGTTTTTGAGTTCTGCAAAGAATTTAGAAGAAAAAATAAAACTTTTTTTAAAATAAATTATATCTCGCTGTTTATGAATTTGTTATTAAAACGAAATTTTTTAAGTTTTTTATAAATTCAAAATACATTTCAACCTAAAGGCAATTCCGCTACTACAAAAGTACTTCCGCCAACGTAAATAAAATCATTTTCTGTGGCATTTCTCTTTGCTTCCGCGAAAGCGATTGCAACAGAATCGTATTTTTCTCCAATCAAATCATATTTTTTTGCCTCTGTTTGTAAAATTTCAGTGCTTAAGCCGCGTGAAGAATCTGGTTTGCAGAAATAGTATTTGGCATCTTTTGGAAATAAAGGTAAAACAGAATCCAAATCTTTATCATTGACAACGCCCAAAACGACATGGAGATTTTCGAAATTTTCATTTTTAAGCTGATTCATTACAACAACCAATCCGTGTTTGTTATGTGCGGTGTCACAAATTATTTTCGGACTTTCTCCCAATTGCTGCCATCTACCTTGTAATCCCGTATTTTTAACAACATTGAGCAAACCTTCTTTTAAGTGTTCGGTCGAAATATTAAAATCAGTTTGATTGTTCAAAATCGAAATTGTTTGTTGCACAGTTTTTTTGTTATGAAACTGATAATCGCCAATTAAATCAGATAAATAAATTTGGTCAATCAAATCAGAAGCGAACGAAATCGGAGCGTTATTTTCTTCGGCTTTTGCCAAAAAAACAGGCTTTGTTTCAGCTGTGTATTCACCAATGACAACAGGAATATTTGGTTTAATAATTCCGGCTTTTTCTCCTGCAATTGCCTCTAATGTATTTCCTAAAAATTGTGTATGATCTAATCCGATATTAGTAATTACAGAAACCAACGGCGTTATAATATTGGTTGCGTCCAGTCTTCCGCCAAGACCCACTTCAATAATGGCAATATCTACTTTTTCTGCAGCAAAATAATCAAATGCCAGTCCAACCGACATTTCGAAGAAACTCATATCATTGGCTTCAAAAAAAGATTTGTGGTTGGCAATAAATTCAATCACAAAATCTTCAGAGATTTCCCTGCCGTTTATTTTTATGCGCTCTCTAAAGTCTTTTAAATGCGGCGACGTGTATAAACCCACTTTATAACCTGCTTCCTGAAGAACAGAAGACAACATGTGAGAAGTAGAACCTTTGCCATTTGTTCCCGCAACATGAATGCATTTTAGCTCATTGTGCGGATTGTCAAGATGAGCTGCCAATAATCTGATATTCGTTAAATCTTCCTTGTATGCCGAAGCACCCTGCAATTGGTACATTGGAAGCTGATTAAACATCCAATTGGTAGTCTCCTGATAGTTCATTTATTTTAGATAAAATGGTTGTTGATTGAAATAAATTTCGATTTTTGTAGTTTAATATTACAGCGAAAATTATCTTTATTGCAAATTTCAAATATTTTTTAGAATTAATTATTAAAAACCAGAATTAATATATGTTTAGTTTTATTCAATTACAAACAGATACAATCGCAAACGCTTCAAATGTGGTGATCGAGAAGATTGCGCCCGAAAACGAAATTTCAATGTTTGGGTTTATAATGAAAGGTGGAGTTTTCTTAATTCCGATTGCGATTTTATTGTTTTACACTATTTACGTGATTTTTGAACGTTATATGTACATCAGCCGTGCCTCAAAAATTGATGGCAGGTTAATGCAGGATGTCGCAGATAAACTGCATTCTGGAAATATTGAATTAGCGAGAACAATAGTAGAAAGAAGTAATACTGCAGCCGGAAACATTTTAAAAGAAGGCGTTTTAGTAATTGGAAGACCAATTGCCGAAATCGAATCGAATATGGACCGCGCCGCAGATATCGAAATTGGCGAAATGGAGCGCAATTTGGGTCATCTCGGACTTATTGCCGGTATTGCGCCAACTTTAGGTTTCATCGGAACAATTTCCGGGGTTATCAAAATTTTCTACAGCATTTCGGTTACAGAAAATATCAGTATCGGAAACATTTCGGGAGGTTTATACGAAAAAATGATCAGTTCCGGATCGGGTCTTATTGTGGGAATTATTGCTTATAGTGCTTACCACTTACTAAACGGAAAAATTGATGATTTTGCTTTAAAAATTCAAAAGCAAATTTTAGAATTTGTCAACATAATTCAAAGAGCATAAACTATGTCTATTAAAAGAAAAAGAAGATTTCACGCAGAAGTAGCGACTTCATCTTTGAGCGACATTATGTTTTTCCTGTTGTTGTTTTTCTTAATTATCTCAACACTGGCAAATCCGAATGTAATTAAGATGACGTTGCCAAAAGCGAAATCTAACGAGAAAACCAATAAACAATTAATAAGTTTATCGGTTACAGAAGATAAAAAATTTTACATTGACAAAGAACCGGTTGATTTTGAAAATCTGGAAACTTCTTTAATGTCAAAAATAGGAACCGATAAAGAACAAACAGTCGTGGTTCGAATTCCGTTTAATCTGCAAGTCCAGGATTTAGTAGATGTTTTACAAATCGGAGTAAAGAACAATCTCAAATTTGTAATTGCTACAAGTCCAAAATAGATTTATAATTTGGGCGTGACCCCAATAAAGAAAATGGGCCAATCAGCAAAACGTTGATTCGCCCATTTTTTTTATTGCGGTCGGGCTATCCATGCTACTTCGGTAGCTTATTCCTATCCCTCACGCGAAAAACCGAGATTAAACGTAGCAACTGTCATTCTCAACGAGGTCGCAGGACACGTAGTAATTCCTCAAAGGAAATCACTAATTTGGTAGGCTTATGGCATGTTCTTCGACTTCACTCAGGATGACAAAATAATATCGAGAATTCATTATTGATGAAAAAAGGCTTTCTGAGAATTGCAGAAAGCCTTTTTTATATTTTTATCAATTGTTGAATTTTAATCCAGACTAAAATTATAAATAATTTTACCAACCTGTTTGGCTGCAGCATTTGCGTCTGCAGACCATTTTGTGTTCAGTGCAGCAATTTTAGCTTGTTCCAGTAAACAACTCGCTGTATTGGTCGTTCCTTTTACTCCCGCTGTAGCACTAATGGTTTTTCCATTTTGGTCAACCGTTACTTCTACAACTACTTTTCCTTCTTCGTTACAAGTATATTTTGGTGCAGGTTTAGAAAGTGCTTTTCTTCCGTTTAGCGAATATCCGGATCCGCCGCCAGAACCACCACCGCTTCCGGCTCCGTAACCGCTTCCGGTGCCAATACCATTTCCGGTTCCGTTACCGCCGCCGGTTCCTCCGCCAGAACCTCCAGATCCGTAATAACCATTTGAGTTTAAACTTCCGCCGGCTTTCCCTTTATTGCCAGATACTTTATCATCTCCGTCTCCACCTTTGTTAGAACCTTTCATAATATTTGCCAAAGCATCATTTGTTGAGTTAGATACTTTTGGTTTTGCAGGAACAGGTTTCGGTTCTACTTTTACAGGTGTAGGTTTCTTAGGTTTTTCTTTTGCCGGAATTACAACATCATTGTCTGTCGTTGTATTCTCCTGCGTAATAATAGCATCGTCCGGTGTTGCTTTTGCCGGAGTAACTTTTGCATTGTTTTTTACTTCCAAAACTTCACTTTTATAATTGGCTCCGGAACCTAAATCACTGTCTCCAAAGTTTACAGTAACGCCGCCACCGCCTCCGCCACCATCTGCCAATGCAACATTGTTTTCCGGATTATATGGAGGCCAAAAACGTATGAGAAACAGCAATAAAATAATTGCCGCATAAATAGCAGTTGTGATTAGTAACGATTTCTTTTTATCCGAAGAAATTGTGAAACTCATTTTGATTCTGAATTTTAAAAGTGTATTAAATAAAAACGTTTAAAAGTAGTAAAAATTGTTTAGAATGGAAGTAACGAAGTGATTTAACCGCAAAGTTTCCTAAGCTGTTTTTTATTCTCGCAAAGTCGCGAAGTCGCAAAGAAAACTAAAAAAAAGAAAACTTTGCGACTTCGCGACTTTGCGAGAAATAAGTTAGACTCGTTTGCGTAACCTTATGCTAAAAAAAAACGAGCCAAATACAATTTGACTCGTTTATAATAAAGTATAAAAAATTATACTAATTGTTTCAATGCAATTTCAAAAGCAGTTGCACTGATATTTGTTTTAGAAGAATTCAAACCGTGAGCTTTTACAATTGCATTTTTGATGGTTTCAGAAGTATCATTAAAAATAGCTTCGTCGGTCATTTGAACTTTTTTCTCCATAAAATAAGCAAAAACCCTTGCCATTCCGCAGTTTGAAATAAAATCGGGAATCAAGCTGACTTTTGTGTCTACTTCTTCCATAATCGATCCGAAGAAAATTTCTTTATCAGCAAAAGGAACATTCGCTCCGCATGAAATTACTTCTAATCCATTTGCAATCAGGCTGTCAATCTGAGCCTGAGTAACCAGTCTTGAAGCGGCACATGGAGTGAAAATTTCAGCACCAATCGTCCAGATTTTAGAATTGATTTCCTCAAACGGAATCATATTTTGAGCCGCTAGTTTATTTCCGTCCTTATTTAAAAACAACGTTTTGATTTCTTCAAAAGAAAAACCTTCTTCCTGAATCAATCCGCCATCACGATCGATAATTCCGATTACTTTTGCTCCCATTTCTGCCAAATAAAAAGCAGCTGCAGAACCCACGTTTCCGAAACCCTGAACAATGGCTTTCTTACCTTTTATATCTCCACCGTAAGTGGTATAAAAATGACGAACCGCTTCTGCAACCCCAAAACCGGTAATCATGTCGGCAACCGTATATTTTCTGGTTACATCTGGTGAAAACTTAGGATTTTCAATAACCTTGATAACACCTTGACGCAATTGACCGATTCTGTTAATTTTATCAGCTTCTGTCGGTTTAAAATGTCCGTTAAAAACACCTTCCTGTGGATGCCAGACACCACATTCTTCTGTCATCGGAATCACTTCATGAATTTCATCAACATTCAAATCTCCGCCCGTTCCGTAGTAGCTTTTCAGTAATGGTGAAACGGCTTTATACCAGCGTTGTAAAACACCTTTTTTACGGGAATCGTTAGGATCAAAATTTATTCCAGATTTAGCACCGCCAATAGCAGGGCCTGAAACAGAGAATTTAACTTCCATAGTTTTGGCTAAAGACAGAACTTCATTCATATCTAAACCTTTTCTCATTCTTGTTCCTCCACCTGCAGCTCCTCCGCGAAGTGAATTAATAACAGTCCACCCTTCGGCTTCTGTTTCTGAATCCTTCCAATTAAAAACAATTTCAGGGACCTTGTTTTCAAATTGTTGTAATAAATCTTTCATTTTGTTGTGATATGTTTATTTTGCGTAAATGTATAAAATAGAATAATGCGAATAATGTATTTTGATTCAAAATTTAGCAATCAAAAGAAAGCCGAAAACAATTTGCTTTCGGCTTGATATTTTATAACGGGTGTTAAGTATTACATTCCCAATAAATTCTTTTTCAAAGTTTCGTCAACCGGTTTATCAGAAAGCCAGATTCCGAATAATGCTTTTTTGAAATCAAATCCTGGTACTTTTCCTTTCAAAACTTCATTTTTAGAAACATAAATATTTTGATCTAGGGGATTATATGCCAATATAAAAACATCTTTTTCTGTAATTGCATCACTTAGATAATTTTTTAACTGCTCAATCCTTGGACGCAATTGTTCCAGTTCTGCTCCTGCAGATTTTTCAAATCCGGCATTAATAGCTTTAGTCAGTTTGCTGGAAGAAACCATTGAAGAAGTGATTTCAATTCTGATAGCCATTTCTGTATCACTATCAATAATGAATTTAGGATCCTGACTTAACTGTGACAAATACAACGCCTGAACATATACTTCCAGCCACATTTTAGATCTTCCCCCTGCTCCATTTAATTGTAAAGTTTTGTTTTGAAATTCTATTTTTCGTGGTACTGTCACACCATTAACTTCTATATGAGTTTGGGCTGAAACTATCGAAAATTGTAGGCTTAAAAGGAGTGTAAGTAATAGTAAAATCTTTTTCATGTTTATCAATTTATTGTTTTTTGGTCAAAATTAATGTTAATTTCTCAATTTTTGGCTCATTAAACTAATGTTTTTTTCTTGTTGATTTTACATTTATTTTTTCTATCACATTAAAAATCAAATTAGTAAGACTAAGTTTACGTAGTTTTACTCGCTTTAAGAAATGTTTAATCTTTAGAATTGAAATTTTATATTATTTTTAGTGTAACGAGCCTCTATTTTGACTTCTGCAATTTTAAAAAATCGTTGCATTATTAATCTTGATTTGAAAGAAAAGATGAATAATTACGAAAACGTTATCGTAATCTTTGCTGATCTAGTAAATTTATATGCGCGCATTGTAAATTAATTTTTAAAAAGTATCTTTGAAAGCCTTTGATCCGAAATGTGATAAGGCATCGACCAACACAAAAAACAAAAATAAACAGACCGATTTAACCAGATCTGGTAAAAACATTTTAAAGAATAGTATTATGGATTTTAATCTTACCGAAGAACATTTAATGATTCAACAGGCAGCAAGAGATTTTGCTCAAAACGAATTATTGCCTGGAGTTATTGAACGTGACGAAAAACAAATTTTTCCTACTGAGCAAATCAAAAAAATGGGCGAACTTGGATTTATGGGAATGATGGTTGATCCGAAATACGGAGGAAGCGGTCTGGATACTATTTCATATGTAATTGCTATGGAAGAAATTTCCAAAGTAGATGCTTCTGCTTCTGTGGTAATGTCTGTGAATAATTCTTTGGTTTGTTGGGGATTACAGGAATTTGGAACAGAAGAGCAAAAACAGAAATATTTGCCAGGTTTAGCCTCAGGAGAGATTCATGGAGCATTCTGTTTAAGTGAGCCGGAAGCGGGCAGCGATGCAACTTCTCAAAAAACTACGGCCATAGATATGGGAGATCATTATTTGGTAAATGGAACAAAAAACTGGATTACAAACGGAAATACGGCTTCTGTTTATTTGGTGATAGCGCAGACGCATCCCGAATTAAAGCATAAAGGAATAAATGCTTTAATTATGACGAAAGATATGCCAGGTTTCTCAGTTGGTCCAAAAGAGCAAAAAATGGGAATTCGCGGTTCTGACACACATTCTCTAATGTTTTCGGATGTTAAAGTTCCGAAAGAAAACAGAATCGGAGAAGATGGTTTCGGATTTAAATTTGCGATGAAAACTCTTGCCGGAGGTAGAATAGGAATTGCTTCTCAGGCATTAGGAATTGCATCTGGTGCTTATGAACTGGCCCTGAAATATTCTAAAGAGCGTAAAGCATTTGGAACAGAAATTTGCAATCATCAGGCAATTGCTTTTAAATTGGCCGATATGGCTGTTAATATTGAAGCTGCACGTCATCTATGTATGAAAGCTGCCTGGGATAAAGACAATCACAAAAATTATGATGTAAGTGGTGCAATGGCAAAATTATTTGCTTCTCAGGTTGCCATGGATACGTCTGTTGAAGCGGTCCAGATTCATGGAGGAAACGGTTATGTAAAAGAATATCATGTAGAACGTTTTATGCGCGATGCAAAAATCACTCAGATTTATGAAGGAACGTCTGAAATTCAGAAAATTGTAATTTCAAGATCTGTTATTGGCGGATAACTTATTTTTTAAAATATATTTTTTTTAAAGCCCTTTTAATTAGTTTGAAAGGGTTTTTTTATGAATATTCTATTACTTTTCATAAGTTTATATCTTTAAGTCACTTTCAGCTTCAATTACAAAAATCAAAAAAAAATAAACATGAAAAAACTATACTTTTTACTACCTCTGGTTTTCTTAGCTTGTAAATCGGGAACATCAACATTAAGCAATAAAGAAACACCGTCAGGCTCAAAACCTTTAGAAATCGGTTATAAAATTTCTGAGACAGAAGTTTCAGATTTTTTAAAATATCTTTCTTCAGATGAATTGGAAGGTCGCGAAACCGGAACAAAAGGAATAGAAAAAGCAGCTGTTTTTTTGGAAGATTATCTAAAGAAAAATAAAATTAAGCCTTATTTTAAAACATATCGTGATACCCTGACGAATTTTAAAACACCAGCTTTTAATATTGTCGGTATGATAGAAGGAACAGATCCGGAACTGAAAAAAGAATTTGTGGTACTAAGTGCGCATTATGATCATATTGGTGTAGAGAAAAAGCAACAGGAAGATAAAATAAATAACGGAGCCAATGATGATGCTTCCGGTGTGACCTCTGTAGCTGCTATGGCAAAATATTTCAGCGAAACCAAAGCTAATAAGAGAAGTATTTTAGTGGTTTTTTTCGCCGGAGAAGAAAAAGGTCTGTTAGGTTCTAAAAGTTTAGTTCAGAAATTGAAAAAGGAAAATTTCAATCTGTACACGCAATTAAATATTGAAATGATTGGTGTGCCAATGAAAAGAGATTATCTGGCATATATAACCGGTTTTGATAAATCGAACATGGCTGGGAAAATAAATGAATATACAGGAAAAAATACAATCGGATTTTTACCAAAAGAAGCAGAATATGAGTTGTTCTACAGATCTGATAATTATTCTTTTTTCGATGCTTTCGGAAAACCATGCCAGTCTTTAAGCACTTTTGATTTTGAAAATTTTGACTTTTATCATCACGTTTCAGATGAGTTTAAAGTAATGGATATTCCGCATATTACTTCTTTTACCCAGGAATTATTGCCGGCTGTAACTAAAATTACAATTACGCCAACCCAGGAAATAACCATGAATAAATAAAAGGCCGTTTTAGAGTATTTGATTATTTTTGTTGCATGAAAAATATTATAGTTACAGGAACAAGCAGAGGAATTGGTTATGAACTGGCATTACAATTCGCTAATGCAGGTCATCAGGTTTTGGCTATCTCCAGAAAAATACCGCAAACATTATTAGAGCATCAAAATGTTACTTGCCTTTCAATTGATCTGTCTGATGAAAATGCCTTAAAAGAAGTAGATCAGTTTCTTTCATCCACATGGAAAAAGGTAGATGCCGTTGTGCATAATGCAGGTGCCTTGCTTTTAAAGCCATTTGCAGAAACTACTCAGGCAGATTTTGAAAGTATTTACAAAGTAAATGTTTTTGCCGTTGCAAACTTAACCCGTATTTGTATTCCATATCTGGAAAGAGGAAGTCATGTTGTAACCATTAGTTCTATCGGGGGCGTGCGCGGAAGTTTAAAGTTTGCAGGATTAGCAGCTTACAGTTCCAGTAAAGGTGCCGTTATTACCTTGACAGAATTATTAGCTGAAGAATATAAGGAAAAAGGAATTTCTTTTAATGTTCTGGCGTTAGGCTCTGTTCAGACTGAAATGCTGAATGAAGCTTTTCCGGGTTATCAGGCGCCAATTTCTGCAGAGGGAATGGCTACTTATATTTATGATTTTACATTAAATGGAAATAAATATTTTAACGGAAAAGTTTTAGAGGTCTCTTCAACAAATCCTTAGTTTCTTATTAGTAAAAAGTCAAATGAATAGAGCAGTATAATTCTAATATCTTCATTTTTGTTTCTTATAAACATGAAGAAAAGAATATTAGGCAAAAAGCCAAAAAATGGATTGTGTATGATTCAAAAGATTCTATTCCAAAGCAATTTTTTCAAGTTTTAAAGTGCTAAATGTAATAAGAATATTGCCGATAAAAACGAAGATTACGAAACAACGAATAATATTTCAGATACTAAGATACCTACGAGACAATTAAAATGGTTAGCCAAAAAAAATGATAATTGGCGATTAGTTTATGAACAAGGCGGGATTGGAACTTATAATGTTTATATCGAAAGTAAAATAAAAAAGGATTCTCTCTTTAAATTAGAGGATATAGAAAAATATATTGATACAAATAATTAAAACTTCTAACTTTTAACAAACTACATTTAATTAAAATTGAGCGATACTTTAGCAAAATATATACCCGAGCATGCTGTAAAGCCTGTTTTTGATTTGATTGTTGCCAATCAGGTTCACCTTAAAATCGTCAATGAGCGTCAGACGCGTCATGGGGATTACAGACGCGGACCAAGCGGTAAACATGAAATAACGGTTAATGCGAGTTTGAACAAATATCGTTTTTTGATCACTTTAGTTCACGAAATTGCACATTTGGTTGCTTTTGAAAAATTTGGACGAAATATAAAACCACATGGAAACGAGTGGAAATATACATTTCAACGTTTAATGGTTCCGTTTATAAGACCCGAGATTTTCCCCGGGCAGATTTTACCATTGCTGGCGAGACATTTTAAAAACCCTTCAGCAAGTAGTGATACAGATACAACCTTGTCGCTGGCGCTGAAACAATACGACAAAGAGAATGATAAAAATTATGTTTTTGAAATTCCGTATGGAAGTGTTTTTAGAATCAAAAACGGCAAGATTTTTAAAAAACTTGCTGTTAGGACAAAACGTTTTGAATGCATTGAAATAAGCTCAGGAAAAACATATTTATTTAATCCTAATGCAGAAGTAGAATTGATCAATATTCAATAAAAAATCCAGATTCTAATTGTAAAATTAGAATCTGGATTTTCTTTTTATTTTAAATTTTCAAAAATTTATCCTTTTAGATAAGCTTCTCTCACTTTTTTGAATAAGTTAGAAGAATAGACAAACTTGACAATATCTTTATTTTCAGTTCTAAAGATTTCTTCTTTTGTTCCCTGCCACGCTTTCAATCCTTTCTTTAGAAAAACAATATTCTCTCCAATTTCCATTACAGAGTTCATATCGTGCGTATTAATTACAGTTGTAATGTTATATTCACGGGTTATTTCCTGAATTAAGTTGTCAATTAGAGTTGATGTGTTTGGATCTAATCCGGAGTTTGGTTCATCACAAAACAAATACTTCGGATTGTTTACAATTGCACGAGCAATTGCCACACGTTTCTGCATACCTCCCGAAATCTCCGAAGGTAATTTTTTATGCGCTTCAACTAAGTTTACTCTTTCCAAAACGAAATCAACACGTTCCTTAATTTGTGCTTTGGTGTTATTGGTAAACATTCTCAATGGGAACGCTACGTTTTCTGCAACTGTCATAGAGTCGAATAAAGCACTTCCCTGAAATACCATTCCGATTTCTGTTCTCAATTCACGCTTTTCATCTTTATCCAGATCAGAATAAACCCTGCCGTCAAATTCGATAGTTCCCGAATCCGGAGCGTGGATACCTAATAATGTTTTTAATAAAACTGTTTTTCCGGATCCACTTTGTCCAATGATCAGATTGGTTTTTCCGGTTTCAAAAACCGTCGAAACGCCTTTTAAGACCTTACTGTCACCAAATGATTTTTCTATGTTTTTTACTTCTATCATTATCCTAATAATAATTGAGTTAATATATAATTAAAAAGAATGATACAAACCGATGTCCATACAAACGAAACCGTACTTGCTTTACCCACTTCTAACGCACCGCCTTTCATATAATATCCATGAAAAGAAGGAATGGTTGCTAATAACATAGCAAAAATTAAGGTTTTGATAAAAGCATACGTGATATGAAAAGGAATAAATTCCATTTGTGCTCCTGCAATAAAGTCCTGACTAGTCGAAAATCCGCCATACGCTGAAGCCAGCCATCCCCCAAAAACACCTAAAAACATACTAATGCAAATTACAAAAGGATACATTAACAAAGCGACAATTTTTGGAAAAACAAGATAGTTTAAGGAGTTTACTCCCATAACTTCCAAAGCATCGATTTGTTCTGTAACACGCATTGTACCAATACTAGACGTAATATAAGATCCCATTTTTCCAGCCATAATAACAGAAATGAAAGTAGGGGCAAACTCTAAAATTACAGATTGACGTGTCGCAAAACCAATAAGATATTTAGGAATTAACGGATTAGTTAAGTTCAGGGCAGTCTGAATGGCTACAACCCCTCCAATAAAGAAAGAGATAAAGCACACAATTCCCAGAGAGTCAATAATAAGATCGTCGATTTCTTTTAGAATTAAACTTTTCATTACAGACCATTTGGTCTGTTTATTGAAAATTTCTTTAAGCATTAAAAAATATCTTCCTATTTGGGATAAATAACGAATTAGCATCATAAGTTTTACAAATATTGGCTAAGGTAAAAAGAAGTTATGAGTTTTGGGTTATGAGTTCAAGCTTTTTCGACTGCTTTATCAATCAAATTAACTTTTTTTTCATTTTTTGCAAACGATAATTTCTAATAAATTTAGCTTGATCGGGGTTAACCAATAAGGGAGTTTTGGCTTTTTTGGCTTTTCTGAAACCCTGAATGTAGTCTAAAAAAAGTAAAGGTTTTTTCTTCATCATCGCGAGTTTTGCAGATGCAATTGCTGTGATCCAAAAACCATATCCTAAAGTATAAAAAGCTTCTCCTTGTTTATAACGTGCTGTTTTGTTGTAGTTTGCGCCAGTTGGTTTAAGGTGCTTAACGTGTAAAGATTCGTCGGTTACAATTTTCCAATTGTAAAATTTACAAAGTAATTCATCTACAGTATCCCAGCCCATTGCAGGTTTTAAACCGCCAATTTGCTCAAAAGTTTCTTTCCTGTAAGCTTTCAGCGCCCCGCGAATATGATCTTTATCTGTCAGATTTTCCAAAACCCATTCACCGTTCTTGTCGATATAGCAAAAACCACCTGCCATTCCAACTCTTGCATCTGATTGAAAATGTTTGATGATAGTTTCAAAATAGTTGGATGGAAAAATTAAATCGCCGTCTATTTTTACAATGATGTCATAATTGGAGTCTAAGGTTTCAAAACCTTTCTGAAAAGCCTGAATTACTTTGCTTCCCGGCAAATGAATAGCATCTGAAGTTTTATTCACAACAGAAATATAAGGATTCTCTTTCGCAAAACCCAGTACCACTTCTTCTGTTTTATCAGTCGAATTGTCATTTACAACCACAATTTTTGATGGCAAAACTGTTTGCGAAATCAGAGATTGCAAAGTTAAACCAATAAGATCCTGTTCGTTGTGTGCGGGAATGACGATATAATATTTCATTTGTAAAATTTTAGATTTTAGATTAGATTTTAGATTTTTTGGTTGATCTAAAATCACAAATCCAAAATCGTTAATCTAAAATCTGCAATTTTAGTTTTTAACTTTTTCGGCAGCAACAATATAATATCTCGGAGTAAAATATCTTAGTAAGGGTCTGAATCCAAACTTTTTTACAGGATGAGTGAATTGTAGACGATCTGTTATTTTCCATCCCGTTTTTTCTAAAAGCCAGTCCAGTTGCCAGTCTTCAAATTCATGGTAATGTCTGTCCCACATATCAGTTTTAGAACGGTATGCCGGAGAAAACCATAAACGTAACGGAATTGAAATTAACAATTTATCACATTTTACATTTTCTAGAATCGTGTACGGATTTAATAAATGTTCGAAAATTTCAAACGCCGTAAAAACAGTATATTCTTCTGTTTGCAGCGCCGTTTGATCGTTGTCTAAATCTTCTCCTTTTGTGTTTTTTACAGTATAACCATTTTCTTCCATTATTTTAGAAAACGGATTTGGAACGCCAAAATCAAAAATAGTTTCTGATGTGCTAACGTGCTTTTGTAAAAATTCTAAAGTGAGTTTGAATCTTTTATTGGGAAATGTTTTTTCGTACATTTTTTATTTTTTATCTGCAAAGGCGCAAATATACAAAGTTATCTGCTGTTTTGTATTTTTTAAATAGAATTGAATGTATAGTTTTATTAAGTTATCTGCTGATAAACTCGCAAAGACGCGAAGTCGCAAAGTAATATTTATAAAACTTTGCGACTTCGCGTCTTTGCGAGAAATTGACTTCTCTTATAGAAAGCTTAAAAGCTCTTTATTAATACCTATAAACAAAAGCATTAACATTCATCCCGGCTCCAACAGAAGCAAAAATAATTACATCGCCTTTATTGATTTCATGATTTTCGATTTCACCTTTTAATATTAAATCAAAAAGCGTTGGAACTGTGGCAACACTGCTGTTCCCCAAATCATGAATACTCATTGGCATAATGTCTTTCGGAGCGGTTCTGTCGTATAATTTGTAGAAGCGTTCTACAATCGCTTCGTCCATTTTTTCGTTTGCCTGATGAATCAGGATTTTCTTTACTTCATCAATTCCGAATCCGCTTTTATCCAGGCAGCTTTTCATGGCATTTGGAACCTGACTTAACGCAAACTCGTAGATCTTACGGCCATACATTTTAATGTATTTAATATCCGGATCTGAATCTGGATTGTATGATTTTCCGAAGAAAAGGAAATTAGCTTCGTCATTTGCGAAAGTGGCACTTTCGTATGAAAGTAAACCAGATTCGTCATTTGAAAGTTCTAAGATTGAAGCACCGGCACCATCCGAATAAATCATCGAATCGCGGTCGTGATCGTCTACCACTCTTGATAAAGTTTCGGCACCAATAACCAAAACTCTTTTTGCCATTCCTGATTTTATGAAAGCATTGGCCTGAAGAACTCCCTCGATCCAGCCCGGACATCCGAAAAGAATATCGTAAGCCACGCATTTCGGATTTTTAATATTCAGTTTATTTTTTACGCGGGTTGCTAAACTCGGCAAAATATCAGATTGATTGGTTCCTGACTTTACATCGCCAAAATTATGCGCGAAAATAATATAGTCTAAGGATTCTTTGTCGATATTGGCATTTTCGATGGCTTTTTCAGAAGCAAAAAATGCTAAATCTGATGCAGTATAATGATCTTCGGCGTAACGTCGGTTTTCTATTCCGGTAATACCTTTAAATTTTTTTATTACAACTTCATTTGGGTAAGCAAAAGGAGTTCCGTCTTCATTCAAAAAAACATGATCGCCAAAATCAGTATTGCTTACTTCTTTTTTAGGAATGTAACTTCCTATACCTATTATTTTAATTTTCATTTTTTCCTGTAATTATCCGATAAATTTATTGCTAATTTATAAATAATATTATGATAACTATCATAAAAAATAGTATGCATGCATATAATTAACAAAAAACGGATTTTTTGAAGATATATTGTTTATTTTTTAATGAAAAATGGATTTGGTCGAGATTTCAAACGATTGAAGCAAAGATTTGTTTTGGAAAATTTCGGGTTTTAAGATTGGGTTTTGTTTCATAAATAAAATGGCTAACTTAAAATGGATAAAAAAATGGGTCTTAGTAGTGTGATTGCGTGAGGGATAGGAGTAAGCTACCGAAGTAGCATGGATAGCCCGACCCCGTTATAGTAAGTGGGCGAATAAGCGCAAATATTTTTTGCCCACTTACTATAACGGGGGCACGCCCTGATGATTTTTTGTTTAAAAAGTTTCAAGTTTCAGGTTCTCAACAGTAACCTGAAACCTCAAACTTGAAACAAATTTAAAAAAAACAAACCCCGACAGGTTTTATAAATCTGTCGGGGTTGAAATATAAATAGAAAAACTAATTTTTAGCTTTCCATATAAGCTTCAATAGGAGCACAGCTGCAAATTAAATTTCTGTCACCGTAAGCGTCATCTACACGACGAACTGATGGCCAGAATTTATTTTCAGCAATATACTCTAACGGGTAAGCCGCTTTTTCTCTCGAATAAGGGAAATCCCAATTGTCTGTAGTTAACATTGCCAATGTATGAGGTGCATTTTTTAATACGTTGTTTTTATCATCGGCTGTTGCAGTTTCGATCTCTCTTCTGATTGAAATAAGGGCATCACAAAAACGGTCTAATTCTGCTAAATCTTCAGATTCAGTTGGTTCAATCATTAAAGTTCCGGCAACAGGGAAAGAAACCGTTGGAGCGTGGAAACCGTAATCCATTAAACGTTTTGCGATATCGCCAACTTCGATTCCGTTTTCTTTGAATGAACGACAATCTAAAATCATTTCGTGAGCCGCTCTTCCGCATTCTCCTGTGTAAAGAATTGGGTAGTGACCTTCGAAACGGGCTTTCATATAGTTAGCATTCAAAATTGCGTGTTCTGTAGCGCTTTTTAATCCCTCAGCACCCATCATTGTGATGTAACCGTAAGAAATTAAACAAACTAAAGCAGATCCGTAAGGTGCAGATGAAATAGCGGTAATCGCTTGTTCACCTCCAACGCTTAAGATTGGGTTTGTTGGTAAAAACGGAACCAGTTTTTCGTTCACACAAATTGGTCCAACTCCAGGTCCTCCGCCACCGTGAGGGATAGCGAAAGTTTTGTGTAAGTTTAAGTGACAAACGTCAGCACCAATTGTAGCCGGATTTGTTAATCCAACCTGAGCGTTCATATTGGCACCGTCCATATATACTAATCCGCCATTATCGTGGATTAATTTTGTGATTTCAATAATAGAAGATTCAAAAACACCGTGAGTAGAAGGATACGTTACCATTAAACAAGATAAATCATCTTTGTGTTCAATCGCTTTTTCTCTCAAATCTTCTACATCAATGTTTCCTTCCGGAGTTGTCTTGGTAACGATAATTTTCATTCCGGCCATCGCTGCAGAAGCAGGATTAGTTCCGTGAGCAGATGATGGAATTAAACATACATTACGGTGACCTTCGTTTCTTGACAAATGGTACGCACGAATTGCCATTAAACCAGCATATTCTCCCTGAGCTCCAGAGTTTGGCTGCAAAGTTGTTCCGGCAAAACCAGTAATTACATTTAATTGCTGCTCTAATTTTTTAAGCATTGTGATGTAACCTTCCGCTTGTTCAACTGGGGCAAAAGGGTGAATGCTGTTCCAGTTTGGCATTGATAAAGGTAACATTTCTGAAGCCGCGTTTAATTTCATCGTACAAGAACCTAATGAAATCATCGAGTGATTCAACGATAAATCTTTACGTTCTAATTTTTTGATGTAACGCATTAACTGACTTTCTGAATGATGATTGTTGAATACATCATGCGTTAAGAAAGTCGATGTTCTTTCTAATGAAGCCGGTAATTGACTTGCTGTTGCTAATTCAGAAACTGTGAAAGTTTCTTTCCCTAAAGCCTCAGCAAAAATCGCAATAATTTGGTTGATGTCGGCAATAGAAGTCGTTTCGTTGAATGAAATCGAAACGCTGTCAGCATCAGGATAGAAGAAGTTTACTTCGTTTTTCTCCGCAACAGCTTTTACTTTTTGAGCGTCTGCTTTTACTAAAATAGTATCAAAGTAAGCGGTGTTGGTTTGGTAAACTCCCAATTTATTTAAAGCTTCAGCAGTAGTAACTGCAGAGGCATGAACTTTGTTTGCAATATATTTTAAACCTTTTGGTCCGTGATAAACAGCGTACATTCCGGCCATAACAGCTAGTAAAACCTGAGCCGTACAAATGTTAGAAGTTGCTTTTTCTCGTTTAATGTGTTGCTCACGAGTTCCTAAAGCCATACGTAAAGCGCGGTTTCCATTTACATCAATAGAAACTCCAATGATACGACCCGGCATAGATCTTTTGTATTCATCTTTAGTTGCAAAAAATGCAGCGTGTGGACCTCCGTAACCCATTGGTACACCAAATCTTTGTGTAGTTCCAACAACAACAGCAGCTCCCATTTCTCCCGGAGAAGTTAAGGCAGCTAGTGATAAAATATCTGCAGCAAAGGCAACTTTGATTTCGTTTTCTTTTGCTTTAGCAACAAAAGCACTATAATCATTTACCTGACCGTATTTTCCCGGATATTGTAAAATCGCTCCAAAAAACTCATTTGAAAAATCAAAGTTTTCGTGATTTCCAACAACTAATTCAATTCCGATTGGAGTTGAACGTGTTTGCAATACCGATAAAGTTTGTGGTAAAATTTCTTCAGAAACGAAGAATTTGTGTGTATTGTTTTTCTTTTGGTCGCGGGTACGAACGTCAAATAATAACGCCATAGCCTCGGCAGCAGCAGTTCCTTCATCTAATAAAGAAGCATTTGCGATTTCCATTCCGGTTAATTCGATAACGGTAGTCTGGAAATTTAAAATAGCTTCTAAACGACCCTGCGCAATTTCTGCCTGATAAGGTGTGTAAGCAGTATACCATCCCGGATTTTCAAAGATGTTTCTCTGAATTGGGGCCGGAACGATAGTTGGGTGATAACCCAAACCAATGTACGATTTGAATACTTTATTTTTCTTTCCTAATTCCTGAATATGATTTGCGAATTCGTATTCGGTCATCGCAGGATCTAAATTCAAAGGTGCTTTTAGACGAATATCATCCGGAAGTGTTTCATAAACCAGTTGTTCAATCGAGTCAACTCCAATAGTCTTCAACATATGTGGAAGATCGGTTTCTCTTGGGCCAATGTGTCTTAAAGCAAAAGCATCTGTTCTCATTTGTAGCTATCTAAATTTTTAAGGTCAATGTAATCAGCCTCAATTTGTGGGGCAAATAACATTTGAAAGTAAATGTGTTGTTTTTTTGTGGCGCAAAATTAAGTATTATTAATAATTTAATGGGTATTTTTAACTTCAATTTTTATCAATTTTATAACTAAAGAGTTGATTTGTTACCAATTGATTAGATTTGAATCATGAAACTTATAAAACAGCTATTCGATTTCTATTTAAACAGCAGTATTCACGTGGCTTTATCGTGTTTTGCTTTGGTACACATAACTTTCCATGTGTTTCATATTCAGTACGATGAGCCAATGGCGCTTTTCGTTTTCTTCGGAACTATTGTAGGATATAATTTCGTAAAATATGATGCTTTAGTTCGGGTAAAGAAAAATCCAATTAGCACTCAGTTAAAAATCATCGCAGTTTTAAGTTTTATATCACTGATTTTAGTCGGTTATTATTTCTTCCAATTAAAGAGAATCACGCAAGTTGTCTCGTTCGGAATTTTCGCCATCACAGCACTTTACACGCTGCCTTTTTTTCCAAACCGAAGAAATGCCAGAAACTGGGCCGGCGTAAAAATTTATATAGTAGCCATTTGCTGGGTAGGAGCAACGCTGGTTTTACCCTTAATAAATGCTGAAATTCCATTTACTATTGACTTTTTTATAAAATGCATTCAGCGCTTTGTCCTCGTTTTTGTCCTTATTTTAGTTTTTGAAATTCTGGATTTAGCCAATGACGATCCGCATTTAAAAACCGTTCCGCAGACTATCGGCGTAAAGAAAACCAAACTTTTAGGTTTTTTATTATTGATACCATTCTGGTTTTTAGAAGTATTTATTGCTACTTTTAATTATCACGATGCCATAATTAATTTTGTCATGGTCGTCACTTTGATGCTTTTTATCTTTTTTGCAAATCCAAACCGTTCCAAATATTACACTTCATTTTGGGTAGAAGCCGTTCCGATTTTTTGGTGGTTAATGATTGTTTATTTTTAAAAGTAATTTGCGGTCGGGCTATCCACGCTACTTCGGTAGCCAGCTCCTATCCCTCACGCAAACGTAAAGCGAGAAGATTCATTTCAAAATACGCAATCTTGTCATTTCGACGAAGGAGAAATCTCCGTAAGAAACTCTGCAAAGTATTTCCAATCTTTGAGTAATATTGTTGCGGAGATTTCTCCTTCGTCGAATGACAAAAATTGAGAGAAAAACTTAGTTAGCGTTTTCTGAAACCTCTTTCAAAACCTTATTCCTCTCCAAAAGAAAATGAATTAAATGTTTTTCAAGAAACAAAACATCAAATAATTTTCCAAAAATCCCAAACGGAGTTTCATATTGTAATTTGTCTTTCATAATCGTAAAACCATTTTCTTCTTCAAAAAAATGTTCATGTTTGAAAGATTTAAAATGGCCTTTTTCCATTTCATCCACAAAATAATCGTAAAAATTCATTGTGGTAATTCGGCTTTTGTGTTCGAGATAAAACCCAAAATGTTTTCCGCGCCAAGTTACCGTTTCATTTAAATTTATTAAACCAGAAGTTATTCCGGCAATTGCTTTTTCTTTTGATTTACTGGCAGATTTCTGATGAACATCAATATTTCTTGAAGCATCAAAAACGGTTTTTATTGGAGCTTTTATTTTGGTTGTAAGATGAATGGTGTTCATGATTTAATCGGTTTCAATTTTATTAAATTTCCGCATTTTTGTCTTTCTGAGCGAAGTCGAAGAATGCACTAGTAGCTCCATAACGTAAATTGCCAATCTTTGTCGAATCCCGAGTGTGATTTCTCGTACCTCGAAATGACAAACTATACTAAATTCTGAAAAGCCTCATCAAAATTCCCAAACTTAAACTCAAACCCATTTTCCAAAAGTCGTTTCGGAATCACATTTCTGCTTTTTAAAACCAATTCCGTTTCTGTTCGAATAAAAAAAGAGCCGATTTCTAAAAGTGTTTTGCTTGATGGAATTCCAAACGGAAAACCAACCGCTTTTCGAAGTTTCTTCATAAAATCAACATTCGGGACTGGTTTCGGAGAAACAATATTTATCTTTCCAATCAATTCCTTTTCAAGAATAAAATCAACTGCACGAGCAAAATCTTCTTCATGAATCCAGCTCACAAACTGATTGCCTTTTCCTTGTTTTCCGCCAAAGCCAATTTTTGCCAAAGTCTTTAACGGAATAAAAGCGCCGCCCTTTTTTCCTAATACAATAGAAGTTCGCAAAGCTGTTTTTATTGTATTTGGCGTTTCGGTTTTAAAAAATGCTTTTTCCCACGAAAGTGCAACATTAATAGAAAAGTCATTTCCAATTTCGCCGTTAGATTCATCCATTTCTTTGTCTAATGAAAATCTGTAGATGGTTGCCGTTGAAGAATTCAGCCAATGTCTCGGCGGATTTTTGCAATTTAAAACCGCTTTGTTGAGAATCTTTGTGCTTTCAATTCTGGACAATAAAATTTCTTTTTTATTTTTTGCGGTATAACGGCAATCAACAGATTTTCCTGCAAGATTAATTAAAACTGTTGCATTTTCTAATTCCTTTTCCCAGCCTGTGAAAGTTTTAGCATTCCAGTTTACGTATTTTATTCCGTCAATAGTTTTAGATTTTCCTCGGGTCAGAATTACAATTTCTTCAAATTTATTTTTGAAATGATCAACTAAGATTTTTCCAAGAAATCCTGTGCCCGCTGCTATAATAATTTTGCTCATTTGTGTGATTTTTTTTTGCCACGAATTCACGAATTATTTAAATAACATTGTGAAATATTCGTGAATTCGTGGCGAACCTATTTAATTTAAAATTAGAATCAAAGCAATAATTCGGTACAAAATCCAAGTGAAAGATAACCAAATTGGAAGTTTTAAAATTTTTATTCTTCGAGCATGTTCCAAAAACATAATCAGAACCGTAACTCCAAACCAACCTAAAATTATCATTTGCGGAAGAATCGTAAACTGACTCAAAATCAAAATCGGACTTAAGATTAAACTTCCCATTAAAGAAACCGTCATTAAATTTCCGGCGTAATTCATAATCGTTTGTTTGTCGAATTTAAAAAGAAATAAACTTTGAAAAACAATTTGTCCGAATGCTAAAATAAGTTCTCTAGTGACAGTGCTTTTGGGAAAATTCAAAATCAAATTAGAATAACCAAATAAAATGAAAGTTGTTACAGTTAAGGAAAAACCTATAAACAGAAAACGATATTTATAATTGAAATCAGGTGTACATTGCAATTTGTTTTCTTCTTTGATTTCACCCGGAATAATTACTTTTCGATTGTAAGAAACAAAAGAATACATCTTTTTTAGAATGAAATGAATCGGTTTTATTATGGCAATTTTTTCAATTAACGGAAAAGAAAAACCAATCACTTTTATCAAACTGTCAATTCCGTAAATAACTGTTTTCGTTTTATTATCAACCAAAGCAATTTCGTTTGGTGCACGTTTTAAATCGATAAAATTTTGTTCTTCATCAGATAATTGGCAATAAGATTTTCTTCCGTTTTGATCTAACATTCCGCTTTTTACAAATCCTGTTGTGTACAAACTACAAAGCGGACAATCTTCATCATAAAGTAAAGTTTGGTTTTCTAAGGCTTTCATGATTTTTGGTTTTTTGATTAAAAAATAGGTTAATAGATTTCTTCTAAAACGGGAATCGTTTGCAATTTTCTTTTATTCTTCACACCAATTTTAGAACCTTTAGCCAGAAAAACGGAAGTTGGTTTTTGGTTTTGGAGAAAAGCAAAATCGTTTCCGTAATTCTTTTCAAAATCAATATCCACACTATAATTTAAAACTTCAAATTGTTCCCATCTCGGATGTGTCACTTCGTATTCAAAAGTCGTTTCTTCCGTAATTTTAGTATATCCAAAATAATGTTCTGTAATAAATTCTGCCTCAGAACCGACTTCTATTTCTTTGAGTTCCTTTTTAGTTTCAACTTCGATTGTATTCCATTTTTCGTCAACTTTCCATTGATAATTAAAAGTTTTATTGTTTTCCATTTCCGTAATTTGATGTCTCATTTTACGAGTTTCATAATGTTCCTGATACAAAGTGTTGGCAATAAAAGTGATGGCTTTTTTAGGAACAATTTCTTTGATAAAAACAACTCCGCGTTTCCATTCGCCGTTTTCAAAACGTTTGACATAAAATCTCAAATTCACTTCTTCAAAATTGATATGAAACGGCACTTTCAATCCTAAAACTTTCGTTTCTTTAAACAGAAATCCAACTAAGCTTACATAACATTTGTTATTCCAAATATCAATCTCAGTTCCCGCAGGAACATATTTTTCTAAAACCTCAGGCTCAACTTCATAATTGAATAAGGCTAAATTTTTCCATTCTGCTTTCAAAAAATCCATTATATTATTTTAAAAGTTTTAAACTTTCAGAAATAATTGAAAGTTTTGTTTAAATTTTTTTATTTCATGATTTTAAGAACTAAACGCCCCAACCAGTTTTCATTAAATTCAGTCATTTTATCTAACATATTATCTGCCTTCAAAACGAAATCGTATAATTTAGAAGTCTGATCCACAAAATGTTTTTCTTCTGCAGAATTTTTCCCTTCAATTGTCGAAACTTCTTTTAAGATTTTAAGCGCAGGTTTAATTTCTCTTTTACTTCTTTCTCTGGCAATTTTCACGGCTAATTCATCAAGATCTTTTTCTGCAGTAAAAAATTCTCTTCTTTCTCCGGCTTTGTATTCTTTGTATACAATTCCCCAATCCATTAAAGCGCGTAAATTCATACTGGCATTTCCACGCGAAATCTGTAATTCTTCCATCACTTCTTCCATAGAAACGACGTCGTTAGAGACCATTAATAAAGCATGAATCTGTGCCATGGTTTTATTAATTCCCCATTGAGAACCCAATGCCCCCCAGGTTTGCACAAACTTATTTTTTGCTTCTTTGAATTCCATGAAACAAAAGTATATAAAAGTTTTTAAACTTTCAAAAATAAATGAAAGTTTATTTTGTGAGTTATAAAGTTATGTTAATTGGTGGCGTGAGTTTTTGATTAACTAATGATACAGCTATTTTTGTAAAAATCACATTTATGGAATTATACTACACTTTTTCAGTACTTATCGTGCTGGCTTCTTTCTTCGCCTATTTAAATTTAAGATTTTTAAAACTTCCGGGAACCATCGGAATTATGATTATTGCGATGCTGGTTTCTGTTGGAATTCGTCTTTTAGGAGATTCGTATTTTCCCGATACCACGAAACATTTTTTTGTTTTAATAAAAGAATTTGACTTCAACGAAATCCTGATGGGAGCCATGTTGAATTTCCTGCTTTTTGCCGGAGCGCTTCACGTAAATATGTCTGACCTTAAAGAACAAAAAGTTTCGATTATGATTTATTCTACGGTTTCTGTAGTTCTGTCAGCGCTTATTATTTCGATGCTTCTATTTTATATCGCACCAATTTTTGGAATTAAAATACCGTATTTGTTTTGTCTGGTTTTCGGAACATTAATTTCTCCAACCGACCCGATTGTGGTGCTTGGGGTTTTAAAACAAGCTAAAGTTCCGAAAAGAATCGAAACTAAAATTGTTGGTGAATCATTGTTTAATGATGGAGTAGCGGTAGTAATGTTTGCTGTAGTAATGGAAATGGCTACAGATCCGAAATTTGATATGAGTTTTGGTTCTGTGGCATGGCTTTTTGCCAAAGAAGGTATTGGCGGACTTTTATTAGGTGCGTTTTTAGGGTTTACCGCTTCTCGTGTTCTTAAAAAAATTGACGATTATAAAGTTTCAGTTCTTATTACGCTTTCCATAGTAATGGGCGGATTTCTAATCGCCAAAAGTTTGCATGTTTCAAGTCCGCTGGCAATGGTTGTTGCCGGATTGATTATTGGAAATTATGGTAAAAAAGTGGCGATGAGCGAAATGACCAAAGATTATCTGGAGAAGTTTTGGGAATTAATAGATGAGATACTAAATGCCATTTTATTCCTTTTTATCGGGTTTGAATTATTGTTGCTGCCGAATTTAGAGAAACAATTGCTGATTGGTCTAGTAACAATTTTAATTGTCCTTTTTGCCAGAATTTTTTCTATAGTATTACCTTGGAAATTCTTTGATGTTTTCAAATTTTTCGGAATCAAATCGGCTTATAATAAAGGCTCGTTAACCGTACTGGTCTGGGGTGGCATTCGTGGAGGAGTTTCTATCGCGTTGGTGCTTTCCCTTCCGGATGGAGAATACAAAAACCTGCTCTTAGAAATAACTTATATTGTGGTTCTGTTTTCAATTGTGGTACAAGGATTGACTGTTGGGAAGGTGGCTAATAAGGTATTGGAGAAGGAGTGAAGAATTAGAATAGTATCAGAACATATAAAAAAGGCTTGCGAAGAAATTTCAAGCTTTTTTTTTGAGTATTTGCAAAATAGAAATTTTAATATGGTAATTTATGAAAGATTTTTCTTAATTTCATCTCAATTTAATTTGCGACTAAATTATAGTTGCAAATTAAGGACTTAATTATAAATTTGTATGAGTAAAATTGATAAACTTATTGAAAAGTTAAAGTCTAAACCAAAAGATTTTGCGTGGGATGAAATGCTGAAAGTTTTAAATCATTTTGGTTATAAACAGATTTCGCAAGGAAAAACAGGACGATCGAGAAGGAAATTTGTGAATGAAAATAAACAAATTATAAGTTTGCATGAACCACATCCACAAAAAGTTTTGAAAATATACCAGTTAGATATTATTATTGAACATTTGAAATTATAATATGAAAAATTACTTAGAATATAAAGGATATATCGGTACATTACAATTTTCTGCAGATGATAAAATTTTCTTTGGAAAAATTCAGGGAATAAATGATCTAGTCACATTTGAAGGTTCTTCGGTTAAAGAATTGGAAAAATCTTTCAAAGAGGCCGTAGACGATTATTTAGAAACTTGTAAATTATTAAATAAGTCGCCGGAAAAAATCTATAAGGGCTCTTTTAACGTTAGGGTATCTCAGGAGTTGCATCAGAAAATAGCTCTTTTAGCTACTAAAAAAGGATTAAATTTAAATGAAATTGTGAAAGAAGCATTATCCTATATTATACAACATGAAGAAGTCTTAAGTTAACGAAATGAAAAAAAACTTATCGTTTATCTTCTTTAGAATAGTTAGAAGGACCATTAATATCAATCGAATTTCCTAAAAACTTAGGTTCCCGATTTCTGAAAACATCAAAAAAGGATTTAAATCTGGATAGATACTCTCGGAATTTCACATAATTATATCCCGAATATTCGCCTTTGTTCGCCGAATATCCAGCCGATTTTATGCCCAGATTTCTTCCAATGTAGAGGGCACGGTTCAAATGATATTCCTGCGAAATCAAAGTAGCTTTTTTTATTTTGAAAATATGTTTGGCGCGATACATTGTTGAATAGGTATCAAAACCAGCATAATCAATATAGATTTTTGTTGTGTCAACGCCATGTTGGTAACAGTAATTTTTCATCACCGTTAATTCATCGTATTCTTCGCGTCCATTATCTCCTGAAAGCAGAATTTTATTTATTCTTTTTGCTTTGTATAACAAAATCCCAGCGTCAAGTCTGTCTTTCAAATATTTACTCGGCTGATTGCCATTTATTCCGGCGCCAAATATTATTCCGACATCATTCTTTGGGAATTTCTTTAAAGAATAATGAATGTATTTTTTGGTGGATGAAGTAATATGATAATTTACAGAAAGAACCGCAATTAGTCCGGCAACAGATAAGTAAAGAACTATTTTAAAGAATTTTTTCACGATTAATTTTCTAAGATTAGGATTCAAAAATGCTAAGATAAACTAAATTTATTCGGAGGCAAAGTCAAATAAAAAACCGAAGCAGAGATGCTTCGGTTTTAATTATCTAATATTCTAAGATCTAAAAATCTAAGAATGTCTAAAGAAGTCCTGCTCTTTTCAGCAACGCTTCCGGTTTGGGTTCCTGACCTCTGAAACGTTTATACAAAGTCATTGGATGTTCTGTTCCTCCTTTTGAAAGAACGTTGTCTTTAAATTTCTTGGCTACTTCTGCATTGAAAATTCCGTTTTCCTGAAAATATTCAAAAGCATCAGCATCTAAAACTTCTGCCCATTTATAGCTGTAATATCCGGAAGAATATCCGCCCTGGAAAATATGTGAAAAAGCAGTACTCATCGCATTTTCTTTTACATCCGGATACAATTGTGTATTGGCGAATTGTTCTGTTTCAAAAGTTTTAAGATCGGTAATCTTGGTCGGATCTTGCCCGTGCCACGCCATGTCTAATAATCCGAAACTTAACTGTCGTAAAGTCGCTAATCCTTCCTGGAAACTCGCACTTTCTTTAATTTTCTGCACATATTCAATCGGAATAATTTCTCCTGTTTCGTAATGATTTGCAAACAAAGCCAAAGCTTCCGGCTCGTAACACCAGTTTTCCATAATCTGACTTGGTAATTCTACAAAATCCCAATAAACAGAAGTTCCCGATAAACTTGGATAAACAGTATTAGCCAACATTCCGTGTAAACCGTGACCAAATTCGTGGAATAATGTCGTTACTTCATTAAAAGTCAATAAAGATGGTTTTGTTTCTGTTGGTTTGGTAAAGTTGCAAACGTTCGAGATATGAGGTCTTTCGTTAACCCCGTCTTTTATAGATTGATGTTTGAAAGAAGTCATCCATGCTCCATTTCTTTTTCCTTTTCTTGGGAAGAAATCGGCGTAGAAAATCGAAACCAAATTATTTTCAGCATCCGTCACTTCATAAGTGGTAACTTCTTCGTGGTATTTATCGATATCAAAAACCTCTGTAAATGTCAATCCGTACAATTTTTTGGCAACGGTAAAAGCGCCTTCCAGAACTTTCTCTAACTGAAAATACGGTTTTAGTTTTTCATCGTCTAAATTAAAAAGCTGCTGTTTTAATTTCTCAGAATAATAAGCACCATCCCATTTTTCTAATTGTTCAATTCCGTCCAGGTCTTTCGCGAAAGCGGTTAATTCGGCGAATTCTTTTTGTGCTGCGGGTTTAGCTTTCGCTAATAAATCATTCAGGAAAGAAAAAACTTTTTCGGGACTTTCGGCCATTCTTTCTTCCAGAACAAAATGGGCGTGGGTTTTATAACCTAATAAATTAGCTCTTTCATGACGAAGTTTAGCAATTTTTAAAACGTTTTCTTCGTTGTTGAATTCATTGTTTTGAAAAGCTTTTGCCCCAAATGCAATTGCCATTTTTTTACGCAGTTCGCGATTATCGGCATAAGTCATAAACGGAATATAGCTTGGATGATCTAATGTAAAAATCCAACCTTCTTTTTCCTGGTTTTTGGCTAATAATCTAGCCGCTTCGATTGTTCCTTCAGGCAAACCTGACAGCTCTTTTGGGTCGGTTAAATGTAATTCGAAGTTATTGGTTTCTGCCAAAACATTTTCCCCAAATTGTAAACTCAGTTTCGATAATTCTTTGTCGATTTCTCGTAACTGATTTTTTTTGTCTTCCGGAAGATTTGCTCCGTTTCTGGAAAAACTTTTATATTTTTTATCTAATAATGTAGTTTGTTCCGCGTTGAGATTCAAGCTTTCTTTTTGATCGTAAACGGCTTTTACTTTTGCAAACAAATCGGCGTTGAGGCGAATATCATTTCCAAATTCAGAAAGCCAGGGAGAAACTTCCTGGGCGATTTTCTGCATTTCGTCATTGGTTTCAGCCGAATTCAAATTGAAGAAAACACTGGAAAGACGATCTAAAATATCACCCGAAAAATCCATCGCCACAATCGTATTCTCAAAAGTCGGCGCTTCCGGATTATTTACAATTGCATCGATTTCGGCTTTTGCCAGTTTAATTCCTTTCTGAAAGGCCGGAACGTAATCTTCGATCTTAATTTGTGAAAAAGGGGCTGTGTTATGTTTGGTATTGAAATATTGTGTTAATACGCTCATAGTGTAATTTTTTTTCCTGCAAGGTTTTTAAAACCTTATAGATTTAGAATTCATTAATTAAAATATTTTAGATAACGATTTTTGGTTTCTTCCATGGCCAAATCATTAGAAATTCCTTCATTATTATCTAAAGAATAAATGGCTTCATCTATTTTTTGTTTTAGCAGTTCTGAAAGATTTTCTTTTGACGGAGTTTTGTCAGCTATTTCCTGAATGAGATGATTAACATTCTTGGTCAATTTCATTTTAGAAGATTTAATAATCATTGTATCATTTTTTTCAAAGTTAAGTTTTTCTTTAAAAAAGAATTATAATGATTCGTTAAGATTATTTCGCAAAGTTCCACAAAGAAAAAACACAGAGATTCACAAAATCTTTGTGCATCTCTGTGTAACTTTTGTGTATCTCTGTGAAATTATTTTTTTAAACCTTCAGCAGCTTTATTAACCGACGCTTTTAATTCTTCTTTGTAAGCAATAATAGAATCCAGCACTTTTTTATCAGCACTTCCGATGATTTGTGCTGCTAAAATTCCGGCATTTTTTGCTCCGTTCAATGCAACAGTAGCAACAGGAACGCCGCCCGGCATTTGCAGAATGGACAAAACAGAATCCCACCCATCAATAGAATTGCTGGATTTTACAGGAACTCCAATAACAGGAAGCGGAGACATTGAGGCCACCATTCCTGGTAAATGTGCGGCACCGCCCGCACCTGCAATAATTACCGAAATTCCGCGGTTGTGTGCATTTTTGCTGAAATCGAATAATTTTTCTGGTGTTCTGTGTGCCGAAACAATATCAACTTCTACTTCTATATTAAATTGTTTCAACATGTCGATTGCATCCTGCATTACTGGCATGTCTGAGATGCTTCCCATTATAACGGCTACTTTGCTCATTTTGTTTTTTATTTAAAGATTTAAAAATTAAACTATTCAAAGATTTTGATTGATAATAAACCAATTTTTTAATCTTTAAATTTTTCAATCTTTGAATTATGAAATCACTTTAATAGTATTCTTAACCTGCTCCGCGATTCTTCTCGCTTCCATCATGTCTTCATTCACAATTGTAACGTGTCCCATCTTTCTAAATGGACGAGTTTGTTTTTTTCCGTAAATATGTGGTGTAACACCATTCCAGCTTAAAATGGTTTCAATGTTTTCGTAAACTACATCTCCTGAAAATCCTTCGGCACCGACCAGATTTACCATAACGCCTGCCACTTTGCTGTCTGTGTTTCCTAACGGAAGACTCAAAATAGCGCGAAGATGATTTTCGAATTGTGAGGTATAACTCGCTTCAATAGAATAATGACCAGAATTGTGCGGACGTGGTGCTACTTCATTCACTAAAATTTCGTCATCTTGTGTCTGAAACATTTCAACGGCCAAAAGACCAACGTGATTGAATTTCTCGGAAACATTCAGAGCAATTGCTCTTGCTTTTTCGGCTACTTTTTCATCAATTCTCGCAGGACAAATTACGTATTCCACCTGATTGGCTTCTGGGTGAAATTCCATTTCTACAACCGGATATGTCTTGATTTCCCCTAAAGGACTTCTGCAGACAATTACCGCAAGTTCATTTTTAAATGGAACCATTGTTTCGGCAATACATTCTACATTTGGCAGATCATCTAAATCTGAAGTTTGACGAATTACTTTAACGCCGTTTCCATCATATCCAAATTCGGTGCATTTCCACACAAACGGAATTGTAATTTCATTATTTCCAACTGATTTTTGCAAATGTTCCGGACTGTCAAATCTTAGAAAAGCAGCTGTTGGAATATTATTCTCTGCATAAAATTGCTTTTGCACTCCTTTATTTTGAATTCCTTTTAAAGTTTTTGGTGAAGGATATACTTTTACGCCTTCATTTTCTAATTGTGTTAAAGCTTCAAGATTGACTAATTCAATTTCGAAAGTTAAAACATCAACTTGTTTCCCAAAATTATAGACCGTTTCATAATCCATTAAATCGCCTTTAAAGAATTTATTACAGGCAATTTTACTTGGCGCTTCGTCGCTGGGATCTAAAACATAAGTTTGAATGTCAAATTTACGCGTGTCGAACAAAAGCATTTTGCCTAATTGTCCCCCGCCTAATATTCCTAATTTAAAATCAGAAGAAAAATAATTCATTTTGTGTTGTGTTTTTGCAAAGATACTTTTTAATCTTTTTTCAGCCAAAATTTAGTTTTCCGCCACGAATTCACGAATTAAATTTTACACAAAGTGAAATAAAAAATCCGTGATTTCGTGGCGAAAAAAAAATCATTTCATTTTCTTCAAAACTTCTTTGGCAACTGCTTTATACGCAGCTGAATGATTTGTGTAATCTTTCTCAATAATTACTTTTAATTCAGGATGAATCCAGTCGTAATAGTTGCCCAATATATATAATGTTCTGATAGAATAAGCCTTAGTGGCTACTTTTACATCTGTAATAAGCCAGTCGAAAGCCGCTTCGATACAATCCTGAAGATTTTCTTCTGAAAGTGTAATGCAGTTTTCTCCTTTTTTATAATGCGATTTTACCAAAAGCTGCACAATTTTGGCAATTGGACGAAGGGAACTTTCATCTTTTAAAATTTTCAAATTAGAACAGAAAAAATCCAGATGAGGCTGCAGCCAAAGCAATTCTTCGTAAGATACAAATTCAAGAATCCAGCATGCTTTGTGATTGTTCTTATCTTTCGGAGAAAAAGAAATAGTCACTAAGTCATTAAAAAGTTTAGGATTTTCTAAAATATCCTGTGCTGCCATAAGACGCCTCTCCCGACAAGCACTCACATAATCCAGTTTTTTTTGCAATTCAGAAAGCATTTCAAATTAATTTGGAATTTGAAAGCTAAAATAAATAATTTAATGAGATAATTCCGTAGTAGTTTATCGGTAATCCCGGATAATAATATCTGGGCTGTGCATTTCCAACACCAGTAGCGTTGGTCAAAATCATTGAGGCATATTTTTCATTCAGTACATTATTTACACCAGCATCAAAATGGGCTTTTAATCCTGATAATATTTCAAACTGGTAACCTGTTTTTAAATTTAAAACCGAATAAGAATCAGAATAAACAGAATTGGCATCGTTTAGCGGAATTTTATCTGTGAATTGAAAATCGGCTGAAATATAAAATCCCGAATTTGTATTAAGGTTAAATCCTGCGCCGGCGGTATTGGCAGGAACGCCGGTTAATTTATTTCCGGAGAAATTATTTCCATTGTCATCAAATTCTTTAAATTCATAATTTCCGACAGAAGCAGAGGCATACGATTTGAGATTTAGAAAAGAATTAATCATCCAATTATGGTTTAGACTTATTTCGATTCCTTCATGAAAAGTCTTTCCGGCATTTACACCTTCATATTGATCATCACCAATTCTTTTGGCAACTAGTAAATCTTCTACTTCCATTCGGTAAACCGCAATTTCTGTAAACAGTTTTTTGTTGAAGATATAAAGCTTGCTTCCGATTTCGAAATTATAACCCGTTTCAGGTCGTATATTCTGATTGATGTTTCCGGTACTGGTTAAAGTTTCTTCGGTTGCCGGCAGAGAAAATCCGCGGCTTACAGAAAAATAAAAGGTTCGAACTTCATTATGTTTGTATAAAAAAGAAAGCTGAGGGGAAAAAATCCCATCATAGCTATACTTTTCCGTCGGATTATTCGCGGAAGCGGGAAAATCATTTTGCAACTCAAATTTAGTTTTATTGTAATTTAATCCGGCCTGGATTTCAAATTGCTCTGAAATTAAAGTACGGATTTGACTGAAAATATTATAAAAATGTCTTTTTTGATTTGTGGCAGAAAGCGGATTTCCCTGTAAACTTCCATTTCCATTATTTTGCTGATATAAGTTTTCGAAAGTATTGCCGCTGTAATTATCAGCAAAATATTCAATTCCGCTAATAAATTGGTTCTTACTATTTCCAATTTTAAAATCTCCCGAAAATTGAGTCCGTAAACCCGAGGCAAAAGTGTATTGGCGTAAAATATCAAAAGGCCGTGGTTCGTTGCTGTCTTTATAATTGATAAAAACAGAAGTTGAATTCTTTAAATGATCGTTGATTTTAAAATCGTACGCCAATCCTGCCAAAGTCGATTTATATTCCTTAAATCCTTTTGCAGCCACCCAGGTCTGTGCGCCCGCTTGCGGATTATTATCGTACATTGATTTACTGATCGAGCTCGGAATATATGCTTTTAGATAAGTATAATTCGAGAAGTAAGTCAGTTTGCTGTTTTCTTTTCGAAATAATTCTCCAGAAAGTGTAATTCCTTCACGGTTATAGGCACTGTTTTCGCGCCAGCCATCAGTTTTTAAGTTGTGATAACTCAGGTTTAGAGAGGCTTCTTTTTCATTAATATCAAAACCTACCCGGTTTTTCAATAATCCGAAAGATCCAAAAACCGAACTCACTTCTGCCTGATATTTTCCAGTCTTTAAGTTTTGGGGCGTAATTAAAATTGCACCTCCCAGTCCTGCACCGTAAATACTCGAAAGTGGTCCTGTTATAATTTCCAGCTGATCTATGTTTTGAAGATCAATATCATCTATAACAGTTTCACTATTTCCTGAAGTTAAAGGGATGCTGCCATAAAAAGCTCTTATTTTATTAGTTCCGTATGGAGTTCTGGCGCCAATTCCGCGAATTGAAATACGGGTAGTGGTAATATTTGACGATTGCATAAAAACACCCGGAATGGTGTTTATGACATTACTGATGTCTGTAGTATTATTTTGAAGTAATTCTTTTTGGGATAAAACGCCAATAGAAGCCGGTGCATTTTGTAAATCGCGGTTAATATGTAAAGGGCTTATAATAACTTCCTGAAGTTTTTGTGTTTTTGTAGAGTCAATGTTTCTGACTTCTTTTTTTTGTGCCTGTATGTTTTGTAAAAGAAAAAGCGCGAGAATAAAAAAGCCGTAATTTTTTAAGGACATAAATAAATTAGTTGTTTTACAAAAGATGAGGTTTTATCCTGTAGAATGAGGATTTTGCTGAAAAGCAGTTTTAGTGATTTAATATTTTTAACACACAGAAACACAGATCCGATTGGGCAAAAAAGGTGTTCAATTCTAAATTCGCGATGTAATCTATAGTTTGAAAACTAGCTTTCTTTAATCAAACTTTTTAAAAGTAAAATCTATGTTCCTGTATGGTTAAAAATTTCTTTTACAGGAAAGCTTATTTTTTGACAGCGACTTTCCAGATTGTATTTCCACTGTCATCATTTACCAGTAGCGATCCGTCGTTCATTACAGTAACGGCGACAGGTCTTCCGTAAACTTCAGATTTTTCGGCATCAGAAATAAAACCGGTTAAAAAATCTTCGGGTTTTCCAGATGGTTTTCCATTTTGAAAAGGAACAAACACCACCTTGTAACCCGAAATTTTGGCTCGATTCCAGGAACCGTGTTGTCCTACGAATGCTCCGTTTTTATATTTTGCAGGAAAAGCGTCCTTATCATAAAATGCTAATCCCAGAGAAGCGGTGTGTGCGCCAACCGGAACATCTGGAACAATAGCTTTTTCTACCAGATCTTTTCTCTCACCTTTCATTCTCGGATCGGGAATGCTTCCAAAATAAGAATAAGGCCATCCGTAGAAACCGCCTTTTTTTACACTGGTAATGTAATCCGGAACCAAATCGTCTCCCAGCTCATCACGTTCGTTAACTGCTGTCCATAATTCATTATTAGCAGGATTCCAATCCATTCCCACTGGATTTCTAAGTCCGGCTGCGTAGATTATTTCTCCGGTTCCGTCAGGATTAATTTCCAGAATATCAGCGCGACGAACTTCTTTATCCATTCCGTTTTCGCCATTGTTACTTCCGGAACCCACAGAAATGTAGATTTTACTTCCATCAGCATTTGCCAGTAAATTTCTTGTCCAGTGATTGTTGTAACCTCCCGCAGGAAGCTCAAGGATTTTCTCGCCTTTGGTTTCGAGTTTCAGCGGATTGTTTTTATACGGATAACGGTATAATCCGTCGGTATTGGCGATATAGAAAAAATCTTTCAGAACCAACATTCCAAAAGGTTTGTTTAGACCTTTGATAAAAACTTCGCGGGTTTCAAACTTCCCGTCTTTGTCTTTGTCACGTAAAACTGTAATTTGGTTTTTGCTGGCACCAGTTCCACTTTCAACCACAAAAATATCAGCATTTGGAGCGATATAAGTCCAACGCGGATTTTGGAATCCGTCGGCGAATTTCGTTACTGTAAATCCCTCAGGAGCTGTCGGCATTTTTCCTTCGGGCCAACCAATAACTTTACTGTTATTCGTCTTCGATTTACTGGCGTACGGAGCTGGAAGCTGCAGATCGCCAATAGCCGTTTTTACAACAGTGCCGGATTGTTTGGATAAAGTCTCTTTTTCTTCTTTTTTTACCTGTCCATTACAGGCGGTTGCAAGTGCCAATAAAGCAACTGAAAATAGTGGTATTGAATTTCTCATCATTATCTTGGAGTTAAATAATTATTTAACAACAATTTACTCAAATAAAAAATAGCATCAAAAAGTGATTTGTAATTATTAACTGATATTTAACATTCGCAAAAAATATACGTATAGTGTCTATTTTGATAGAAGCAGTTAAGTTGTAATTCTGTATCTTTGTCCATTATTTTAAAATGAAAAATAATGATACAACTTCACGATAAACAATTTGTTCCGTTTATTTCGGCTAAGGAAATTGATTTTGCTTTAACTAAAATAGTGGCTCAAGTAGAAGATGATTTTGGAGATGATACACCAATTTTTATTGGAGTTTTGAATGGCGCTTTTATGGTAGTGTCAGATTTTTTAAAAAAATACAAAAAACCTTGCGAAGTTTCATTTATAAAAATGGCTTCGTATGAAGGAACTGAATCAACAGAATCGGTAAAACAATTAATCGGAATTAATCAGGATTTGACGGACAGGACCGTAATTGTAATCGAGGACATAATCGATACGGGAAATACGATCGAAGAATTAAAAAATTTGTTTAGAGCCCAAAATGTAAAGCATTTTAAGATCGCAACATTATTCTTTAAACCGGAAGCGTATAAAAAAGATATTAAAATTGATTATGTGGGAATCAGGATTCCGAACAAATTTATTGTGGGTTACGGTTTAGACTATGATGGTCTGGGACGAAATCTTACCGAAGTTTACAAATTAGCAGAATAAAAACACACAACTATACATTCATTTAAAAACTTCTAATTAAAGTTGGAAGTAAACAACACTCATTTCAATTATGATTAATATTGTTTTATTTGGAAAGCCGGGAGCAGGAAAAGGAACTCAGGCAGAATTTTTAAAAGAAAAATACAATTTAACACATCTTTCTACCGGAGATATTTTTCGTTTTAATTTAAAAAATGATACTGAACTGGGAAAAAAAGCAAGAGTTTTTATGGATAATGGAGAATTAGTTCCATGCGAAGTAACAACGGCAATGTTAATTGATGAGGTAAAAAAACACCCGAATACAGCAGGATTTTTATTCGACGGATATCCAAGAACCTTAAATCAGGCAGAAGCATTAGATAAATTTTTGCCAACAATTGGTTCAAGCGTTACAGCAACAATCGCCCTTGAAGCAGACGATGAAGTTTTGGTTGCCCGTTTGTTGGAAAGAGGAAAAACAAGCGGAAGAGTAGACGATCAGGATGAAGAAAAAATTCGTGTGAGATATCAGGAATATAATGAAAAAACAGCGCCATTAATTGGTTATTATAAAGATCAAAATAAGTTTCATGCCGTAGATGGTATTGGAACTGTTGAACAAATTACAGAGCGATTAACGTCAGTTATAGATAATTTGTAGAAGCTTAATCCAGCTGAACGTTTCCAGTCCTCGTTAAAAAAACTATTTTCATATCCCGAGGCTTAGGGATAAAACGAGCTTCCTCCGGTCGCTGTTTTCTGGCAGGAAAAAGTAGTTTTTTTAGCTCCGGGCTTTTCACTTACATCTGGGCTATACACCAAGATTGCGAATTATTACATAACGAGACTATTTTATAACGAACAAACCACAAATTGGAAATACTAATAATATTTTTTCTAATACTATTAAACGGAGTTTTCTCCATGTCTGAAATTGCTTTGATTTCGGCCCGGAAGAACAGGCTTGAAACCGCAGCCAAAAAAGGAAACAAAAGTGCCAGAACAGCATTAGATCTTGCAAATTCCCCAAATAAATTTTTATCTACAGTACAAATCGGAATTACCTTAATCGGAATTTTAACCGGTATTTATAGTGGAGATAAAATCACGGCAGATGTTGAGGTTTTTGTAACAGGTTTTGCGGCATTAAAACCATACGCGCATTCTGTTGCGGTTGGAATTGTGGTGGTTGTTTTAACTTTCTTTTCTTTAGTTTTAGGAGAATTGCTTCCCAAACGAATTGGATTGAATTACCCGGAATCGATTGCTAAAATGGTCGCAATGCCAATGAAAGTGATTTCAATTATTACAGCTCCATTTATTTGGTTATTGACTTCGTCGACAGAATTTTTATTGAAAGTCCTGCAAATTAAGCCAACTGCCGACGGAAAAGTTACCGAAGAAGAAATTAAAGCCATTATTAAAGAAGGAACCGAAGTAGGAGAAGTCCAGGAAATTGAACAAGACATTGTAGAACGTGTTTTTCATATTGGAGACCGAAAAGTAAGTTCCTTAATGACACACCGTAAATCGGTTGACATGCTGCCTTTAAACGAGGACAGAATAAAAATCAAAGAACTCGTAGTTCAGGATCTGCATGCTGTTTATCCGGTTTATAACGAAAATTACGATGACATTGTGGGTGTGGTTACGCTTAAGAATATTTTTGCACATATCGAAAATGACAATTTTGATTTATCAAAAATAATGACAGACGCACCTTATTTAATGGAGCAGACTACGGCATACAAAGCTTTGGAAAATTTCAAAAAAACAGGAATTCATTACGCATTAGTTTCCGATGAATATGGAGTTTTTCAGGGTATGATTACATTAAATGATATCTTGGAAGCTTTAGTGGGAGACGCTGCAGAATTTTATAAGGACGAATTTCAGTTAATAGAAAGAGAAGACGGATCATGGCTTGTTGACGGACATTATTCACTGCATGATTTCTTAACTTATTTCGAGCTGGACGAATTAACCAACGATTACGAAGTAAACACAGTAAGCGGAATGATTATGACTGAGCTTTCGCACATTCCAAAAGAAGGAGAAAAACTAATCTGGCAGAAATTTGTACTAGAAGTTGTAGACATGGACGGCGTAAAAATTGATAAGGTACTTGTAAAAGCGCTTAAAGAATAGAGAATTTTGTTTCAAGTTTCAAGTTTTGCTTGAAACCTGAAACTTGAAATCCGAAATTACACATAAATAATTAAATAGAGGCGGAGATTAGCTTTAGTTTGGTTTTCAATCTAAAATCTAAAATCCAAAATCTGAAATTCAAAACAATGACAGAGGGGAATTTTGTAGATTACGTTAAGATATTTGTTTCTTCCGGAAAAGGAGGAAAGGGATCTACACATTTACACAGAGAGAAATTTATTGAAAAAGGCGGACCAGACGGTGGAGACGGTGGTCGTGGCGGACACGTATATTTGGTTGGTAACAAAAGTCTGTGGACTTTGTTTCACTTAAAATTTGCAAGACACATTAAAGCCGGTTATGGTGGAGATGGAGGAGGAGATCGCAGTACCGGTGCAGATGGAGAAGATAAATACATTGAAGTGCCTCTTGGAACAGTTGTAAAAGACAAAGAAACGGGAGAAACTTTATTTGAAATAACAGAAGACGGAGAAAAAAGAATTCTCTGCAGAGGAGGAAAAGGAGGTTTAGGAAACTGGCATTTTAGAAGTTCAACCAACCAGACGCCGCGTTATGCACAGCCGGGCCTATTGGGTGTAGAGATGGATGTAATTCTGGAACTTAAAGTTTTGGCAGATGTCGGTTTAGTAGGATTTCCAAATGCAGGAAAATCGACTTTGCTTTCTGTTTTAACTTCAGCAAAGCCAAAAATTGCCGATTATCCTTTTACGACTTTAAAGCCTAATCTGGGAATCGTTGCTTACAGAGATTTTCAATCTTTTGTAATTGCCGATATTCCCGGAATTATTGAAGGTGCTGCAGAAGGAAAAGGTTTAGGGCATTATTTCCTGAGACATATTGAGCGTAATTCAACGTTGCTCTTTTTAGTTCCTGTTGATACACCGGATATTAAAGCAGAATACGATATTTTAGTTAATGAATTAACAAAATATAATCCTGAAATGCTGGACAAAGAACGCCTTTTGGTAATTTCAAAATGCGATATGCTGGACGATGAACTAAAAGCAGAATTAAAAGCAGAACTGGACGTTGCTTTTAAAGATGTTCCTTATATGTTTATTTCGTCTGTTGCACAGCAAGGTTTAACAGATTTGAAAGATAGACTCTGGAAAATGCTAAACGACTAAATTCATTTTTATATTAAATATAAAACCCGACAATATCAATTGCCGGGTTTTTACTTTTTGTGCGGAAAACAAAAAGTAATTTAGGATTTTACCTTTTAACTAAATCCAATAAAATTATAATGCAAAGTTTTTAGAAACTCCGATATTTACCGTTTTTCCAAAATCAAATCCTAAACGTTCCTGTCTCGGATCATTTTTTCCGTCAAGATTATCGTAGTTTATTCCTCCAATAGAAAAGTTTAAGCCAAAACCTCTTTTCATATTAATAAAGAGAGCCGGTGTTAAACTTGCATACATTCCTTTAGCATCGTTCAGGGAAGTGTTTTGGTATCCAACTCCTAAATCTGTATAGAAAGAAAATAATTCTGAAAGAGGAGTAGAGTAGCGCAGAAAACCACCAATTTTGTATTTTTCGGTTTTTTCGGCTCCTGTAGTTTTTACATTTGCTATAGACCCTTCGATACCCGTTGTCCATTTTTCAGAAAATTGATAGCCAACCTTTGGAGCGAACTCAAAATTCTCAATTTTAGAATCTCCAATTTTCTCAGATGTAAATCCAATATTTCCACCTACCAGAAGTGAATTTTTCTGTGCACCAACCATTGTACTAATAAGTAATGCAACTGCAAATAACAATTTTTTCATTTTGATGATTATAATATTTGCCGCAAACTTAGTTCAAAATTAATTGTAAGAAAATATTTAGTTTATTAATTTTAAGCATTAAGTTTATTTTTACAAATAAGCGAATATTAGATATTTTTAAATGATAAATCGTAAGTTTTTTAATCAATTCCTAATGTTTTATTTTGCTCCTTAAGATATAAATTTAAGTTGCTGAAATTATGAATTTCGCAAAATTGAATCTCAATTTATTTATAATGTTTTGATTTTGCCTCGAATGCTAATTTTTTTTGCGAAAATGAGTTATATTCGCATCACTTAAACAAAATAACATGAAAAAAGTAATTTTATTCTTGACCATGTGCCTTATGGCTTTTCCAGTGAAAGCCGATGAAGGAATGTGGTTTTTGATGTTTATCGAAAGATTAAACCATAGAGATATGGAGAAAATGGGCTTGCAGTTGACGGCCGAAGAAATTTATAGCATTAACAATCACAGTTTAAAAGATGCGATTGTTCAGTTTAATGGAGGTTGTACTGCTGAGATCGTTTCTAACAGCGGATTAGTTTTAACAAACCACCATTGTGGCTACAACGCCATTGCAGAACTTTCTACTGCAGAACAAAATTATCTGAAAAATGGTTTTTGGGCTAAAGATAAAAGCGCCGAAATGAAACCAAAATCATTATACGTTCGTTTCTTCGTACGTATGGATGATGTATCTAAAAGAATTTTGTCAAAAGTAAATGATACTATGACAGAAACAGAGAGAAACAAAATCATTCAGCAGGAAATCGCTTTGATTGAAAAAGAAAACAGCGAGAACGGTAAATATACGGTTTCTGTCCGTCCTTTCTTTCAGGGAAATGAATATTACTATTTTGTTTATCAGGATTACACTGATGTTCGTTTAGTTGGAACGCCACCTGAAAGTGTTGGTAAATTTGGTGGAGATACTGACAATTGGGAATGGCCTCGCCAGACAGGAGATTTCTCTATGTTTAGAGTGTATGCCGACAAAAACGGAAATCCTGCAGCCTATTCTAAAGACAATGTGCCTTTGCAGCCAAAACATTATTTGCCAGTAAGTATTAAAGGTGTTAAAGAAAATGATTTTGCCATGATCTTAGGTTACCCGGGGAGAACAAACCGTTGGATGCCGGCTGGCGGAATTGAACAAAACATTAAATATGCTTATCCTGCATGGGTTGAAGGTGCAAAAACCGGAATGGACCAAATGAAAAAGTATATGGATAAAGATGCAACTGTTCGTTTACAGTACGCTTCTAAATATGCTTCAACGGCAAATTACTGGAAAAACCGTCAGGGAATGATCGATGCTTTAACAAAAGCAGGGACTGTAGATGCAAAAGCAGCTCAGGAAGATAAATTTTACGAGTGGGCCAGCAAACCAGCGAACAGAGAAAAGTACGAGAATGTAATTCCGACAATCAACGATTACTACAGAGAAACTAATCTAAAAGCGCGTCATGATAATTATTTGACTCAGCTTTTACGTACGTCCACTTATGCAACAGGGCCAGCAAATCTAGGAAATGCATTAATTGCTTATTACAAAGAAAATGATGCTAAGAAAGCAGAAATGCTTCCTAAAATCAATGCAATGGTAGAAAGTATTTATGGAGAGTTTTACGCTCCGTTGGAAAAAGATGTTTTAACAGCACAATTAAATTTATATGCTTCAAAAGCTGCTGAATACGGATTAGCTACAGAAGTTGCAAAAATGAAAGCCGTTAACAACGGAGATTTTACAGCAGATGTAGCAAAAGCAACTGAGGTTAGTTACTTTACAAATAAAGAAAAGGTATTGGCATTTTTAGCTGATCCAAAACCATTGGCAATTGTACACGATCCTTTGTATATTATTTCTAATGATTTGTTGACAAAATACCGTGCTAAAACAGAAGATCAGGCAAAAGCTGATGATGGTTTCGCAACTGCTTACCGTAAATTGGTTGAAGGTTTAAGAGAATCAAAATTAAACGCGATTAAATATCCTGATGCGAACTCTACTTTGAGATTAACTTACGGAAAAGTTCGTGCTTTACCTGCAGATCCTCGTAACGATGCAAAAATCAATAACTATACTACAATGGAAAGTATGGTTAAGAAATATAAAGCAGGAGATCAGGAATTTGACCTGCCGGCTCGTTTGCTAGAATTAAACCAGAAAAAAGATTACGGACAATATGCTGATAAAGCAGGTTATATGCCGGTTAACTTCTTAACAGATAACGATATTACCGGAGGAAACTCTGGTTCGCCAGTTTTGAACGGAAAAGGTGAATTAATCGGAATTGCTTTTGACGGTAACATCGAAGCAATGGCAGGAGATGTAATCTTTGATTCTAACTTACAAAGAACTATTAACGTAGATATTCGTTACGTACTTTGGATTATTGACAAATATGCAGGAGCTAAAAACATTATCGACGAACTGACGATTACGAAATAAGAGTTCCCTGAATTAACTTTTCCAAAGTTTTTAAACCTGGCAAAGTCATAAAAGTAAACCCGACAGGTTCTAAAACCTGTCGGGTTTTTTATTTAAAAAATATTGCGATGCAGCAATTACCTGAGCGTGGAAATGATTTTCAAAATTATCTTCGGACAAAGTAGTAATTTATCTTTAAAACCAAATGATACATTTTATATTTCCTTATTTTTGAAAAATAATTATAGAGTTTTATTAGTTATTGCTATTTCGATTAACCGATTAAACAGTTTAACGATTAAACATTTTAAATGAAGACACATTTCATCGCCATTGGCGGAAGCGCAATGCACAATCTTGCATTAGCATTACATAATAAAGGGTATCAGGTTACGGGAAGCGATGACGCTATATTTGAACCTTCAAAGTCAAGATTAGAAAAAAAAGGAATTCTTCCTGCAGAGATGGGTTGGTTCCCGGAAAAAATTACTGCCGATATAGAAGCAGTAATTTTAGGAATGCATGCCAAAGCAGACAATCCGGAATTATTAAAAGCACAGGAATTAGGTTTGAAAATCTATTCTTATCCTGAATTTTTATATGAGCAGTCTAAAAATAAAACCCGCGTCGTAATTGGCGGTTCTCACGGAAAAACCACCATTACCTCTATGATTCTGCATGTAATGCATTATCATAATATTGCCGTAGATTATATGGTAGGAGCACAGTTGGAAGGTTTTGATACTATGGTTCATTTAACAGAAGAGAATGATTTTATGGTTTTGGAAGGAGATGAATATTTGTCTTCGCCAATTGACCGACGTCCGAAATTTCATTTGTATCAGCCCAATATTGCCTTAATTTCCGGAATTGCATGGGATCATATTAATGTTTTTCCAACTTACGAAAATTATGTAGAGCAATTTGAGATTTTCATTCAAAAAATTACAAACGGCGGAATTTTAGTTTATAACGAAAATGATCCGGAAGTAAAACGAGTTTCAGAAGCAGACACAAATCCGATTCGAAAAATTGCATATTCTACACCAGAATATTCTGTAAATGATGGTGTAACATTATTAAAAACGCCGGAAGGTGATATGCCAATTGAAGTTTTCGGTGCGCATAATTTAAATAATCTGGCCGGAGCAAAATGGATTTGCCAGAATATGGGTGTTGATGAAGAAGATTTTTACGCGGCAATTGCCAGCTTTAAAGGTGCATCTAAGCGTTTGGAAAAAATTGCAGAAGGAATAGGAAAAGTAGCCTATAAAGATTTTGCACATTCTCCAAGTAAAGTAGCTGCAACAACAAAAGCGGTAAAAGAACAGTATCCGAACAGAACTTTAGTCGCCTGTCTTGAATTACATACATACAGCAGTTTAAATGCTGCGTTTTTAAAAGAATATGAAGGTGCTTTAGAATATGCAGATGTTGCTGTTGTTTTCTATTCGCCGGATGCGGTAAAAATTAAGCAATTGGAAGAAGTAACTTACGATCAGATTGCAAAAGCATTCAATCGTGAAGACCTGATAATTTATACGAATCCAGCAGAGTTTAAAGAATATTTATTTAACTTAAATCTTGATAATTCGGCACTTTTATTAATGAGTTCAGGTAATTACGGAGGTTTGAACTTTGATGAAGTAAAAGGATTGGTTAATTGAGATAACTAGTCAATTAGAAAAGTAGATAATGTGCCAATTGTTATGCAACTGGCGCATTTTTTTTTAATTGGTTTTTTTGGTATTTGAAGTGCCCAACGATTTTATATTTAAATAAACAATCTTCTAATACTTGCCCATTACCGACGTTATGCACGATTAGATTTCGTTTTCCATCTTTAGATTTTTTGTTTGTAATGATTCCTATATGAGGTAGTTTGTTATTGATAAGCCAGGTTACGATTTCTCCTCTTTTATAATCTCCGCCATTTTGAGTTACAGGTATTTTTATTCCTTTCTTTCAAAAAAAACTGCGAGATTTGGAACTCTTCTGTGATCGATATTAGTATCGGTTTTTGTCATTCCCCAAATTTTTAAATTGGGATATAAAGCAAAATTTTCTATCATATCTTCATGAACTTCTTTTTGTAAATCAGTACCTAATTTTCGATAAGAACGAATTATAACATCGGTACAAACTCCTTTATTTGCCGGAACATCACCATTTGGGTACTTAATATTAAAATAAGCTGGATCGTAATCAATTGAGGGATCGATAATAGAAATTGCCGCCTGAGATAATTTTTCTTCAAACGTTTTTGTCTCAATTATATTCGAAGCAATATCGTTTCTGGTTCCATTTCGTTGACAAGAGATAAAAAAAATAAAAAAGAGAAATAGATGTAATGATTTCATTTTCAGTGTTAGTTTGTCATTAAAGATAATAATTTTTAAAAACGAATTTATTTATTGAAAGAATTTTCTCCTTTTTAGATATATTCGCTTAAAAATAGAATTTATGGAACAATCTTATTTTCCTATTACAGATTGGGCAGAAGATGACAGACCGCGTGAAAAATTAATGCTAAAGGGAAAAACTGCGTTGAGCGATGCTGAATTAATTGCAATTTTAATCGGTTCAGGAAGCAGAAATGAATCTGCGGTTGATTTAAGCAAACGAATTTTGGTTAGTGCTGGAGGAATTAATTCTTTGGCAAAGTTATCTGTTTCTCAGTTAATGAAATTTAAAGGAATTGGAGAAGCAAAAGCCATTACAATTATCGCTGCCTTAGAACTTGGAAGAAGAAGAAAAGCAGAAGAATCTCCGGAACTAAAAAAAATCACGTCTAGTAAAGCGGTTTTTGAAATTATGCAGCCGGAAATCGGAGAATTGCAACATGAAGAATTTTGGGTGCTTTTTCTTAATAATTCAAATGCTGTAATTTCAAAGTCTCAATTAAGCAAAGGCGGAATAACCGGAACTTCAGTAGATATTCGACTCATTTTTAAATTAGCTTTGGAAAACAGTGCCACTGGCTTGATTTTGTGTCACAATCATCCTTCGGGAAATTTAAAACCAAGCGATGCGGATAAGAAAATAACCCGGAAAATTTGTGATGCCGGGGATAATCTAGATGTTAAAGTTTTGGATCATTTGATAATAACTGAATCAAAATATTATAGTTTTGTAGATGAAGGAATTTTTTAATACATGAATACCACAATTACAGACATTTTTTTTGACTTAGATCACACTCTCTGGGATTTTGACAGGAATTCGGAAATGGCTTTTGATCGTATCTTTAAAACGAAATATAAAGAAATTGTCACTCAGGATTTTATCCAGAAATACATTCCTATTAATCAGGAATGCTGGCGATTATATCAAAATGACAAAATAACCCATCAGGAATTGCGTTACAATCGTCTGAGGCATTCTTTTGATGCATTAAATTATGTTATCTCAGAAGAAAATATTTTCGAAATTGCCAACGACTACATCGAATTTCTGACGGATAATAATTATTTGTTTGATGGCGCAATTGAGGTTTTGGAATATCTTAAGCCCAAATATAAACTTCATATCATTACCAATGGATTTGCACAGGTTCAGGAAAAGAAAATAAATAACGCCTTACTAGGTGGTTATTTTAGTACTATCACAAATTCTGAATTAGCGGGCTGTAAAAAACCAAATAGTATTATATTTGATTATGCATTAAAATTGGCCAATACTTCAAAGGAAACCAGCATTATGATTGGAGACGATTTTGAAGCCGATGTAAATGGCGCCTTAAATGCCGGTCTGGATGCAATCTTTTTTAATGAAAAAAAATTGGAGGTTTCCAAAGATTATAAACAAATAAACCATTTATTAGAACTCAAAAAATATTTATAATGATGAAAATTAAATTTTTACTTGCTGCACTTTTATGTTCAGTTATCGGATTTGCGCAGTCCTTAAATGACTACAAAGCGGTAATTGTACCTTTAAAATACGATTTTATAAAAACAGATAATCAATATCGTCTGGCGACATTAAGCAAATCAAATTTAGTAAAAGCAGGCTTCGAGGCTTTTTATGCAAACGAACAGCTTCCTGACGGATATACAGATCGTTGTCAGGTTTTATATATTGATGTGATAAAAGACAGTGCATTTTTGGTAACTAAACTTTTTATACAATTTAAGGATTGCTTTGGTCAGGTAGTTTACACATCAGAAGTTGGAAAGAGCAAAGAAAAAGATTATGATTTAGCTTACAGAGAAGCGCTGGAGAATGCTTTTAAATCTGTTTATGCATTACATTATAAATATAGCGGAAATTCAGTTGCTACTTCCAAAACACAGGTTGCTTCAAAACCTGCTGTAACTGCAACAGCTGCGGCTGTAAATGTTGCGGCAACTAAACCGGCGGTTGTAGCTGCTTCACCAGATTTAAAAGATCCAAATTTATTATACGCACAACCAACGGAGTCGGGGTATCAATTAATCGATAAAACACCAAAAGTAGTGATGAAACTTTTTAAGACTTCACAATCTAATGTTTTTATCGCATCCAAAGATAATGTTCAGGGTTCATTAATCTTAAAAGAAGACGGAAACTGGTATTTTGAATCGTACCAAAATGATAAATTAGTATCCGAAAAAATTACAGTTAAATTCTAAATATAAATACGGCTTAATAGCCGTATTTGTCTTTCCAGCGGTTCTTTAAAAATTCGCGGTTGCTGTTCTCTCTGGAATTGCTTCCCGGATTGTAAAGAACCGTTTCTTTTATGGCGTCCGGCAAAAATTCCTGTTCAGCAAAATTATTCGCATAATCGTGTGAATATTTGTATTCATCGCCATATCCCAGTTCTTTCATTAATTTTGTTGGAGCATTTCGCAAATGAATAGGAACCGGCAGATCTCCGGTTTGTTTTACTAATTGTTGTGCATTTCCAATTGCCATATAAGATGCATTGCTTTTTGGCGATGTAGCGAGATATATAGCGCATTGACTTAAAATGATGCGACTTTCAGGATAACCAATCGTCGTAACAGCCTGAAAGGTGTTATTTGCCATTATAAAAGCTGTCGGATTGGCGTTTCCAATATCTTCACTGGACAGAATAAGCATTCTTCTGGCAATAAATTTGACATCTTCGCCACCTTCAATCATTCTGGCCAGCCAGTAAACTGCACCATTCGGATCGCTTCCGCGGATAGATTTTATAAAGGCAGATACAATATCGTAGTGCTGTTCGCCAGTTTTGTCATACAGCACCGTATTTTGCTGGACTAATTCTAAAACACGATTGTTGGTTATTGTAATTTCGTTACCTGCAGATGCATTCACAACAAGTTCAAAAACATTTAAGAGTTTTCTCCCGTCACCACCCGAAATTCGTAATAAAGCTTCTGTTTCACTGAGAGTTATTTTCTTTGTGAGTAAATAAGCATCTGTTTTCATAGCGCGTTGCAGCAGTGCTTCTAAATCGGCTTTTGTAAAAGCATTCAGAATATAAACCTGGCAACGTGACAATAATGCAGGAATGACTTCAAAACTAGGGTTCTCGGTGGTAGCACCAATTAATGTTATCCAGCCTTTTTCTACAGCAGCCAACAGTGAATCTTGTTGTGATTTACTGAATCTGTGAATCTCATCAATAAACAAAATAGGGTTTTTAGCAGTAAATAAACCCCCGCTTTGTTTTGCTTTGTCAATAACATCACGAATATCTTTGACACCAGAATTTATGGCGCTCAAAATATAAAAAGGCCTTTTTGATTCCTGCGCTATAATCTGGGCTAAGGTTGTTTTTCCCGTTCCCGGAGGCCCCCAGAATATTAAAGAAGGAATTATTCCTTTTGAAATTTGTTGTGTTAACGATCCGGTCGGACCAACTAAATGCTGCTGACTAATATAATCTTCTAATTTTTGCGGACGAATGCGCTCTGCTAATGGTGCTTCCATTCTACAAAATTACTATTTTAAGTTTATAATTTAATTTACAGAAAGTTAAAACGTTTGCCACAGAAGTATGTTTGTTACGATTTGAGACATTTTATTTTAAAATATGACAAAATATCAGTAAAATTTTTTTGGATAGTTTTTTGAGTTGAATTGGTTATTATATTAAATGATATGAACGATACTAATTTTAAATTTTCGAATGCTGTAATTGGTCTCCCATTATTTTTTGTCCTTTTTTTATGGATTATTTATTGGATGCAGATTCGATTTGATTTTGATTTTTATCGTTACGGAATTTATCCTCGGGATTTTATTGGCTTGAGAGGTATATTATTTAGTCCGTTTATTCATGAAAATTTAGAACATTTATACAATAATAGTATTCCGCTTTTGATATTATTGACAGCTATTCAATTTTTTTATTCAAAGCAAACCCTTGGGGTTATTGGATATGGAATAGTATTTTCAGGGTTAATTACATGGATTGTAGGAAGGGAAAATTTCCACATTGGTGCCAGTGGATTAATTTATGTTTTGGTAAGTTTTATTTTCTTTAAAGGAATCCAGACAAAATATTACCGATTGGTAGCTTTATCTCTCACTGTAATTTTGCTTTATGGTGGAATGATTTGGTATGTTTTCCCAGATGTAGATCAGTCAATTTCGTGGGAAGGACATTTGGCAGGTTTCCTTACAGGTTTTGTACTGACTTTGTTTTATAAAACTCCGGAATATGCCAAACCAATTGTATATGATTGGCAACGATCGGATTTTGATTCAGCAAATGATCCGTTTATGAAACATTTTGATGAATATGGTAATTTTGTCAATATTTCTGTTGAAGAGGAAGAGGGTCCAATTAATTATTTTTATTCAAGTCATCCGGTCAATTACATTCTGTCCAATAAATCTGAAGATGAAGGCAGTAAGTAGATCAATAATTTTTTTGAAATTAAATGAGTAAATTTGTGTTGCTAACAATATAATATTGAGTGCAATGGAAAAAATACTTTTTTTAGCCTTGTTTTTTTGTTCTGTCTCAAATAGTGAAATTTTCGCTCAATGCGAAATAAGAAACAGATTGCAGGCCGATGGAAGTATGCTGTATTATTTTGAGCCTGAAATTTTTTACACGACAAAATCAAAATCATTAAAAATAAATGTAGTTACTGATAAAGAGCATTATTTTGTTGCACTCCAGCCTACTCCGTTTCCGGAGAAAAATGTAGGTAAAAAGATTAAAGATGACTTGGTAATTATTCTTTCTAACAATCAAAAGTATACATTATCGCATTACGACACACAGTACCAGCAAAACGATTCAGTTATGCAGGTTCTTTATTTAATTGATGAGAAAGATCTTAAGTCATTTTCAACTTTTGATGCTATTGCAGCAGAAATTAATATGCAGGGCACAGAATTTATGAGAAGATATAATTTTAAACTGCATAAAAGCGCAATGACGAGGCAGCTTAATTGTTTTTTAAATGAAAAGGATAAATAACTTATTCTTCATCATTTATTTCGTTATGATGTTTTGACGCTATTTTCTTTTTAACATTTTGAAATAGATTATTAAAGCTTAGTGTAACAGAAGCGGCATTGGTGATTTGATTTGCATTATTTCTTGGCAGGTACTCGTTGCAATATGTAATTTCAAGTTGAGTATCGTCTGTAAATAAATAGCCTGCGCCAAGATTGAGTCTGTTTCTGTCAAAGAAACTTTCCCCTGTAACTTTCGCTCCGGATTTTAAATAGATTTCATCTGATGCAATAGCGTAAACAACTCCTTTTCTTAAAAACTTACTGTTAATAGGTTGAATATATTTAATTTGCTGACGGTAACGAAATACATTTTCAAAGTCCTCATCCCGGTTTTTTATATGTCGCAGCTCTCCTCTAATTCTTGTACTTAAAGTGTAGCCGGTTTTATGAAAATAATAAATTCCCTGAAGAGAAAAGCGCCATTCTGGAGATTCAAACTGACCAATTTCAGGAACATCCTTATTATTGTAATAAGCCAGGGAAGAAGAGAATTTCCATCTGGGAGAGAAGTAGTAATGTGACCAGCCTCGTATGTATCTTTGAGTAGTGTTTTCGAATAAATTGGAGAAAGATTCTGTGCTGCTGTGTGTGCTTCCAAAATCTAATTCGGTTGCCCATTTTTTGCTTAACGTTTGATTGAATTGTATCTGATTCCAAAACTGATTATAAGTGGTATTTTGTCCGTAACTGTTTGTAGTCAATAAAACTACAAACAGGCAACGGATTATTATATGTATAAGTTTTGAATTAGATTTTGAAAGCATTAAATAGAGTATTTAATTATTCATTCGCATCTCAACTCTAAATGTGTTTATGTTCTTTGTCGGACAGTTTCGTACAAAAAGGCACCGCAGGCCACAGATACATTTAAAGAACCAATTGAGCCAAACATTGGAAGCTTAGCCTTTTCGTCAACAATTTTCAAAACAGAAGGATTTATTCCTCTGTCTTCAGATCCCATTATAATAGCAACTGGTTCGGTTAGGGATACGTCATATATGTTTTGATCTGTCTTCTCTGTAGCTGCCACAGTTTTAATTCCAGAGCCTTGTAAGTAGAAAATAGCATCTTTAATATGCTCTACCTTGCAGATAGGAACATTAAATACAGCTCCGGCCGAAGTTTTAACCGTATCACCATTTACCGGAGCAGAGCCTGCTTTTTGTACAATTATGCCATTTACACCAGTACATTCTGCAGTTCTTATAATAGCACCAAAATTTCTGGCGTCGGAAATCTGATCTAATATAAGAAACAAAGGTTTTTTTCCAGATTCAATAGTTGATTCAACAAGATGTTCCAAATCGATAAAACCGATAGGAGAGATGGTAGCTACGACACCCTGATGGTTATTTGGAGTAAGACGATTTAGTTTTTCTACAGGAACATAAGAGAAGTTAATGTTTGCACGTTTCATTACTTTCATTAGATCTTTCATAAGTTCTCCAGAAATTTCTTTCTGAACAAAAACTTTGTCTACTTCTTTTCCTGCCTGAATTGCTTCTATAACGGCTCTAATGCCAAATATTTGATGTTCTTTTTCCATGGAGCAAATATAGGTAATATGTTTATATAAAAAAACCGCTCTGAATTAACAGAGCGGTTTAATATTGCTATACTTTTATTTAAGTATTAGTGTTCGTCTTCTTTGAAACCAGTTCTCTTGTAACCTTTGATTTCATAAATAGTTCCTGGATCATCTGAAAATTCAGCTTTAAAAGAGATGCCATCGGTAGTATTACCACCAGACGTTTTAGTATCATTCTTGGTAACTTTTCCTTCTGTAATGTTTACATTGATATTATATCCGTCAACGCTACTTGCTAAGTTACTTCCTGCAAATGACAATGAATTGGTAGTTACAGGGGTTTTAACTTTAAAGTCCCAAATATTACCATGATCATCGATAAACATGTTTGCATCATTTGAAGCTGTATTATAAGTTGAAATAAGTTTGTAATCAGACACAACTGCACCATTTACCAAAGTTTGAACGTACCAGTCCCCAGCTAGGGCTTCAACTGATGTTCCTCCTGGATCAGTATCTCCAACTTCGTCACAAGCTACAAATGACGTTAGTACAAGCATTGCTACAAGTACTCGTATTATATTTAATTTTAATTTTTTCATTGTAATAATTTTAAAGTTGTACTTGAGTTAATGTTGAAACAAACTTATAGTTGGTCGTCGCATCGGCAGCCCAATCAGTTGTTAGTACAAGTGTTTTTGTGCTAGGATCAACAGTTAAGCCTGATATTTTTGCAGATCCTCCAAAGTATGCATTTACCGGGATTCCAGGGAAAGTAAAATTGTTAGTAGGAATATTGCCTGTAATTGTTCCGCCTACAGCAGCGGATGTTACACCAATTTTTCTTGAAATATCATACCATCCTCCAAAAGCGTCGGATACTTGAAAAGAACCATCTGCATTTTTCCAGATATAAATGTATTTAACGTTTTCTGAGCTACCTTGAGATGCAGCCATTAAAGTTCCATTTCTTCTTGTTGTAGCTATATAAACACCCTCGATACTAGTAACAAGATCTCCAGTTTTGTATACAATCACTTTTCTTGTAGTACTTCCTATGAAACCATCAACGTTTGTAGCACTATATGTTTCAGTATACTCGTCAAATTTACTTGTATCAAGAGTTTTAGCTCCTCTGTATTTTCCAGAAAATGATGTTTCTGTAGGAATTGCTGCTCCATTTTCAGTGGCTATAACTCCTGGATCATTGTATGTTCCGCCTAGTGGTACAAATAATGTGGTCTCGCCATTAGTTTTAAATACCGGGTAATTAGTTACTTTAGATACTCCTGCGCTTGAATCAGCATCACAAGAAGTAAGTAGTAAAGCACTAAATACTACTGTCATCAATTTTATGAATATATTTTTCATTTTCTTATTTTTAATTAGTTAACATCCCACCAAACTGGATCTGTGATTGCTTTAAGAGCAGGTGCGTTTGGATTTCTTGTTTTTACGCTGTTAGGAAGCACAACTCTTTTTGGAAATAAGTTTCCTGTTTGGCTATTTACAGATATTCTGAACTGTCCAGGCACATAAGATTCGCTAGTTTGTGGAACTGAAGATATTCTAGGATAGCCAGTTCTGTTTTGCTCAAAGAAAGATTCGTATCCGTTTCCAGGGAAACTAGCAATCCACTTTTGAGTTATAATTGCTTCAACTTTTTGTGGAACCGTTCCCGCTGTTGGAAATTCATATTTCCCTCCTGCAGCTAAAAACGATGCAGCATTTCCTCCAAATCTTGCCATTGCAATTGTAACCCCTTGATCATATTTCGCTTTAGCTCCAGCTCCGCCAAAATATCTTGTAAGGGCTTCAGCTTGTAAGAACTGACTTTCTTCTGCGCTAATAAAGAAGAATGGAGCAGTAGGACTTAGTGTAACTAAAGATAGGTTAGTTGTACTATTTAAGAAGTCTCCTTGATTGTTAGGAACTCCAACTCCATAATATTTGCCTAAACGAGGATCTGCATTAGTTTGCAAGTAAGTGTATAATGTTTTACTTGCTCTAAGATTTCCAGTAGTGTTTAATTGTCTTCTGTCAGTTTCGTATAATGGATTACTTCTGTCAGCAGCATCTTCAAATTGGTTAAATGGAGCTCTAGTATTCATCCCTGCATCAACATCTAAAAATTGAGCACCTGAATTAATCAAAGATGTAATTCCTGATTGAGCCAAAGCAGGGTCAACCTCTGTTAATCTCATATGTAGCTTTAGTAATAAAGTATTACCAAATTTTGTCCATTGTTCCATATCTCCTCCAAAAATGAAATCATCATCGCCTGGATTGTCACCAACAGAGGCATTTAAATCTTTTGATAAAGCTAATTTTAAATCAGCAATCATTAAATCATAAGTTTCCTTACCTGTATTGAATTTAGGGTATAGGATATTTACGTTGTTTGCTTCCGTATAAGGAATAGCGTCATATAAATCTGTTAAAACTTGTGAAGCTTCAACTTCAAGTACAGTTGCCATTAAGAAATACTTTGTATTTCCTTCAGCAGCTGCTTGTGCTTTTACAACTCTGATATCATTCAAAGCATCATACATTGCTGAATATCCAGCTTGATAATCGTTAGTACCAATGCTATATTGATCGACATCTTTGTACTGATTAGAAGTGTTATTTTGTGTCCAAAATTGAGACCAAAATCCGCCAATTATAGCATAGTATGATCCTTGTGCACCCGCAAGACCTGCGATTCCCGCAGGAAAGATGGTGCTATTTGCTTGTCCCGGAGGCAATAAATCCGGGTCTCTATTAATGTCAAATGTTTCATCACATGACACTAATAAGAAAAGAGCTGTTATTATGGTTGCTATCTTTTTCATTTTGTAATATTTTTTTTTAGAATGATAATTTTAAAACTCCACCTACTGATCTTTGAGATGGGTTAGCTCCAAACTCTCCTAATTCTGAAAGTACACCTGTCCCGTAAGTACTTACCTCTGGATCAACATATGGGTTGTCACCTGGAGTCCACATAAATAAGTTTCTTGCGTATACACCAACTGTAATTTTGTTTAATCCCATGTTTTTGCTAAGTGCAGAAGGGAAATCGTAGTTTAAATTTACCTCTCTTAGACGTACAAAAGTTTTGTCAATCACGTGATTTCTCTCGTACCCGATGTTAGTTTGCGTATTGTAGTAATTCGCAACATTGTCAAAAGAAACTGGAGTTGTATTTTCTACATAAGTTACAGATCCGTCAGTACCAACAATTTCATTAACTGAGTTAGGTACAATGAATGGATTTCTGTCATTATAAGCAGTTTCTATACCATTTCCTACGAAGTGAGCAAGTCTCTTTGTATAAGAATACATTTCTCCACCTTGTTTCCAGTCTAAAGATAGACCTAAATTAAAGTTTTTGTATTTGAAAGTATTTTGCAATCCCATAACGAAGTCACGTTGGCTACTACCTACGTTTTGAGCTTCAGTGCTAGCTACATTAACACCATTTGATGCGCTTACAATTGGTTGACCAGCTGCAGTAGTTTTTTCGACTAATGAGTAATATGATCCAATTGGTTGTCCTTTTACGGCTCTAAAAAACACGTTATAACCTGCTGCTAAATCAACATATGGAAGTCCACCATTGATTTCAGTTACCTCATTCCAGTTTTTAGTAAATGTATAAGTTAAGTTCCAAGTAAAATTTTGGTTTTTAATTGGGCTTGCACTAAGAGAAAGTTCAACACCTTTATTTTGGATTGTAGCTGCATTAATTGTTTTTTGTGTAAAACCTGTAGACGGATCTAAAGGTAAGTTTACAATTGCATCTTTAGTAGTTTTGTGGTATACAGCAACATCATAACTGATTCTGTTTTTGAAGAATGATCCTTCAGCACCAAGCTCATATTCAACTGTGCTTTCTGGTTTTAAGTCTGCATTACCAAGTCTACCATTAGCTTCGTAAAAACTAACTCCTCCAATTGGAGATGCAATGATACCAAAATTAGCTGCAGCAGATCCAGGGATGTAAGAATTCTCTGTTCTGTAAGGATCAGTGTCATTTGCGATTTTAGAAGCAGCAGCTCTTAATTTTAAGAATGTATCTCCATTATCGATCGCAATTGCACCCAAAGATGCTGATGGGTAGAAATAGCTATTGTTTCCAATTGGTAATGTAGATGTAACATCTTGTCTTCCTGTAATCGTAGCAAAATATCTGTTTTTGAAAGCAAATTCTGCAGAAGCATAAACCGCTCCAGTTTTTCTTACACTATTAGATTGAGTAATTGTTGGTCTAACAGCAGAGTTTGAAAGTTCATAATATCCAGGAATACCTAAGTTTGTAATCGTGTTGAATAATTGATCAGATTCTCTTTTGTTAAAGTTAACACCACCTAAAAGGTTTAATGTCCAGTCTTCACCTAAGCTTGTGTTATAGTTAAGGTTGAAGAAGGTATCAAATTCAGAGAATTCAGATCTTCCTTCTGTAACTCCACCCACTGTTAAACTTCCAGCTGCAGCCTGAGGGCTTCCTGGTAAGTAGTCAACGATAGCTCCGTAGCTTTTGAATCTTTCAGTTCTAACGTTACCACCAATTTGCCATGTGGCAGTTAATTTGTCTGTAATTTTATAGCTTAAGTTAGCATTTCCAAAAAAGTTACCACCATAAATTTTCGTGCTATTCTCGTTCACTGAGAAATACGGGTTAGTAGCGTAAGGAGTAAAATAGTAAGAAGGAGAGTTGAAAGGATTGTTTTTGTAATCTTTTAAGTCTACAATACTAATATCAGTAGGAATTTGTAATAAATCTTGTTGTAATGTAGAACCTTGTCCCGCGTCATCACCTTGACCAGTGTTTACAACACTTTGATCTTTATAGATGTAGTTTAATGCAGTTCTTAAAGTGAATCTTTTGCCTTTTAATCCTCCATTGAAAGCAATAGATTGTTTTTTGTATAAGTCAGCATCAGTTGGCACAACACCATCGCTGTTGACATTAGAGAAAATTAAAGAGAAATCTGAAGTATCTCCACCACCGCTTAAGTTTACAGATTGTGTAGACATAACACCTGTATTGTAGAAGTCTCTAACGTTGTCTTTTAGAGCTACATATGGTTTAATCTGTTGACTGTTGTTATAAACAGATCCCCAAGGTCTAACTTGTCCGTTGAATGCAGGTCCCCAAGAACCATTCTCGTTACTGTAAGAGTTAGCTCCTGAATAACTTACACCATTCCATCCTTGTCCAAATTGAGTTTGGTTATGAGGAACTCGAGCTACTTCACTTAACTCTGTAGAAGCAATTAAGTCAACTTTAATTCCGCTGTTTGCTTTTCCTTTTTTGGTTGTAATGATAATTACACCACCACCAGCTCTTGATCCGTATAAAGCCGAAGCAGCAGCACCTTTAAGTACTGTCATACTTTCGATGTTGTTTGGGTCAAGATCACTAACACCATTTCCTGCATCGTATGATCTTGTAGAGGTAGCAACTCCGTTGTTTCCTGTACCTGTTGGAGTATTGTTAATTGGTGTTCCGTCAATTACATAAAGTGGTCCGTTATTTCCTGTAATTGTATTCAAACCACGGATAACAACTTTTGTTGAAGCACCTGGTTGAGATGGTGCAGTAATATCAACCCCTGCAATTTTACCAGAAAGTGTTTCGAAAGGGTTTGCATTAACTACTTGAGTAAGTGCATCTGCTTTTAATGTCGTAGTAGCATATCCAAGAGATTTTTTCTCTCTCTTAATACCGAATGCTGTTACAACAACGCCTTCAAGTTCTTGTGCTCCTGCATCTGCAAGTTTAACATTCACAGAAGAAGAAGTTGCTGCTACCTCTTGAGTTTTCATCCCGATGTAGCTAAATACCAAAATTTGGCTTGGTGATACTTTGATCGAGAATTTACCATCAAAGTCAGTTTGTGTTCCTGTTTTAGTTCCCTTCACTAATACACTAACACCCGGTAAAGGCATTCCTGCATTATCAGAAACTGTCCCAGAAACAGCTCTTTCTTGCGCAAAAGACAATTGCGCAACTAGTACCAATAAAAGCACTAGGAATCCATTGAACTTTAGTTTCATTTTTAAATATTTTGAATTAGTATCGCAAAACTCTTAATAATTTGTTAACTTTCCTAATATAAAAAGCTTTTTTTTTAGTTAAATTATGATTTTATAATAGGATATTGTTTTTTTATCGTTAATTAAAGCCCTGAAATTTGTTATTCGCAGTTTATTGACGTAATTCTGATAATTATTAAATATATTGTCTTTAAGATAAATGTTAAATTTCACAAGGTATGCTATATAAATGTCTTTTTTTATAACTTTTATACAGAAAAAGCCAGTTAAAACTACATGTAAATATGTGTCAAAAAGCTTATATTTTGGAATTCAGCAGAAAATAACTTTTTTTTTGCAAGTTAATTTATCATTCGAATAATGTTTTCTACCTCGTGGATTATTGTTAATTCAACGACGTTACTTTCAATAAGGTTTATTCAGAAAAATATATCATATTAATTTGATTTGTTAAGAGATTTCAATTGTCTATATCATTATAGAAAAGGAATTAATTTTGATCTACATTTTTAATAATTTAATTTCTCAAGTAAGACATAAATCTTTATATTAGTTTGGAAATTACCAGTGGCTTTTAAATACTATGGATAGGCTTTTGTTATTACTAGTTAATGTATTTATGCGACCTTAATTTGTTGTAATATTAATGCAAGAGGCCGAATTAATTAAGTATCTGAAAATTATATTACCATTTAAATATCTTTGGTGATAATTACAGTTTGGGTTTCAGGTAAACGTACAGTTAGATTAATTGAAATTATTTGTATCACTATACAATTACGTTTAGATTCTCATTATAAACGATGAAGTTTAAAATTTAACATTATAGCAAATATTTAAAATACTGTTATAAAATTTAATTTCTCGTTTGTTTGTAGAGCCATTGGCAATTTGGATTTTTAGTAAACCACTATTTGTAAGTAACCCTAATCCCGCGCCAAAAGACAGTAAACTTCTTGTTTTTTTATTATTTGAGGTTTGATCCTGATAAAGGCCATAATCAAAAATGGTATGCAAATAGAAATTGCCTGTTGGTAAATATCTGTATTCTGTTAAAAGCAAACTGTTGAAATTTGACTGTAAGCTGTTTTCTGAAAATCCTCTAATAGAATTTAGTCCCCCAAAGCGAAAGAGCTCATTTGTAATGAAATTTTTACTTTGCAATAAGTTATTTTGGGAATTGATATAAAAGTAATTTTTTTGGTTTAGTTCAAAATTGTATGCTAAACTTAATGTGATAAAAAATTGTTTGCTTAATCCGGCGGTTCCTGCTTCATCAGGAGTATTCCTTTTTCCGTAACCAATAGTCGAATTTATATAAGCCTTAGCAGGGAAAAGATTTTCGTTATTTTGTTTTTTATATTCGTAACTGGTGGTGAAGTATGCATTGTCGAAATCGCTTAGAGTAGTGCTGTTTGTGTTTTGAATATCACTGGATTCTGTCGATTGGTATCCGACATATAGTTTAGAATTGTAATTAATAAAATAACCAAGATTAATATCAGTTTTGGTATTTTGAAAGGTGCTGTCCTGTTTAAAAATGTTCAGTTGCGCTTTTATTCCGATCGGAGATCTAAATAAATACGGTACTTCGAGTTTAGTATTAAATGTTTTTTGCTGATTTCCGTCACTTTTCCAGTAGAGCGAAAACTTTTCGCCAGCCCTAAGTGTGTTTATTAAAGAGATATCCAGGTATCCATTTAGGATTAATTTTTTGTTATCATCATTTGAAAAACCAATATAGCCGTCGAAAGTATTTGCTTTCCTCTTGTCGATATAGGTATAAACTTTTGTCGAGTCTTTTGTAAATAAGATTTCTGGATATTTTGTCTGGGTGACAAATTCAAAACTATTAATGTCATCGTGCAACTTTTTAACCGTTTCCTGATTGAATATTTTATTGGTGTACTTTTTATTTAATTGTTTTATAGCTCCTTTAGGAAAATAATTATTGAAATTGGAATCAGCATAATTAATAATAATCGTATTAAGATTTCTTCTTTCACTTTCAGAATCAGAATAAAGGTCTGCATAAATTATCGACTTTTTTTTTCTGATATTCTCCAGTTTTATTTTAGTAAATGCGAAGCCTTCTTTTTCATTTTTTGAAATTTCCTGATTTAAAAAGTTTTCAAGTTCAGAATAAGGTAAGAACAGGCTGTCATTTACTGTTTTATATAAATGGCTTATAGTTCTGTTTTTACCTATATATATATGTATTTCTTTTATCTTGGTTTTAAGATCAAATAAAACATAAAATGTACTGTCATTTACCTTTCGATTTTCAATAATTTTAGAATCTATATATCCTTGTCTTGTCAGCAAACTCAATGTTGTCGAAATTTCATTATTGAGTAATTTTATATTAGGATGTTTTTTAATGTACGAAATAGAGTCAATCGTGCGGTTTTGAGCCTCGTTAGTTCCATTTATATTCAAATAGAATGACTGAGCAAAACAATTTGATGACAGAATTAAAAGAAGTATGTAGCATAAAAGTTTCAAAGGCAATTATTTTGTGGTTTGAAAGGTTAAGCAAATATCTAATGTTTCTTTGTGAAATCATAGAGATAAATAATGTTGTTGAAAATTAATGATTTAACGTTTGTATACTTAAAAATATTTTATACATTTGCAACCCCGTAAAAAGCGGGAATTTAATAAACATAATAATTTTTAGTATTAATTATGCCAACAATTCAACAATTAGTAAGAACAGGAAGAACTCAGATAACTAAGAAGAGTAAATCGGTTGCTTTAGATTCTTGTCCTCAAAGAAGAGGGGTTTGTACGCGTGTTTACACTACTACACCAAAAAAACCAAACTCTGCAATGCGTAAAGTAGCGCGTGTACGTTTGACAAATGGTAATGAAGTGAATGCTTACATCCCTGGAGAAGGACACAATTTACAAGAGCACTCGATAGTATTAGTTAGAGGTGGAAGGGTAAAAGATTTACCAGGTGTTAGATATCATATCGTTCGTGGAGCGCTTGATACGTCAGGTGTTGCAGGAAGAACGCAAAGAAGATCTAAGTACGGTGCTAAACGCCCAAAAGAAGCAAAAAAGTAATTTAAACTTTTAAGAAAAAGACATGAGAAAAAGAGCGGCAAAGAAAAGACCACTTTTACCAGATCCGAGGTTTAACGACCAATTGGTAACGCGTTTTGTAAACAACTTAATGTGGGACGGTAAGAAATCTACAGCTTTTAAAGTATTTTATGATGCAATTGATATCATCGAATCTAAAAAGCAAAATGATGAGAAAACTTCATTAGAAATCTGGAAAGATGCTTTAACAAACGTTATGCCTCACGTAGAAGTACGTAGTCGTAGAGTAGGTGGAGCTACCTTCCAAATTCCAATGCAGATTCGTCCGGATAGAAAAATTTCTATGGCAATGAAGTGGTTAATACTTTATTCAAGAAGAAGAAATGAAAAATCTATGGCACAACGTTTAGCGTCAGAATGTTTAGCTGCGGCTAAAGAAGAAGGTGCTGCGGTTAAGAAAAGAATGGATACTCACAAAATGGCAGAAGCTAACAAAGCATTCTCTCACTTTAGATTTTAATTCGTAAGAAATGGCTAGAGATTTAAAATATACAAGAAATATCGGAATTGCTGCTCACATTGATGCTGGTAAAACAACAACAACAGAGCGTATTCTTTTTTATACTGGAAAGTCACACAAAATTGGTGAGGTGCACGATGGTGCTGCAACAATGGACTGGATGGCACAAGAGCAGGAAAGAGGTATTACAATTACTTCTGCTGCTACAACTTGTACCTGGAATTTTCCAACTGAGCAAGGTAAAGTTTTACCAGAATCATTGCCATACCACTTTAATATTATTGATACTCCTGGACACGTTGACTTTACTGTAGAGGTAAACCGTTCTTTACGTGTACTTGATGGTTTGGTTTTCTTATTTAGTGCTGTTGATGGTGTTGAGCCACAGTCAGAAACTAACTGGAGACTTGCAGATCAATATAGAGTTCCTCGTATGGGATTCGTAAATAAAATGGACCGTCAGGGTGCAAACTTCTTAGGAGTATGCGGGCAGGTTAAAGATATGTTGAAATCGAATGCGGTTGCAATTACTTTACCTATTGGTGATGAGGCTGATTTTAAAGGTATCGTTGACTTAGTTAAAAATCAGGCTATTGTATGGCATGATGAAACTCAGGGAGCTACTTTTGATATCGTTGATATACCTGCTGATATGGTAGATGAGGTTAGACAATATCGTTCTATCCTTATTGAAGAAATTGCTACTTACGATGAGAATCTTTTAGATAAGTATATGGAGGATGAGAACTCTATTACTGAAGAAGAGATTAACAATGCTTTAAGAGCTGCTACAATCGACATGGCAATCATTCCTATGCTTGCTGGTTCTTCTTTCAAAAACAAAGGAGTTCAGTTTATGTTGGATGCAGTTTGTAAATATTTACCATCTCCTTTAGATAAAGAAGGTATTGAGGGAATTCATCCTGATGATGCTGATTTATTAGAAGAAGATCAAACTAAAATCTTACGTAAGCCAGATGTAAAAGAGCCGTTTGCTGCTTTGGCATTTAAAATTGCCACTGACCCATTCGTAGGTCGTTTAGCTTTCTTCCGTGCATACTCTGGACGTTTAGATGCTGGTTCATATGTTTTAAATACTCGTTCTGGTAACAAAGAGAGAATCTCTCGTATTTACCAAATGCACGCAAACAAACAAAATCCAATCGAATTTATTGAGGCTGGAGATATTGGAGCTGCTGTAGGATTTAAAGATATCAAAACAGGAGATACATTATGTGATGAAAAGAATCCAATTATCTTGGAGTCTATGAAATTCCCTGATCCTGTAATTGGTATTGCAATTGAGCCTAAAACTAAAGCTGACGTAGATAAAATGGGTATGGCTTTGGCTAAATTGGCTGAAGAGGATCCAACATTTACAGTTAGAACAGATGAGGCTTCAGGTCAGACTATTATCTCTGGTATGGGTGAGCTTCACTTAGATATCTTGGTTGATAGAATGAAACGTGAATTCAAAGTTGAAGTAAACCAAGGTGAGCCTCAGGTTGAGTACAAAGAAGCGTTTACAAGATCTGCAACACACAGAGAAACTTACAAGAAACAATCTGGAGGTCGTGGTAAATTCGGTGATATCGTATTTACAATCGAGCCTGCTGATGAAGTTGATGGTAAAGTTCCGGTTGGATTACAGTTTATCAATGCTGTAAAAGGTGGTAACGTTCCTAAAGAATATATCCCTGCTGTTGAAAAAGGATTTAGAGAAGCTATGAAAACTGGTCCATTAGCAGGATATGCTGTAGATAGTTTAAAAGTGACTTTAACTGATGGATCTTTCCACCCGGTGGATTCTGATGCATTATCTTTTGAATTAGCTGCAAGAATGGGTTATAAAGAATCTGGTCGTGCTGCTGGAGCTGTTATTTTGGAGCCAATCATGAAAATCGAAGTTATTACTCCAGAAGAAAACATGGGTGATATCGTAGGTGACTTGAACCGTCGTAGAGGTCAGGTTAATGATATGGGTGACAGAAATGGAGCTAAAACTATCAAAGCTGATGTGCCATTATCTGAAATGTTTGGTTATGTTACTACATTAAGAACATTGTCTTCAGGTAGAGCTACTTCAACAATGGAGTTTTCTCACTATGCAGAAACGCCTTCTAATATTTCAGAAGCGGTAATTAAAAAAGCAAAAGGTAACGCTTAATTCTTAAGAAAATGAGTCAAAAAATCAGAATAAAACTAAAATCTTACGATCACATGTTGGTAGATAAATCTGCTGAAAAGATCGTAAAAACAGTAAA
>Ga0265780_10000417_pt1 | contig 66574 bp, 57 predicted proteins | sample P1T30metagenome_FD_192432 | JGI IMG/M metagenome (GOLD analysis project Ga0265780, IMG submission 192432) | Plant litter microbial communities from East Loma Ridge, Irvine, California - P1 T30 | ecosystem: Environmental > Terrestrial > Plant litter > Unclassified | place: USA: California...
TTCGTGAGGATGACGCCGTCCGGGCTTACGATGAAGCCCGATCCGGCGCCGAAAACGGGAGCTTCACGACCGCCACGCTCGCCACCACCGTAGCGCGGGTCCTGAAACTGCTTGAAGAATTCATAGAACGGATGGCTCGGGTCGAGGCTCGGCATGCCGCCGCCGACATTGCGGCCGGCCGACTTGGTGCCGCCCACGACGCGGATATTGACCACCGCCTTGCCCTTGTCGGCGGCAATGCGGGTGAAGTCGGGCAGCGCCACGGTGGAAGCGGGAGCGCCGACGGCGGCAGCCGGCGCAGGCGCCTGGACTGGCGCCGGCGCGGCTGCAACTGCAGGCGCGCTCTCGGCAACGGCGTTATTGTGATTGACTGCGATCGCACCGACCGCGCCGCCGATGACGCCCGCGGCACACAGGGCCAGCGTGAGGCGTTTGGCGGTGATGGCAGTTACGGCACTTGGGTTCGACATGGGGTGTGCTCCTGAAGAAAATTCGTTGGATCGAGTTGTTGAGGTTCGATGGGATGTATCTTCTCGTACCCGGCTTAGACCATACTTAATTCGGCAAGAGGTGCGGCTTAGACACCACTTAAAGACGAGCTGCGCGCATTCCTGGACAGCCCAGGACCGACGCTTTTGCCACGAGCAAAAACGTCGTTCCCGCGCAGGCGGGAACGACGTGATGACACTACGACGTGATAACGCTACGGCGTGCTACGACGTGGTCAGGCCAACGAAGGCGCAAGCTCAAGCGGCTTCGCGCTGCTCGAGGGTCTTGACGTTATCGCCGCTGATGGTGCCGGTGGCGTCGCCGATGGCGATCTTGCGCGGCTTCAGGGCTTCAGGCACCTCGCGCACCAGTTCGATGGTGAGCATGCCGTTGTCGAACGAGGCGGTGGTGACCTTCACGTGGTTGGCCAGCTGGAAGCGCTGCTCGAAATCGCGCGCGGCGATACCGCGGTGCAGGAAGGTGCGCTGGACGTCGTCCTTCTGCTTGCGGCCGGTGATGTGCAGGCTGTCGCGCTCGGTGATGATCTCGACTTCGTCGCGGGTGAAGCCGGCCAGGGCCATCACGATGCGGTATTGGTCTTCGCTCACCAGTTCGATGTTGTACGGCGGGTAGCTTGGCTGCGCTTCGGCGCGCTGCTCGAGCAGGCTGGCCAGGCGATCGAAACCGATGGCGGAACGGTACAGGGGAGTCAGGTCGAAAGTACGCATGATGTTCATATCCTTGTGTGAAGTTAAGCGATAAGTGACGGACCTCAGTCGAGCATCCGTTGGGACCAATCTAAAGGCATGCGGGGCGCTTTTCAAGACATACGAAATACGGATTTTTATATGATTTATTAAATTTTGTTTGCATGATGTATCCGTAGAAATTTGATTTGGCATGCGGTGCTACACTCGTGCGCTTCCCTTTCTGCTTCCCGTTTCACGATGACCGTCACCCGTCGTTTCCTGACCCGCGCAGCGCGTCCGGCCAGTGCCCTGGCGCTCGCTTGCGCCCTCGCCTTCCCTGTTTCCGCCTCTGCCCAGGTCCCTGCCGTCGGCGATGCCGCGTACCCGGGCACGATCGCGCTGCACGTCGACGCGACCAACCTGGCACAGCAGATCTTCCGCATGCGCCTGTCGATTCCCGCGCGTCCTGGCCCAATGACCCTGCTGTATCCGCAGTGGGCGCCGGGCAACCATGGCCCCAACATCCCGCTGACCCAACTGGCCGGCCTGAAGTTCAGCGCCGGCGGCAAGCCGGTCGAGTGGACCCGCGATCCGGTCCAGGTCTACGCCTTCCATGTGACGGTGCCGGAAGGCGCCACCACGCTGGAGGCCGAGTACCAGTTCCTGTCGCCGCTGGACACCAGCCAGGGCCGCATCACGATGACCGACGATATCCTCGGGGTCCAGTGGCAGTCGGTGGCGCTGTACCCGGCCGGCTACCACGCGCGCCGCATCACGGTGCAGCCGACCTTGAAGCTGCCCGCCGGCTGGCAGTTCGCCAGCGCGCTGGCGGTCGAAGGCCGCAGCGGCGACGAGGTGCGCTTCAAGCCGCACGACCTCGACACCCTGGTCGATTCGCCCCTGTTCGCCGGCCGCTACTTCAAGCGCATCGACCTGGCGCCGGGCAGCAAGCAGCCGGTGCTGCTCAACGTGGTCGCCGACAATCCCGAGAACCTGGACGCCAAGCCGGAGCAGATCAAACTGCACCGCGCGATGGTCGACCAGGCCCTGAAGCTGTTCGGGTCGCACCACTTCAAGCAGTACGATTTCCTGTTCGCGATCTCGGACGAATTCGGCGGCATCGGCCGCGAGCACCAGCAGTCGAGCGAGAACGGCGTCAAGCTCGGCTACTTCAGCGAATGGAACCGCAACGAGGGCGGGCGCGAACTGCTGCCGCACGAATTCGTGCACTCGTGGAACGGCAAGTTCCGCCGCCCGGCTGGCCAGGATGTGGCCAACTTCAACACCCCGCTGCAGAACGAACTGCTGTGGGTGTACGAAGGCCAGACCCAATTCTGGGGCAAGGTGCTGGCCGCCCGCTCGGGACTGGTGTCGCAGGAATATGCGCGCGAAGCGCTGGCGCTGGATGCAGCGCGCTACGACAACACGCAGGGCCGCGACTGGCGCGCGATGCAGGACACGGTGAACGATCCGATCATCAACGGCCGCAAGCCGATCGGCTGGGGCAATTGGCAGCGCAGCGAGGATTACTACACCGAAGGCATGCTGGTGTGGCTCGACGTCGACACCATGATCCGCGAACTCTCGGGCGAAAAGCGCGGGCTGCAGGACTTCGCGCGCGTTTTCTTCGGCATCGCGAACGGCAGCACCGACACCATGTTCTACAATTTCGACGACGTGGTCGCGGCATTGAACAAGGTGCAGAAGTTCGACTGGGCGCCGTTCCTGCGCGCGCGCCTGGACGGCCACGGTCCGGGCGCACCGCTCGACGGCCTGAAGCGCGCCGGCTGGAAGCTGGCCTACGGCGACACGCCGGGCAACGCCGTGCGCGGCGCGGAAGAACGCAGCCGCAGCAGCGACTTCACCTATTCGCTCGGCTTCTCGGTGCGCCAGGACGGCACGGTCACCGGCGTGATCTGGGATGGCGTGGGCTTCCGCGCCGGCCTGGCGGCCAACACCACCATCGTGGCCGTCAACAACCGCGCCTACAAGGGCGATGTGCTCAAGGCGGCGGTGCGCGCCAACAAGGACGGCACGGCGCCGATCGAACTGCTGGTGCGCAAGGGGATCAACCTGCGCACGATCACGCTCGACTACCGCGATGGGCTGCGCTATCCGAGGCTGGAGCGCATTCCCGGCACCACGGACCGTCTCGAGGTGCTGTTCAAGGCCTTGAAGTAATCGCGCCGGATGCGCCGTCGACGGCGGCCCGCGGGCCGCCGTTGTTATGTGGTGTGGCACACTGGCGGTACGCATTCATCGCTTTCAGCCCATGAACAAGTTCGCCGCCAAGCCTTACCTGCAACGCATCTGGCCCGAGTTCGGGAACGACGTCGACTTCGACGCCTTCCCCTTCAACATTCCGGCGGTGCGCGACATGCAGCAGATTGCGTTCCACGCCGACGTCACCTTCTTCGTCGGCGAGAACGGCAGCGGCAAGTCGACCATCCTCGAAGCGATCGCGCTGGCGCTGGGTTTCGGGATCGAAGGCGGGCCACTGAGCATGCAGCTGCTGAACACCTCGGGCGAGCGCTCGCCACTCTCGCAATACATCCGCATGTCGCGCAGCGTTCGGCGGCCGCGCAACGGTTATTTCATGCGCGCCGAGAGCTTCTACAACGTCGCCACCTACATGGACCGGGAGATCGGCTCGGCCACCTATGGCGGCGACCTGCATGCGCGCTCGCATGGCGAGGCTTTCATGAGCGTGTTGCTCAACAAGCTCCGCGGTAACGGCCTGTACCTGCTGGACGAACCCGAGGCGGCGCTGTCGCCCAATCGCCAGTTGGCCGCATTGCGGGCGATGCATCAGCTGGTGCAGGACGGGTCGCAGTTCATCATCGTGACGCACTCTCCAATCCTGCTGGCCTATCCCGGCGCGAAGATCCTGGCGTTCGACGCGAGCGGCATCACCGAGATGGCGTATGAAGATACCGAGCACTATGCGGTAACGCGCGATTTTCTCAACCACTATCCGCGCCGGCTGGAGCAGTTGCTGGCGCCGGATTGAAACGCAAAACCGCATATGCGCTACAAGCAGCGGTGCCTGTACCGGTCATTCCGACCCCTTGCTGCAGGCCCGCCAGTCGTGAGGCCTGGACCTGCGGACTGGCGTGCAAGGTGGGGAACCGGCCCAGCGCATGGAGACGCGTGCGGTGGCGCCTGCTCGTGTTGGCATACTATGTCCATCTTTGTTTATCGGATCGTATGACTACTTTGCCGCCCCTTGCCCGCCTGCCCCTCCAGGTGGCGCTTCTGCTGTTCGCTTGCAGCGCCCGGTTAGCCCATGCCGATGACGGCGACACCATCATCCCCGACCGACCCAACGTCGCCAACTCCAGCCAGGTGGTTGGCGACGGCCGCGTGCAACTCGAGATTGGCGCCAACTGGGATCGCCAGCGCGATGACGACCTGCACGTGCGTACCTTGACGACGCCAACCCTGCTGCGTATCGGCCTGGGCGACACGACCGAGCTGCGCATCGAGACCGACGGCCGCAGTATCGCGCATGACGTCGATCCGGCTGGCGGCGCGCGCGCCACGCGTGCGGGCTGGAACGACTTGTCGATCGGATTCAAGTGGCACTTCGCTGATGGGGAAGGCGTGCATCCTTCCCTGGGGCTGATCGGCGGCGTGGACCTGCCAACTGGCAGCGCGGCGCTGCGCGGCACGGGCTTTCTGCCGCAGCTGCAGCTGTCGGCTGAATGGGATTTACCAGGGGACTGGTCGCTGGCGGTGACGCCGGGCGCTGGCCGCGATGTGGACGACAGCGGCGCGCACTACGGCTACGGCATCCTGGCGGCTTCGCTGGGCAAGAAGTTCACGGAACACGTCGCCGGATTCCTTGAAGTCGCGGCGCCGCAGATCGCATCCTCTTCTCACGGCGGCAACCGGACGCAGGTCGACGTGGGCGTGAGCTGGCTACTGAACAAGAACTGCCAGGTCGATGCGATGGTGGTGCGTGGACTGAATCGACATACGCCCGACCTGAGCCTGGCGTTCGGGCTGTCGGTGCGCCGCTGATGCAGCCGCGCGGGCGTGCGCCGCGGCCGCATCGCATCGCATTGCGTTGCGTTGCGTTGCGTTGCGTTGCATTGCATCGCAGGTTCTACCGCTGGATCACTTCCATTCGCCACGCTGGTTCACCAGCGTCTTCTTGCCTTCGGTGACTAGCAGGCGGCCGTCGGCGTAGACGTTGTAGGTCGTGCGGCCGGAGCGGAACACATAGCCCTGGAAGGCGCCGGGTGTCACGCCATCGGCGGCCATCGAATGCATGGTCTTGCCGCGCAAGGTGATCGCCTTGCCGGATTGTTTGCTGGTGCCGGTATAGCGCACGTCGTCGCACGTGACGTTGCCCTCTTCGCATTGCTGCACGATGCTGACGCGATAGCCCTTGGTCTCGAGGGTCTGCTGCGCCTGGGCGTGGGCCTGGGTGGATGCGGCCAGCAGCGCGGCGGCCAGCGCCGCCAGGTTCAGGCTGTGTTTCATGAGGTTCTCCTGTGTTCGGATAGCGCGATTATGCCGGATCGATGCAGCCGGACCGTTCGCTGGCGCGCTGATGGCGCCCCCGGTTCTCTGGACAACGGCGGCGCAGGGTGGGCGCAGGCGCGGTGACCTGCACATTACCCGAACAAGCCATGCAGGAACCAGCGCGGCGCGGCGTCTTCGCCACTGCCGTTGATGCGCTCGCGATAAATCCAGTACAGCGCGTGGTCCTTGCCTTCGGCGATGAAGTAGTCGCGCGTCTGGGTCTGGCTCCACCACCCTGCCTCGATGCGCTCGGGATTGGACGCTACCCGCAAGGGTGAGCCGTAGAACGGCCGGTGGTCGCGCATCAGGAGCGCGATCGGCTTGGCCAGCAGCCAGCTTGGTCTCGGCAGGGTCTGTATGTCGGGCGGCATCTGCGCGGCGCGCGCGGCGGCGCTCACCTTGTGCTGCACCGGCACCCAGGCGTTGGCGACCTCGGGCCGGTAGTCGGCCTGCGGCAGCGCCTGCAGGACGTTCTCGGCGCCGAGGCGCGCCACCAGCAGCTCGATCATGCGCATCCGGTCTTCTTCGGTGCCGCCGGGATCGGGGAAGAGCGAATCGGTCGGCGGCGCCATGGCCTGCAACTGCTGCGCCTCGAGGCCGATGCCGATCACCGGCGCGACGAGCTCGAGCTTGCCCAGGCGTTCGCGCAGCAGCCGCACCAGGTGCTCGTCGCGCCAGGTGGGCTCGGCCAGCGCCACCTCGACCAGCGTCGGCGGCCGCGCCACCCGGCCCCGTTCGTGCTCCAGCAGCAGCCGGATGCGCTCGACCGCCAGCTGGCGCGCGCACAGCCAGCCGGTCATCTGCAGCACCAGGCGGTGTGCGCCGGCCAGCAGCAGGTCGGCGTTCTCCAGCCGGTCGAACAATTCGAGCCGTGCATGGAAGCGCTCGGGCGGCTCGATCCAGCGAAACATTTCTGGGTGCATGCCATAGGCCGCATCGAGCATATCGAGCAGCGCCCGCCCGCAGCGGCGCTGCAGGCCGGGCCGCGGCAGGCGCTGCAGCTCGCCGAGCCGGCGGCAGCCGATGCCGTCGAACCAGCTGGCGAACGGCCGCGCCGGCGGCAGCAAGCCTACCGGCAGGCGGTCGAGCCGGCGCACCAGGGAGGTCATCTTGATCGTACGCCCGGCATTGCGGCGCGCCAGCAGCCAGGCGCCGCGCGCGGTCGGCGCACAGGCGATGCAGGCCGAGAAACCGAGCGCCGCCATATTGGCGCGTATCCGCTCGCACAGGCGCCGGATGCCGCCGAACAGGCGCAGGCTGGCGCCGATGTCGAGCAGCAGCGTCGCTTCCTGGTCCAGCGCCACCTGCGGCGTGTACTGCAGCATCGTCATGGCCACCGCCTGCATGGCCTCGGCTTCGCGCTCGTGACTGCGCGCGACGATGCGCGCCTCGGGCATCAGCATCAGGACGCCGCCGCGCCGCATGCCGGGCACGACGCCGGCGGCGCGCGCCGCCGGCGACAGCGCCATCACCCGCTCCTGTTCGAGGACGACCGTGCCCGTGTCGCCGCCCATGCCGCAACCGCCATCGCTGCCGCCATTGCCGCCATTGCCGCCATTGCCGCTGGCCTCGCCGTCGGCCGTGCGATCGCTCGCAGCGGCAGGCGCATTACCGCTTGCCTTGGCGGCCGCATTGCCGCTTGCCTTCCCAAGCGCATTGCCGCTGGCCATTCCAGGCGCGCTGCCGCTTGCATACCCTGCTACGCCATCAGTCCCGCCATCCGTGCTGCAGCCAGTTGCGCCACCGGTCTTGCCGGCAACGCTACCGGCTGCATCACTGGACCAGCGTGGACTGAAGACCTCGAGCGGCAGCTGGGGCAAATACAGGCCGATCCAGAGGCGCATGGCGTTGCAGTAGTGAAGAACCAAGGGGCAGGAACAGCGGCGCATCGCGCTGCGGTCCCCGGCGTTTGACGAAGTCGATGTTCATGCCGCCGGCCGCCGGCCGCAGCGCGAGACGCAAGGGCGCGGGAGAGGCGTCTTGCGCCGCGGCCAGCGGACGGAGCATGAAGAACAGCGTGTCGCCGCCTTGCGCCGCCAGGTGCAGGCGGCGCAGGCTGTCGCTGCGCGCATGATTGGCCCAGAACAGCAGCGCACCACAGCTGCCGCTACGCAAGACCTGCTCGGCCGCCCATAGCGCGTCTGCGGTGCGCGTGGTGCGCAGCCATATCAGCTGGGACGGCTCCAGACCCAGCGCGGCGAGCGCCAGGGCCTGGGGTGGATGGGGCGGTTGCAATAGCACGATGCGGCGGTCGGCACAGGCGGCCAGGGCCGGACGCAGCAATCGCATTTCGCCAATACCGGCCTGTTGCAGGAGCAGGTCGACCAGGGTGCCGCTGGGCCAGCCACCGCCCGGCAACTGGCCCGACAAGGTCGCGTGGCCGGTGTCGATGCAGCGCGTGTCGGCATGCGCCAGCTGCGATGCGCGCCACAGCGATGGGTGCAAGGCCTCTGGTGCGGCAAGGATGGAAGGATGAGTCATGTCGGATAGCGAACAAGTACTGTATAAACGTACAGTACTAGCTGAAGCGGTGCTTGGCAAGATCTATTCAATTTGGCTATACCAGTTTGGTGATTGGTATTGCCTGAAATTAAACATGGGCTGATGCGGCTGCCGTACAGCGCAAAGCCGCTTGTTGTTTGGCGCCATGGCACCCATCTACCCGAATGCGCCAGTGCCCGGCGCAGGACGACACCGACGGAGGAGCCATGCAAGACGACATCCTGGTCAGCAAGGCCGGCATCATCGAACGCTGCTGCCGGCGCGCCCGCGAAGAGTACGACAAAGATCCCGCGACCTTCCCCGACGATCCCACGCGCCAGGATGCGGCCACGCTCAATGTGATCCGCGCCTGGGAAGCGGCGATCGAGATGGGCGACTATGTGATCGGCAACGCGCGCCTGGGCCTGCCGCAGGACGAGCGTGAAGTCATCACCCTGCTGGCCGAGCATGGCTGGATCGCGCCGGTCCTGGCCGAAGACCTGAAACGCACCGGCGAATTCTGCCGCGCCGAATGGGACTACCAGGCGGCCCCGCTGCCGGCACTGGTGACCATCGTCAAGCGCGGCCTGGACGATTTCACCGATTATTCGACGGCATTGCTGGGCGGCGCCCGCCTTACCTAGGCGTCTCAACCGTGCGCCAACTGGTATGATTCGCCTTTTTCCGGGAGTGCTGTCGCCGAGCGTCCGACATGACGGCCAGCCATCCCGCACCTGATTACACAGAACAATATGAACCAACCTTCCAATCTGCCCGGCTTCTTCAGCCGCCTGTCGATCGCCTTTGGCGCCCTCTTCAAGTCGCTTGGCGACGCCGAATTCGCCGCCCGCGTGCGTGACGACGGCGTCGGCCCGGTCCCAGCCCCGGCGCCGGCGCCTGCCGCCCCTGCTCCGGCGCCCGTCGCCAAGCCGGCGCCGGCGCCAAGCCCGCTGCGCGCGCCCACGCCGGACTCCGCCCTGCAACTGCTGAGCCTTTTCCAGCGCGAGGCGCGCCTGATCGACTTCGCCCATGAAAACCTCGGCGGCTACTCGGACGCCGACATCGGCGCCGCCGCCCGCGTGGTGCACGAAGGCTGCGCGCGCGTGCTGCGCGAGCACTTCGCCATCGAGCCGGTGCGCTCCGAGACAGAGGGCAGCCGCGTCACCCTGGCCGAAGGATTCGACGCCGCCAGCGTGCGCCTGACCGGCAACGTGGTCGGCCAGGCGCCATTCACCGGCACCTTGAGCCACCGCGGCTGGCGCGCCGCCAACGTCACGCTGCCGCAACTGGCCGAAAGTCACGATGCACGCGTGCTGGCGCCGGCGGAGGTGGAGCTGTGAGCGATTCCCAGACCCCACGCTATGCCATCGGCATCGACCTGGGCACGACCCACAGCGCCCTGTCGTACGTCGACCTGCAGGCCAGCGACGGCGAGAAAACGGTCGACGCCGTGCTGCCGATCCCGCAGCTGACCGCGCCCGGCACCGTCGAAGCGCTGCCCCTGCTGCCGTCTTTCGTGTACCTGCCGCACCCGGACGAGATGGCGGCCGGCGAACGCGCCCTGCCCTGGAGCCAGGACCCGGAAACAGCGGTCGCCGGCGAGATGGCGCGCAGCCGCGGCGCCACCACGCCGATCCGCCTGGTGTCGTCGGCCAAGAGCTGGCTGTGCCACCCTGGCGTCGACCGCCGCGCCGCGATCCTGCCGCAGGATGCGCCTGAAGAAGTGACCCGTATTTCGCCGCTGGCCGCCTCGACCCGCTATCTCGAACACCTGCGCCAGGCCTGGAACCACGCCCACCCGGAAGCGCCGTTCGACCAGCAATCGGTCACGGTCACCATCCCCGCCTCGTTCGACCCGGCCGCGCGCGAACTGACCGCCGAAGCGGCGCGCCTGGCCGGCTTCGCCCCGACCCTGCTGGAAGAGCCGCAAGCGGCCCTGTACAGCTGGATCCAGGGCAGCGCCGGCCGCTGGCGCAAGCAGGTGCAGCCGGGCGACATCATCCTGGTGGTCGACGTCGGCGGCGGCACCAGCGACTTCTCGCTGATCGCGATACTCGAACGCGACGGCAAGCTCGAACCGCACCGCGTGGCCGTGGGCGACCACATCCTGCTGGGCGGCGACAATATGGACCTGGCGCTGGCCCACTTCGTGGCGCGCAAGCTGGCCACCAGCGGCACCCAGCTCGACGCCTGGCAGATGCGCGCCCTCACCTATGGCTGCCGCAGCGCCAAGGAAGAACTGCTGGCCAATCCGAACGCGACGACGCACCCGATCGTGGTCCCGAGCCGCGGCTCGAAGCTCATCGGCGGCTCGATCCGCACCGAGCTCACGCGCGAGGAAGTCACCGCCTTCATCACCGATGGCTTCTTCCCGCGCGTCGAGGCGAGCGCCCGTCCAGCCGTGCGTGCCCGCGCCGGCCTGACCCAGCTCGGCCTGCCGTATGCGCAGGACGCGGCGATCACGCGCCACCTGGCCGCCTTCCTGGCGCGCCAGGCCGGGGCCACCGCCGAACTGGCCGGTTTCAGCGGCCGCGTGACTGCGGAGCACACGTTCCTGCATCCGAGCGCGGTGCTGTTCAACGGCGGCGTGTTCAAGTCGGGCATCCTGGCCCAGCGCGTGATGGACACCATCAACGACTGGCTGTACATGGAAGGCGCCGACCCGGCGCGCATGCTCGAAGGCGCGGATCTCGACCTGGCGGTGGCGCGCGGCGCGGCCTACTTCAGCTACGCGCGTCGCGGCGGCGGCGTGCGCATCCGCGGCGGCACGGCGCGTTCGTATTACGTCGGCGTCGAATCGTCGATGCCGGCGATCCCCGGCATGGAGCCGCCGCTGGAAGCCTTGTGCGTGGCGCCATTCGGCATGGAAGAAGGCAGTGAACTCGAACTGCCGGGCCAGGAATTCGGCCTGGTGATCGGCGAGCCGGTCACCTTCCGCTTCTTCGGCTCGACCGTGCGCCGCCAGGACCGCATCGGCGACCTGCTCGAGTTCTGGGGCCCGGACGAACTACAGGAACTGAACGAGATCCAGGCCACGCTGCCGGCCGAAGGTCGCGTCGCCGGTGACGTCGTGCAGGTGAAACTGCATGCGCTGGCGCTCGACACCGGCACGCTCGAACTGGTGGCGGTGGCCCGTGACGGCCAGCGCTGGAAGGTCGAATTCGACGTTCGTAGCGCGCCAGAGGCATAGTGGCCTATTTGGTCGGCATCGATCTCGGCACCACGAATACGGTGCTGGCCTTCGTCCGCGAAGGCAAGGGAGCGATCGAGCTGCTCCCGATCGACCAATTGGTGGCGCCCGGCGAAGTCGCCGCGGCGCCGCTGCTGCCGTCGATGCGCTACCACCCGGGCGTGGACGAACTCGCGCCCGGCGCACTGCAACTCCCCTGGAACACGCCCGACGTCGCCGGCATCGAACACGTCGCGCTCGGCCGCCTGGCGCGCGCGCTCGGCGCAGCCACGCCGGGACGGCTGGTGGCCAGCGCCAAGAGCTGGCTGTCGCATACCGGCGTCGACCGCATGGCGCCCATCCTGCCATGGGGCGCGGATAACGACGTGCCCAAGGTGTCGCCGGTGGCGGCCAGCGCCAGCTACCTGGCCCACCTGCGCGCCGCATGGAACGCACGCTTTCCCGAGCATCCCCTGGAACGCCAGCAGATCGTGCTCACGGTCCCCGCCTCGTTCGACGAAGGCGCGCGCGCGCTGACCCTGGAAGCGGCGAAGCAGGCCGGCCTGCCGGACGTGCGCCTGCTGGAAGAACCGCAGGCCGCGCTGTACGACTGGCTGAACCGGCATCGCGCGAGCTTGCAGCAGGCGCTGGGCGCCGCCCGCCTGGTGCTGGTGGCCGACGTCGGCGGCGGCACCACCGACTTCAGCCTGGTCAAGGTCGACACGCAGGATGGGGAACCGGCCCTGACCCGCATCGGCGTGGGCAACCACCTGATCCTGGGCGGCGACAATATGGACCTGGCGCTGGCCCACCTGGTCGAAGCGCGCATGGCCGAGCAGGCTGGCGAGGACGCCGCCCGCACCCGCCTGTCGAGCGCGCGCCTGGCCCAGCTCACCGAACGCTGCCGCGCGGCCAAGGAACAGCTGCTGGCCGAGGATGCCCCCAGCCACGTCAGCGTGACCTTGCTCGGCGCCGGCAGCCGTCTGATCGGCGCCAGCCGCAAGGCCGATCTGCGGCGCGACGACGTCGAGCGCATCGTGCTGGACGGCTTCTTCCCGCTCAACGCGACGCGCGACGAGGCCGGGCGCGCACGCGCCGGCATCGTCGAATTCGGCCTGCCGTACGCGAGCGATCCGGCCGTCACGCGCCACCTGGCCGGCTTCCTGCGCCAGCACGCCGGCGCCGCGCGCGACGCGCTCGGCCTGCCCGACGACGGCGCCTTGCCGGTGCCGGACACGGTGCTGCTCAACGGCGGCGTGTTCCGCGGCGCGGCGCTGGCGCAGCGGCTGGTCGCGACCCTGGCGGCATGGCGCGGCGAGCCGGTGCGCGTGCTGCACAACGACAATCCCGACATCGCCGTCGCCCGCGGCGCCGTGGCCTACACGCTGGCGCGCCAGGGACTGGCCCCGGCCATCGAGAGCGGCGCGGCGCGCAGCTACTACCTGCTGCTCGACGACGCGGCGCAGACAGACCGGCTGCGCGCGGTCTGTTTGCTCGCGCGCGGCACGCCGGCCACGCGCGAGGTGGCGCTGGCCGGCCGCAGCTTCGCGCTGCGCGTCGGCAGGCCGGTGCGCTTCCACCTGGTGTCGGCCATCGCCGACGACGGCGCGCCGCCGCAGGCCGGCGACCTGGTCGACCTCGACCCTGCCGGGGTGGTGCGCCTGCCGGCGATCGCCACCGTCCTGCGCGCCGCGCGCGGCGCCCCGGCCGAGATCCCGGTGCGGCTGGTGGCGACCCTCAGCGAAGTCGGCACGCTCGACGTGCATTGTGTCGCCGAGGATGGCGGCCAGCGCTGGCAGCTCGCGTTCCAGCTGCGCGGCCATGGCGACAGCGAGGCCGATGACGATTCGGACGACGCGCTGCCGCTGGAACTTGACGCCGCGATCGACAGAATCGAACGCGTCTTCGGCGCCCGCTCGAAGCAGGTCGATCCGAAGGAAGTCAAGCAGTTGCGCGCCAGCCTCGAATACCTGCTGGGCGCACGCGAACGCTGGACCACGCCACTGCTGCGGCGCCTGTTCGACGCCCTGCTGGCGCGCGCGAAAGGCCGGCGCCGCTCGGTCGAGCACGAGCGCGCCTGGTTCAACCTGGCCGGCTATTGCCTGCGGCCGGGCTTCGGCCATCCGCTCGACGAATGGCGCATCGAGCAGCTGTGGGCGATGTTCGAGGGCGGCGTGCAGCACCACAAGGACAGCCAGGTGCGCGCCGAATGGTGGACGCTGTGGCGCCGCGTGGCCGGCGGCCTGTCGCTCGAGGCGCAACTGCGCGTGCTGGACGATTTCGCCTTCAACCTGCAGGCCGACGCATCCGAGCGCGGACGCCGCCCCGTCACCCTGGTCGACGGCAGCGAGGAAGACATGCTGCGCGTCGGCGCCTCGCTCGAGCGCATCCCTTCGGCCTACAAGGCCGAGATCGGCGAATGGCTGCTGGGGCAGATCAACGCCATTTCAGCCGGCGGCAAGCCGGACGCCCGCGCCAGCGCGCGCCACGGCCGCTATCTGTGGGCGCTGGGCCGCGTCGGCGCGCGCCAGTCATTCCAGTCGAGCGCGCACGAAGTGGCGCCACCGGAAGTCGCCGAACGCTGGCTGCGCTCGCTGCTGCAGCTGGACTGGCGCAAGATCGAACCGGCCGGCTTCGCCGCGGCCCACATCGCCCGCATGACGGGCGACCGCTCGCGCGATATCGGCGAGGCGGTGCGCGCCGACGTGCTGCGCCGCCTGGCCTCGAGCGGCGCGCCGCCGGCATGGAGCGCCATGGTGCGCGAAGTGGTGGAGCTGGACCAGGCCGTCGAAACCCGGATGCTGGGCGATGCGCTGCCGCCGGGGCTGAAGCTGTTACGCTGAACGGCGCCTTCGCATTTCTTGTCCAACATTTCTTGAATGAAGTGTTCCAAGACAGCTTTGCGTCGGCGCAGGGTTTGGATGGTCCGTGATGATCCGACGCGGCGATCGGTCCTATGATGTGCATTCCAGCTACCTCATCTACCCTGCCGAGGCGCACGCATGCATCCTGTCCGGTACTTCATCGAGATCAACCGCCGCTGCAGCCGGGCCTTCGACGCAGCGCTCGTTCCCGCGCTGCTCCGCATCGACGGCAACCGCGACTTCATCGACAATTTCGCGAAAAAATACCTGCGCCCGGGGATGACCGTGTATGACGTCGGCGGCGGCAAGCAGCCGTACATCGATGGCGACACCAAGCACCGGCTGGGCTTGACCGTGATCGGGCTCGATATCGACGCCGGCGAACTGGCAAGCGCGCCGCAAGGGCTCTACGACGAGGTGGTCTGCGCCGACATCACCCGGTTCCGTGGCCCCGGGACCGCCGACCTGCTGGTATGCCAGGCCCTGCTCGAGCACGTCAGCGACGTGGGCGCCGCCTTCAAGTCGATCGCCTCGATCCTGCGTCCCGGCGGGCAGGCCGTCATCTTTGTGCCATCGCGCAATGCCGTGTTTGCCCGGCTGAACCTGCTGCTTCCCGAAAGATTCAAGCGCTGGATGTTGTTCAAGATTTTCCCTCAAGCCAGGGCCGGCGCCGGCTTCCCCAGCTACTACGACCACTGCACGCCGCAAGCATTCCGTGGCCTGCTCAAAACCAATGGCCTGCGTGAAATCGAATTCCGTCCCTATTACCAGAGCGCGTATTTCTCGTTCTTCCTGCCCGCCCATATCGTGTGGCGCGCCTGGACGGTCTTGTTCCGGGCATGCAAAGGCGACCAGGCAGCCGAGACATTCTGCCTGGCCTTCGATAAACAGGCTTGAGTCGTAGTGACAATGCGTGAGCACGGAGAATCCGGTCCCGCCGCCGAAGCAGAAATGAGCTAAGCGGGCAGCTCGCCCACCAGGATCAGCGACACCGGCTTGCCCGTGTTCGGATGCAGCGGCTCGCGCATCTCGCGCAGGCGCAGGCCGTGGTCCGCGAACAGCGCGATCCAGCCCGAGACCGTGCGGAAGTACCACGGCGGCGCATCGGCGAAGGCATCGCTGAAGCCGGCCCAGCTTCCTTCGCGCCAGCCATCGGCATAGGGCGCCTCGCCGCACGCCGCCAGCGGATGGACGGTCTGCACGATCAGCGCGCCGCCCGGGCGCAGATAGGTCGGCGCCGCGGCGAACAGGCCGTCCACGGCTTCCTTCCCGATCAGCGAGAAGTTGGCGACGGCCACGTCGAGCGCCAGCGCCAGCTTGCCTTGCGCGATCTCTTCGTACGACATGACCCGAAACTCGCCGCCGCCGGCGGCCCGCGCCTGCTCGACCAGGCCGTCGATCGCATCGACACCCACCATCTCGACCTCGGGCAGCGCCCGCACCAGCCAGCCTTCGCCGCAGCCGAGATCGAGCCCGGTACGCGGCGCCCGTGCGCGCACCGTCTCGATGATGGCCGCATTGGTCACCAGGATGCGGCTCTCGATATCGCCAGCGCGCACGGCGGCGGTCCAGGGACTGGCATTGCGCGACCAGGATGCGAGGATGGCGGCGTCGGTGCGATCGGTCATGAGGCATCTCCTTTGCCGCCATTATGCCCCGGACGGCGACGGGCGTTCGCAGGCCGGCGTCGGCCATCGCGATCATCCAGTAGACTGGACGGCGTCGCCTCCACGCTGTCGCCGCTGTCCATGAAATCACCGCAAAGCCTGCCGATCCTGCTCGTCGCCATCCTGGCCGCGGCCATCACCTTCGCCTTCATCAAGCGCCCGTCCGAACCGCCGCCGCCGGCGCCGCCGCTGGTATCGCTCGAAAAGATGGGCCACCTGGTGTCGCTCAGGATGCATTATTCGGACGTGATCGAGTTCACCCAGCCGAATGCGGTCGACATCCCGTATTCGCAGTGGGAGGTAAGGCTTGGCAGCACGCGCGTGCTGCTGGTCGCACGGGGCGACTGCACGGTCGCCACCGACCTGCGCCAGGCGCGCTACGAGGACATCGACGAACGCGCGCGCACCCTGACGGTCGTGCTGCCGCAGCCGTCCCCGCTGCAGGCGCGCATCAGCCACGAATCGCGCGCCAATGGCGGCTCCTACTTCTACGCGATCACCGACCAGGGCCTGCAGGCCTTCATGCCGTCGGCCCAGACCCGCACCAGCGCCATGAACAATGTGCTGGCGACGGCGCAGAAGGCGGTGCAGGCGGCCTGCAGCCAGCCCACCGTACTGAACACGGCCAAGGAAAACGCCGCCGCCGTGATGGAAGCGACGCTGGGCGCCACCGGATGGACGCCCAATATCGTCTGGAAGGCGCCGGCCCCCGCCAGCCGCTAGGCCGCGCCGCCGGCTGCGTTGCAGGGGCATGTACGACAATCTCGGGCACTGTGAAGGGCATCGATGTGGTCCAGCGCCGCATGCATGGACGCGCCTTCCGGTGAGCTTGCCGCAAACGCCGACATGATCAAGGGGCGAATTTCAGCATCATCGTCCCATGTAGCCAACCCATCGTGTCCGTCATCGCCGTTCCCGACGTCGACTGGCTGGCTACCACACGCGATGCGACACGCTTGCGTGTATTGACAATCAATCTGTCGTATGCCGGCCTCCAAGTACTACTACTTACGCATTCGCGATGAGCATTCGTGTAGAATAATTTCAGTACGTTATCGAAATACTCAACTTCATAGGTGACATAAACCATGCGAGTCTTCCCGTCCAAAGGAAAATCCCTCGTGTTCGCTCTCGCAGCAACCGTCCTTTCCGCCAGCGCCATTGCCCAGAACTGGCCGACCGATACCGTGACCGTGGTCGTGCCATGGCCGGCAGGCGGCCCGTCCGACATCGCGGCGCGCCCGCTGGCGAAAGGGTTGACGACCGATCTGAAACAGTCGTTCGTCATCGATAACCGTGGCGGCGGCGGCGGCAACATCGGTACCCTGGCCGTGACTCGCGCCAAGCCGGATGGCAATACGATCCTGATCACCTCGAGCGCACCGATCGTGATCAACCCGAGCCTGTACAAGAAAATGGCCTTCGACCCGGCCAAGGACCTGATCCCGGTCACCAACCTGCTGCGCGCACCGCTGGTGCTGGTGGCGCACCCGTCGGTGCCTGCCAAGAACGTCAAGGAACTGCTGGCCTACATCGCTTCCAAGAAAGGCCAGTTCTCGTACGCGTCGGCCGGCAACGGCACCCCGCAGCACCTGACCGGTGAACTGTTCCGCGGCGTGACCAAGCTCGACATGGTGCACGTGCCATACAAGGGCTCGGCGCCGGCGATCTCGGACCTGCTGGGTGGCCACATCCCGGTCATGTTCGACTCGACCATCGCGATCATGCCGCACATTAAGAGCGGCAAAGTCAAGCCGATCGCCATCTCGGGCAACAAGCGCTCGCCGCTGCTGCCGGACGTGCCGACCTTCGCCGAAGCCGGCCTGCCAATCGAGTCCTACGCCTGGTACGGCATGTTCGTGCCGGCCAAGACTCCGAAAGCGGTTGTCGACAAGATCAACGTCGAATCGCAGAAGATCATGAAAGGCGCCGACTTCCAGCGCGTGCTGGCCGACACCGGCACCGAGTACGTGGGCGACACGCCAGAGAACTTCGCCAAGTTCGTCGCGGCCGAAGGCCAGAAATGGTCGAAGATCGTGAAGGACAGCGGCGCGACCGTCGACTGATTACACGGCCAGGCGCCCAGGCGCTTCGGCAGTACCCACTAAAACGGGTGACGCGGCAATGCCGCGTCACCCGTTTTTGCGTTTGTCTCACGCCCGGCCAGGAATGCGGGCGCCGGATTCTTGCCTCAAGCTATCGTGTTCCGTGTCTTTTCGATAACGACTAACATTTTCGCCACGACCAGAGCGCCACCACGGTCTTTCACCAACATCGAGGAGCAAGCATGCATTCGGAAGACAAGAAACCAGACGAGGTCACCTCGTCGCGCCGCCGTTTCGTCAGCACCGTGGCCGCGGGTGTCGCCGCGTCGGCCGCCGCCGTCCCGGCGCTGGCCCAGCAAGCGGGCGCGGGCAACCAGCCGGCGCCGAACGCCGCGCGCGAAGCGGCCAAGCGCTATCCGCGCCCGCCCTTCCCCGACCAGGAACAAAGCTGGCCCGCGTTGGCCAGCAAGATGACGCCGCGCCCCGACCACGGCGAAACCACGTATCGCGGCAATGGCCGGCTGGCAGGCCGCAAGGCCCTGATCACCGGCGGCGACTCGGGCATCGGCCGCGCCGCCGCGATCGCCTACGCGCGCGAAGGCGCGGATGTGGCCATCGGCTACCTGCCGGCGGAAGAACCGGATGCGCGCGAAGTCATGCAGCTGATCCGCGACGCGGGCCGCAAGGCCGTCGCGATTCCCGGCGATATCCGCGACGAAGCCTTCTGCAAGAAGCTGGTGGAGACGGCGGTACGCGAGCTGGGCGGCCTGGACATCCTGGTCAACAATGCGGCGCGCCAGCAGAACAACGATTCGATCCTCGACATCACCAGCGAGCAGTTCGACTGGACCATCAAGACCAATGTGTATGCGGTATTCTGGATCACCAAGGCAGCGATCCCGCACCTGCGCGCCGGCAGCGTGATCATCAATACCTCGTCACAGACCGCCTATGATCCGCCGGAAAAACTGCTCGACTACGCGAGCACCAAGGCATTCGAGGTGGCGTTCACCAAGTCGCTGGCCAAGCAGATGGCGTCGAAAGGGATCCGGGTGAATGCGGTGGCGCCGGGCCCGGTGTGGACACCGCTGCAGCTGGCCGGGGGCAATTCGCCGGAAGGCCGCAAGAAGTTTGGCGAGGATACGCCGATGAAGCGGCCAGGCCAGCCGGCCGAACTGGCGGCGACCTACGTCACGCTGGCGTCGGACGAGTCGAGCTACACCACCGGCCATGTGTACGGCGTGGCGGGCGGCGGCGGCCAGCCATAAGTTGCGCGCCCGGCCCGGCGGCGCCGGGCCAGCTGCTAGCTGCGGCGCAGCAGGCGCGCGAGCAGCGAGGCGAAGGAACGGGTCGGAATCGCCTTGCCCAGCGGGCCGGCGTGGTTGCAGCGCGACGTGACGGTCATTTTAATTTCCTCCAAACATTGCTTGGCAGATTAACCACCGCCAGCCAACTCTTCCGTGCGCTACCTCGCATATGGGACGCCGCTAGCGCGCGCGCCCCGATCCCGCGACGTCCTATCATGGATTGCTCGTAGGGCCGCGGTTGGTCCCCCATGGAAAGCCGCCGGCATTGTTCGCAACGTCAATTGACTAGGAGGAACAGATGGGCTACGCAGACCGCGACAAATACGGTATCTACAAGGACCGTGGGCAGACAGGACCGGGACCGTCGCTGATGGGCGCCGACACCCTGATCGGCGACAGCGTCGTCAACGCCGTCGAGGAAGACCTGGGCGACATCAAGGAAATCATGCTCGACATGCAGACCGGCCAGGTGGCGTATGCCGTGCTGGCGTTCGGCGGCTTCCTGGGCATGGGCGAAAAACTGTTCGCGGTGCCATGGCAGGCGCTGCACCTGGACACGGTCAACAAGCGCTTCGTGCTCAATGTTGACAAGGAACGCCTGAAATCCGCGCCGGGCTTCGACAAGGACGCCTGGCCGGATATGGCCGACGTCAACTGGGCCGGCGGCATCCACAGCTTCTATGGCACCGATCCCAACCGTGGCGGCGCGCCGACCATGGGGCCGGGCGTGTCGATGGGTGGCATGGTCGGCGGCGCCGGCACCGGCATGGGCGATTCGCGCGCCGACCAGGGGCCGGGCTCCAGCACCGATCCGCGCGCGGGCAATCTCGGCGACGATTCGGATCTGAGCCGTATCCGCGGCAGCAATATCGGCTGATGGCTTGCCACCCGGGGGTGCGCCCGCCGCCCCTCGGGCAGGCGTGGCGCGCCATTCCTTTATTAGCAGAAGATAAAATCCTCGTTCGACCGCGGTACCACGCGCAACACCTCGAACACGACATACCCTGCCGCGACCGCCAGGGGCACGGCCAGCAACCATACGAAAGACATGATGACTCCTTCTGCACAGCCGTGTTTAGCACAGGTGTGCGAAATTACGAACAAAAAGAGAGGGCGCAGCCCTCCCGGTTCGACAGCGCTTATTCCAGGTCGGTGAAACTTCTGTAGGTGGAGATCAGGCGGTTGTACGCGCGCTGCGCCCGCTTGGGCGCGCCCTCGTCGTGCAGGAAACGTGCGTCGTGCATCACCCCGATCACGAGACTGTAGATCTCGAAGTCGAGTTGCTCGGGTTCGGTATCCGGCCGCAGGTGGCCGGCCTCCATCGCTTGCAGCATCGTCTTGCGGATCGATGCGCGCCAGCGCAGGACGCCCTGCACGAGGCGCTCGCGCAGCGGATGCGGCAACGGGATATCGTCGTATTCGAAGGCACCCGCAACATACAGGCAGGCATTGTGCGCGGTTTCGTTGGCGACCTTCCTGAGCCACAGATTGACCATCATGGACAGCCGCGGCAGGCCGCGCGGCGCTTCCAGCGCGGGCAGGAAAACTTCGCTGGCGAAGCGGCGGTCGTACTCGTCCAGCACGGCCGACTGCAGGGCCTCGAGCGAACCCACGCGCGCAAACACGCCGCTCTTGCTGATGCCGGTGCGCTTGGACAACTCACCCAGCGACAAGCGGCCGATGCCCTCAGCCGCCGCCATCTCGAAGGCCGCGTCGAGGATGGTGGCGTAGGTAGCTTCGCTTTTGGCCGTGATCGTCATTGAACCACTTTAGCACAGGTGTGCGAAACCACAAGCTGTTTCTGACCCCGGGCGCAGGAGGATCGGGCGCATGCCGCGCCCGACCATCCCGCACCCGTCGCGAGATTTATCGCTGCATCGACTCCCACACCTTCTGCAGGCGCTTGGCCGACACCGGCATCGGCGTCCTCAACTCCTGCGCGAACAGCGACACCCGCAGTTCTTCCAGCATCCACCTGAACTCGATCATGCGCGGATCGTTGTTCTTGCCCGCCATATTCTTGACCGTGCGCTGGAACTGGGCGGCGGCCGCCTGCCACTCGGCCATCAGCTGGGCGTCGCGCGACGGATTGCCGCGCAGCTTCTCGAGCCGCACATTGATGGCCTTCAGGTAGCGCGGGAAATGCGCCAGCTGGCTGTAGTCGTTGTCGGCGATGAAGCGCTTGTGCACCAGCGCCTGCAGCTGCCCCTGGATGTCGGACGCGACCGCCGATGGCAGCGCCTGCACGCGCTTGGGCAGGCCGTGGAACTCGCCCAGGATCTGGCCCGCCAGGCGCGCCACTTCGTTGATCAACAGGCCGATGCGGCCCTTGCCCTGTTCACGGCGCTGGTTGAACGACGCCGCGTCGGTCGGCAGCGGGTCCTGCAGGCAGGCGATGTCGATCGCCTTGGCCACGATCTGGTCGCGCAGGTCTTCCTGCGAGCCGATGTTCATGAATTGCATGCCCATGCCCTGCAGGCCGGGAATGTTCTTCTCGGCGAACTTGAGCTGCTCCTTGAACTGCAGCGCAAACAGGCGGCGCAGGCCGACGCGGTGGGTGCGCGCCGCCACGTTCGGGTCGTCGAACACCTCCAGGTCGCAATGCGTGCCCTTGTCGACCAGCGCCGGGAAACCGATCAAGGTCAGCTTGCCCTGGTTGATCTCCAGCAGCTCGGGCAATTCGCCGAAGGTCCAGGCGGTCAGACCCGTGTGCTGGCGGCCGGATGCCGACGTCTGCGCCGGCGCAGGAGCGGGCGCAGCGCCCTTCCCCTTGCCCGCCTGCGCAGTTGGCGCGGCAGGTGCGGCAGGCGCCGCCACCGGCCGCGCCGCCTGCGCGCGCGCGTTGGCCGCCGCCGGCGTCGCTTCCGCCATCTTCTGGAAGCTCTGGCGCGCCTGCCCGCCCAGCTCGGCCTGCAGATTGGCCAGGCTGCGGCCCATGTCGAGCTGGCGGCCATGCTCGTCGATGACCTTGAAATTCATGAACATGTGGGCCGGCAGCGTCTCGAGCTTGAAGTCGGCGCTCAAGACCGCCACGCCGGTCTGCGCGCGCACGTCCATGATCAGCACGTCGAGCAGGTCGCCGCGGCCGAAGGCGCCCGCCGTATGGATGCGGTCGACGAACCTGGCGGCGTATTCGGGCAGCGGCACGCAATGACGGCGCAGCTTCTGCGGCAGCGATTTGAGCAGCAGGTGCACCTTTTCCTTGATCATCCCCGGCACCAGCCAGGCGGGGCGCTCCTGGGGGATCTGGTTCAGCGCGAACAGCGGCACGGCGAGCGTCACGCCATCGCGCACGCTGCCCGGCTCGAAGTGGTAGGACAAGCCCATCTCGATGCCGGTGACGACCATCGTCTTCGGGAACAGCTCGGTGGTCACGCCCGCCGCCTCGTGCCGCATCAATTCTTCGCGGTTCAGGTACAACAGCTTGGGATTCTCGCGCGCCGCATCCTTGTACCACTTCTCGAAGCCGGCGCCATTGACGATATCGGTCGGGATCTCGCTGTCGTAGAAGGCCGCGATCAGCTGGTCGTCGACCAGCACGTCCTGGCGGCGCGACTTGTGCTCGAGGTTCTCGATGTCCTTCACCAGCTTGTGGTTGTGGATGTAGAACGGCAGCCGGGTCTCGTAGTCGCCCGCGACCAGCGCGTCGCGAATGAAGATCTCGCGCGCCTCGACCGGATTGCGCTGGCCGTAGTTGATGCGGCGGCCGCCATAGATGACGATGCCGTGCAGCGTCGCGCGCTCGAGCGCCGTGACCTGCGCCTGCTTCTTTTCCCAACGCGGCTCGCCCCACGATTTCTTGAGCAAATGGGCCCCGACCTTTTCCACCCACTCGGGCTGGATCTGGGCGATGGTGCGCGCATACAGGCGCGTGGTCTCGACCAGCTCGGCCGCCATGATCCAGCGCCCGGCCTTCTTGCCCAGCGTCGAACCGGGCCAGATGTGGAACTTGATGCCGCGCGCGCCCAGGTACACGCCGCCCTGCTCGTCCTCGGCCTTGAAGCCGATATTGCCCAACAAGCCAGTCAGCAGCGCCAAGTGCAGCTGCTCGTAGGTGGCGGGGCTTTCATTCAGGCGCCAGCCCTGTTCGCGCACGATGGTGAGCAGCTGCGAATGCACGTCGCGCCACTCGCGCAGCCGCAATTGCGACAGGAAGTTGGCGCGGCAGTTCTCCTGCAACTGGCGGTTGGTCTTCTTGTGCTCGATCGCGTCCTCGAACCAGGCCCAGATCTTGAGGTAGCTGAGGAACTCGGATTTGTCGTCGGCGAATTTCTTGTGCTTCTCGTCGGCCTGCTGCTGGTATTCGATCGGGCGGTCGCGCGGATCCTGCGTCGACAGCGCCGAGGCCACGATCAGCATCTCGGTCAGGCAGTGGTTGTCCAGCGCGGCCAGGATCATGCGGCCCACGCGCGGGTCGAGCGGCAGCTTGGCCAGCTTGCGCCCCAGCGGCGTCAATTCATTGGTGTCGTCGACCGCGCCGACTTCCTGCAAGAGCTGGTAACCGTCGGCGATCGCGCGGCCTTGCGGCGCCTCGATGAACGGGAAGGTCTCCACGTCCGCCAGGCGCAGGGATTTCATGCGCAGGATGACGGCCGCCAGCGACGAGCGCAGGATCTCGGGCTCGGTGAACTTGGGCCGCTTCGCGAAATCGTCTTCCTCGAACAGGCGGATGCAAACGCCGTCGGCCACGCGGCCGCAACGGCCGGCGCGCTGGTTGGCGGCCGACTGCGCGATCGGCTCGACCTGCAACTGCTCGACCTTGTTCCTGAAACTGTAGCGTTTCACGCGCGCCAGGCCGGTGTCCACCACGTAGCGGATGCCCGGCACGGTCAGGGAAGTTTCGGCCACGTTGGTGGCCAGCACGATGCGGCGCGCGTTGCCGCTCGGACGGAACACGCGGTCCTGCTCCTCCACCGACAGGCGGGCGAACAGCGGCAGGATGTCGACGTGCGGCGGATGGTGCTTGCGCAGCGCCTCGGCGCAGTCGCGGATCTCGCGCTCGCCCGGCAGGAACACCAGCACGTCGCCGGAACCGATGCGGCACACCTCATCGACGGCGTCGACCACGCCATCCATCAGGTCGCGCTTCTCGCGCGCGGCTTGCGCCTTCGGCAGCGGCCTGGCGCCATCGCTGGCGGCGGCGCCCGCGACCGGGTCGCGGTCGATCGGGCGATACCGCACCTCGACCTTGTACAGGCGGCCCGACACCTCGATCACCGGCGCCGGCTTGTCGCCTGCCGCGAAATGGCGCGCGAAGCGCTCGGCGTCGATCGTCGCCGAGGTGATGATCACCTTCAGGTCGGGACGGCGCGGCAGCAGCTGCTTCAGGTAGCCGAGCAGGAAGTCGATGTTCAGGCTGCGCTCGTGCGCCTCGTCGATGATGATCGTGTCGTAGTTGCGCAGCAGCGGATCGGTTTGCGTTTCGGCCAGCAGGATACCGTCGGTCATCAGCTTGACCGAGGCGCCCTTTTGCAGCGTGTCGTTGAAGCGCACCTTGAAGCCGACGTGCTCGCCCAGCGGCGAACCGATTTCCTGGGCGATGCGCTTGGCCGTCGACGACGCCGCGATCCGGCGCGGCTGGGTATGGCCGATCAGGCCACGGCTGCCGCGGCCCAGTTCCAGGCAGATCTTCGGCAGCTGGGTGGTCTTGCCCGAACCGGTCTCGCCCGAGACGATGACCACCTGGTGTTCCTGGATCGCCTTCGCGATCTCGGCGCGCCGGCCCGATACCGGCAGGTCTTCAGGGAAGGTGATCGGAGGTAACGGATTGCGCACCACATGCGCGTCTTCGCGCGGCGCGCGCTCCGGGCGTGGACGCGCCTCTCCCTGCGCGCGGCGCGGGCGGCGCTCGGCCGCGGTGGCGTCCCGGTCCGGTGCTGGATTGGCGGCGGCGTTTGCTGCGCGCGCCGGTTGCTGCGAAGGCTTGTTACTCTGTTCAGACATTGATTTTTACAAGGATTTGGTGCGCACAACGCGCAGCGAATTATAATGCGGCAAATGGAAACTCCTACCCAATTCGTCCAGTGGCTGCGTTCGGTCGCGCCGTATATTCATGCGTTCGGTGGCAAGACCTTCGTGGTCGCCTTCCCGGGCGAGCTGGTCGCCGCCGGCGCCCTGCCGGTGCTGGCGCAAGACCTGTCGCTGCTGGTCGGTCTCGGCATCCGCATCGTGCTGGTGCACGGCTCGCGGCCCCAGGTCGCCGAGCAGCTCGCGCTGCGTAACGTCGAGGGCCGTTTCCACAACGGCGTGCGCGTCACCGACACCGCCGCGCTCGAATGCGCCAAGGAAGCCGCCGGAGAGCTGCGCCTCGACATCGAGGCAGCCTTCAGCCAGGGCCTACCGAACACGCCAATGTCGAACGCCCAGATCAGCATCGTCTCGGGCAACTTCGTCGTCGCCCGCCCGCTCGGCGTGATCGACGGCGTCGACTTCGAACTGACCGGCGTGACGCGCAAGATTGCCGCCGGCAAGATCCACCCTATTCTGCAGACCGAGGACAACCTGGTGCTGCTCTCGCCGCTGGGCTTCTCGCCGACCGGCGAGATCTTCAACCTGACGATGGAAGACGTGGCCGCCTCGGCCGCCATCGCGCTGCGCGCCGACAAGCTGATCTTCATCACCGAAGCGCCGATGATGCGCGACGTGGCCGGCGCCGAGATGCGCGAACTGTCCTCGCACCAGGCCGAAGCCGTGCTGCAGGCCGGCTTCTTGCCGGACGCCGCCGCCTTCTACCTGCAGCATGCGATCAAGGCCTGCAACTCGGGGGTCGACCGCGCCCACATCATCCCGTTCGAGATGGACGGTTCGGCCCTGCTCGAGGTGTTCACTCACGACGGCGTGGGCACCATGATCACGCACGAGAACCTGGAAAGCCTGCGCCAGGCCACAATTGAGGACGTCGGCGGAATTATCAAGCTCATCGAGCCGCTGGAAGCCGACGGCACGCTGGTCTACCGCGGCCGCGAGCTGATCGAACGCGAGATCGACCAGTTCTCGGTGATCGACCACGACGGCGTGATCTTCGGCTGCGCCGCACTGTATCCGTTCCCGGAACAAAAGATGGGCGAGATGGCGTGCCTGACCGTGAGCTCGGATTCGCAGGCCCAGGGCGACGGCGAGCGCATCCTGAAGCACATGGAAAACCGGGCCCGCGCGGCCGGCCTCACCAAACTGTTCGTGCTGACCACGCGTACGTCGCACTGGTTCAAGAAGCGCGGCTTCATGCCGGCCACCGTGGACGACCTGCCGAAAGACCGGCAACACATGTACAACTGGCAGCGCCGGTCACAGGTCCTGATCAAGACCTTATAATAGCGGTCTTACCCGGAAAACGCATAACAGGAGTACACGATGGCCCGCACCGTCCACTGCATCAAATTGAACAAGGAAGCCGAAGGCCTGGATTTCCCGCCGGTCCCCGGCGAAATGGGCAAGAAGCTGTACCTGTCGATCTCGAAAGAGGCCTGGCAGGCATGGCTCAAGCATCAAACGATGCTGATCAACGAAAACCGCCTGAACCTGGCCGATGACCGCGCGCGCAAGTACCTGGCGACGCAGATGGAGAAGCACTTCTTCGGCGAAGGCGCAGATGCCGCAGTCGGCTACGTGCCGCCAGCGGCTTAGGTCGAAGCAAGATCGGACACAAGTCGAGCGAAGGTCTGACCAAGATCGAACGAAGGTCGAACCAACGTCGAACTAAGGTCGAGCCCAGATCGAACTAAAGTAGAAGCAAGGTAGAACCAAGCTCGCTCGACCGTGTCCCAGCCAGCACCACCGCAGTAAATACCGTCATTCCCGCGCAAGCGGGAATCCAAGTCCGACGCGTACCGCTTACGTAACATTGCGTGGCACGCTGGCAAACTTGGATTCCCGCCTTCGCGGGAATGACGTTTTGGGGGCCGCGATTGACGTTTTGGGGCCCACGATTGACGTTTTGTGGGCCGCGATTGACGCTATGGGGTCCCGGTTCACATTTTGGCCCTCCGACTGACGTCGTGGTACCGCAAATTCTACATCTTGCGGCACTGGCGCAATTCGCAGCGCGCCATGAACACGGCGCCGCTGTCGCACTGCATCCGGTACACCTCGACCGGCCCCGCCTCGGTCACCAGCCCCGCACCCCGCGCGCTGGTGCAGCCCTGCACCTTGCCCAGCTTCTCGACCGTGGTCGACGACACGCCCACCACGAACGGCACGCGCTCGAGCGCCACCACGTCGCTCGACGGCGTGACGACCGCCGGCGGCGGTGCAGCGACCTCGCCGCCGGGCGCGGCGCAACCGCCCAGCAAGACTGCGGCGAACACCAGCGCGATTTTCATGGCCGGCCTTGCGTTCACAGCGAGAGCGTCCTGACGCCTTCGGCGGTGCCCAGCAGGCAGACGTCGGCGCCGGCCTTGGCGAACAGGCCCACCGCGATCACGCCGGTGATCTGGTTGATCTGCTCTTCCAGCGCCACCGGATCGGTGATCGACAGGCCCGCCACGTCGATCAGCTCGCCACCGTTGTCGGTAATGAAGGCATGGTCGGTGCCCGGCTTGAGGCGCAGCTTCGGCTGGCCGCCCAACGCCGCCAGCTTGCGCATCACGACGGCGCGCGCCATCGGGATCACTTCGACCGGCAGCGGGAACTTGCCGAGCGTGTCGACCAGCTTCGAACCGTCGGCGATGCAGACGAATTTCTTCGACACCGAGGCCACGATCTTCTCGCGCGTGAGCGCCGCGCCACCGCCCTTGATCATCGCGCCTTGCGCGTCGATCTCGTCGGCGCCGTCGATGTAGACCGCCATCGACTCGACCTCGTTCAGGTCGAACACCGGGATGCCGTGGCCGCGCAGGCGGCTCGCGGTCGCTTCGGACGACGCCACGGCGCCCTTGATGCGGTCCTTGATCCTGGCCAGTTCGTCGATGAAGTAGTTGGCGGTCGAGCCGGTGCCGACGCCGATGATTTCGCCGTCGACCACGTAGTCGATGGCGGCGCGCGCCACTGCTTGCTTGAGTTCGTCTTGAGTCATGATGCGGTTGGTATGAAAAGGGAATCCGACATTCTAGCGGATTGCCACGGCGCGCCCGCCGAAAACGTCGGCCCTGACGCCGGCCGGGACCTCAGCGCCATTTAATATCTGCATGCGACGATCATGCAGGCTGCATTTGCCAATCTTTTATCGAGGCGTCACACTCGGCATTTACCCCGCAGTGCGTTTGCAAGGAACCAATGAAGCTCTTTACCCGGAAACGAATCGTCATTGCCGTCGTCGTACTCGCCGCCGTCGCGGCCGCCGCCATCGCGCTCAAACCCAGGGACAAGGTCGTACCGCCGCCGAAATACCGCTTCACGGCGGTCGACCGCGGCGCCATCAACCAGACCGTCACCGCCACCGGCACCATCAACCCGGTCGCGCTGATCAATGTCGGCTCGCAGGTCTCGGGCACCGTGGCCGAGCTGCACGCGGATTTCAACGACCGCGTGCGCAAGGGCCAGGTGCTGCTCAAGCTCGAACCCACCATCTTCAATGCCCAGGTGGCGCAGGCCGAAGCGAATATCGCCTCGGCGCGCGCCAGCCTGCGCCTGGCCCAGGCCACGTATCGACGCAACCAGCAGCTGGTTGAGCAGAACTTCATCTCCACGCTGGCGCTGGACCAGTCGATGCGCGAAGCGGAAGTCGCCCAGGCCAATCTCAAGCTGGCGCAGGCGCAGCTCGACCGCGCACGGGCGGACCTGAACAATAGCGTGATCCGCTCGCCGATCGACGGCGTGATCATCAAGCGCACGATCGACCTGGGCCAGACCGTGGCGGCCTCGTTCACGACCCCGAACCTGTTCCAGATCGCGCAGGACCTGACCAAGATGCAGATCGACACCAGCGTGTCGGAGGCCGACGTCGGCCTGCTCAAGGATGGCCTGCCGGCGCGTTTCGTGGTCGACGCCTACCCCGAGCGTGAGTTCAACGCCACCATGCGCCAGTTCCGCCTGGCCCCGAACGTGGTGCAGAACGTGGTGACGTACAACGTGGTGCTCGACGTCGACAACACCGACGAGCTGCTCAAGCCGGGCATGACGGCGCAGGTGCGGCTGGTGGTGGCGAACCGGCCCAACGTGCTGCGCATTCCGACCACGGCGCTGCGCTTCCGGCTGCCGGAAGAAGAACAGGCGGCCGAACGCAAGCGCGAGCAGGAGCAGGAGAAAAACAAGGACAAGAATACGGCCAACGACGGCAAGCAGATCGTGGCGGCGCCCAGGCCGGCCGCGACGGACGACGACGTCTCGTTCCGCAGCGCCAGCGAGACCGCGCGCATGTTCAAGATTTACAAGCTCGACGCCATGAACCAGCCGCAGCCCGTGGACATCCGCGCCGGCCTGTCGAACTTCCGCTACACCGAAGTGCTGTCGGGCGCCCTGCAGGCGGGCGACCGCGTGGTGACCCGCTCGCTGGTCCAGCCGGAGAATCAATGAGCGGGCCACTGATCGACATCCGCGGCGTCACCAAGACTTACCTGAGCGGCAGCGTCGAGACCCCGGTGCTGCACGGGATCGACATGCAGGTCGGGCGCGGCGACTTCGTCTCCATCATGGGGCAGTCCGGGTCCGGCAAGTCGACCCTGATGAACATCCTCGGCTGCCTCGACCAGGCCACCGGCGGCGCCTACCTGCTGGACGGCGCCGACACCCGCACGCTGGGCCGCGCGGCGCTGGCCGACATCCGCAACCGCACCATCGGCTTCGTGTTCCAGAGTTTCAACCTCATCAAGCGCATGACGGTGGCGGAGAACGTCGCCCTGCCCCTCATCTATGCCGGCGTGGGACGCGCCAGGGCGCAGGCGCGCGCGATCACGGAACTCGAACGGGTCGGCCTGGGCGAACTGGGCAAGCGCACGCCGAGCCAGCTGTCGGGCGGCCAGCAGCAGCGCGTGGCGATCGCGCGCGCGCTGGTGACCGACCCGCCGCTGCTGCTGGCCGACGAACCGACCGGGAACCTCGACACCCATACCAGCGACGACATCATGAACAGCTTCGGGCAACTCAACCGCGAGCGTGGCATCACCATCGTGCTGGTGACCCACGAGGCCGATGTCGCTGCCTACAGCCGCCGGCTGGTGCGCCTCAAGGACGGGCTGGTACTGTACGACGGCCCGGCGCAGGAAGGCTTGCGCCAGCTGGCGGGCGCGCCGCCTGCCGTCGCAGCGGGAGTGGCGCCATGAACCTGATCCAGGTATTGATCGAATCGTTCCGCTCGATGGCGGCGAACCGCCTGCGCACCGCGCTGACCATGCTCGGCATCGTGATCGGCATCGCCTCGGTGGTGCTGCTGCTGGCGCTGGGCGACAGCATGCAGCGCTTCATCGCCAAGCAGTTGCAGAGCCTGGGCACGAATATGGTCTACATCATGCCCGGGGGCGATCGCACCGCCGCGCAGCGCGCGCGCGAAGGCAAGGTGGCGGTGCTGACGCTGGACGACGCCGAAGCGCTGAACGCGCTGCCCAGCCTGACCGGTGCGGCGCCTGCGCTGCAGGGCAGCTTCAAGGTCAGCGCCGGCAACGAAAACCTGAGCAGCTCCGTGCTCGGCGTGACGCCGGCCATGTTCACGATCCGTAACTGGAAGGTCGACCAGGGCACCCTGTTCGGCGAGGCCGACGTGCGCGCCAGCGCGCGCCTGATCGTCATCGGCCAGAAGGTGGCCGACCAGTTCTTCTACCGCGCCGATCCGCTGGGCCGCTACCTGCGCATCGAGAACGTCTCGTTCCAGGTGATCGGTGTACTGGCCGGCGAAGGCCGCCAGAGCGACGGCACCGAGTTGTCGGAACAGATCCTGGTGCCGATCACGGCGGCCAGCGCCTACCTGGTCAAGTCGCCGTTCCCGCAGAACGTCCACTACATCAATGCGCAGGGCAAGCCGAACGTGTCGATGCTCGATGCGATCGAGGACATCAAGGAAGTGATCCGCGACCGGCACCGCATCCGGGTCGACGATCCGGACGACTTCAGGGTACAGAACCTGAACACCATTGCGGAAACGGCCAACAAGATCACCACTGGCGTGGCCCTGCTGCTTGGCCTGATCGGCGCGATCTCGCTGCTGGTGGGCGGCATCGGCATCATGAACATCATGCTGGTGTCGGTGACCGAGCGCACGCGCGAGATCGGCATCCGGATGGCGATCGGGGCGCGGCCGAACCACATCCTGCTGCAGTTCCTAGCCGAGGCGGTCGTCATCTGCCTGGCCGGCGGCCTGGTGGGGATCGCGATCGCCGCGACCGGGGCGCTCATGATCACCCGCTTCGCGGATTTCGAGGTCTACCTCACCGTGTCGGGCGTGATCGTCGCATGCGGGTTCGCCTCCATCGTCGGCGTGTTCTTCGGCTTTTATCCGGCGCGCAGGGCGTCGCGCCTGTTGCCTGTCGATTGCCTGCGCTATGAATGAAACAAGGCTGCGGCGGTAGTGGCTATACTGATGGGCATTCAACCTCGACAACGGTGAGGGCTTCGACATGACGCTGACCGGGACACCCGACGACACCCGCCAGGTAATCGGCTTGATTGGCGGTATGAGCTGGAAGAGTTCGGCCGAGTATTACCGCCTGATCAATGAAGACGTGCGGACCCGCCTCGGCGGCCTGCACTCCGCGCGCTGCCTGATGTGGTCGTTCGATTTCGCCGACATCGAGATCTTGCAGCGCACCGACCGGTGGGACGAGGCGGCCGACCTGCTGGTCGATGCCGCGAGACGCCTGGAACGCGGCGGCGCGAGCTTCCTGGTGATCGCCACCAATACCATGCACATCGCCGCGTCCCGGGTCCAGGCCGCGACCACCTTGCCGCTGCTGCACATCGCCGATCCGACCGCCGCGGCCATCAAGGCGGCCGGGCTGCGCCGCGTGGGCCTGCTGGGAACCGCGTTCACGATGGAGCAGGACTTCTACAAGGGACGACTGGCGCAGGCCCACGGACTCGAGGTACTGGTGCCGGAAGCGTCCGACCGGGCAACGGTTCACCGCATCATTTATGACGAGCTGGTACAAGGCCACGTCAGGGACGCCTCACGTCAGGCCTACTGCGAGGTCATCGAGCGCCTCGTGATGCGTGGCGCCGAGGCGATCATTCTCGGCTGTACCGAGATCATGCTCCTGGTGGGGCCGCAGGACAGCGCCGTGCCGCTGTACGACACCACGCGTCTGCATGCCGAAGCGGCGGTCGCGCGCGCCCTCTGCCCGCCAGCTTGACCTGCACGCGCCAGCGGCTGTCGGCTGACCGGTTTTTGCTCCGACCGGCTGCGCGCTGGCCGGTTTCGCGCTGGCCGGTTTCGCGCTGGCCGGTTTCGCGCTAGCCGGCTTCGCTCTGGCCAGTTTCGCTCTGGCCAGTTTCGCTCTGACCGCCCCTCGCTCCCGGCCTGGTCGGCGGGTTTCCCCGCGTCCGGCGTGATCACGCCTTGGGCGCCATCCACACCAGGTTCCACAAATGGCCGTCCAGGTCTTCGAAACCCTGGTCGACCATGAAGCCGTGATCCTCGAGCGGATGGGGAATGCGGGCGCCCGCGGCGGCTGCCCTGGCAATCAGGCTTTCGAGTTCGTCGCGGCTCTCGCAGGCGAGGCATAGGATCATTTCGTTGGCTTGCCTGGCGGGTGTCATGGGCTTGTCGATCAGCGACTGAAAGAAGCGCTCGGTGGTCAGCATGACGTGGATGCTGAACGGATTTTCCGCAGGCGCGTGGCAGCACGCCCGGGGCGACACCGCTACGAGCCGATACCAGCCAAATACAGGCAGCCGGATCAGCCGCCTTGCATGGCAAGGACAATCGGCCGACGCCAGCGCCGCAGCCCGCCGGTCAATGCACGGCCGCAGCCGCCCTGCGCAGCACCCGAAGCTGGGCGGCGAGCATTGCTTCGTTCGGATCGTGACCGGCGCGCGGCACCACGATGAAGTCCTTGGCCGGGGCCTCGATCGCATCGAAATACCGCCGCGCGACATCCTCGCTGGACAGCAGGTCTTCCTTGCCCATCACGAAGTAGACCGGCAGCGCGAAGCGGACTCCCATCCGGTACAGGTCGTAGCGCGAGAACATGCCGTCGCCTTTCATGCCAACGAACTGGACATACGAATAATCCTCTCCGGCTTCGTAGTCGGCTTCGTATTTCGGGGTCGTGTAGTGCGGGTCGGGACGCCACCACGCCTTTGGCGCCGCGTCGGTCGCCAGCGCCTCGATCTTGCGGTCGATGCGGCGCGCGATGCCGAAGGCGCGCGGGTCGGTCCAGGGCGGTGCGCCGAGCGCCTCCAGCCTGGCGATCGCATCGCTGTCGCCCGCGGCGCGCGCCCGTTGCAGCAGCACGTCGTAGAACGCCTGCTGGTTGGCCTTGTACTGGATCACCTGCACGGCGCCGACATAGGCGTCGAACAGGTCAGGACGCGCGTGCGCCATATGAATGCCCAGCATCGAGCCCCACGAGCTGCCCCACAGCAGCAGCTTGCGCTTTCCCAGGTGACGGGTGATGTATTCGGCAACGGCGGCGCCATCCTTTGCCAGCTGCTCCATGGTGAGCACATCGTTCTCGCCCGGTGGATTGCGGCCATAGGTCATCCCGGCGCCGCGCTGGTCCCAATGCACGATCGTGAAATCTTTTTCCCATGGACCGAACAGCGTGTTCGAATAAATTGTCAGGGGGTTGCCAGGGCCTCCATGCACCATCAGGACCACCGGATTGCCGCAGCGCTCGCCTTTAATCGTGACCCATTGTTCGATACCATTGATGGGCACGAAGCGCTGTTCGTCGATGGCCTGGGCGGGATCTTCGCAGGCAGCCTGCGCCACGAATGGCTGCGACAGGAACAAGGCAAACAACAGGCTGGCAACACCGCGCATCGACACCTCCATCAAATTTGACCGATTCAGAATAGGCACTTAGTATCTGAATGGCAAGCAATTCTGGACGTCGTCGGCATGCCGCAACACCAGCGTGATCGATGCACTGACTTGGGGTGTCGAACGTGGAACGCTCGGCGCCAGCGCCGGGCCAGGCCAGGCCTGATATTCACACGCTGCGAGGATCGAATAATGACGAAATACCTCATCTCATTCCCCGGTTCGGCCATGAACGTGGCCGCTGAAGACATGGATGCCGTCGGGGAAGCGGCGCGCGCCGTCATTCGGCATGCCAAGCAATCCGGTGTTTATGTATTCGCCGGCGGCATCAACGATCACGTTGCGCCGTCGATGGTCGCCGCCGACGGCGCCGTCACCAGCGAGACCTATCCGCAGACCAGGCAGTTCGATGGCCGCTTCTGTGTCCTCGAACTGCCGTCGCGCGAAGCCGCCATGCAGTGGGCCGCCAAGATCGCGACAGCCTGCCGCTGCGCGCAGGAACTGCGCGAATTCGGGTACGACCCCGAGAGCTGAGCGGCGAGCCGGCCGATTGCAGCTTCGGCACCGTCCAGGACCACGCGTGACATCCGGCCAGCGTGGCCAACATGCCGGCGGTATCGACGATACCGACCGCCCCGCAATCCTGCGCTCAGCCGCTGGCCGTCCTGGCCGCGGGGCCGGGAACGCCCGCGTAGCCAGCGCTCGACGCGCGACCTGGATACCAGCGCTCGCGCAGTCGCATGAATGGGGTCTCGACCAGCCGATACAGAACCCAGCCGCCCAGGATGCCGGCCGCCATGACGGCGGCAATGGTCGCCGGCGCACCCGGATCGATGCTGCGGCGCTCGAGCTCCGGCCGCAGCGCCATGAACACCGGCTTATGCACCAGGTAGATGGCATAGGACCACAACGCAAGACTGGCCGCACCCGGGATGCGCAGGCGATTGAGCAGCGAGCCGGGACTGAGCGCGGAACAGGTCAGCAAGGCGAAGCTGCAAGCGAGCAGCGAGAATCCGAAGGCCGATGCCAGAAAGGCGCTCGGCGCCTCGTTCATCACCCCGTAGAGGATCGCCGCTGCCAGCGCAAGCCCAGCCGCCAGCAGCATGTTCCCATGACGCAGGACGCGCGCAAACGCCGCCGGATGGAAGTTCTTCAGCATCGCGACGGCCACGCCCGGCAGCAATTCGTCGAAGCGGCACAGGCTCGCGTAATACACCGGTGCGGCGAAGACGTCCTTGCCGTCCATGAATGCCATGCCGCGCGCCGTCATGCCGGCGCCGATGGCGGCGACCACGGCGCACCAGAGCAGGCGCGGCGAGCGCCGGCTGCCGACCAGGACCAGCACCGCCAGCGGCAGCACCAGGTAGAACTGTTCCTCGATGCACAGCGACCACGAGTGCGTGAAGGTCTCGCCGTAGTTCAGGCCGATGTTCTGGGTGAAGGTCAGGAAGCGCCAGAGCGGCGCCATGCTGGTGCCGGCGATCGGGCTATCCGGCAGCAGCAGGTAGACAGCCAGCACCGCATAGTAGTTCGGTAGTGTGCGCAGCAGGCGGCGCGCGAAAAAGGTGTTGAGCTCGAGGCTTTCGCCGCGCGCGGCGGGCGCCAGGAGCTGGTTGCCGATCAGGTAGCCGCTCAGCACGAAGAACAGGTCGACGCCGGCCCAGCCGATGCTTCCCATGACCCCGAAGGTCGACGCCCGGTTGACGAAGCCGTTGTAGTGGGACATCAGGACCAGCACGATGGCCAGCGCGCGCAAGGTATCCAGGCCGGCGAGCCGGGCTCGTTTGGAATCGGGATGCATCATGCGGATGTGTTGTCGAGGTGTGGGTGTGCTGCCATCAAGGACGCCATACAGGTGCGGCCGGCGCGCAGTACGCTACCGTCGCGCAGGCAAGCAATTCCAGGACGGTACGTCACGATTCTCTCGCCTGGCTCGCCCATCGATACCACGCGAAATGGCGCGAGCAGAAACGGGCATCGAACTGACGGGATGGGAAAGTTGTCACTGTAAGCGCCGGCGGGACGGCTGTCCACGTCAACGCGTCGATCCATCCCGCCTTGCCGTGAAGCGGCGTCTAGAAACCCTTCCAGTAATCGACAAAGCCCTTCTTGTAGATCAGGAACTCGGTCTGGCTCTCGCGGTTGATCGCATTCACTGCGGCTTCCAGCCGATCCAGCAGCGCAGAGCCTTGCTTGAACAGGAACCAGCTCTTGGCCTGCGGGCAGTAGATCGACGCGGCATAGCCCCATTGCTCCATCAGGATCGCCGTGCTCTTGTTGGTGTGGAAGGCGGTATGCACCATCGGCGTCAGGTAGAACCAGTTCGGATCGGGCGGGATGCGTTCGCAGATCACCGTGTGCAGCATCAGTACACCATCATCCGCCACCAGGCCGTTGACCTCGTCCAGCGCCGCGCGGTCCAGCACGTGCTCGAACATCGCGCTGTTGATCACCAGCTTGTACTTGCCGAGCGCATCCTCCTCGACGTAGCGGATCGCCGGATCGGGATTGCGCACGTAGCGGTCGAACGTGTTGATGCTGATGCCAAAATACTTGCGCAGGAACTGCGCCATCGTGGCGTAGCCGGCCGCATAGTCGAGCGCATCCCCCAGGTCGACGACGCCATTGGTGCCCAGCATGGCCAGGGCGAGCGCCTGGTTCGCATACGGCGGCTGGTTGGTCAGCTTCGGCGCCGCCGGATGTTCATAGTAATGGTGCCAGCTGACGTTCAGGCTGGACCACAACGCGCGCGGCATGCGGGCGTGGGTTTCCGACAGCACGAAGCCGCAGCAGCTGCATGTCGAGTAGTCCACCGTCAGCCCATCGGCAAACGGACTGCCCGGATAGACCGGATAGGTCTTCGAAAAATAATAGCGCGTCGGTGAATCGCAGATGATGCAATTCGGGTAGGAATCGTGATCGGCCATGATGCTCTCCGCTGTGTGACGCCTGGCGACAGGCCCGGCGCACTATTGTATTGCAGCTTAGCAATAACAATCAATCGGCCGGTTGCCGCCCTGTCCAACCGACGCTGCTCGGAGAACCGCTCATGCCGCGTTCTTGCGCTTGCGCGGAGCTGGCGCCGCTTTCGCTGCCGGTTCACGCTTCGGCTTCAGCACCGGCAGATGGGTATGGCCGGCATGGACCATCGGCTCGTCCAGTCCTTCTTCCGAACTGGTCATCACCGTCATGATCTCGGCCTCGTCGCAGCCCTCGCCTACCAGGTAGGCATGCCCCATGCTGGAGTCGAAATAAATCGACTGCCCGGCGTGCAGCACCACGGGATCGTAGAACTCGGTGTGCAGCACCACCGTGCCCTTGATCACATACGAGAATTCCTCGCCCGAATGGTGCACCAGGCGACCGAACTCCTCGAGGGTTTTCGTGCGCAGCCGACCCATCACCGGGATCATCTGCTTGCGCCGCAGCTCCGCGCACAGGTAGTGGTAGTCGTAGTTCGGCGTCTGCACATGCACCGCCGTCTTCAGGTCGCCCAGGCTGCGGCGCGCCGTGACCGCCGGCTCGGCCCCGGCGTCCTCGGCGAACAGTTCCGACATGCGCATGCCGAGCCGCTGGCTCAGCTGGTACAGCTTGTCATATGTCAGCGTGAGCTGCCCGTGTTCGACCTTCGACAGCGTCGATACCGGGATGCCGCTCTTCTCGCTCATTTCCTTGAGCGTCCAGCCCTGGCGGCTGCGCAGGCCGCGCAGCAAGGCGCCAAGTGTCGGTGGTTCGAATGTCATGGGAAGAAACTTTTAAATATTGACACAATCTCTCAATGGGATCATATTTCTCCAATCAGAGAAAAATAACTCGGATCAAGCTTTATTTTATAGGCTAGACCGGTCGTCCGCAATCAACCGCACTGAGAGGGAGACTTGATGAGATTTCTGAAGATCCTGCTGATGAGCGTGCTGTGCTGGAGCGCGCAAGCCGGCGCCCAGCAGGCCGTGCAAGCGCCGGCACTGCCGGAAACCCCGCTGTCGCCGAGCCGCGCGGCTGCCGGCAAGCCGGCCGACACCGCCCAGAGCGCCGTCCAGTCTCCACCCGCCAACGGCCGTCGGCAGCTCGACAAGACCGATGTCGACGCCTGGCTCGACGGCTACATGCCGTTCGCCCTCAATACCAGCGACATCCCGGGCGCCGTGGTGGTCGTGGTCAAGGACGGCCAGGTACTCACGGCGCGCGGCTTCGGCTTCGCCGATGTCGACAAGCGCACCCCGGTCGATGGCGAACGCACGCTGTTCCGTCCGGGTTCCGTCTCCAAGCTGGTCACCTGGACCGCGGTGATGCAGCAGGTCGAGCAGGGCAAGCTCGATCTCGACGCCGACGTGAACACCTACCTCGACTTCAAGATCCCGCAGCGCGCCGGCAAGCCGGTCACCATGCGCGAGATCATGACCCACACCGCCGGCTTCGAGGAATCGGTCAAGTACCTGATCGTGTACGACAAGGCCAAGGCGGTGCCGCTGGGCGAGCTGCTCAAGGCGCGCATCCCGGAACGCATCTTCGACGCCGGCACCACGCCCGCCTATTCGAACTACGCCACCTCGCTGGCCGGCTACATCGTCGAGCGCCTGTCAGGCATGCCGTTCGACGACTACGTCGAAAAGCACATCTTCGCGCCGCTGAACATGCGCACCGCCAGCTTCCGCCAGCCCCTGCCGGCAAACCTGGCGCCGCTGATGGCGTCCGGCTACGGCAAGCCCGGCGAGCCGACGCTCGGCTTCGAGATCGTCAACTCGGCGCCGGCCGGGGCGCTATCGGCCAGTGGCCTCGACATGGCCAACTTCATGATCGCCCACCTCCAGGGCGGGCAATTCAACGGCCGGCGCATCCTGTCCGCCGCCACCGCCAGCATGATGCACGACAGCCCGCTCGACAAGGTCGACCGCGGTTCCCTGCTGCCGCCGCTCAACCGCATGGAGCTCGGCTTCTTCGAGACCAATGTGAACGGGCGCGACGTGATCGCCCACCTGGGCGACACCGAAGGCTTCCACAGCTCGCTGCACCTGTACATGGGCGAGGGTGTCGGTCTCTACCTGTCGGTCAACAGCGGCGGACGCGACGGCGCATCGAACACCTTGCGCAGCGCCCTGTTCCAGGATTTCTCGGACCGCTACTTCCCGACCACGCTGCCGGCCGATGGCCGCGTGGCGGCGCAGGACGCCAAGCGCCATGCCGAGATGATGGTCGGCTCCTGGCAGAACAGCCGCCGCTCGGTATCGAATTTCTTCGCCGTGTTCAATCTGCTCGGCCAGGTGAAGATCACGCTGGACGAGAAGGGCGAGCTGGTGATCCCGGCGCTGCTCGGCCCCAATGGCCGGCCGCGCGAGTGGGTCGAGATCGCGCCCTTCGTCTGGCGCGACAGGAATAGCGAGGACCGCCTCGCGGCCCAGGTGGTGAACGACAAGGTGGTCCGCTGGAGCATGGATTTCATGTCGCCGTTCATGGTGTTCGAGCCGGTGCCGTTCGGCGCGAACGGCGCCTGGCTGCTGCCGGCGTCCGGCGTCGCGCTGCTGGTGCTGGCGCTCGCCGTGCTCGCCATGCCGGCCGGCTGGATCATCCGCCGCCGCTACAAGCTGGGCCATCTGCTCGAGCGGCCGGCGCGCCAGGCGGTGCTGGCCACGCGCCTGTCCGCGCTGGCCATCCTGGCCGTGCTGGCTGGCTGGGCCGGCATCGTGGCCGCGTTCGAGGCGACCCTCGACAACGCCACGTCGACCCTCGACCCATGGCTGTGGGTGCTGCAGGTCGGCGGCCTGCTCGCCTTCCTTGCCGCGCTGCTGGCCGGCGCGCGCAACCTGCAGCTCGCGTTCAGGGAACAGGGCCGGCTGCGCAAGCTCTGGAGCGTGGCGTATCTGCTCGCGGCGCTGCTGCTGGCCTACGTCGCCCTGCGTTTCGGCCTGCTCTCGATGACGGTGAATTACTGATGGCGCGCCTGACGATCTCGGTCGCGGCCGACAACCTGCTGCTCATGAAGCCGTTTCGCATCGCAGGCCATGTGTTCGACGCCTTCCAGGTGGTGGTGGTGACCCTGGCGGACGGACGCCACCAGGGCCGCGGCGAAGCCAGCGGCGTCTACTACCTGGGCGACGATACGGCGCATATGCTCGCGCTGCTCGATGCCGCCGGCAGCGACATCGCGGCCGGCCCCACGCGCGACGAACTGCGCACCATCCTGCCGCCCGGCGGCGCGCGCAATGCGGTCGACTGCGCGTTGTGGGAGCTCGAAGCGCGGCGCGCAGGCAAGCCGGTATGGCAGCTGGCCGGCATGGCGGCGCCCAGGCGACTGCGCACCACGTTCACGCTCGGCGCCGACGACCCCGCCGTGATGGCCGGGATGGCGCGCCAGCATGCGCAGGCGCGCGCCATCAAGATCAAGCTCACCGGCGACCTGCATCTCGACCTGACGCGGGTGGCCGCGATCCGCGCGGCCCGGCCCGACGTCTGGCTCGGCGTCGACGGCAACCAGGGCTTCGTGGCGGGCGACCTGGAGAAGCTGATCGCCGGGCTGGCGGCGCAGGACGTCAAGCTACTCGAGCAGCCGCTAGCGCGTGGCCAGGAAGCCGCACTGGAAGGCCTGGATTCGCCGATCCCGCTGGCCGGCGACGAGAGCATCCAGTCGCTGGGCGACGTCGCCGCCGCCGTCGGCCGCTACGACGTGGTCAATATCAAGCTCGACAAATGCGGTGGCCTGACCGAAGGCCTGATGATGGCGCACGAAGCGCGCCGCCTGGGGCTGGGCGTCATGGTCGGCAATATGGGCGGCTCGAGCCTGGCCATGGGGCCGGGCTTCGTGCTGGGCCAGGACTGCGACATCGTCGACCTGGATGGCCCGATCTTCCTGGCCAACGACCGCCAGCCCGGGGTCGACTACCTCGATGGCGATATCTGGTGCGGCTCCGACGTCTGGGGCGGCGCGGCAAAGGCGGCCGCATGAAGGCCCGGGCCACCTGGTTCGGCCACCCGCGCGGGCTGACGGTCCTGTTCCTCACCAATATGTGGGAGCAGTTCTCGTACTACGGCATGCGCGCGCTGCTGGTCTACTTCATGACCAAGCAGCTGCTGTTCGGGCAGGCCCAGGCCTCGTTCATCTACGGCGCCTATACCGCCGCGGCCTACTTCACGCCGATCCTGGGCGGCGTGCTGGCCGACCGCTGGCTGGGCAAGCGGCGCGCCATCGTCATCGGCGCCTCGGTCATGGCGGCGGGCCACTTCATGATGGCCTTCGACGCCCTGTTCTACGTCGCCCTGGCCACCATCGCGCTGGGCAATGGCCTGTTCCTGCCATCGCTGCCAAGCCAGGTCGGCGACCTGTATGCGCCTGGCGACAAGCGCCGCCCCCTGGCCTTCAATGTGTATTACGTCGGCGTGAACATCGGCGGCTTCCTGGCGCCGCTCATCTGCGGCACGGTGGGCGAGCTGTATGGCTGGCATTACGGCTTCGGCCTGGCCGGCATCGGCATGCTGCTCGGGCTCGCGATCTATCTCGCCGGCCAGCGGCACTTGCCGCCCGAAGCGCCACGCCAGCGGCGCGGCGCGGAAGCGCCGCCGCAGCGCGGCCTTGGACGCGAAACCGTGCTGGTGCTGGCCGGCATCGGCGTGGCGGTGACGGTGTTTCGCGCCGCCTACGAGCAGGTCGGCAACACGGTCGCCCTGTGGGCCGACAGCGGCGTGGATCGCGCGGTGGGCGACTGGCTCATTCCGATGACCTGGTTCCAGTCGCTCAATCCCCTGTTCGTGATGCTGCTCACCCCTCCCCTGCTGGCGTACTGGCACCGGCGCGCGGCCGCGGGACACGACCAGGTGCCTTTGCGGCGCATGGCCTGCGGGGCGCTGATCGTCGCCGGCGCCTACCTGCTGCTGGCGGCGGTCGGCTGGCATGCGGGCGGCGCCGCCACCGGCTGGATCTGGCTGGCGCTGTTCTTCCTGGTGCTGACGGTCGGCGAACTGTTCATCCTGCCCACCGGCCTGGGCCTGTTCGCCCGTCTCGCGCCGCGCCACCTGGGGTCGACCACGGTCGCGGCCTGGTTCCTGGTCACCTTCGCCGGCAGCCTGTCCGCCGGCCTGGTGGGCGGCCTCTGGAGCCGGGTCGAGCCGGGCCCCTTCTTCGCCCTGCCGGCGCTGCTCGCGGCCATCGCCGCCGGCCTGCTGTGGCGTCTCAACGGTCCGATGCAGCACGCGGACCGGCTGCATGCCAGCAGCGCCGCTGCTGGCGCCAACGCTTGATGTACCTGAAACGTAGTCAATAACAGGAGAGACCCCGATGGCATTCCCCACGCCAAGAGCGAACAGCCGCATCGTCATGACCTGCATGGCTCTGGCGGTATCCGGCGCATTCATCCCCAGCGCGGCAGCGCAGGACGGCGCGCGCGACGACGTCCAGCAAGTGGTCGTCACTGCCCAGAAACGCCCCCAGACCATGGTCGACGTGCCGCAGTCGATGTCGGTGATCGGCGGCGACACGCTCGAGAAGCAGCAGGCCACGAGCTTTGCCGATTACCTCAAGCTGGTGCCCAGCCTGCAACTGGTGCAAAGCACGCCCGGCGAAGGGCGGCTGGTGCTGCGCGGGATGGACACCGGCGGCGTGGCCTCGACCGTCGCGGTGTACCTCGACGAGACACCGTTCGGCTCGAGCAGCGGGCTGGCCAACGGCGCCATCCTGGCCGGCGACTTCGACACCTTCGACCTGGCGCGCATTGAAGTGCTGCGCGGGCCGCAAGGCGCGCTGTATGGCGCCAGCTCGCTCGGCGGCCTGCTCAAGTTCGTCACCAACCTGCCCGAGTTCGACGCGTTCTCGATGCGGGCGCGCATCGGCGCCGCCACCGTCGATGGCGGCAAGGTGTCGTACCGCTCGAACCTGGTGGTGAACACGCCGCTGAGCGACACCCTGGCCCTGCGCGCCTCGGTCTCGTACCAGAAGGAGCCCGGCTTCATCGATTCGGTCGGCACCGCCGGCTCGGACCGCGAATCGAATATCAACGACTCCCGCAACTATGGCGGGCGCGCCTCGCTGCTGTACAAGCCAGGCAGCCGCTTCGACCTGCGCCTGTCGGCGGTAGCGCAGAATATCTCGACCGATGCGCCGAGCGTCGTCGACAGCGATCCGGACACGCTCGAGACCCTGTACGGGCGCCCGACCCAGTCGCAGTTCGTGCCGCAGATGCGCGACATCCGCTACCGCATCGCCAACGCCACCGCCAACTGGAATTTCGATGCCGCCAGCCTGACGTCGTCGACCAGCTACAGCACCCAGAAGCAGTTCGTGCGCGAAGACGTCACCTTCAATCTGAGCAGCCTGGTCGAAGAAGGATTCGGCGTGCCCAATGAGCTGTTCCTGGGCCAGGAACTGGAGATCAAGAAGTTCACGCAAGAGCTGCGCCTGAGCTCGAGCAAGGGCGTCCGCGTCGACTGGCTGGCCGGCCTGTACTACACCGACGAGGAAGGCGACCTGGCCCAGCGCTACCACGCGCTGGTGCCGGGCACGATGACGCCGGCCACCGGCCTGCCGCTGCTGGCCGACATCACGCTTGGCTCGACGTACCGCGAGGTCGCCGCATTCGCCAACACCACCATCCACCTGACGCCGGTGGTCGACCTCGATCTCGGCGGCCGCTACAGCCACAACAAGCAGGACGCGCGCCAGCGCGGCGATGGCGAACTGGCATGCGGCCCGGCCGACCTGCGCGCCGAGTCGTCGGAAGGCGTGTTCACCTACGCCGCCGCGCTCAAGCGCAAGTTCGGCGAGCGCAGTGCGGTCTACGCGCGCGCGGCCAAGGGTTTTCGCCCCGGCGGGCCGAACGTGCTCCCGCCGAATCCGGTGCCCGGCACCCCGACCAGCTACGACTCGGACAGCGTGATGAGCTACGAGGCCGGCCTCAAGACCCAGAGCGCCGACGGCGTCTGGTCGCTCGACATGTCAGCCTTCCACATCAAGTGGAAGGATATCCAGCTGCTGGCGGTGATCAACGGCTACGGGCTGAATTCGAACGGCGGGCGCGCCACCGCCGACGGCATCGAATTCAATGCCGGCTGGCGTGCGCTGCGCGGCCTGCGCCTGTCGGCCAACGGCACCTGGAACAAGGCGCGGCTGGATGAATCCACCGATCCGATCGTGGGCGGCTTCAAGGACGACCGCCTGCCGTTCTCGCCCAGGTACACGGCGGCGCTGCTGGCCGACTATCGCTGGACCATCGGCGAGACCACGCCGGCCTACCTGGGGGCGTCGGTGCGGCGCGTAGCGGGCCAGTACGGCGCTTTCGATGTCGACTACCGCAGCCAGAACGGCCGCCAGCGCGAAATCCCGTCGTACAACGTGGTCGATGCCTACGTCGGCGCCGAGGTCGGTCACTGGACGGTCGAATTGTTCGGCAAGAACCTGGGCAATAGCGATGGCAAGATTTCGACCGCATCGCTGACCGCCAACGGCATGTTCGTCAACCCCAACGGCGCCCTGGCCACCGGCGTGATTGCGCCGCGCACGCTCGGCTTCACCTTGACCCGGGAGTATTGATGCCGTCGGCTTCGCAAGTCATACAGGTCGGCCGCTGCCTGCTGTTCCTCGGCGACGTGCGCGAGGAGGGCTTCGCCAAGACCGCCTTCGGGCTGCGCGACTGGGCCGGCAAACGCTGCGTGGGCGAACTGCGCCTGCCACTGGCCACCGTCAGCACCGGCCTGCCCCAGCTCACCTGCGAGCAGGCGGTGGCGCATGGCGCCAGCGCACTGGTGATCGGCGTCGCCGCGGCCGGCGGCAGCATCCCGGCCAGCTGGGTGCCATCTTTGCTCGAGGCGCTCGAGGCGGGCCTGGACATCGTCTCGGGCATGCACGTGCGGCTGGAGCAGATCACCCCGCTGCGCGAGGCTGCCGCGCGCCACGGCCGGCGCCTGATCGACGTGCGGGTGCCGCCCGCCGACATCCCGGTCGCCACCGGCCTGCCGCGCAGCGGGCGGCGCATCCTCACGGTCGGCACCGACTGCGCGCTGGGCAAGAAGTACACGGCGCTGGCGCTCAGCCGCGGCCTGGCGCGGCGCGGCCTGGACGTGCATTTCCGCGCCACCGGCCAGACCGGCATCATGATCGCCGGCAGCGGCATGCCGATCGACGCCGTGGTGTCGGACTTCGTCGCCGGCGCCGCCGAAGTGCTCAGCCCCGCCGCCGCGCTAGATCACATCGACGTGATCGAAGGCCAGGGGTCGCTGTTCCACCCCGCCTTCGCCGGCGTCTCGCTGGGACTGCTGCACGGCAGCCAGCCGGACATGTTCGTGGTCTGCCACGATCCGCGCCGCAGCCACCTGCTCGGCTATCCGGGCGCGCCACTGCCGTCGATCGACACCGTCATCGAACTGACCGTGGCGCTGGGCCGCGTCACCAATCCCGCGATCCGCTGCATCGGCGTGGCGCTCAATACCGGCGCCATGACGCCGCACGACGCCGAGGCCGAGATCAGCGCCCTGGCGCGGCAGTTGCCGTATCCTGTGGCTGACCCGATGCGTGGCGGCCCCGCTTTCGAACGCCTGCTCGACGCCTGCCAGGAGACCCCATGAGAACGACAGTATCCGCCCTGCCCGCCGTATTGCTTGCCCTGCTCGCCACGACCGCGCTGGCCGCGCCGCCGGAAGGCTTTGACGCCCGCGCCGAGGCCCTGCGCCAGCGCATTGGCGTACCCGGCCTGGCCATCGCCATCGTGGAGGATGGCAAAACCACGCTGGCGCGCGGCTTCGGCGTGCGCCAGCTGGGCGCGGCGGCGGCGGTCGACGCCGACACGCTGTTCCCGACCGGTTCGACCGGCAAGGCGATCACGGTGGCGGCGCTCGCCACTCTGGTCGACGCCGGAAAGATCGCCTGGGACGACAAGGTGACCCAGCACCTGCCGGGCTTCCAGATGTACGACCCGTGGGTCACGCGCGAGATCACGATCCGCGACCTGCTGACCCACCGCAGCGGCCTGGGACTGGGCGCGGGCGACCTGCTGTTCGTCCCGCGCACGAACCTGTCGCGCGCCGAGACCGTGCGCCGGGTGCGCTACCTGAAACCGGCGACCAGCTTTCGCAGCACCTACGCCTATTCGAACCTGATGTACGTGGTGGCCGGCCAGCTGATCGAGGAAGTCAGCGGCCAGACCTGGGAGGACTACACGCGCGCGCATGTCCTGCGTCCGGCCGGCATGACCCGGTCGACCACCCACAACCTGGATAACTTCGCGACCGCGAACCGCGCCTTCCCGCATGCCAGGATGAACGGTGGCCTGCGCGGCGCCGGCGACCAGGTGCGCATCGACGAGCGCGACGACCTGGGGCGCAACGCGGCGCCGGCCGGCGGCATCGCCAGCAGCGCCAGCGATCTCGCGGCCTGGCTGCAGACGCTGCTCGGCGCCGGCGCCACGGCGCAGGGCAAGCGTGTCTTCAGCGCCGAGGCCCATGCGGAGATGTGGACGCCGTCGATGCCGATGCCCGCCGGGCCGATGCCGCCCGAGCTGAAGCTGCTCGAATCGAAGCTGTCGAGCTATGGCCTGGGCTGGGACCTGGTGGACTACCGCGGCGCGCGCATGGTCTGGCATGGCGGCGCGGTGTTCGGCTTCGCCACCGCAGTGGTGCTGCTGCCGGAGCAGAACGTGGGCTTCGCGATCGCCATCAACAGCGAGGATGGTGAGCTGGTGCGCGGCCTGATGTACGAGCTGGCCGACCACTACCTGGGCAAGCCGAAGGCGGACTGGCCGGCCACCTTCCAGGCCTACAAGGCGAAGAAGGTCAGGCAGGGCCTGGAGGCCTTGAAGGCGAGCGAGAAGAAGCCGGTCAAGTCGACACCTTCGGTGCCGGCGGCAAGCCTGGCCGGCGTCTACGCCGATCCGTGGTACGGCAGGGTCGAGATCGCGCCGGCCAAGGGCGGCCTGCGGGTCGACTTCAAGTCCACTCCGCGCATGGCGGGAGCGCTGGTGCACTGGCAGTACGATACCTGGATCACCCGCTTCGACGACCCGACGCTCGAACCTGCGTTCTTCAGCTTTGCCCTCGACAAGGACGGCAAGGTGGAACGCATCACGCTGGCGCCGGTTTCGCCGATCGCCGATTTCAGCTGGGATTACGCCGACCTGAACTTCACCCCCATCAAAGCGCCCGAATGAACAAGACCATCGCCTCCCTTGCCTGCTCCCTCCTGCTGTCCGGTTGCGCCACGAGCGCTGGCGCGCCTGCCGTGGACGCAACGCACCGCCGCCTGTTGACGCTCGACGCCCATCTCGACACGCCGGTGCATTTCGGGCGCGAGGGCTGGGATTTCGGCCAGCGCCACGATCCGGCGACCGAACTGGCCCAGCTCGACCTGCCGCGCATGGAAGACGGCAGCCTGGATGGCGGCTTCTTCGCCATCTTCACCGACCAGGGGCCCTTGACCGCCGAAGGCTACGCCGCAGCGCGCAAGCACGCGCTGGCGCGCTCGAAGCTGATCGACGATACGCTGGCGCGCCACGCGGACCGGATCGGACTCGCCACCACGGCCGCACAGGCGCGCAGCCTGGATGCGGCCGACAAGCGCATCGCCTTCAAGAGCATCGAGAACAGCTATCCGCTGGGAGAGCGCATCGCGGCGCTGGCCGAGTTCCAGCGCCACGGCGTGCGCCTGGTCGGCATCGTCCACAGCAGCAATAACCAGTTCGCCGATTCCTCGACCGCCACGCCGGCCTGGGGCGGACTCAGTCCGCTCGGGCGCGCATGGGTGGCCGAGATGAACCGGCTCGGCATGGCGATCGACGCCAGCCACGCCTCGGACGCCACGGTCGACCAGCTGCTGGCGCTGTCGCGTACGCCGCTGCTGCTGTCGCATTCGAACTCGCGCACCAGTTACGACCATCCGCGCAATATCGACGATGCGCGCATCCGTAAGATCGCCGCCGGCGGCGGCGCGGTCTGCGCATCCACCATCTACCTGAGCGCACTGCGCATGGGGCCGCGGCGCACCGAACTGTTCGACGGAATCGAGCGCATCGGCACGATGACGCCGGCGCAGCAGGCGGCGCTGGGCAAGGAATGGCTGGCGCTGGATACCGTGGAGCCGCTATGGGACACCAGCTTCGAGCAGTACATGGCGGCGCTCAAGCACCTGATCGCCGTGGCCGGCATCGACCACGTTTGCATGGGCGCCGACTTCGATGGCGGCGGCGGCTTCCCGGGGCTGGCCGAGGTCGGCGCCTTGTCGCGCGTCACGGCCCGCCTGAAGCAGGAAGGCATGTCGGAGACAGACCTGTCCAAGCTGTGGGGCGGGAATTTGCTGCGTGTGCTGGAGGCGGCAGAAACGCGCGGCGGCGCCGTCGAGTAAACGGAATTTGTTAATTTTTCGTCGCTGACATGCAATATTAGCAACACCGCGGCAGGGGAAAATGACCTTAGATTACGAACAACTTCGATGGTCGATTACTACTTATCGGTAATATCTTAGTACGATTTCGTTTCCAAGAAACAACATCACATGCAAAAAGCGGCTTTGGGGTCTCCCAAATCAGTAAAACCGTGCCTATGCTTGGTTCAGGAATAAACGATCCCGTCACGTTACATACCTGGATTTAACAAGTCACACGCCAGCCAATTGCTCTGACACTGGAAACCATGAAAATCAAAGACCTCAAAATCGGCGTCCGCCTCGGCGCCGCCTTCGCCGCCATCCTCGCCCTGGTGGTGTTCATGCTGGGCAGTGCCCTGTGGCAGTTGAACAAGATCGCGGAAGCCAAGCAGGTGATGGCTGAGGCCGACCACAAGACGCTGCTCGCCCAAGAATGGCGACAGGGCATCGTCACCAATGCGGTCGCCACCGTCGCCAAGTTCAAGACCGCCGTTCCGGAAGATATCGCCTACTACGAAAAGGGCATGAAAGTCGTTTCCGTCCGCGCCGGCGAACTGCAAAAGACGCTCGAAGCCTCGATCAGCAGTCCAGAGGGCAAGGCCCTGATGGCGGCAGTGGCCGAACAGCGCAGCAAGTACAGCGCGCTGCGCGACCAGGGATTCAAGATGAAAACCGAGGTCGGCGTGGATAGCCCTGAACTCAAGGGCTTCCTCGAAAGCAAGGTTATTCCTGAAATGACCAACTACATTGCCACCGTCGAGAAAGTGTCCGAGTTCCAGACAAAGATGTCGGCCGAAGCGAATGCCCAGATCGATGCGCTCAGCGCCGCGGCGCAGCGCATCCTGACAGTCCTCGGCGTGGTCGCCGTGCTCATCGGCGCCGCCTTCGGCTGGCTCCTCACGCGCAGCATCACCGTGCCGCTGGGACGCGCCGTCGGCCTGGCCCAGCAAGTGGCCTCGGGCGACCTGACTGCCAGGATCGATGTCGATTCGCGCGACGAACTGGGCGACCTGACCGCCGCGCTCAAGGCGATGAACGAGAACCTGCTGAAAACGGTCACCGAAGTACGCGCCGGCACCGAAACCATCGTCACTGCATCGCAAGAGATCGCCTCCGGCAATCTCGACCTGTCCTCGCGCACCGAAGAGCAGGCCAGTTCGCTCGAGGAAACCGCGTCCTCGATGGAAGAACTGACGAGCACCGTGCGCCAGAATGCCGACAATGCGCGCCAGGCCAATGTGCTGGCCAAGAACGCGTCCGAAATCGCCACCCGTGGCGGCTCGGTGGTTTCGCAAGTGGTCAGCACCATGGCCTCGATCAACGAGTCGTCGAAGAAGATCGCGGACATCATTGCCGTCATCGATGGCATCGCGTTCCAGACCAATATCCTGGCGCTGAACGCGGCGGTCGAAGCGGCGCGCGCCGGCGAGCAGGGCCGCGGCTTCGCGGTCGTCGCCTCCGAAGTGCGCAACCTGGCCCAGCGCTCGGCCAGCGCGGCCAAGGAAATCCGCACGCTGATCGGCGACTCGGTGGCCAAGGTCGATGCCGGCGGCCGCCTGGTCGACGAAGCGGGCACCACGATGCAAGAGATCGTCCAGGGCATCACCCGCGTGACCGACATCATGTCCGAGATCGCCTCGGCCAGCGCCGAGCAGACCGTCGGCATCGAGCAGGTCAACGAAGCGATCACGCAGATGGACAGCGTGACCCAGCAGAATGCGGCCCTGGTCGAAGAAGCTGCCGCCGCCGCGGCGTCGCTCGAAGAGCAGGCCGCCACGCTGGCGCGCGTGGTGAGCGTTTTCAATATCGGTGAAGGCAGCACTGGCCGCTTTGGCGCCGCCAGCGCGCGTCCGGCACCGGCCAGCCGTTCGCTGGTGGTCCGGGCAAGCGCCCCACGCGGCCACGGGCGCGCGCCGGTCGCCGAGGTGGAGGACGAGTTCGTCGGCTGACCGCAGCATGCTGTAATCAGCATAACGAAAGCTATCGAAACCGGCGAAATCTTTCAAGATTCGCCGGTTTCTTTCATTCAACTTACGAAAATTAACTGTAAAACCTAAAAAAGTGTTGATCTTGCCAATGACGCCGATTAGTATTTACGCACCATTGACCACCTGGAGCGCACTTTGAAACATCTCGAAGCCTTCCGTAAATCGACCGCGTCGGCTGGCGCCGGCGCTTTCCTGCTGCTGACCCACCTGGCCACGGCCCACGCCGCCACTATCACCGTCAGCCCCGGCCAGTCGATCCAGACGGCGGTCAATGCCGCCGTCGCTGGCGACATCGTTCGCGTTCTTCCCGGCACCTATACGCAGAAGGTGCTGTTCTCGGGCAAATCCGGCACCGCTACGGCGCCCATCACGCTCAAGGCCGATGCAGGCGTCGTCCTCACCGGCGGCAGCGGCGTGACGCCGTCCGGCCGGCAGGGCCTGATCACGATCAAGAACTCCAATCACCTCCGGATCGAGGGATTCGAAGTGACCGGCTTTACTTCAGGCGGCAGCAACAATACGCCCGTCGGCATCCTCATCGAAGGAAACGGCGCCAACCTGCAGATCGTCAACAACAAGATCCACGGCATCAAGCACACCAGCACCTGCAAAGGTGATAATGGCGACAATGAAAATTGCTGGGTCGGCGCCCATGGCCTGGCGGTGTTCGGCACCAATGCAACCGGCATCACCGACCTGCTGGTGCAGGGCAACGAGGTCTACCAGAACGTGTTGCAGGCCAGCGAAGCACTGGTCATCAACGGCAATGTGGATCGCTTCGAAGTCCTGAACAACTACGTTCACGACAATAACAATATCGGTTTCGACTTCATCGGCTACGAGGGCGAGTGTTCCGGCTGCGGCGACAAGGACCGCGCCCGCAACGGCATCGTGAAGAACAACCGTGCGATCAACAATTCCAGCTCGACCAACCCCTGGTATGAAGGTGTAGGCTCGGCCGCCGGCTTCTATGTCGATGGCGGACGCTATATCGTCTTCGACGGCAACATCTCGAGCGGCAACGATCTCGGTTTCGAATTCGCCAGCGAGCACGCCGGCAAGTCGACCGAGGATATCGTGATGTCGAATAACGTCGTCTACAAGAACCGCGAGGTGGGACTGACGCTCGGCGGCTACGAGTCCGGCCTTGGCGCGTCGCGTCGCATCCATGTGCACAATAATTCGTTCTACAAGAACCAGGGTTGGGGCAACGAGATCGTGTTCCAGTACAAGGTGATCGACTCGCGCTTGAGCAACAACATCTTCTTCGGCACCGGGCCGGCGGCAAACAATTATCAGAACCTTGGTGGCGGCCACAGCGGCAATGTGTGGGGCACCAACCTGTGGTGGGGCACGAACGCCAGCGGCGGCAGCCTGCCCGGCGTGCGCGTGCTCGCCAATCCGCGTTTCATCGCGCCCGACAGCGGCAACCTGAACCTGGAGGTCACCTCGCCCGCCATCAATGTCGGCGCGACCAGCATTGCATTGACCACCTGGACCTCGCCGCTGTGGAGCCGCTACTACCCCGGCGGCGCCATCCCCGTCAACGGCACCACCGACATCAACGGCCAGGCACGCATCGAAGGCACGATCGACCTTGGCGCCGATGAATACGGCAGCACTGCGGCAGCCAGGAAGTAATGACTGGCATCGCCGGCTGTGCGGGTGGATTCGCCAGCTGGGCTGATGCAGGAGCCGATCCCTGTCTTCGCGACAGGGGTCGGATCGTGATAATGCCGACCGCACCGGGCGGATCGTCGAATGCGTACCATTCGCACCATTCGCACCATTCGTATTATTCGCTGTATAGAACCGGCGCCATCGGCAAGACGATAGGCGCCTTTCATCGCCAGGGACCCGGGACACGCGTTGTCATGCGCTGCGGTGGCTACACCTGCACTCCACCTTATCTTCCCCGCCGTTCGGTTGACGATTTCATCGCCATGTCACACTAGAAAAATAAGCTGGCCTGATCGTCAATGATCGGAGCAAGCATGACTTCATCGAGTTCGCGTCGCCATTTCCTGTCCCAAGGTGGAGTCCTGGGTGGCTCCCTATTGCTCGGAGGCTGTGGCGGTAGCAGCCATGCGTCAATCGGTGTCAGCGACAAGGAACGGCCAAAGATGCCGTCGGGGATACAGTTCGGTGACATCACGGATAACCGGGCGATCATCTGGGGCCGCAGCGACCGCAATGCGCAGATGATTGTCGAATACGATACCGGCGACCGTTTCACCAACGCCAGCCGCATCGCCGGCCCCATTGCCAGCGACGCCACCGATTTCACGACACGTGTCGACCTGAGTGGCTTGCCCGCCGGCCAGACGGTATTCGTGCGCGTGCGTTATGTGGATCCGCATAACGCGAGAATCGAGAGCGAGACCGTCTCGGGTCAGTTCAGGACCACGCCGACCGCCGATGGAAACCGGCCCGTCCGTTTTCACTGGAGCGGCGACCAGTGCGGCCAGGGCTGGGGCATCAACACCGATTTTGGCGGCATGAAAATCTACGAAGCGATGCGTCTGCGCGACCCGGACTTCTTCATCCACAATGGCGACACGATTTATGCCGACGGCCCGATCCTGGCCCAGGCCACGGCGGAAAATGGCCAGATCTGGCGTAATCTCGTGACCGAAGAAGTCAGCAAGGTCGCCGAAACGCTGAAGGAATACCGCGGCCGCCATGCCTATAATATGCTCGATGCGAACTTCCGCAGGTTCGCCGCCCAGGTGCCGCAGATCTGGCAGTGGGACGATCACGAAGTGACGAATAACTACAGCGCCGCCAAGGATCTGTCGGCCGATGCGCGCTACACCGAAAAAAGCATCGCCACCCTCACCGCCCGCGGCCGTCGCGCCTTCCTCGAATATGCGCCCATGCGGTATTACAAGCAAAGCGAGCCGCAGCGCATTTATCGCACCATCTCGCACGGCCCACTGCTGGACGTATTCGTCGTGGACATGCGCAGCTACCGTGGTCCGAACAGCACCAATCTGCAAACCGCGGAAGACGCCAGTTCGGCATTCCTGGGCAGGGAACAGGTGGAATGGCTGATCGCCGGGCTGAAAGCGTCGACCGCAACCTGGAAGGTCATCTCCGCCGACATGCCGATCGGCCTGAACGTCGGCGACGGCAAGAATGCCGAAGGTGAAGCCTTATGGGAGGCGCTCGCCAACGGCAACGACGGCATGCCGCTCGGCCGCGAACTCGAGATGGCCCGCCTGCTCGCCAGTATCAAGGCCGTGCCGAACGTGGTCTGGATCACCACCGACGTGCACTACTGCGCCGCCCACTATTACGATCCCGCCAAGGCCCGGTTCACGAACTTTTCGCCATTCTGGGAGTTCGTCGCCGGCCCGATGAATGCCGGCGCCTTCGGCCCGGGCGTGCTCGACAGCACCTTCGGTCCCACCGCGGTATTCGCGAAAAGCCCGCTGATCCAGAACTCGTCGCCGTTTGCCGGTTACCAGTTCTTCGGTGAAGTCAATATCGACCCGCAGACCAAGGCGATGAAGGTCGAACTGTTCAACCTCGACGGCATCTCGCAGTTTGCACAGACCTTGCCGGCGGCGGGTGTGTAGCAGTGATCCCGGCAGGTGAGCGCCGTTCCCCTGCCGCCCGCCGGGATGCCTTCAAGCCAGTCTACCAACGCAGCAGGCAGCGCCCCCAGTCGCGCGGCAGGTTCGCTACACTGCCAGGCTCGGCAAGAAACCCCGCCAGCACCGCTTCGTACAGCGGCAAGCTGCCCACGTAGCGCTGCTGGCGCACGGCGGCTTTCGCACCAAGGTGCCTGAGCGCGAAATAATCGGCCAGGAGGTCGCCCTGCGCCTCCATATTGAAATCGGCCAGTGTCTTGCCCGGCGCCAGGTCGTAGCCGTACGGCAGGCCGATGCGCACCGCGCCGCGAAGGCGCACCGCATAGCCCAGCTGGAACTGCCAGACGTGGACCATTTCATGGATGAACCAGTGCACGGCCGGCGGGTCGCCGCGGCTGTAATCGGGGAGGAAACACGAGCGATGGAAGTACATGCTGCCGTTGGGCGTCATGCAGCAGTTCTTTGGCTGGAACGGCATGTAGCGCCGGCTGTACAGGCGCACCCGGCGGTAATCGATGGCGTCGCCGAACAGCAGCGACGCCATGGCGGTTTCGCCCTGGGTCAAGGGGCGGAAGCGCGATCGCAATGCGATCCCTGGGGCCAGGCTCAGGCGGCGCGCAGCGCCGCGGCGGCCTTGGCCAGCTCGGTGATGTGGGCCCAGTCGCCGGCCGCGATCGCGTCCTTCGGGGTCAGCCACGAGCCGCCCACGCAGGCCACGTTCTTGCAGGCCAGGAACTTCGGTGCGGTCTCGATCGAGATGCCGCCGGTCGGGCAGAACGTCACGTCCGGCAGCGGGCCGCCGATCGCGTTCAACATGCCCACGCCGCCGGCCGGCACCGCCGGGAACAGCTTCAATTGCCTGAAGCCGGCCTCGCGCGCGGCCATCACTTCTGACGGAGTCATCACGCCCGGCAGCAGCGGCAGGCCGCTCGACTTGGCGGCCGCGATCAGCGCGGGCGTCAGGCCTGGCGAGACGCCGAACACGGCGCCGGCGTCGCGCGCGGCGGTGAATTCCTCGGGCGACGTCAGGGTGCCGACGCCGACGATGGCGCCTTCGACCGCGCTCATGGCGCGGATCGCGCCCAGGCCGTGTTCGGTGCGCAGCGTGACTTCGAGCACGCGGATGCCGCCTGCCACCAGGGCTTTCGCCAGTGGCACGGCATGCTCAGGGTCGTCGATGGCGATGACGGGGATGACGCTCGCCGAGCGCATGATCTCAAGTAGGGTCATTGGTTGGCTCACTTTTGGGTCTTGAAAAGGTGGTCTTCGTCGGAACCGGGCATGATCTCGCCGGCGTCAATGCCATCGTGCAGCGGCACGACGGTCTGTTTCGGCGACGGCAGCGGGAAGGTGGCAGCGCCCTCCTCGGCCGCGCTGATCGAATTGCGGAACATGGAAAACAGCTCGCGGCCCATGCCGATATGGCTCGAAGTCAGGTCGGCCGTGCACTGCTTGCGCTGGGCCCACACGTCGGCCGGCACCAGCGCTTCCATGGTGCCGTTATTGGCATCGACACGGATGATGTCGCCGTCGCGCACGAGGCCCAGCGGACCGCCGGCCAGGATCTCGGGCGACACGTGGATCGCCGCCGGCACCTTGCCCGACGCGCCCGACATGCGGCCGTCGGTGACCATCGCGACCTTGAAGCCGGCGTCCTGCAGATTGGCCAGCGCCGGGGTCAGCGCATGCAGTTCCGGCATGCCGTTGGCGCGCGGGCCCTGGAAGCGCACCACCGCCACGAAGTCGCGGTTCAGCTTGCCGTCCTTGTAGGCGTGCATGAAGTCTTCTTGTGAATCGAAGGTCAGTGCCGGCGCCTCGACCGAATAGTGCTCTTGCTTGACGGCCGAGACCTTCATCACGGCGCGGCCCAGGTTGCCCTTGACCAGCACCATGCCGCCGTTATTGTTGAACGGGTTGGTCGCCGGACGCAGCACGTTCTCGTCGCCGCTGACCGGCGTGGCGTCGCGGAACACGACCTTGCCGTTGTCGTCCAGGAACGGCTCTTTACAGTGATTGCGCAGGCCATGGCCGAGGATGGTGTTGACGTCCTCGTGCGCCAGGCCCGCGTCGAGCAACTCGCGGATCACGAAGCCCGGGCCGCCGGCGGCCTGGAAGTGGTTCACGTCGGCTTCGCCGTTCGGGTAGATGCGGGTCAGCAGCGGCACGACCTTGGACATCTCGTCGAAATCGTTCCAGTCGATCACGATGCCGGCCGCGCGTGCGATCGCCACCAGGTGCAGCGTGTGGTTGGTCGAGCCGCCGGTCGCGTGCAGCGCGGCGATCGCGTTGACGATGCTTTTCTCGTCGACGATGCGGCCGATCGGCATGTACTGGCCGCCCTGCTGCGAGATCGCGACCGCCTGGCGTGCGGCGGCGGCGGTGAGCGCGTCGCGCAGCGGCGTGCCCGGTGTGATGAAGGCGGCGCCCGGCAGGTGCAGGCCCATGACTTCCATCAGCATCTGGTTGCTGTTGGCGGTGCCGTAGAAGGTACAGGTGCCGGCGCCGTGGTACGAGGCCGATTCGCCTTCGAGCAGTTCTTCGCGGGTGGCTTCGCCCTTGGCGTAGCGCTGGCGGATCGCGGCTTTTTCTTTGTTCGAGATCCCCGTGGTCATCGGGCCGCCCGGCACGAAGATGCCCGGGATGTGGCCGAAGTGCAGCGCGCCGATCAGCAGGCCAGGCACGATCTTGTCGCAGATGCCCAGGTATAGCGAAGCGTCGAACATATTGTGCGACAGGCCGATGGCGGTCGCCATGGCGATGGCGTCGCGCGAGAACAGCGACAGTTCCATGCCCGGCTGGCCCTGGGTGACGCCGTCGCACATGGCCGGCACGCCGCTGGCGAACTGGGCCACGGCGCCGACTTCGCGCACGGCGTCCTTGATCACTTTTGGGAAGTATTCGAACGGCTGGTGGGCCGACAACATGTCGTTGTAGGAAGAAACGATGGCGACCGACGGTTGCTTGTATTCGCGCAGCTTGAGCTTGTCGTTGGCCGGGAAGGCGGCGAAGCCGTGGGCCAGGTTGGTGCACGACAGCGCGCCGCGCTGCACGCCCTGGATGCGGGCCGCTTCGAGATGTTCGAGATAGGCTGCGCGCGATGTGCGGCTGCGCTGAATGATGCGGTTGGTAACCTGTTCGACTACGGGGTGGAGCGCCATGTTCGTTCCTTCCTGAATTTAGTATCTGAAATTTTACTACAGTTTGGCCCGCTGCGTTCACCGGCCCATCGCCGACTCTCCACATTCCCTCTATGGATGGGGTACCTGATGGGGTGGCGGACGGGATAGCGCGACAGCGCCGCCGGAGGCATGAAGAAAACGGCACAGGAAGTGTGCACGCATTTTTTTGTAGTGAATTTACGTGAACTTCCTTGTATTATTCAATAATCTGTTAACGACAACATTGTGCCACGCACCCCGACCCCATGCGCCAGCCATCCTTGACCAGTACCGCCAGCTTCCAAGCCCTTGCCCAGCACGCCGAATCCGCCAAGACCTGGCAGATGCGTGATCTGTTCGCCGCCGATCCGGATCGCTTCGAGCGATACTCGGACGAGGCCGCAGGCCTGTTCCTAGACTATTCAAAAAATCGCCTCGACGGGCGCACGCTTGAATTGCTGATGGCGCTCGCGCGCGAGCGCGGCCTCGAGGCGCGCCGCGACGCCATGTTCGCCGGCGAAAAGATCAACAACACCGAAAACCGCGCGGTGCTGCACACCGCCCTGCGCGCCCCGCGCGGCGCCGAACTGGTGGTGGACGGCCAGGAAGTCAACGCCGACATCCACGCGGTGCTCGACCGCGTAAAGACCTTCACCGACGCCGTGCGCAGCGGCGAATGGCTGGGCCATACCGGCAAGCCGATCACCGACGTGGTCAATATCGGCATCGGCGGCTCGGACCTCGGCCCCAAAACGGTGGTGCTGGCCCTGCGCCACTACGCCCATCCGCGCCTGCGCATGCACTTCGTGTCGAACGTCGATGGCCATGACATGGACGCCGCGCTGGCCCGGGTCGATCAGGAAACCACGCTGTTCATTGTCGCCTCCAAGACGTTCACGACGGCCGAAACCATGATGAACGCGCAAACCGCGCGTACATGGTTCGTGGAGAAGGCGCCCGAGGAAGCGCTGGCCAGGCACTTCGTCGCCGTCTCGACCAATACCGAGGCGATCAAGACCTTCGGCATCGACCCGGCCAATATGTTCCCGTTCTGGGACTGGGTGGGTGGGCGCTATTCGGTGTGGTCGGCGATCGGCCTGCCGGTCGCGCTGGCAGTGGGATTCGGCTACTTCCAGGACTTCTTGGCCGGCGCCCATGCGCTGGACCAGCACTTCTGCAGCGCGCCGCTCGAACAGAACCTGCCTGTCCTGCTGGGCCTGGTCGGCTTCTGGAACCGTCAGTTCCTGGACTGCGCCTCGGTCTCGATCGCCCCGTACCACCAGGACCTGAACCGCTTCCCGGCCTACCTGCAGCAACTTGACATGGAAAGCAACGGCAAGCGCGTGACGCGCGACGGCCAGCCGGTCGACACCCCGACCTGCCCGGCGATCTGGGGCGAATGCGGCACCAATGGCCAACATGCCTACTTCCAGCTGCTGCACCAGGGCACCGACGTGACGCCGATGGACTTCATCGCCGCCCTGCGCCCCGCCCACGAGATGGACCATCACCACACGGCGCTGCTGGCGAACTGCTTCGCCCAGTCCGAAGCCTTCATGAAGGGCAAGACGGCCGACGAGGTGCGCGCCGACCTGCAGGCGCAAGGCCTCGCAGCCGACGAGATCGAGCGCCTCGCACCGCACAAGACCTTCCCCGGCAACCGCCCGAGCAACACCATCCTGATGGAGCGCCTGACTCCGTCGACCCTCGGCGCCCTGATCGCCTTGTACGAACACAAGACCTTCGTGCAGGGCGTGATCTGGGATGTCAACAGTTTCGACCAGTGGGGCGTTGAGTTGGGTAAAGTGTTGGCGAAAAAGATCGAGGCCGAACTGGCGGGCGAGCCGGCGCCAGGCCAGCACGACAGCTCGACGAATGGCCTGATCGCCCGCGCCAAGGCTGCTTTCTGACACCTTCCATCACTTGATTATGGCAACGGAAAAATTTGAAGTAGTACACGATGCGCCGATGCTGGTTGGCGAATCGGCGCTCTGGCACGAAGTCGAGTCGGCCCTGTACTGGGTCGATATCGAGGGCCTCACCGTCAACCGCCTGCACGCGGCAAGCGGCAAGTTCACCTCGTGGAAGATGGGCTCGAACCCGTCGGCGCTGGCGATCGACGACAATAATTGCCTGGTCGTGGCCACCCGCAACGGCCTGCTGCGCCTGAATACCACCGACGGCGCGGAGACGCCAATCGTGGACGCGCCCTACGATCCAGCCAGGGTGCGCTTCAACGACGGCCGCGTCGATCCGGCCGGCCGGTTCTGGATCGGCACCATGTACGAACCGCGCGACCAGCCGGCCGCCGAGATGTACGTGCTCGACAAGGACCAGTTGCGCCTCGCCTGGCGCGGCGGCATGACCAATTCGAACGGCCTGGCCTGGAGCCTGGACGGGCGCACGATGTTCCATGCCGACACCACGACGCACCGGATCGATTGCTACGACTTCGACCCGGCGACGGGCCAGCAGAGCAACGGCCGCACCCTCTTGACCTTCGCGAGCGACAAGTCGGCGCCGGATTACGGCGGCCGCCCGGATGGCGCGACGATGGATGCGGAGGGCATGTACTGGGTGGCGATGTTCGAAGGCGGGCGGATCCTGCGCATCGCCCCGAGCGGCGAGATCGTGCGCGAGATCAAGCTGCCGGTGCGCTGCCCGACCTCGATGGCGTTCGGCGGCCCCGACCTGCGCACGCTGTACATCACCAGCGCCAGCCATGGCAGGTCGAGCCAGGAGCTAGAACAGTACCCGCTCAGCGGAAAGGTGCTGGCGATCAGGCTCGATGTGGCAGGACGCGAGGAACCCGAATACCGCAACTGAACGGCGTGCACCAGCGCACCGATCAGCGCCGCCCGGCAGGTTATATTGCACTGCAACATAACCTGCGGAGGCGGCGGTGGCGAAATCTGGCTCGAGTACCCGGATGCTGCGCGACCTGGCACGCGCCGCCCGTTCGCAGCGCAAGCTGGTCGGCAAGCTGTTCGATCTGTATACGCTGGCGCCATCCCCCGTGCCACGCCGGGCCGCCGCACGCAAGACATCGCCATCCCCGCGCCTGCCTGCGCGTCCCTCGCCCCCGCCCGGCCGATGGTCCGAGGCGCATTTTCCGCTGCCAGCTGCGACGGGCCAGGTGCTGCCACGCGAGCTGGCTTACTGGCTCTATGTGCCGCAACACCTGCCCGACACGGCTGTGCAGCACGGCCGGCCGCTGGTCGTCATGCTGCACGGCTGCCAGCAAACCGCCCATGAATTTGCCCACGGCACACGCATGAACGCGCTGGCGGAGGCGAAAGGAGTGGCCGTCCTCTATCCCCAGCAAGCGGTCGGCAGCCACGCGCAGCGCTGCTGGCGCTGGTTCGACCGGACGGCCCAGGCGGGCGGAGGCGAGGCCGGCGCGCTGGCCGCGCTCATCGGGCACGTGTGCGCGCAACACGGCATCGACCGCCGCCGCATCTACGCCTGCGGGCTGTCCGCCGGCGCCGGCATGGCCGCCGTGCTGGCGCTGACCCATCCCGAATTGATCGCGGCCGTCGGCCTGCACTCGGGGCCGGTGTTCGGCGTCGGCCACGACGCCCTCGGCGCGCTGCATGTGATGCGCTATGGCGCCCAGGCGCAGGCGGACGCCGCGATCTCCCAGCTGCTGGCGCAGCGCGAAATGCATCCGCTGCGCGCGCACGCCGGCCCGATGCCGCCGATGCCGGCGCTGCTGATCCACGGCGACGACGATCCCGTGGTCAGCCAGGTCAACCAGCAGCAGCTGGCGCGCCAGTGGCTGCAACTGAACGGCCTGCCCCTGGGGCCGGCGAGCCGCACCACCGTCAAGGCGGCAGGACGCGGCGGCAGCCGTAACGCGCACGACATCCAGGATTTCACGGTGCGCCGCAAGCTGATGCTGCGCATTGTGCGCATCGCCGGGCTGCGCCATGAGTGGAGCGGCGGCGATCCGGCGCTGCGATTCAATGCCAGGGCAAAGCCGGACGCCAGCCAGTTGATGCTCGATTTTTTCGGCAGGCACCGGCGCTGAAGGCCGGCGGGCAGCGAGCAGTGAGCAGGCCGCCCCAGACAGGCCCGGATTTCATCTGCGCAATCTGCGAAAACGGTTCAATCCAGGTCGCAGTGAACCGGTTTTGTGCCGCCCGGGCGCTCGCCAAGGATAGGCGGCCCGGGCGCTTGGCCCCTACAATCATTCTTTTTCGAAGATGCCGCAGAACCCTGCAGTCCAGGGCGAACGAAGGTAGTCAATGCCCGTTGTACTCGTTGTTGAACCGACTCTGCTGGACCTGCCGAAGCTCCTCGAAGGGCTCGGCAATCACTGGAAACCCCTGGTCGTCGCGACGCCACTGGAAGCGATCTACGCGCTGTACGCGGTGCAGGTCAAAGGTGTGGCCATCCCCGAACAACGCGCCGATGATCCTGCTTATGAACCGCTGTTCTCGACCATCCGGCTGGCGGCAACGACTTCGCGGCTGGAACTATTGACCGCTTGAAAGGCAGGCTCGCCCGACCTGCCACTTCGCCACGCATCGATCGACGATGTACCACGCCGCGCGTGCGGCCCGGACTGGAGAGGCCCACGATCGCCCGGTAGCGCAGGCGATCGTCCTGGCGTTCTGCCGCTAGCGATTGTCGGGATCGGCACGGCGCTCGGGAGGATCGCCCTCCTCGAACCCTGCCACGAATACCATCAGCACATCGCTGGCGACCTTCTCATGGCCCGCTTCGAGCAGGTTATTGGCGATCCGGGTCAGTGCGACCGGCTCGAGCTTGCCGTTGGTGTTGTCGAGCGCGCGTCTCGTCACCTTGCCAAGCTCGAACGCCAATTCGGCAATCGCCGTTTTTTCTCTGTCACTCATCGAACATCCTTTCATAGTGGGGGCGCGAGGTCGTCACGCACATCATTGCTCCTGGCCGGACGCGGTTCGCCCCTCGCCATTTGTCCGAAGACTTCGTCGCGCCTCACCCATGCATGGAACAGTGCGGCGCCCAGGTGGGCCAGGATGGTGAAGAACAGCACATACGCCAGAACGCCGTGCAGCGGGCGCAGGAACCCGTACATGACCGGGCTGTGGGGCAGGATCGGCGGCAGGTTTACGCCGCTGAACAACTCGACCGGATAGGCGCCGGCCGACAGCATTGCCCAGCCGATCAGCGGCATGGCGAGCATCAGTGCATACAGCAGCCAGTGCGAGGCAGTGGCCGCCCACACCTGGATGCGCGGCAGGTCGGCCGGCAACGGCGGCGGCGGATGGCGCAGGCGATTGGCCAGGCGCACCAGCGCCAGCAGCAGGATCGCCAGGCCGAGCGGGCGATGCAGGTCGAGCAGGGGCTCGCGGTAGCGCAGCGTCACCACCATCGCGGCGCCGACGAACAGCATCGCCAGGATCGCGACGGCCATCGACCAGTGCAACGCGCGGGCCAGCAGGTTGAAGTGGCGTGGGCGGTTCATTGTGCGCTCCCGCTACGGGCCAGGCCTTGGCTGATTTCACGCTCGCGCCGGTTGAACGATACCGAGTAGACCGCCGAACGCGCATGCAGCACTGGATCGCCGGTGGCGGCGATACCCTTCGGCAGGATCAGCGGATCGAAGTTGAGATCGAAGCACGGACCGCCCACCTGCGCTTCTGCGCGCTCCAGGGTCAGCGTACCGACCGTGGTTTCTGGCCGGGTGTCGGGCCAGGGCCGGGACGGATCCTCGACCACGTCGCCGGGCGCCGCGAACTGCATCACCATATCCCATTGCAGCGGACCTGCCGCCAGGCGCCGGCCCAGGTCCTCGGCGAGAAAGTCGCGGCCAGCATGCTTTAGGTGCTCGGGGTCGGCTGCAGCGAACGGCGCGTGCGGCCGCATCGACCAGCGCACGGCGCGTTCCCTGCCCTGGGCGTCGATCAGGCGAAACGCGTTGACGCCGTTGAAGCGCGTGTTGGCCAGGCTGTCGGGCGTCGGCGCGCTCTTGGACCACGCCAGGAACCTGGCGATCTCGGGATGGCGCGCCAGCACTGCCTTCATCTTTTCAGGGTCAGGCTTGCCGGTTGCGGGGTCGGGCAGGCGGGCCATGTTCAGCGCCTGGAATCCTTCGGGGGTGGCCGAGGCGAAGAACGGGAAACTGTTCATCGCCAGCCGCCATTCCTGGCCGTCATCGGTTTTCAATTGCAGCCCCATGCCGCGCACGGCCGCCTTGTTGTCGGGCGCATGCGGATCGTTGCCGGGATTGGAAAAGCGCCCCAGCACCGGGATCGACGGTTGCGTGAACACGCGCGCCGTCGACAGTTTTGCGGCCGCGGGCGTAGGAGCGAAGCTGCCGACGATGCAGATGCCCTTGCTGTGGGCGCGGCGAAAGCCCGGTTGCGGCGAACCAGACGCTTCGGCGGTATCGGCCATCGCCTGCGGCGTGACGCCGCGCCCGCCGAACCAGCCGCCGATCCAGACGAACAACAGGGCCAGAAGCGCCACGATGAGGGCGATCGGCAGCAACAGGATGAGGGAACCGCGACGGGATGTGGGGGAAGACATAGGACTTGTTCGCCAAAAAAATGCTGCGCGAGCGGTGCCCGGGCCAGCAGGCGTATTGTCGCATGAGCAGGCCCTGGATCGCGGCACGGACGGTGCGGCCGCCGGCCGCCCGGCGTGCCTGCGGCCCGATACCGTGGCGGCAGGCGCGCCCGAACCTGCTGCCTAAGTACTCGACAAGAAATAAATGTGAGTTTTGGCAAACAGAACTGGAGGTGCGGCTGGCCGATGCGATGCAAGGCGGCGAGTGCGCCGCAGTGCGAGCACTGCAAGCAGGAGCCAACGCGGCAGCGCGCCGGTTATGGCAGCCAAAAACACATTTATTTATGGGCGAGTACTTAGGCCCCGCTACGCCCCATCATCCGCGCCGAGTCATACCCGATCCGCACCGCGCCCCAGTGCTTGCCCTGGAACATGATCGGCATCGACAGGTCGTTGATCACCTCGCCGGTATCGCGCAGATAGGTCTGCAGCAGGAACGGCTGCCGGTTCTTGGCCAGCCTGATCCCGACCGGATCGTCGAAGATCCGCTTGTTGCGGCAGTAAATCAGGTCGTGCTCGCGCTGCCCGGTCGGCGGCCGCGAGAACTTGGTGTTGTGGGTGGGCGCGAAGCCGCGGTTGTCGACCGCCAGCGCATACGCCGCGCCCGGCAGGTCGGTCAGCACGCGGTCGAACAGCTGCTGCAGGTCGCGCTCCACGGCGCGGTCGTACGAGGTCGTGTAGCGCGGCGGATCCGATTGCGGGATCGGGCGGTACTGCTGGTCGAAGATGTTCGCGCCGCCGGCCGCATGCCGGCCCAGGCACGCCAGCACATCGTCGCGCAGCGCGGTGGTGCTGTCGACCAGCGCGTCGAAGGCCGTGCCGCCGGTGCGAAAGCCCGCCAGCACGCCCTGCAGCTCCTCGGTCGCGACGCGCACCTCGTCCACCCGGCGCGACGCGTCCTGCATCGTGGCCGCCGAACTGGACGCGTTCGACGCCACCTCGCCCACGCGCGCGCCGATTTCCTGGTTGACGCCGTCGAGCGACTGCATCGCCGCCGCCATCTGGTCCACCGTGGCCGTCATGCGCTCGAAGTCGGCGACGAACGCGGTGAGGTGGCTGGCGGCGCTGCCGGCCTCGCGCGCCGAGACATTCACCCCCTCGAGGATGCCGGCCGTGGCGCCGGAGGTCGACGTCACCAGTGCGCGCATGGCGCCGCTGGCGGTGGCGATCTTGACCGCTTCGGCATTGACCACCTGCGACAGGCGCCGCACCTCGGACGCCACCACCGCGAAACCGCGGCCGGCGGGGCCGGCGCGCGCCGCTTCGATCGCGGCATTGATCGCCAGCAGATTGGTTTGATTGGCCACATTCTCGATCACGGTGCCGAATTCGCCGATCTCGCGCAAGTGGCCGACCAGTTGCGCGACGGTATCGGAAAAGCCGTGCACCTGGTCTTCGATCACCCGCATGCGGCGCTCGAGGCTGGCCAGTTCTTCCATCGACCCGCGCGCCGCCGCCAGGTTGCGCTGGGCGGTGTCGGCGATGCGCAGCGTGCCGGCATTGACGTCGGCCGACAGCGCGGCTACTTCGCGCGCGCTGGCCGCCAGCGCATCGGCCGCCTGGTGCTGGCGGGTGGCCTGGGCCTGGGCCTGGTCGACCTCCTTGCGCAGGCGCGCGGCATTGATCGCCGTGCGGATACTGCCGTCGCGCGCCTTGACCACCAGCGCGCGCACATTGCCGGCCAGGCCGCCGCGGGCGAATGGCGCCAGCAGGGCGCGCGACAGCCGCCCGAATCCTTGTATCCACGTCATACGTCCCTCTCCTCTCACAGCTCATGGGCTGCAATATTGACTGCGCTATTTACGCTAGGAAACTATAGTCGTCCTACTCGATACTGTCATGCATCGTATTGATGCGCGTGGCATTCGCGCCACCTCGGCCGCGCCCGCCCTGCAAAGGATGTGGCAACATGGGTTCCAGTACGACCAATACGTAGTAAATTTTCTTGCTAACGCGGTATTTATGTAGTAAATTTACATCACGTCTTTTACCCTCTTCCTGCACCGAACACCGACCATGGCTCTTTCCGATTTCGACCTCGTTTTCTTTGGCGGCAGCGGCGACCTTGCGATGCGCAAGCTGCTCCCCGCCATGTATTCGCGCGACGTGTGCAATGATTTGCCAGCCACCGCACGCATCATCTGCGTGGGCCGCGACGACGCGACCCAGGAAGAATTCCTGCGCATGGTCGACACCAACTCCAAGCCGCACATCAAGGACGGACCGAACGAGGCAAGCTGGACGCGCTTCCTCGAGCGCATCACCTACGTGGCGCTGAATGCGACCGATGTCGGCACCTACGCCGCGCTGGTCGACGCGCTGCGCCACGATGAATCGCTGACCCGCGTGTACTACCTGGCCACGCCGCCGCAGCTGTTCGCCAAGATTTGCGACAACCTGGCCGCCACCGGCCTGGCGACACCGAACTCGCGCGTGGTGCTCGAAAAACCGCTGGGCCGCGACCTGGCCTCGGCCAAGCAGATCAACCTCGATGTCGGCAAGGTGTTCGCCGAATCGCAGATCTACCGGATCGACCACTACCTGGGCAAGGAGACCGTGCAGAACCTGCTGGCGCTGCGTTTCGGGAACATCCTGTTCGAACCGCTGTGGCGCCGCGAATGGATCTCGGACGTGCAGATCACGATCGCCGAGAAGATCGGCGTGGGCAACCGCCTGGGCTACTACGACAACTCGGGCGCGCTGCGGGACATGCTGCAGAACCACCTGCTGCAACTGCTGTGCATCGTGGCGATGGAGCCGCCGGCCTCGATCGCGCCGGACGCCGTGCGCGACGCCAAGCTGCAGGTGCTGCGGTCGCTGAAGCGCTTTACCCCGACCACGCTGTAGCACAACATC
>Ga0265780_10000418_pt1 | contig 66549 bp, 44 predicted proteins | sample P1T30metagenome_FD_192432 | JGI IMG/M metagenome (GOLD analysis project Ga0265780, IMG submission 192432) | Plant litter microbial communities from East Loma Ridge, Irvine, California - P1 T30 | ecosystem: Environmental > Terrestrial > Plant litter > Unclassified | place: USA: California...
CATGCGCGTCGGCGACATGCGCGTCCGCGGCATGGGCCTCGGCCAGGGGTTCCTGCCCCCGCCGCCGCCGCTGCTGCGCGCGCTCCGCCTGCTCCTGTTCCGGGTTGTGCATCAATATGCTCAAAAAGGCTTGCCAGTAACGTCAACTCGCGACAATTCGCGTCAAAATCCAGTAGATTCCCAATGCGCTTGCAACGTTCGCGGCGTCTACCTTACCATCACGCTGACCCAGGGCAGCATGGCGGGCAATTTTACCCGATAGCAAGCGTCCCGGAACGCATAACTCGTCTGGAGACGCCCGCATGTCGCAACCCGCTTCGACCCAAGCTGTTTCCCTGGCCAGCCTGTCGCGCTTTTACCAGCGCTGGCTAGCCGCCGACCCGGCACGCGAAGCGCGCCTGGCCGCCCTGTCCGGATTATCGCTGGCCCGGCTTGATTTCGGCGCAGCCTTGGCGCTCGAAGCCCGAAGCGGCGCGGGCGCTGCCCCCCTTCCCCTTGGCCGCGCCATGCGCCGCCTGCGCAACCTCCTCATCTGCGCCATCATCCGGCGCGACCTGGAGGGCCGCGCCGACCTCGACGAAGTCGTGACGGCAATGAGCCGCTTCGCCGACTTTGCCGTGCAGTCGCACCTGGCCGAGTTGATGGCCGAGATGAGCGCCATCCACGGCGAGCCCATCGGCGCCGAATCCGGCCGGCCCCAGCGGATGATGGTGCTGGCCATGGGCAAGCACGGCGGCTGCGAGCTCAACGTGTCCTCCGACATCGACCTGATCTTCGTGTATCCCGAGGATGGCGACACCGCCGCCGGCCCGGGCCAGCGCACTTTGTCCAACCACGAATTCTTCGTGCGCCTGGGCCGCAAGCTGATCGCCGCCCTCTCGGAAATCACCGAAGACGGTTTTACTTTCCGCGTCGACATGGCGCTGCGCCCCAACGGCAAGTCGGGCCCGCTTGCGGCGAGCCTGAACATGGTCGAGGATTACCTGATCGTACAAGGGCGGGAGTGGGAACGTTACGCCTGGGTCAAAGCGCGCGCAGTCACGGGCGAACCGGAAGACATCGCGGCGCTCGATGCCATCGTGCGGCCCTTCGTGTTCCGGCGCTACCTCGACTTCGGCGTGATCGACGCGATCCGCACCATGCACGCCCAGATCCGCGCCGAGGTCAACCGCCAGGAGCGCCTGCATCCCGAGCGCAGCCACAACGTCAAGCTGGGCCGCGGCGGCATCCGCGAGATCGAATTCCTGGCCCAGGTGTTCCAGCTGATCCGCGGCGGACGCGACCCGGCGCTGCGCGAACGCTCCACGCGCAAAACGCTGCGCCTGCTGGCCGAGCGCGAACTGCTCACGCAAGAAGTCGTCCAGCAATTGCTCGATGCCTATACTTTCCTGCGCAACCTGGAGCACCGGCTGCAGTACCTGGAAGACGCCCAGACCCACACGCTGCCGGCCTCCCTGGAAGACCGCGCCGCCGTGGCGCGCATGATGGGCCTGCAGGACGAAGCAGAGCTGCTGGCGCGCCTGGGCGAATGGCGGACTTTCGTGGCCGCCCAGTTCGACGAGATCTTCGCCGACAAGGGCGCGTCCGCGCCGGCCGATCCGGTCGATCCGGGCGCCTCGGTCAGCGACCCCGACAACCGCGACGCCATCGCCGACCGCCTGCACAGCCTCGGCTTCGACGACCCGCAAGCCGCCGCCGACCGCCTGGTCGCGACCTGGCAGGCGCCGCGCCTGCAGACCCTGCCCGAAGCCAGCCGCAACCGCCTGGTGGCGCTGGTGAATGCGGCGCTGCCGCAGATCGGCGCCATCGTGAGGGAAACCGGCCTGGGCGGCCACGCGGCCACGCTCGGGCGCCTGCTCGACTTCTTCGAGGCGATCGCGCGCCGCTCGGCCTATCTGTCCCTGCTGACCGAGTATCCGCACACCCTCGAGCGCGTGCTGCGCATGATCAACGCCAGCGGCTGGGCCGCGACCTTCCTGACCCAGCACCCGATCCTGCTCGACGAATTGCTGGACGACCGCGGCAACGGCGCGGCGAATTTCGCCGAGGACTTGCCGGCGCTGGCGGCGAGCCTGAAGGAACAGCTCGACGGCGCTGCCGGCGACACCGAACGCCAGCTCGACATCCTGCGCGAAACCCACCATGCCCAGATGTTCCGCCTGCTGGCGCTGGACCTGGCCGGCGAACTGTCGGTCGAGCGCCTGGCCGACCACCTGTCGGCGCTGGCCGACCTGATCGTGCTCGAAACCGTCCAGCGCGCCTGGAACACCATCGCCAGCCGCCACCGCGAGGTGCCCTGCTTCGCCGTCATCGCCTATGGCAAGCTGGGCGGCAAGGAACTCGGCTACGTGTCGGACCTGGACGTGATCTTCCTGTTCGACGACGCCGACGACATGGCGCCGTCCAACTACGCCAAGCTGGCCCAGCGCTTCATCACCTGGATGACCACCCACACGCCGGCCGGCATCCTGTTCGACATCGACACCGCGCTGCGCCCGGACGGCGCCAGCGGCATGCTGGTGTCATCAAGCGCCGCCTTCGAGCGCTACCAGCAGGCTTCGGCCTGGATCTGGGAACACCAGGCCCTGACCCGCGCCCGCTTCTGCGCCGGCGACGCCGCCATCGGCGCGCGCTTCGAGGCGATCCGGGAAAGCGTGCTGCGCCAGGATCGTGACGGACGCGCCACCGAGCTGCGCGACGAGGTGGTCAAGATGCGCCGGCGCATGCGCGACGCCCACCCGAACACCAGCGCCCGCTTCGACCTGAAGCAGGACGAAGGCGGCATGATCGACATCGAATTCATCGTGCAATACCTGGTGCTGCGCCATGCGGCGCGCTACCCGCAGCTGACCGCGAACCGCGGCAACATCGCGCTGCTGCGCCTGTGCGGCGAGCTCGGCCTGATCGACGCCGGCCTGGCCGCCGGTGCGGCCGACGCCTACCGCACGCTGCGCCGCCTGCAGCACCAGGTGCGGCTGCAGGGCCAGGACAACGCCCGCGTCGACCCGGCGCTGGTGACCGGCCACGCGGCCGTCGTCGTGCGCCTGTGGCAAGCCTGCTTCGGCGCCTGACCCGCCGGCCTCTCCTCTCCTGAGCGCACCGTGCGTGCGCAGGCCCGCACCCATGCCGTGCGGCGCCTCGCCACGCCGGTGCGGCCCGCCGCACCCCCTGTTGTTTTTCGTCCACCTTTTCAAACAAGCATTTTTTCTGTATTGACACTTGTCAATGCGAAATGCTCTGATAGACAGGCGTATTTACGAGAAGCATGCCGTGATCGCGCAGTGTTGTCGATGTCATCAAGCCCGGCGGCCACGAATCGCCGGACGAAAAGTCCAGAACCGGAGAGTCCATGCAACAACCTACCAAGATCGCAATGGCCGTCGCCCTCGCCCTGCAGGCGATGAGCACCCTTGCACAAGCGCAGACCACCACCGAAACGCAGCCCGCCGCGAACACCCAGCGCGTCGAAGTCACCGGCTCGCGCATTCGCCAGGTCGACCTCGAAACGGCACAACCGGTCCAGGTCGTGACCCAGGAACAGATCCAGAAATCGGGCCTGGTCACCGTGGGCGACATCATCAACAACATTTCCTCGGCCGGCACCCCGGCCTTCTCGAAAGGGTCGGCACTGACCTCGAACCGCGAACAGGGCGGCCAGTACGCCAACCTGCGCAACCTCGGCTCGAACCGCCTGCTGGTGCTGGTCAACGGCAAGCGCTGGACCGCGACCGTGGCCGGCTACACCGACCTCTCGACCATCCCCTCGGCCTTCATCGAGCGCATCGACATCCTGAAGGACGGCGCCTCCTCGATCTACGGTTCCGACGCGATCGCAGGGGTGATGAACATCATCCTGAAAAAGACCATGAGCGGCGGCCAGGCCAGCATCTACCAGGGCGAGAACAAGCTGGGCGACGGCAGGACCAAGGATTACTCGGTCAGCTACGGCGCCGGCGACGACCGCGCCAACATGATGTTCGGGCTCAGCCACAGCGACCAGGGCCCGGTCTGGGCCAAGGACCGCGAGATCACCGCCTACACCAACGGCCCGGCCCACTTCAACGCCGGCTTCGGCGCCACCCCGTGGGGCCGCATCGCGCCGCTCACTGCCACCGGCGCCGCCAACACGACCGCGACCGGCTTCAACCGCGTCCTGAACCACACCGGCTCGTTCAACGGCGACGGTACCGGCTCCAGCTCGCGCAACTCGGCCAACTACCACGCCTACACCGGCGCCGATGCCGACACCTTCAACTCGTCGAGCCAGATGGTGTACCAGATGCCAAGCAGGCTGACGACGATCTTCACCAAGGGCAGCCTGGCCCTGCCCTGGGACCTGCGTTTCACCACCACCGCGATGGTCGCGGACCGCGTGTCCTCGCGCCAGGTGGCCGGCTACCCGGTCAATTCGCTGACCCAGAGCAAATTCCCGGTCTACGTCGACAAGGACAGCTACTTCAATCCCTACGGCAACCAGGGCGTCGGCATCGCCGCCGGCCGTGGCCAGGACCTGTTCTTCTACCGCCGCACCATCGAAGTGCCGCGCGTGACCGAGAACGAAAACCGCACCACGCACATCGATGCCGTGCTGGAAGGCGAGTTCAGCGTCATGAACAAGGCCTGGAACTGGAACGTGGGCTATAACCACAGCGCCATTTCGGGCAACGTGACGCAAACCGGCAACCTGAACCTGCTGAACCTGAAAAAGGCCCTCGGCCCGTCCTTCCTGAACGCCTCCGGCCAGGTGCAGTGCGGCACCCGCACCGCGGCGATCCCGCTGGCCGAGTGCGTGCCCTTCGACATCCTGGGCGGCCCCTCGGCCTCGACCCCGGAAGCACTGAACTACGTGATGTCGACCGGCCAGGCCACCTACGGCTCGACCATCAACAGCGCCACCGCCGACATCACCGGCGAACTGTTCACCCTGCCGGCCGGCACGGTCGCCATGGCCGGCGGCCTGGAACACCGTTCGATCCGCGGCTACGACCGTCCGGGCCAGTTCGAGCAATCGGGCTACTCGACCGACCTGGCGGGCAATTCCACGACCGGCAAGTACACCGTGCGCGAAGCCTACCTGGAATTCAACGTCCCGCTGCTGAAGAACCTGCCGCTGATCGAAAGCCTGAGCCTCGACCTCGCCTCGCGCTACTCGGACTACAGCAACTTCGGCAGCACCACCAACAGCAAGGCCAGCGTGATGTGGAAACCGGTGCGCGACCTGCTGGCGCGCGGCACCTTCGCCGAGGGCTTCCGCGCCCCGTCCCTGAACGACACCTTCGGCGGCGGTTCGCAATCCTACGATTCCTACCTCGACGCCTGCGACAGCCTGTACGGCGAAGCGGCCAAGAACACGACCGTGAAGGCGCGCTGCACCGCCGCCGGCGTGCCGGCCAACTTCCGCCAGGTCAACCAGGCCGGCACCCCGGTCCCGGCCGGCGGCGCCCAGACCCCGGTGCCGTTCAACACCGGCGCCGGCAACAGCTCGCTGACGCCGGAAACCGCCACCACCAAGACCTTCGGCCTGGTGTACAGCCCGTCCTGGCTGGGCGGCGCCTCGATCTCGCTCGATTACTTCGACATCCGTGTCAAGAACCGCATCACCGCGGTGTCGGCGAAGTACGAGATCGACGAGTGCTACGTCAACGGCGTGACCAGCTTCTGTGACAAGATCAAGCGCGATCCGCTCACCGGCCAGATCTCGAGCCTGTCGCGCGGCAACGCCAACCTGGGTGAACTGTCCACCCGCGGCATCGACCTGACCTTCGCCTACCGCTTCCCGCGCACCAGCTACGGCCAGTTCGGCATCCGTTCGGAGTCGACCTATGTCGACCGCTATTCGGTGAAGAGCACCTCGACTTCGGACTTCATCAACTACGCGGGCGAATTCGGCATCAACCGCGTGAAATCGAACCTGGCGTTCGACTGGAGCATGGGCAACTGGAACGCGACCCTGGCCTCGCGCTACTACAGCGGCGTGAAGGTGCACTGCTGGAGCGCGGTCAACAACCTCGAGTGCAGCAACCCGAACGACGCCGCCAGCTGGGGCACCGGCTACACCCACCTGGGCGCCATGGTCTACAGCGACCTGTCGATCGGCTATGCGCTGCCGTGGAAGGCCAAGCTGCTGGTCGGCGCCAACAACGTGTTCAACCGCAAGCCGATCGTGGTGTACGACGCCAACACCGCTTACAGCTACGGCACCTCGTCGTCTTCGTCGGTGGACCCGGAACGCCCGATCGACCGTTTCTTCTACGTGCGTTACAACCAGTCGTTCTGAAGCGCCCGAAGCAGTCTTCCCCGCGCGGCCCGATGGCGCCGCGCACCACGGACCGCCGGCCCAGCCCGGCGGTTTTTTATTGCCGGCGCACTGATACGATGTATTTCACTTTAACGCATCAAATTATTGCAAAGCAGCATAAAAATGGTGCATTCAAGAATCAGGAAAAAAAGGCAGATTGATGCGCCGATTCTATGCGACATACATATTTCTGGATAAACGCACTTATTTTGCGCATTTATCATCATATCTACCTTTCCTGTACGCTATTTCACCGAAAAGTCGCCATGCACTGTTATGGTGCTTTGCAAAAATAGCACTTGTCTCGATTTGAAACAATTTCAAATCGTATTCGGACACAAAGTTGCACGCAGGAATTCACGAACTTTGGTTCCTCTTCGTTACTTCTGGTCAACTCCCTTTATATTCAACGAATTTGCTGTAATTACGCAGAATCACAACACATCAATATATGTACTGCTATTCGTTGACATTCAACCATTCCCAGTGTTTCTATAGCAATCTTGAAAAACATTGTTACCTGCACTGTTTTCCAAATTGCCGCCTGTACGCGGCGCCTTAACCCGAGGAGTGTTTGCAATGATGGAAAAAGTCTTATCCCGTTCGATCCGCGTGATGTGCGTCAGCGGTATTGCTTTCGGGATGCATGCGGCCTACGCCCAGGAAGCGCAGAATGCGCCGCTGCAGCGAGTGGAAGTCACCGGCTCCCGCATTCGTCAGGTCGATCTGGAAACGGCACAACCGATCCAGGTAGTGACCCAGGAACAGATTCAGAAGACCGGTCTCGTGACCGTTGGCGACATCATCAACAACCTGTCGTCGGCCAGCTCGCCGGACTTCAGCAAGGGTGGTTCGCTGGTATCCAATCCGGAAAACGGCGGCCAGTACGCCAACCTGCGCAACCTCGGCTCGAACCGCCTGCTGGTGCTGGTCGACGGCAAGCGCTGGACCCAGAGCGTGGGCGGCTACACCGACCTGTCGACCATCCCGGCCATCTTCATCGAGCGCATGGAAGTCCTGAAGGACGGCGCATCGGCGATCTACGGCTCGGACGCCATCGCCGGCGTGGTCAACATCATCCTGAAGAAGAACATGGAAGGTGGCCAGCTCAGCGTGTATGAAGGCGCCAACCAGCACAAGGGCGACGGCAAGAGCAAGGACTTCTCGCTCAGCTACGGTGCAGGCAACGACAAGGCCTCGATCCTGTTCGGCCTGACCCACACCGAGCAGGGCGCGGTCTGGGCACGCGACCGCGACATCACCGCCTTCAGCTACGGCCCCGCGCCGGACCACTTCAGCGGCGGCGTCGGCCCGTGGGGCCGTATCGCCCCGCTGACCGCGACCGGCACGGCCAACACCAGCACCGCGAACGGCGGCTTCAACCGCTACCTGAACCACACCGGTGGTTTCAACGGCGACGGCACCGGCAGCCCGTCGAACCTGGCAAGCAGCTACCACGCCTTTGCCGGCGCCGACGCAGACACGTTCAACTCGTCCTCGCAGATGATGTTCGCGATGCCGACCAAGCTGGACAGCATCTTCACCAAGGGCAACATCGAACTGCCGTACGGCATGCACTTCTCGACCACTGCGATGTTCGCGCAGCGCGTGTCCGACAGCCAGGTCGCCGGCTATCCGGTGAACTCGCTGACCCAGTCGAAATACCCGGTCTACATCGACAAGAACAGCTACTACAACCCGTACCCGGGCCAGGACCTGTTCTTCTGGCGCCGTACCATCGAGCGTCCGCGTACCACCAACAACGAAAACCGCACGATCCACATCGACGCGCAGCTGGCCGGTGAATTCAACGCGATCGGCAAGAGCTTCAACTGGGACGTGGGCTACAACCACAGCTCGGTCAGCGGCACCATGGTCGGCACCGGCAACCTGAACCTGCTGAACCTGAAACAGGCCCTGGGCCCGTCGTTCCGCAACGCTTCCGGCCAGATCCAGTGCGGCACCGCGGCCAACCCGATCGCGCTGGCGACCTGCGTACCGTTCGACATCCTGGGCGGCCCGTCGGCCTCCACCGACGCCGCGCTCGACTACGTGATGTCGACCAGCCAGCACGGCTACGGCTCGACCACCAACAGCGCCACCGCCAACATCGCCGGCGAAATCCTCGACCTGCCGGCCGGCGGCCTCGGCGTCGCAGCCGGCCTGGAACACCGCGAAGTGCGCGGCTACGATACCCCGGGCCAGTTCGAGCAGTCGGGTTATTCGACCGACCTCGCAGCCAGCCCGACCTACGGCCGCTACAACGTCCGCGAAGCCTACGTGGAAGCACGTATTCCGCTGCTGAAGGACGTGCCGTTCGCCAAGTCGCTGACCTTCGACGTCGCGTCCCGCTATTCGGACTACAGCAACTTCGGCAGCACCCACAACAGCAAGGCCAGCATCGAATGGCGTCCGATCACCGACCTGCTGGTGCGCGGCAACTGGGGCCAGGGCTTCCGTGCACCGGCGCTGGGTGACACCTTCAGCGGCGGCTCGCAGAGCTTCGACACCTACCTCGACCCGTGCGACACCAAGTACGGCAATGCCGCGACCGATCCTGCCGTGGCATCGCGCTGCGCCGCTGCAGGCGCAGGCGCAGGCTTCCGCCAGGTGAACCAGAGCGGCGTGCCGATCAACGGCGCGGGCGGCGTACAAGGCAACTACCCGTTCCAGAGCGGCGCCGGCAACCGCTTCCTGCAACCGGAAACCTCGGTGACCAACACGCTGGGCTTCGTCTACAGCCCGTCGTGGCTGCCGGGTGCCTCGGCATCGCTGGACGTCTACCGCGTCAAGGTCGACAACCGCATCACCGGCGTGTCGGCAACCTACGTCGCCAACCAGTGCTACGTGCAAAACGTGCCGTCGTTCTGCTCGGCGATCACCCGTAATGCCGCCGGCGAGATCGTCGACCTGGCACACGGCAACGCCAACCTGGGCAGCCTGAAGACCGACGGCGCCGACCTGTCGCTGAACTACCGCTTCCCGACCAGCACCTACGGCCGCTTCAGCGTGCGTTCGGAAACCTCGTACACCCGTTCGTTCTCGGTGAAGAGCGCGGATGATGCCGAGTGGGCGAACTACGCCGGCGAGTACTACTACAACAAGTTCAAGTCGGTGAACACGGTGGATTGGAGCCTGGGCAACTGGGGCGCGACCTGGACCGTCCGTTACTACAGCCCGACCAAGGACCAGTGCTGGGATAGCGAGACCGAGTGCTCGAATCCGGAAGGCTACACCCAGAGCTGGGGCGACGGCTACAACAAGATCGGCGCCATGGTCTACCACGACATGAACGTCAACTACAAGACGTCGTGGAAAGGCCAGATCATGTTCGGTATCAACAACGTGTTCGAGAAGAAGCCACGCATCGTCTACGCGACTTCGGGCATCACCTCGTCGTCGTCGGTGGATGCACAGATGCCGATCGACCGCTTCTTCTACCTGCGCTACAACCAGGCGTTCTAATCTGATCGATTAGCCGACTGTCCGATGCCCGCCCGGTTCGCCCGGCGGGCATTTTTCATTGGACAAAGGTATGATGTGCGGTCGGATCACAAGAAAAGAATCATGGTTATCAAACTCAAGAACGAAAAAGACATCGGCAAAATGCGCGTGGCCGGCCGCCTGGCCGCCGAAGTGCTCGAGATGATCTCGGAACACGTCGTGCCCGGCGTCTCCACCGAGGAACTCGACAGGCGCTGCAACGAGTACATCCGCAAGGTGCAGAAGGCGACGCCGGCCAACGTCGGCTACCACGGCTTCCCCAAGACGCTGTGCACCTCGGTCAACGGCGTGGTCTGCCACGGCATCCCCAGCGAAACCGAAATCCTGCAGGACGGCGACATCATCAACATCGACGTCACCGTGATCAAGGACGGCTGGCACGGCGACACCAGCCGCATGTACTTCGCCGGCACGCCCTCGCCGGAAGCGAAGAAGCTGGTCGACACCACGTTCGACGCCATGATGGCCGGCATCCGCACCGTGCGTCCGGGCTCGCGCCTGGGCGACGTCGGCCACGCGATCCAGACCCTGGCCGAAAAGGCCGGCTACTCGGTGGTGCGCGAATACTGCGGCCACGGCATCGGCAAGGTCTACCACGAAGACCCGCAGGTGCTGCACTACGGCCGCCCGAACACCGGCCTGCTGCTCAAGGAAGGCATGACCTTCACGGTGGAGCCGATGATCAACCTGGGCGAAGCCGACGTCGAGCAGCTCGACGACGGCTGGACCGTGGTCACGCGCGACCGCTCGCTGTCGGCGCAGTGGGAGCACATGATCGCGGTGACCAGGAACGGGTTCGAGATCCTGACGCCCTGGCCGAACAAGAAATAAGGCAGCCGAAAAAACGATGAAAAAAAGCCCGGTACGCACACCGGGCTCCCTGTTTCAGACAAGTGTCACGTTATCAGAAGGTATACTCCGCGGTCGCCTTGATCGAACGCGGACGCAGCGCATAGCCGCCGCGCAGGTCGACCGGTGCCGAGTCGTACAGGGCATTGCGGATGTCCAGCGCCAGGCGCAGGTTCCGGAAGCCCGTGTACGAGAAGTTCAGGTCGGTACGCAGCGAGGCGCGCTGCCAGCACGGCAGGTCGCCGGTCGGCTTGATGCGTGCCTGGCAGCCCGCCACGTTCCAGCTCGATTCATCCGTCTCGTCGATGTTCAGCGCCATGGCCGAGGTGCGGTTGACGCGGATGGTCGAGGTCAGGTCGCCCTTGCGCCAGCTGGCGCTCAGCACGGTCTTCAGGCGCGGGGTGCCGCGGTTGCCGACTTCGTTCGGACGGTAGCTGTTGGCATCGATGTCCCACAGCTTGTAGGTCAGCGCCACGGTATTCATCAGGCCCAGGTTCAGCGTGCCGAAGTCGCCCATGCGGAAGCGCGACTTGATGTCGATGTCCACGCCCGAGGTCTGGGTCTTGCCGAAGTTCTCGTAGTTCAGCAACAGCGACTGGATGGTGCCGTTGGCGAAGGCCAGGTTCGCGCCCGGCTGCAGCTGGTTGGCGCGCTGGGCCAGGCGGATGTCCTGCTCGCTGACCGGATTACGGGCGATCAGCTCCTTGTAGCCGGCGTTCTCTTCGCGCTGCAGCACGTACGAGGGATCGCGGTAGCTGATCTCGTTGCGGCGCTCCAGGTGCCAGTAGTCGATCGTCATGTTCACGTTCTTGATCGGATCGAGCACGATGCCGAAGGTGGCGCTGCGCGAGGTTTCCGGCTTCAGGGCGGGGTTCGACGAGATCATCGCCGGCACCGAGACCGAGCAGCCCGAGTTGTAGGCCGTGGTGGCGTCGCTCTTGTCGGTGGCGGTGCCGTTCTTGAGGATGTCGCGGATCTTGGTCGCCACGTCGCAACGCTTCGGATCGATGGTGCCGTTGAAGAAGCCGGTCAGGCCGACCTTGCCCAGGGTTTCCGGGATGTTCGGCGCGCGGAAGCCGCCGGCGAAGGTGGTGCGGAACATCAGTTCCGGGATCGCCCGGTAGACCAGGCCGAGTTTCGGCGACACGTGGGCGTCGAAGCCCTGGTTCTTGTCGAGGCGTACCGCGGCATTCGCTTCCAGCTTCTTGGTGAAGGGTGCGGTCAGCTCGCCGTACAGGGCGCTCATGTTGCGCTGGCCGTCGATCCAGAGCGAGCCGCGGCCGATGATGCGGGCCTCGACCACGTTGTCGGTGGAGCGGATGAACATTTTTTCGCGGCGCACTTCGCCGCCCACCGCAAAGGCCAGCGCGCCGCCGCCCAGTTGCAGCCCCGTCTCGCCGCTGACCTGGGCATCGATCCAGTCCTGCGACAGCTTGGCGTTGGTGCCGATGGCCGGGAACATGCGGTCCAGCAGTTCCTGCGAGTTGGGGCCGCCGATCTTGTACTCGCCGCTGTGCACGGCGGCCGGCATGGCGTCGCGGTCGGCGCCGCGGTCGCGCGACTTGGCGTCGCCGCCGACGCGGCCGATCGCGGTTTTCCAGTCCCAGCCGTTGGCCAGCGTGCCTTCCAGGCCGGTCATCACGCGGTACTGGGTCGCCTTGGACGGGCTGGTCCACATCTCCAGGTTGTCCATGAAGCGGTAGTCGATGCCGACTTCATACGGGAAGGGGTTGGCCGGGTTGCCGACCGCCAGCTTGGGCTTGGGCACCGTCTGCGAGCGCTTGGTATTGCCGTCGAACCAGTTACTGGCCGAACCCGCGGTGTTGGCGTAAGGCAGGGTCTGGTAGGTCGTCTTGGTTTTCGAATACGAGATCTCGGCGAAGGCGGTCGTCGTGTTCGAGACCTTGAAGCGGCCCTGGCTGTACGCGTTGACGCGCTGGGCCGGGTCCGAATACTGGTTGATGAAGTTGATGTCGCTGGTGCACAGGCCGCTTGCGTTGCGCTGGGCCGGCGGGCAGGTGGCGACCGCCTGGCGGATGGCCCCGTGGCCGGCGCCCGCGGCTTCGTTCAGGTTGCCCGGGAAGGAATACAGGCTCGGGTCGCCGAAGGCCGGGCTGTAGTACTGGCGGTGCCAGGCCGGGTAGTAGCCGATCACGTCGGACAGCATGTAGCCGAAGCGGCGATAGCCCTCGACGTTGACGTAGACGTTGTAGCCGTCGCGGTCGAAGTCGCCCTTGCCGAGCAGGATCGACGCGGTGTTTTCGCCGCCGAAGCTGGCGCCCTGCGGACGGGTCACGTCGCCGCGCAGCTTGACGCCCTGGAATTCCTTGCGGGTGACGAAGTTGATGACGCCGGCCATGGCGTCCGAACCGTAGAGCGCCGAGGCGCCGTCCGCCACCGTGTCGATGCGCTCGAGCGAGTCGGCCGGGATCGAGTCGACGTTGGCGAAGACTTGCTGGCCGCCGTCCGCGAACGCATAGTTCGAGATGCGGCGGTTGTTCACCAGCACCAGGGTCGCGGCCTTGCCCAGGCCGTGGATCGACGCGCCGGACGCGCCGCGCGCGAAGCTGCTGCCGCTGCCGTTGTCGCGCAGCTCGCCGGTGTCGAAGGCGGTCATGGTGTCGAGGATGCCGCGCACCGTGCTGGCGCCGGTCTGCTCCATGTCCTGGCGGGTCATGACGATCACCGGCGATGCGGTTTCCTGGTCGGTGCGCTTGATGTTCGAGCCCGTGACGTACACGCGCTGCGCGGTCTGGGTGGGCGCCGTGTCGGTGCCGGTGCTGCTGTCGTTACTGTTACCGGTCTGGGCGAACGTGATCGACGTTCCCCCCAATGTGAGCGCAACTGCGATGACACTGCGCTTCAAGATGAGCTGCTTGTTCAATTGTTTCCCTCGGCGTCATGGTTTTATATGTGTGCATACATATGCACGGTTTTAGTGTCGCCGAGGAAATACAATTTTTTTACTTTTTTGTAACGGTTATGCACCGTGGTTGAGTTTTAGTTGTTTTATTGATACATACATGGGTTTGCCGCAAGCCTATGCTCAAAAAACAAAACCCCCGGACCAGTTTCCTGATCCAGGGGTTTGGACATCCTGCGGCCGCTCGGGCCGCTCGGCGGCGGATTACTTGGCGTTCATCAGCGCCACGGTGGTGTCCAGCATGCGGTTGCTGAAGCCCCACTCGTTGTCATACCACGACGACACTTTCACCAGGCGGCCCGACACCTTGGTCAGGGTCGAATCGAAGTTCGACGATGCCGGATTGTGGTTGTAGTCGACCGAGACCAGCGGTGCGCTGTTGTAGGTCAGGATGCCGGCCAGCGGGCCTTCGGCGGCGGCCTTCATCAGGCTGTTGATCTCTTCCACGGTGGTGTCGCGCTTGGCGATGAAGGAGAGGTCGACGATCGACACGTTGATGGTCGGCACGCGGATCGCGTAGCCGTCCAGCTTGCCATTCAGTTCCGGCAGCACCAGGCCGACCGCGGCGGCGGCGCCGGTCTTGGTCGGGATCATCGAGTGGGTGGCGGAGCGGGCGCGGCGCAGGTCTTCGTGCATCACGTCGGTCAGCACCTGGTCGTTGGTGTAGGCGTGGACGGTGGTCATCAGGCCGTTTTCCAGGCCGATGGCGTCGTTCAGCGGCTTGACCAGCGGGGCCAGGCAGTTGGTGGTGCAGGAGGCGTTCGAGATGACGGTGTCCGAGGCTTTCAGCACGTCGTGGTTGACGCCGTAGACGATGGTGGCGTCGACGTCCTTGCCGCCCGGGGCCGAGATGATGACCTTCTTGGCGCCGCCCTTCAGGTGGGCCGAAGCCTTTTCCTTGGTGGTGAAGAAGCCGGTGCACTCGAGCACCACGTCCACGTCCAGCTCGCCCCAGCCGATTTCGGCCGGGTTGCGCTGGGCGAACACGCGGATGCGGTCGCCGTTGACGATCATGAAGTCGCCGTCGACTTCGACGGTGCCGGGGAACTTGCCGTGGGTGGTGTCGTAGCGGGTCAGGTGGGCGTTCGACTCCGAGTTGCCGAGGTCGTTGATCGCCACGATCTGGATGTCCTGCTTCTTGCCGCCTTCGTAGAAAGCGCGCAGCACATTGCGGCCGATGCGGCCATAACCGTTGATTGCTACCTTGATCGTCATTGTTTTACTCCTGATTAAAGAAATCTGTTGTAACGAAGCACAGCACGAACCCCGCGCCCCAGTCATCTCCATGCCAGGGCGCGGGCACGAATTTCCACTTAGGCGGTCAGGACCGACTTGACCTTGCCGACGACGTTCTCGACGGTGAAGCCGAAATACTTGAACAGCACGCCCGCCGGCGCCGATTCGCCGAAGGTGTCGAGGCCGATCACGGCGCCTTCCAGGCCGACGTACTTGTACCAGAAGGCGGTCACGCCGGCTTCGATCGCCACGCGCGGCAGGCCCTGGCCCAGCACCTGCGCCTTGTAGGCCGCATCCTGGCGGTCGAACACGTCGGTCGACGGCATCGACACCACGCGCACGCCGATGCCCTGCCCGGCCAGCGTGTCGGCGGCCTTGATCGCCAGTTCGATTTCCGAACCGGTCGCGATCAGGACGGCGCGCGCGTTATCCGCGTCGCGCAGCACGTAGCCGCCACGGGCGATGTTGGCGACCGCGATCGCGTCACGCTCCTGGAACGGCAGGTTCTGGCGCGAGAAGATCAGGGTCGACGGACCGTCAGTGCGCTTGAGCGCCTCGCCCCAGGCCACCATCGATTCGACTGTGTCGCACGGACGCCAGTTGTCCAGGTTCGGGATCAGGCGCAGCGACGAGACGTGTTCCACCGACTGGTGGGTCGGGCCGTCTTCGCCCAAGCCGATCGAATCATGGGTGAACACGAACAGCGAGCGGATCTTCATCAGCGCGGCCATGCGCAGCGCGTTGCGGCTGTAGTCCGAGAAGGTCAGGAAGGTCGCGCCGAACGGGATCCAGCCGCCGTGCAGGGCGATGCCGTTCATGATGGCGGACATGCCGAACTCGCGCACGCCGTAGTTGATGTGGTTGCCCGGGGTGCCCGAGCGCAGCGGGATCGATTCCTTCCAGTTAGTCAGGTTCGAGCCGGTCAGGTCGGCCGAGCCGCCCAGGAATTCCGGCAGGATCGGGGCCAGGGCCTGGATCGCGTTCTGGCTGGCCTTGCGGGTGGCGATGGTTTCCTTCTTCTCGACCGTCGCGGCGACGGCGGCGGCCAGCGCGGCCTCGAAACCGTCCGGCAGCTCGCCCTTCATGCGGCGCTCGAATTCGGCGGCCAGTTCCGGGAATTGCGCGCGGTAGCCGGCGAACAGCGCATTCCATGCGCCTTCGACTTCGGCGCCCTTGGCCTTCTGGTCCCAGGCTTCGTAGATCGGGGCCGGGATGTCGAACGGGATCGCGTCCCAGATCAGGTGCTCGCGCACCGCGGCGACTTCCTTGTCGCCCAGCGCGGCGCCGTGCACCTTGTCGCCGCCCTGCAGGTTCGGCGAGCCCTTGCCGATGATGGTCTTGCAGCAGATCAGGGTCGGACGGTCCGAGGTCTTGGCCTGGGCGATCGCGGCGTCGACCGCGGCCACGTCGTGGCCATCCACGCCCGGGATCACGTTCCAGCCGTAGGCGGCGAAGCGTTGCGGGGTGTCGTCGGTGAACCAGCCTTCCACCTTGCCGTCGATCGAGATGCCGTTGTCGTCGTACAGCCAGACCAGCTTGTTCAGGCGCAGGGTGCCGGCCAGCGACGCCACTTCGTGCGAGATGCCTTCCATCAGGCAGCCGTCGCCGAGGAAGGCGTAGGTGTGGTGGTCGACGATGTCGAAGCCGGGGCGGTTGAATTCACGCGCCAGCAGCCACTCGGCCAGCGCCATGCCGACCGAGTTGGCGATGCCCTGGCCCAGCGGACCGGTGGTGGTTTCCACGCCCGGCGTGATGTGCACTTCCGGGTGGCCCGGGGTCTTGGAATGCAGCTGGCGGAAGTTGCGGATGTCGTCCATCGACAGGTCGTAGCCCGACAGGTGCAGCAGCGCGTAGTGCAGCATCGAACCATGGCCGTTCGACAGCAGGAAGCGGTCGCGGTTCATCCAGCCCGGATTGGCCGGATTGTGGCGATAGTGGCCGTCCCACAGCGCAACGGCGATCTCGGCCATGCCCATCGGCATGCCCGGGTGGCCGGAGTTGGCTTTCTGGACGGCGTCCATCGCCAGCGCGCGGATCGCATTGGCCATCAGGGTGGTGGTTTGCAGAGGTTTCATGGATGTGGTGAGTCTGAGGATTGGGAAAGCTGTGGCGTGTGGAGCGAGCCGCCTTAACCGGGTATTTTACCAGAGCAGGCTGGCGGCGCCTTAAAATGGCGGCTTGTTAACGACCCGCCTTGTCATCCATGCCACGTTTTTACTGCCCCCAGGCGCTCCTGCCCACCACGACCATCGAGCTGCCGGAAGCGGTCGCCCACCACCTGCACGTCGTGCGCCAGCAGCCCGGCGACGAACTGGTGCTGTTCAACGGTGAGGGTGGCCAGGTGCGGGCGCGCCTGGTCGAGGTCGGCAAGCGCCGCGCCAGCGCCGAGGTGCTGGCGCGCGAGGACGTCGACGTCGAACTGCCCTTCCGCGTCACCCTGGCCCAGGGCTTGCCGGAAGGGAGCAAGATGGACTGGATCGTCGAGAAGGCGGTCGAGCTGGGCGTGACCGCGATCCAGCCGCTGGCGGCGCGCCGCTCGGTGGTGAAACTGGCCGGCGACCGTGCCGATAAACGGCTGGCGCACTGGCAGGCGGTGGTCGTGAGCGCTTCCGAACAATGCGGCCGCAACCGCCTGGCCGAGGTGGCGCCACTGCAGGAATTCGGGCGCTGGATCGCGCAGCCGGCGGGCGACGCCGTGCGCATCCTGCTCAGCCCGCGCGCGGACGCCTCGCTGGCCGCGTGGACGAAAACCACCGCGCCGTGTGACGTCTCTCTATTAGTGGGGCCGGAAGGCGGCTTCAGCACGGAGGAAGAAGATGCGGCGATCGCCGCCGGCGCCCTGCCCCTGTCGATGGGACCGCGGGTGCTGCGCACCGAGACGGCCGGGCTGGCGACGCTGGCGATCCTGGCGGCGGGCTGGGGCGGGATCTGATCGCGCTCCCGATCCCCAGCCGGTCTCCTGCTGGTCAGAAGCGCTTGTTGTACTCCACGGCCAGCCTGACCGAACGCGGCGTCTGGTAGGCGGTGTACTGGCCGTAGTACGGCGAGGTTGCCGCCTGCGAGCCATCGTCGTAGGTCGTTTCCTCGGTCAGCGCACGCTGCGAGTTGAGCGCGTTGAACACGTCGACCTTCACCGCCAGGCCCTTGAGCAGGTTGGGCGCGTAGGTCAGGTTCAGGTCCAGGCGCTTTTCCCAGGGCAGGCGGCCCAGCGAGCCGCGCGGCGACGGCTTGCCGTTGCAGAAGTAATACTCGGCGCCGTAGCCCGGGCCGCCATAGGCGACGTTGTACGGGAAGGCCGGGTTCAGGCCCAGGCCGGTGTCCTCGTCGACGCTGTCGGACTGGTCGTTGGTGCCCAGGCACAGGCGCGGACGGCCCGACTGGATCATCACGAAGCCGCCGATCGACAGTTCCGGCGTGACCTGATAGGTGCCGAAGGCCTTCAGCGCATGCTTGCGGTCGTTCGGCAGCAGGCCGTCGCTGCCCGGGGCGAATTCCGGGAAGTCCCATGCCGCCGAGGTGCCGACGTCGGTCTGTCCGGTGTCGGAACGGGTCTGCCCTTCCATGTTGCCGCGCGAACGCGACAGCGTGTAGTTGATGCGGCCGGACCAGCCGTTGCGCATCGGGTGTTCCAGGTAGACGTCCAGCGCCGCATAGGCACGCTTGGCTTTCGGTTCGGCGATCTGGGCGGTGGTGAAGTGGGCGTACTGGCCCTTGCCGGTGACGACCGGATTGCCGGCCGCATCGTTGCCGTCCACCCACAGGGTCACGTCGCGGCCCGGGTTGTAGATGAAGCAGTTGACCGCGCCCGGCGACAGGATCGGAATGCCGTTCTTTTCCGCGAAGTCGAGGATCGGGCGGGTATCGCAGCTGTCGTCGATACCGGCGCCCAGCTTGCGGTAGGTCACCTTGGCGCCGAAGTTCAGGTCGGGGCTCCAGGCCTTGTCGAAGCCCAGGGTCAGCTCATCCTGGTAGTTCGGTTTCAGGTCCTGGGCCACGACCGCGCGCGGGTCCTTGAGCTGGTTGTACTCGCCGTCCGGCGACTGCTGGGTATTGATCTGCTTTAAGCCCAGCGGCGCACCGGTGTTCGGATCGATGCCGGTATAGGTGAAGTCCTGGTTCAGGTAGGTCGAACGCGAGGCCGCGCGCGCCGCCACCGAGGTCGGCAGCTGCAGGTAGTAGCGGCCCAGGCTGCCGTAGACCTTCAGGCTCTTGTCGCCGTTGGCATCCCAGACCGCCGACAGGCGCGGCGCCACCTGGTGCTTCATGTCGATGAATTTCTCGCCGTCACCGTTCGAGTTGCTGTACGAATCGTTGCGCAGCCCGAGAGTGACCTGCAGCGTCTTGGTCGCCTGCCAGCGGTCTTCGATGTACTGGGCGTTCTGGGTCGCCGCGGCGTCGGTGATCGAACTGAAGATGTTGGAGCGGACGTAATAGCCTGCCACGCCCGAGCCGCCGTAGGTCGCGACTGCGGCCGGACGGCCGAAGGACAGCGGCACCGCGATGTTGGCATTGCCGGCCCCGACCGTGCGATAGCTCCAGCCGATGCCGCCGCTGGTGGCCACGCCGGCGCCGCTGACGTCGATCTTGACCGAGTCGATACCGGCGCGCAGCGTATGGTCGCCGAGCTTGTACTCGACGTCGAAGCGCGCCGCCTTGGTGCGGTCCTCGCCCGGCGTCGCCCGGTTGCCCGGGAAGATATTGTGGGTGCGGAACAGGTTCGGATCGAGCGCCGGCCAGCGGCCGGCACCGACCACGGAGACCGTCGGCGGGATCGTGGTGCCGGTGTTCTGGCCTGCGGCTTCGTAGGTAGTGCCGCGATTGCCCTTGAGCACCCCGTACAGGGCGGTGATCACCAGGTCGTCGGTCAGCTGGCCGTTGTAGCGCAGCGAGTTCAGCTTGGCGCCCGGGGTCTGCGGGTAGTAGGCATCGGTCGGCCCCATGTTGCGTGCCACGGCCGACGAGTACAGCACGTCGTTCGGGCGGCCGTTCAGGCTGACCAGGTCGTTTGCGCCCACCGTCGGGTTGTCCAGCACATAGCCGTAGCGCTTGTAGCGGCCGCGGAAGTCGTCGCCGGCGCTGGTGAATTCGAGGCGGTGGTCGTCGGTGATGTTCCAGTCCAGCTTGCCGAGCCAGCGGTTTTCCCAGAAGCGGTTGGTGTTCCAGCCGTTTTCGCCGATCGTCACGGGGGCCGCCGAGCTGGTGGTGGACAGGAAGTTTTCGGTGGAGAGCAACTGGTCCGCCGAAACGAACATGAACAGCTTGTCCTTGATGATCGGACCGCCGACATAGCCGCCGTACTGGTGGGTGTTGAGCGTGCGGCTTTCGCGCAGTACGTCGAGCTGGTTGTCGCGGCTGGTCGCGCTGGTGTCGCCGGTGTTGCCGTAGGTGATGTTGCGGCGGCTGGCGCGCCAGGAATTCGGCTCGATCGCGTACATGGCGCCGGCTTCCCAGGTGTTGGTGCCGCTCTTCGAGGTGACGGCCAGCACGCCGCCGATCGAGCGGCCGAATTCGGCGCCGAAGCCGCCGGTCATGACATTGGCCTGCTGGATCGCGCCGAAAGGCAGTTCCATCGAACCCAGCTGGCTGAGCGGGTTGGTGATCGGGAAACCGTTCAGGTAGAACGAGTTTTCGGACACGCCGCTGCCGCCGAAGGAGGCGGTGTTGCCGAACGCCGGATCGCCCTTGGTGGTGTTCGGGGCCAGCAACGCGATCGAAGTCAGGTTCTGCTGCACCGGCAGCTTGGCCAAGTCGCGGGCGGTGAAGGTGATGCCGTTGACGGCGGTGCTCAGGTCGATGCGGGAGCGGCGGCCCGTGACCTCGACCGACTGCATGTTCAAAAACGAAGCGTCCACGCCCTGCCCCAGCAGCACGTCCACCTGGTTCGAGCGCACCACGTTGCCATTCTGGATCAGGTCGACCCGATAGTGGCCGGGCGGCAGCGAGGTCACCTGGAAGCGGCCGTCGGCATCGACGTTGCCGGTACGGCGCAGGCCGGTTTCGGTGTTGACCAGGGCGACGCTGGCGCCCAGCGTACCTTCCACGCGGCCCGATACGGTGCCGGTGGCGTTCGACTGCGCCAGCGCCGGCTGCATCACGCCGGCCGTCAATGCCGCCCCGCCGAATGCGAGGGCAAGCGCGTGAACCAATACAGTTTTCTTGAGCATACAGGGTCCTATTCTTTTATCGATGAACTTGGGTGGACTGCTTTTCTCTCGATATTTCCGCGGTTCGGCCTGGTGCTTGCGTTGCCTAAGAAATATGTATGCATATACAAACATACATACTCTATTACGGTCAATTGCCGTAAAGAACCTATCAGTACATGCATTTTGCATGAATATGCACCGTTTTCGTGCATTTCATGCGTATTGCATGTTAACGGAAAGGCATTACTGTAATTACAACCGTAAACGCTTGTATATACACATCTCAATATCCCCAGCGTAAAGATTAAATAATTCGCAAAATGCATTTTTCATGACAATGCAAGGCGCCTGCTCCCGTGCGCTGTGACGGATGAGGCCATTGCAGCTGATGCACGTTCGCAGGGCACTAACATGTCTCCACGAAAATGTCTTTTTTTGTAATGTTGGATATGTACAACGTTGCGCCAGATTTGTTGGAACAGTGCAAATAAAAAACCCGGCACAAACCGAAGTTCGTACCGGGTTGTACCCTGGGCTGCTCGCCGGCCTTGGCCGGCAAGCGTTTAGAACGTGTAGTTCAAGCCCAGGCTGTAAAACCGGCCAACCGCGCCCGCCTGGTGCAGCGAAGCGTTGTAGGAGGTCTGGCTGCTGGCGTTGCCGTAGGTGGCGACGTCGATCGGCGGCTGGCGGTCGAACAGGTTCAGGATCGAACCCTTCAGGCTCAGGTTGGAGCTGAGCTTGTATACGACGTTCAGGTTGGTCGTGGTGAACGAGGCCACGTGGCAGTAGTACGCGGGCTGCTCGATGCCGTCGAAGTACAGGCGGCCGCCCACGTCCGAACCGGTCGCATCGCAGGTTGTCACGCCCAGCGACGGGTCGGTGGTCGAGAAGTCGCTGGTGTAGTTCACGGTCGCGGTCACGTCCAGCGGGCCGCGGGAATAGCCGAGGCTGAACTGGGCGCGGTCTTTCGGGCTGCCGGTGGCGCCGGAGATGACCGACGGACCCTGGGTGCCGGCCAGCTGGTAGCTGGCGCCCGCCACTTCGGTCTTGTAGCTGAAGGTGTGGGCGGCGCTCAGGTTGGCGCGCAGCGCGCCCAGGTCGTTCGGCAGGCGCCAGCGGTAGCCGATGTCCGCTTCGATGCCGCTGGTCTTGGTGCCGCCGGCATTGATGTAGGGCGAGGCCGCGTACTGGATCGAGCCGGCGCGCGGGATGCCCTGGGCGACGCCGCTGCCGACGCCGGTGGCGATGTCGACCGGGACGATCGGGGCGCGCACCCAGACCGGCACGTAGTTCGGGTCGTTGCCGGCCGAGGTCACGATCTGGTTGCTGACCTCGATGTTGTAATAGTCGAGGGTCGCGTTCAGGCCGCGGAGCGGCTCGGCGATGATGCCCAGCGTGTAGGACTTGGATTTTTCCGGCGACAGGTCCGGGCTGGTGGTCTGCACGTAGATCGGCGCGATGTTGCAGGCGGACGGCACGTTGCCGAGGGTGGTACGGCTGCCGTTGGCGCACAGGATCGGGTCGTTGATCCGGTTGAAGGTGAAGATCGAACCGGCATTGCCCACCTCGGCCGGGTTTGGTGCGCGGAAGCCACGCGCGAAGGTGCCGCGCACGCCGAACTGCTGTATCGGTGCCCACTTGAAGCTGGCCGCCGGGGTGAACGAGTTGCCGTAGGTGTCGTAGTGGTCGTAACGGCCGGACACGTGCAGCTCGACGTTCTTGATCGGGATCGCCTGCAGTTCGGCAAAGGCCGCGGTATTGGTCTCGCTGCCGATGGTGAAGGCCGAGGTGCTGGCCACCAGGCCGTTCGCGGTCAGCGGCGACGGCGGCGCGTCCTGGTCGCGCTTGTGCCAGTGCACGCCGGCCGCCAGGGCCAGCGGACCGGCGCCCAGCTGCATCAGTTCGCGCGAACCGACCAGGTCGGCGTAGTTCAGGGTCGATTCCAGCGAGTTGGAAAAGCGCGGCGAGACCCGGGCCACCAGGTCCGGCGAGTTGTTGCCCAACACGTTCCACTCGCCGCTGGTCAGCGAATTGAACAAAGCGCGCCGATTGATGTAACCGCTGTACTCGATGTTGGTGCGGACCTTGGTCAGGCCGCCGGCCGCGCTCACGTCCCAGCCGTAGGCGCTGCCGTGCAGGTCGACGGCGAAGCGGGTCGTGGTGGCGGTGTTGTCCTGGGTGATGTTCGGATCGACGCCCGGGATGTAGCCGTACAGGCGGGCATTCGCCGGCAGGGTATTGAAGATGCCCGCGCCGACCGGCCGGCCCGGTGCGAAGGTGGTGCTGGTGATGGCGTTCACGCCCGGGGTCGCCGAACCGGGGAGCACGACGGTGTTGCCGGCGAAGGTCGAGGTGCTGTAGGCCGGATAGTAGGTGCCGCGGTTGTTCAGGCTGTTACGCCGGAACATCGATGCCTTGAAGCCCAGTTCCCAGTCCTGGCTCAGCTTCTTGGTCATGCCAACCAGCAGGTTGATGTTCTCGGTTTCCGGCTGGATGAAGGAAGTGTCGTCCGTGATGGCGCAGCCGCCGGCCCGGTACTTGGTGAAGTTGCACTTGGTCGGGTCGAGGAAGACGTAGTTGGCCGGGTTGTCGGCGTTGTTGACGTAGGGCCTGCCGGTGGCCGGATCGATCTGGGTATTGGTGCCGGTCGGGTTGTACAGGAAAGGCGAATTGGTCTGGGTGATGAAGCTGTTGACGGCGGTCGGCACGCCGATGGTGAGATCATTGCCGCCGCGCGAGCGCCAGTCGAGCTGGTCCCACTGGAACTGCGAGCGCTGCGCCACCTTGATCGAACCCTGGCGCCGCCATTCGGCGGTGACGAAGGCGTTGTAGCCGTCGTTGTCGATGTCGCCGATGCCGGTACTGAACGAGGCGCGGTGGGTCTTGCCGCCGCCGTGCTGGGTGTTGCCGCTCTCGGCCGACAGGCGGGTGCCGGTCAGGTTCTTCTTGAGCTTGATGTTGACCACGCCGGCGATCGCGTCGGAGCCGTACAGCGAGGAGGCGCCAGACTTCAGGACTTCGATGCTGTCGATGGCATCGAAGGGAATCGAGGAGACGTCGACGAAGGAGCGCTGCGAGTCGTCCGACAGCGGGTACGGAGCCAGGCGGTGGCCGTCGACCAGCACCAGGGTCGCGCCGACGGTCAGGCCGCGCAGCGAGACGCCCGAGGCGCCGTTCGCGAACGCGCCCGAGAAGCCGGTGCCCAGGGTGCCCTGGCCGTTCGCGGCCAGGTCGTTCAGCAGTTCGGCGACCGAGGTCTTGCCGCTGCGCTGGATGTCTTGTGCCGTCAGCACCTGCACCGGGGTCGGGGTCTCCGTGTCGGTACGGCTGATCAGCGAGCCGGTCACGACCACGCGCTGCGTGTTGGCGCTGGTGGCGCCGGCCGCCTCGGTGGTCTGTGCCATCGCGGGTGCGGCCGCCGCCAGGGCACCGCCGGCAATCGCGCAGGCAACCGCGAATGGCATCGACTTCAGTTTGAACGTCATGGATACATCTCCTTCTCGGATTTCTCTCAAAGTGGGTTCAATTACCGGTTACTTGCTTTTTTTTCATTCTTCCAAGGCCTTGACTGTTTCTCTAATTACATTGGAAAAATGTCTATACATACAAACACACCTGATCTTTTGATGTCAATTTGCTTTCTGTTAGGCGAAATTGACATTTCCAGCTCTCAGGAAACATGCGCACCGTCGCGGTGCGTCGGATCATCGATTGTGCAGCGCAGCATAAAGGGGCTTGGTATTTTTATAATGATTTTATAAATACAAATCCTTTGCCAATGTAAATACTGCATGGTGATTGTTTAAAAACTCGTTTGCCGCAGTGCAGCATGAAAAAACCGCTTGCAATGCCGCGCTTGGAAAAAGCACATTTAATTAGCTGACAGGAAACAAACAAAGATTTCGCTACCGTTGGACGCACGCAACATTTTTGTTACGCCGCGCGGCATGGAAGAACCTTGCCCGCGCCAACGAAAACGCCCCGCCGGCGGAAGATTCCGCGGACGGGGCGCATAGCCTGGCCGGGCGGCCAGGCATGGGTTCAGGCGCTTAGAACGTGTAGTTCAGGCCCAGGCTGTAGAAGCGGCCGACGGCGCCGGCCTGGTGCAGCGACGCGTTATAGGCGGTCTGCGTGTTGGCGTTGCCGTAGGTGGCCACGTCGATCGGCGGCTGCTTGTCGAACAGGTTCAGGATCGAACCCTTCAGCGACAGGTTCTCGCTCAGCTTGTACTGGATGTTCAGGTTGGTCGTGGTGAACGACGCAACGTGGCAGTAGTAGGCCGGCTGGCCGGTCGGGATGTTGCGGAAGTAGGAACGGCCGCCGACTGCGAAACCGGTGTTCGCGCAATCGTTCACGCCCAGCGACGGATCGATGGTCGAGAAGTCGCTGGTGTAGTTCATGGTCGCGGTGACGTCCAGCGGGCCGCGGTTGTAACCCAGCGAGAACTGGGCGCGGTCTTTCGGGCTGCCGGTGGCGCCGGAGATCGACGACGGGCCCTGGGTGCCGGCCAGCTGGTAGCTCACGCCGCCGGCCGCCTCGGTCAGGTAGCTGAAGGTGTGGGCCGCGCTCAGGTTGGCACGCAGGCTGCCCAGCTCGTTCGGCAGGCGGAAGCGGTAGGTGACGTCGGCTTCGATGCCGCTGGTCTTGGTGCCGCCCAGGTTCACGTACGGCGAGGTCGCGTAGATGATCGAACCGACGCTCGGCGTACCCAGCGAGGTGGTGCCGTCGCCGTTCGAGATCAGGATCGGGTTGGCCGGGCCGCGCACGAACTGCGGCACGTAGGTCGGGTCGTTACCCGCGGCCGACACGATCTGGTTGGTGACCTTGATGTTGTAGTAGTCCAGGGTCGCGCTCAGGCCCTTGGCCGGCTCGAGGATCAGGCCCAGGGTGTAGGAGGTCGATTTTTCCGGCGACAGGTCCTTGGTGGTCAGCTGGACGTACGGCGGGTTCAGGCCGCAGGACGAGGGCACGTTGTTGCGCGTGTCCGGGTTGCCGTTGGCGCACAGGACCGGGTCGTCGATACCGTTGAAGGTGAAGAAGGAACCGGCATTGCCCACCTCGGCCGGGTTCGGCGCGCGGAAGCCCTTGGCGAAGGTACCGCGCACGCCGATCTCGCGCATCGGGCTCCACTTGAAGCTGGCCGCCGGCGTGAACTTGTTGAAGTTCTCGTAGTGGTCGTAGCGGCCCGAGGCGTGCAGCTCGAGGTTCTTGATCGGGGTCGCCTGCAGTTCGGCGAAGGCCGCGGTGTTCTTCTCGTCGCCGATCACGAAGGCGGTGGTGTTGGCCACCAGGCCGTTCGCGGTCAGGCTGGCCGCCGGCGAGTTCTGGGCGCGCTTGTGGTAGTGCAGGCCGACCGCCAGGGCCAGCGGGCCGGCGCCCAGCTGCATCAGTTCGCGCGAACCGACGGCGTCGATGTAGTTCAGGGTCGACTCGTTGGCGTTCGAGAAGCGCGGCGAGATGCTGTTGACCAGCGAGGGCGAATTGCCGCCCAGCGGGTTCCAGCTGCCGTCGCTGATCGCGCCGTACAGGGCGGCGCGGTTGACGTAGCCGCTGTAGTCGATCACGGTGCGGACCTTGGTCAGGCCGCCGGCCAGGCTGACGTCCCAGCCGTAGGCGCTGCCGTGCAGGTCGAGCGCGAAGCGGGTGGTGGTGGCGGTGTTGTCCTGGGTGCTGTACGGGTCGAGGCCCGGGATGTAGCCGTACAGGAGGGCCGGGGCGCCCAGCTGGTTCAATGCGGAGTTGGCCGCGATCTGGACGTTCGGCACGGCGCCGATGCCCGACACCAGGTTGCCGTTGTTCAGCGATGTGTAGCCGTTGAACGGGGTGGTCGAGTAGGCCTGGTACAGGGTGCCGCGGTTGTTGACGCTGTTACGCTGGAACATCGAGCCCTTGAAGGCGAGTTCCCAGTTGTTGTCCAGCTTCTTGGTCATGCCGACCAACAAATTGATGTTCTCGGTTTCCGGCTGGATGTTCGAGACGGTGTCGTTGATCGCGCAGCCGCCCGTCATGTACAGGTTGTAGTTGCACAGCGACGGGTTCAGGAACTGGAAGTTGGCCGGGTTGTTCACGCCGCCGGTACCGGCCGGGTTGAACAGGAAGGGGCTGTTGGTCGCGGTCAGGCGCGAGTTCAGGTTGTTCGGCACGCCCAGGCGCACGTCGTTGCCGCCGCGCGAACGCCAGTCGGCGTTGTCCCAATCGAATTGCGAACGGTCCGAGACCTTGATCGCGCCCTGGTGGCGCCATTCGGCGGTGACGAAGGCGTTGTAGCCGTCGTTGTCGAGGTCGCCGATGCCGGTGCTGAACGAGGCGCGGTGGGTCTTGCCGCCGCCATGCTGGGTGTTGCCGCTCTCGGCCGACAGGCGGGTACCGGTCAGGTTCTTCTTGAGCTTGATGTTGACCACGCCGGCGATCGCGTCCGAACCGTACAGCGAGGAGGCGCCGGATTTCAGGACTTCGATGCTGTCGATGGCGTCGAAGGGAATCGAGGAAACGTCGACGAAGGAGCGTTGGGCGTCGTCCGACAGCGGGTACGGGGCCAGGCGGTGGCCGTCGACCAGCACCAGGGTCGCGCCCACAGTCAGGCCGCGCAGCGAGATGCCGGCAGCGCCGTTGGCGAATGCGCCGGAGAAGCCGGTGCCCAGGGTACCCTGGCCGTTGGCAGCCAGGTCATTCAGCAGCTCGGCGACCGAGGTCTTGCCGCTGCGCTGGATATCCTGCGCGGTCAGCACCTGCACCGGGGTCGGGGTCTCGGTGTCGGCGCGGCTGATCAGGGAGCCGGTCACGACCACGCGCTGGGCACTGGTGGCGCCGGCCGCTTCGGTGGTCTGCGCCATTGCAGGCATGGCTGCCGCCAGGGCTCCGCTCGCGACCATGCACCAGATCGCGGATGGCATCGACTTCAATTTGAACGTCATGAATACTTCTCCTTCTCGGAATCTCTCAAAGTGGTTTCACTACTGAATCCGGCCGCTGGACCAGCCGCCGGGTACCTCTTTTGTGTTTCATGTCTTTCACCGGACCCGCCAGGTGGACGGGCCCTCTCAACTAACATCGGATCGATTTCAAATGTTACTGATCTAACGATAAAACCATGGCAAAAGGGAAAGTGTCAATCGAACACAGTTGTATAAATGTGTAGAAACAACACATTTACAGGCTAGAAAATTTACTTTTGCAAGTTGTGCGGCGCACCATTGTTTGTCTGCGCCTACGTATAAATACAATATATGTATGTAATTACGCGTAATTACTGCCTATTTTTTGGACATGCAGATGTCTTTGATGTTTTGCACCGCAAAGTCGCATTCAGAGCCAGAAGAACTGGCAATGGACCAGTTTTAACAATCTACAGATTTTAATTAAGAAACATTGTTAAATACGTGCGAAAACTGCGGTTTTCCAGGCAAGGCCGGCTGCGCTTCCCGCCCCGGCCACGATGGCGATGCCTTATACTTGCCGTTTGCCGCTCTGCCGTCCGCATCGGCCACGACGTATCCCCACCATGCTGCGAATTAACGAACTCAAACTTCCCCTGGACCATCCAGAACCCGCCCTGCGCGAGGCGGTGATCAAGCGCCTCGGCATCGCTGCCGGCGACCTGGTCGACTTCAGCGTCTTCAAACGCAGCTACGACGCGCGCAAGAAGAGCGCGATCGTGCTGATCTACGCCATCGACGCCGAGGTGAAGAACGAAGCCGCCGTGCTGGCGCGCCTGGCGAACGACCAATACGTGGTCCCCGCCCCCGACACCGGCTACAAATTCGTCAAGGCCGCGCCACCCGCGTCCGGCATGCCGCGCCCGGTCGTGGTCGGCATGGGCCCCTGCGGCCTGTTCGTGGGCCTGATCCTGGCCCAGATGGGCCTGAAGCCGCTGATCCTGGAGCGCGGCAAGGTCGTGCGCGAGCGCACCGTCGACACCTTCGGCTTCTGGCGCAAGCGCAAGCTGAACACCGAGTCGAACGTGCAGTTCGGCGAAGGCGGCGCCGGCACCTTCTCGGACGGCAAGCTGTACACCCAGATCAAGGACCCGAAGCACTACAGCCGCAAGGTGCTGACCGAGTTCGTCAAGTCCGGCGCACCGGACGAGATCATGTACGTCAGCAAGCCGCACATCGGCACCTTCAGGCTGGTGAAAATGGTGGAGCAGATGCGCGCCGAGATCCTGTCGCTGGGCGGCGAGATCCGCTTCGAGACGCGTGTCGAAGACGTGCTGATCGAAGGCGAAGGCAATGCGCGCCAGGTGGTCGGCGTGAAGCTGGCTTCGGGCGAGACCATCCCGACCCGCCACCTGACCATCGCGATCGGCCACAGCGCGCGCGACACCTTCCAGATGCTGTACGACCGCGGCGTCTACATCGAAGCCAAGCCGTTCTCGATCGGCTTCCGCGTCGAGCACCCGCAATCCCTGATCGACACCTGCCGCTTCGGCCCGAACGCCGGCAACAAGATCCTTGGCGCGGCCGACTACAAGATCGTGCACCACGCCTCCAACGGGCGCAGCGTATACAGCTTCTGCATGTGCCCGGGCGGCACCGTGGTGGCGGCATCGTCGGAAGAAGGCCGCGTGGTCACCAACGGCATGAGCCAGTATTCGCGCAACGAGCGCAACGCCAACAGCGCGATCGTGGTCGGCATCACGCCCGCCGACTACCCGGGCCACCCGCTGGCCGGCATCGCCTTCCAGCGCGAACTGGAATCGCGCGCCTTTGTCCTCGGCGGCGGCACCTACGATGCGCCGGGCCAGTTGATGGGCGACTTCGTGCGCGGTGTGCCGTCGACCGAATTCGGTTCGGTGACGCCGTCGTTCAGGCCGGCCGTGCACCTGACCGACCTCGGCCCCGCCCTGCCCGACTACGCCACCGTCGCGCTGCGCGAAGCCTTCGTCGCTTTTGATAAGCAGATCAAGGGCTACTACAAGGAAGACGCGGTGCTGACCGGGGTCGAGACCCGGACCTCCTCGCCGATCCGCATCAAGCGCCACGACGACAATTTGCAGAGCCTGAACACGCGCGGCCTGTACCCGGCCGGCGAAGGCGCCGGCTACGCGGGCGGCATCATGTCGGCCGCGGTGGACGGCATCCGCATCGCGGAAGCGGTGGCCCTGTCGATGGGCGAGAGCGCCGTGCCGCTGCATGCCGCCTGACGCGCAGCCACAGACCACCCATACCGTGCCGGCCGCGACGCCGGCGCCACTCCCCTTCCTGGCGCTGGTGGGCTCGATGCTGTCGACCTACCTCGGCGCCGCCATCGCCAAGCACCTGTTCCCCGCGGTCGGCAGCCAGGGCGTGACCGCCCTGCGCGTGGGCCTGGCCGCCTGCATGCTGCTGGCCTGGTTCCGGCCCTGGCGCACGCCGCTGGCGCGCCGGGACGTGCCGAACCTGCTCATCTACGGCCTGATGCTGGGCTGCATGAACCTGCTGATCTACGGCGCCTTTGCGCGCATCCCGATCGGCATCGCCGTCGCCATCGAAGTCACCGGGCCGCTGCTGGTGGTGCTGGCCGGCTCGCGCCGCCTGATGGACTTCGCCTGGCTGGCCTGCGCCGTACTGGGCCTGTGGCTGCTGCTGCCGCTGCGAACGATGAACGCCGCGGCGCAGGCCGGCGCGCTCGATCCGCTCGGCATGCTGCTGGCGGGCGGCGCGGCCCTGTGCTGGGCCATGTACATCGTGTTCGGCAAGCGCGTCTCGACCCTGCAGGGCGGCCAGGCGGTGGGCTGGGGCATGCTGGCGGCGGCGCTGTTCACGGTCCCGCTCGGCTTCGCGCATGCGGGCGCCGCCCTGCTGGCGCCCGGCGTGCTGGCGGCCGGGCTGGGGGTGGCGCTGCTGTCGAGCGCCCTGCCCTATTCGCTCGAGATGGTCGCCCTGCGGCGCCTGCCGCGGCGCGTGTTCGGCATCCTGGTCAGCGCCTCGCCCGCGGTCAGCGCGCTGGCCGGCTGGCTGGTGCTGGGCGAGCGTCTCACGCCGCTGCAATGGCTGGCGATCGCCCTGATCATGCTGGCCTCAGGCGGCGCGGCGCGCGGCGCGCGCCAGGGATAATGCGCTTCGACCGGACGTTTCCGGCATTGATCCTTGCAACATGTGAGTCAACGTACTGAACCTGCCTCCCGGAAGGCTTACGGTAAAGCCTGCAAAGACCGCATGAGGACAACAGACCATGACCGCTCACGAAACGCATGAAGCCGACAACAAGGATGACCAGTTCAAGGAGTTGAAATCGAAGGCGTCGGACGTGCTTTCCTCCCCGTATGCGCGTGGCGCCGCCGTACTGGGCATCGCGGCGGCGGGCTATGCCTACGCCAGGCGCAGGAAAACCCGTGTCGCCAGCATGGCGCCGCCGCGGCGCGTGGAACGTGGACCGGAACGCGGTTACGACATCGGCAACATGCTGAGGAAGGGCAGCTATCTCGTATCCCTGGCGGCGTCGTTCGCCTCGGCCATGAAGCAGCCCGGCGTCGACGCAGCCGACCCGGTCCATCGAGGAACCGGCGATACGCCGGCGCATCCGCAGCACCCGGAACCCGATGCGCGGGACGCCGCACCCGCCACGAGCACGCCCCCGCGCCCGAAGTTCGAGCAGACCTCGGCCAGCTGGATCGGCAGGCAATGGCAAATATTCCTGGCGGCGGCCAATGCGTGGATGGACGATTACGCGCCGAGCATGGGGGCGGCGCTGTCGTATTACACGCTGTTTTCCCTGGCCCCGCTGCTGGTCCTGATCATCGCGATTGCCGGGCTGGTATTCGGACACGACGCCGCGCAAGGCGCCATCATCGGGCAGCTGCAAGGCATCATGGGCAAGGAAGGCGCCACGGCCGTGCAGGACTTGCTCGCCGCTGCGCGTGAACCGTCCACCGGGATCGTCGCCAGTATCGTCGGCGGGTTTCTTTTGCTGCTGGGCGCAACGGCGATCTTCGCCGAGTTGCAAACGGACCTGGACCGCATCTGGCAAGTGCCCGCGAAAGACAAGCCGTCGGGCATCTGGGGGTGGTTGCGCAGCCGCGTATTGTCCTTTGGACTGGTGCTCGGACTGGCCTTCATGCTGATGCTTTCGCTCGTCGTCAGTGCCGCGCTCGCAGCGTCGAGCGCATGGTTGACCGGCGGCGCGGCGGAAAGCGTACTGGCCAGCGTATTGAATTTCATCGCGTCGTTCGCCCTCTTCACGGTGCTGTTTGCGATGATCTACAAGATCATGCCGACCGCGAAGATCTCCTGGCACGACGTGTGGATGGGGGCCGCCGTCACGGCCTTGCTCTTCAACGTGGGCAAATCCTTGATCGGCTTGTACCTTGCCAAATCGAGCGTGGCCTCGGGCTTCGGCGCAGCCGGGTCGTTCGTGATCCTCATCGCGTGGTTCTACTATTCAGCGCAGATTTTCCTGTTCGGCGCCGAGTACACCTGGGTGTACGCGAACAGCAAGGTCCGCAACGGATAGCGCGAATAAACAAAACCCCCACCACCTTGCGGCGGCGGGGGTCTTGAAGTCCAGGCGTCTAAACGCTTACATCAGAACTTGTAGCTGGCGCTGACGTAGCCGGTCTGGCCGTGCGGATCGTACCAGGTCGGGTCATAGCCGGTCTGGAAGTAGGAACCGCCGGTGATGACTTCGGTCGGCTTGCGGTTGAACAGGTTCTTCACGCCGGCGGTCAGGGTCAGGTTCCTGATGCCGTCATAGGTCCCCTGCAGGTCCCAGGTCGAGAACGCACCGACGTGCTGGGCGACCGGTTCGTCCGCGTCGGCACGGTAGCTGTCCCAGTAGCCCGACTGGAAGTTGTTGGTCAAGGACAGGCCGTAGTGCTGGCGCTTCCAGTCCAGGGTCAGCTGGTCCCTCCAGCGGAAGATGATGCCGGTGGTGACCGCGCTCAGGACGTTGCCGTCGCTGTCGATGGTACGGGCCACGCTCTTCTGCACCGTGCCGTCCGGCAGGGTCAGGTCGTACTTCGACGTGTAGGTACCGTTCAGGCGCAGGTTGAAGTTGCCGTAGGTCGGGCTCTTCAGCACGGCCCAGCGCACGTCCAGGTCGATGCCTTCGGTCTTCACGCTGCCGGCGTTGATGTTGGTGCCGATGATGTTGGTGATGTTATTGGCGGCATCGCGGGTCACCAGGCCGGTGTAGGCCGGGTTGCCGGCGGCAGCCTGGGCCAGCGTCAGCGACGGGGTCAGCGTGGTGACCAGGTTGTTGACGTTGATCTTCCACCAGTCGACGGCGACCGACAGGCCCTTGACCGGATCGATCACGAAGCCCAGCGAGGACTGTTCCGACTTTTCAGGCTGCAGGTTCGGGTTGCCGCCGTAGGTCTGGTTGAACTGGCCGAACTGGCCGGTGACCGGGTCGGTCAGGTTGGCGCTGGTGCCGATGGTCTGCTGGTTCATCAGCTCGGGCAGCGAGGGCTCGCGGAAGCCCTTGCCGTAGGAGCCGCGCAGCAGCAGTTGCGAGAACGGCTGGTAGCGCAGGCTGACCTTCGGGTTGGTCGCGCTGGCATTCGGATAGCGGTCGTGACGGACGGCCACGTCGGCTTCCAGGTTCTTGATGATCGGGATGATGGTTTCCGCGAACACCGCCGACGAATTGCGCGATGCCGACAGCGGCAGCTGGGCGCCACCGTAGCCCGACACGTCGCCGCTCTGGTAGGCCTGGCTCGGGTTGATCGACAGGTTCTCGTCGCTCATCGAGGCGCCGACCGCGAACTTCATCATGCCGGCCGGCAGCTGGTACAAGTCGCCCGAGATGCGTGCGTTCAGCGCGTCGTTGCGCAGCACGGCGTTCATCACCGAACCGACGTAGTTGGTCGCATAGATCTGCTGCGACAGTTCCGGATTCTGGAACTGGGCCAGCGGATTGAAGGCGTTGTTGTTGCTCAGCAGGCGGACCAGCTTGGTCTGGTTCTGGTAGCCCTGCAGCGCGCGCTCGGTCACGTCGCTCGAGTTGTGGGTGTAGGCGACGTCATAGTCGTAGCCCTTGACGGTGCCGCGGAAGCCCAGCGCCAGGTGCGAGGCGATCGCGGTGTCCCTGGCGATGCGGTCGCCGCCGTCGAAGGCGCGGTAGCTGACGGTCAGCGGCTGGCCGGCCACGCCCTTGGCCGCGGCCAGGGCCGCCGGGTAGTAGGGGCTGGTCGGCGAGACGACGATGGCCGGGTACAGGTTCTGGGTTGCGAAGGCCGGGTCGGTCGACAGGAAGGAGGCGCTGTACGGCGACGACTGCGCCTGCTGCGTGGTCTCGTTGCGCGAGACGAAGCCTTCCATGAAGAATTCGGCCTTGTCGTTCAGCTTGAAGCGGAAGCTGCCGCCGACGTTGGCGCGCTTGGCGGCCGGGATCAGGTTCAGGTAGGGCGAGCTGTCGAAGCGGCAGGAACCGAGGTTGGCATCCCACGCGCTGCCGTTGGCGGCGCAGTTGGCCTGGGTCAGCGGGCTGCCGATCGAGGTGCCGGTCGAGACCAGCGCGTTCGGGATCACGCCGTTCGCGTTCGGGGTGGTGACCGGATTGAAGGTGCTGAACACGCCGCTCGGGGTGGCGCTGGCATCGCGCAGGCCGTTGTTGTTCCAGCCGGTGTTCGCGTAGTCGCGCTGGCTGCCGAAGATCGCGTTATCCTTGCTGAAATCGGCCGACACCGTGATGTTGTAGCGGTCTTCGTCGAAGTCGCCCCAGCCGGCCAGGATGCTGGCCTTGTGGGTCTGGCCGCCGCCGTAGCGGCTGGCGCTGGTGTAGCCGTTCAGTTCCACGCCCTGGTAGTTCTGGCGGGTGATGAAGTTGATGACGCCGCCGATGGCGTCGGAGCCGTACACGCCCGATGCGCCGTCCTTCAGCACTTCGACGTGGTCGATCGAGGCCAGCGGGATCGCGTTGACGTCGACGGCGGTGCCGTCGGTGGCGTAGTTGCCGAGGCGGCGGCCGTTGACCAGCACCAGGGTCTTGGAGGCGCCCAGGCCGCGCAGGCTGGCGGTGGACAGGCCGTAGGTCGACAGGCCCGCGCCTTCGGCCTGGTTGGTGGCGCCCGCCATCGAGTTCGAGCTCAGCGTGGTCAGGAGTTCGGCGGTGTTGGTGGCGCCGGTGCGCTTGATGTCGGCGGCGCTCACCACCTGCACCGGCAGCGAGCCTTCGACGTCGGCGCGCTTGATCGACGAGCCGGTCACTTCGACGCGTGCGATCGGTTTCGCATCTTCCTGTGCCAAGGCCGGGTGGGCGAACAGGCCCATGCCGGCGGCGATACCGCCGGCGAACATCACGCGGACGGAGCGCGCGAGTACTGTTTCCTTAATCATTCAAATCCCAAACTAATCAAATTTACCGGAACGGGCTTGGGACGATTGCGGTCGGCACAAGCCTGGGGGCCTGAATAATGATCGCCCGATCGATGCCAAGTCAATATTTACATGCGCGTTCTGGTAAATCTACAACACAACATTTTGTCACAAATGTAGGGTTGCCGAACAGGATTCGGGACGTTCCATTTGCTGTTCGATAACCCATGCACGGTCGATAAGATGCCCTTGGTGAGGCCTTGACCCCTGCCACGGGCATGCTTGTTGCATTCACGATATGTCTTACGTAGACTAAAAATTTACCTGCCCTCTTCCAGAAAAGGACCGCATGCGCCTGACCACCCGCCTCGCCGCCATGTATCTGCTTGTTTCGCCGATCCTGGCACCGTCGGCGCAAGCCGCCGACCACACCCTGCTCGCCACGCCCAAGACCGTGGCCTGGGGCTACTACTCGGGCCAGTCGACACCGGTGCTGACGGTACGCTCCGGCGACACCGTGCGCATGCAGACCCTGTCCACCTGCGGCTCGCCCGAACGCATGATCGCGCGCGGCGTGAAGCCCGAGGACATCCCGCCCTACACCGCCGCCATCTACAAGGAGGTGCAGGAAAAGGGGCCGGGCGGCCATATCCTGACCGGGCCGGTGGCGATCGAGGAAGCGGAACCGGGCGACGTGCTCGAGGTGCAGATCCTGAAGGTCGACATCGACGCCAACTTCGCCTGCAACGTGTTCGGCGTGGGCTCGGGCTTCCTGCCGATGGAGTACCCGTACGGGCGCTATAAAGTCATTCCGCTGGACCGCAAGAAGATGGTCGGCCACTTCGCGCCGGGCATCGACATCCCCCTGAAACCCTTCTTCGGCAGCATGGGCGTGGCACCCGCGGGCGGCAAGATCGACACCGCCCCGCCTTTCGTCCACGCCGGGAACCTGGACAACAAGGAGCTGGTGGCCGGCACCACCTTGTACATCCCGGTGGCGGCCAAGGGCGCGCTGTTCCAGGCCGGCGACGGCCATGCGGCGCAAGGCAACGGCGAGGTCGACATCACGGCGCTGGAGACCTATTTGAGCGGCACCTTCCGCTTCGTGGTGCACAAGAACCGCAAGCTGGTGTGGCCGCGCGCGGAGACGCCGACCCACTACATCTCGATGGGCTTCTCGAAAGACCTGAAGGAAGCGACCACGATGGCGCTGAAGGACATGATCGCCTTCCTGGTCGACGAAAAGGGGATGAGCCGCGACGACGCCTACATGCTGGCCAGCGCCGCGGTCGACATGGAGATCACGCAGCTGGTGGACGGCAACGTGGGGGTGCATGCGATGTGCCCGAAGGCGATCTTCACCGCCAAGCGTTGAGGTTCAGAGCCAGCCCGACTTCTTGAATAAACGGTATAAATAGAAGCACACGGCCACCATGATCCCGATCGCCATCGGATAACCCCACTTCCACTCCAGCTCGGGCATGTACTTGAAGTTCATGCCCCACACGCCGGCAAAGGCGGTGAACACGGCAAAGATGGCGGCCCAGGCGGCCAGGCGCTTGTTCACTTCGCTCTCGTCGATCGAGACCATCGACAGGTTCACCTGGATCGCGGTGGCGATGGTGTCGCGGATGGTGTCGAGGCGCCCGGCGATGCGGATCAAGTGGTCGTGCACGTCGCGGAAGTAATCCTGCACGCCGCTGGCCAGCGTCGGCGCGCGGCCACCCAGCAGGCGCCCGACGGCATCCATCAGCGGCACCACCGCGTGGCGCAATTCCAGGCCCTTGCGCTTGAGCTGGTACAGGCGCTCGACGTTGTTGCGCTGGGCGCCGTGGGTGAAGATGCGGTCCTCGATGGTTTCGAGTTCCGATTCCAGCATGTCGACGATCGGGAAGTAGCGGTCGACCACGGCGTCCATCAGGGCGTACATCACGAACGAGGAGCCCATCTGCAGCAGGTGCGGCTCGCGCTCGGCGCGCGCACGCACGCCGAGGAAGCCCTTCAGGGAATCGCGCCGCACCGACAGCACGTAGTTGGGACCGGCGAAGATGGCCAGCTCGCCCGAGACCAGCTCGTCGCCCTCGAGGTCGACCGTGTGCACCACGGTGAACAGGCAGTCGCCGTATTCCTCGACCTTGGGCCGCTGGTGGCCACGCGCGGCGTCCTCCACCGACAGTTCGTGCAGGTTGAACTCTTCCTGCATCTCGCGCATCTCGGCATCGGTGGCGTCGCGCAGGGCGACCCAGACGAAGCAGCCGGGTTTGTCCAGATAGTCGCTGATGTCTTCGACCGGAATGTCGGACAGCTTCTTGCCTTCCTGGTAGGCGACACAGTTGATCAGCATGGGCTCATGTCAAAGCAGCGCTTGTTGCGCGGATGACAGAGTTTAACGCATCGCGATGCGTGCCTACATTACGGGTAGGGTGGACGGGTTCCCCGTCCACGCGGTGATAGCCGCAGGTTCCGATTCAATGCACGATAACGGAGCCGGTAACAATCACCGCGTGGACAGCGAAGCTGTCCACCCTACTCGTCTTTGGCGCCGTCTATTCCAAGCTCGGCGATTTTTCGGGTGATGGTGTTGCGCCCGATCCCCAGCCGGATCGCCGCATCGTTCTTGCGCCCGTGCGTGTGCTTCAGCGCGGTGCGGATCAGCGCCGATTCGAACTGGCGCCCCAGCACGTCCATCACCTCGACCTGGCCGTCGGACAGCATGCGCGCCGCCTGCAGTTCGAGCAGGCCGATCCAGCCCTCCGCGCCGCTGGGCAGCACGGCCGGGAAGCCCATCGGGCTGGAGGCGGCGATGGCGCCGCCGTCCGGCGTGGTGATGCCGCTGCTGAGCGGCCCGGCGGATGGCGCCGGCATCGCCACCGTGGCGGTGACCGCGGCCGGCGGGGCCTGGGTCAGGTCGCGCGGCAGGTCCTTGACCTCGACGGTCTGGCCGGGCGCCATCACGGTGATCCAGTTGCACAGGTTTTCCAGCTGGCGCACGTTGCCGGGCAACTCCAGCCCGGCCAGGAAGCGCTGCGCCTCCTCGCTCAGGCGCTTCGGCTCGACGCCCAGCTGGTGTGCGCTCTGCACCAGGAAGTGACGCACCAGAATGGGGATGTCCTCGCCGCGCTCGCGCAGGGACGGCAGGCGCAGGCGGATCACGTTCAGGCGGTGATACAAATCTTCGCGGAACAGGCCGTCGCGCACGCGCTGTTCCAGGTTCTGGTGGGTGGCCGCGATCACGCGCACGTTGGCTTTCACCGGCTGGTGTCCGCCGACGCGGTAGAAGTGGCCGTCGGACAGCACGCGCAGCAGGCGCGTCTGCAAATCGAAGGGCATGTCGCCGATCTCGTCCAGGAACAGCGTGCCGTTCTCGGCCTGTTCGAAGCGGCCGCGCCGCATCGCCTGGGCCCCGGTAAAGGCGCCGCGCTCGTGGCCGAACAGTTCGGATTCGAGCAAGTCCTTCGGAATCGCCGCCGTGTTCAGCGCGATGAAAGGCTGGGCCGCGCGCGGGCTGTGCTTGTGCAGGGCGCGCGCCACCAGCTCCTTGCCGGTGCCGGATTCCCCGGTGATCAAAACCGTCACGTTCGATTGCGACAGGCGGCCGATGGCGCGGAACACTTCCTGCATCGCCGGGGCCTGGCCCAGGATCTCGGGCGTCTCGGCGGGGGCGATCTCGACGCTGGCTTCGCGCAGGCTTTCTTCCAGCGCGCGCCGGATCAGGGCGACGGCCTTGTCGATGTCGAAGGGCTTGGCCAGGTATTCGAAGGCGCCGCCCTGGAACGAGGCGACGGCGGAGTCCAGGTCGGAAAAGGCGGTGATGACGATCACCGGCAGGCCGGGATGGCGCTCCTTGACGGCCGCCAGCAGGTCCAGGCCGGATTCGCCCGGCATGCGGATGTCCGAGACCAGCACTTGCGGCGTCTCGAACTCGAAGGCCGCCAGCGCCTCGCGTCCGCTGGCAAAGCTCCGGGTTGCGAGGTTTTCACGCGCCAGGGCTTTTTCCAGCACCCAGCGGATCGATGCATCGTCGTCGACAATCCAGATTGGTTTCATGTATTTCTACTTCCCGCGATAGTTCAAGGGGGACCCGGCTTCCACCCTCTCACCCGCTGCTTATGGCAGCGGAATCAGGATACGGAAATCCGTGAGTCCAGGCCGGCTTTCGCACTCGATCAGGCCCATGTGCTGCTGCACGAAGGTCTGCGCCAGCGTCAGCCCGAGGCCGCTGCCGCCTTCGCGCCCGGAGACGAGCGGATAGAAGATGCGGTCGCGGATGTCGGGGGCGATGCCCGGTCCGTTATCGATGATATGCAAGTCTAATGCCAGCCCGTAACGAACCTTCGCCAGCGTGACCTGGCGCGCCACCCGCGTGCGCAGGACGATCTCGGCGCTGCCCTCCCCGATCTGCCCGCGCAAGGCCTGGGCCGCGTTGTGGACGATGTTCAGCACGGCCTGGATCAGCTGCTCCTTGTCGCCGCGGAACTCGGGGATCGAGGCGTCGTAGTCGCGCCGGATCGCCAGGCCCGAGGGGAACTCGGCCAGCACCAGGCTGCGCACGCGTTCGCACACTTCGTGGATGTTGACGTCGCCGACGATGTGCGGACGGCGGTGCGGCGCCAGCAGGCGGTCGACCAGGGTCTGCAGGCGGTCGGCTTCCTTGATGATGACCTGCGTGTATTCGCGCAGGGACGCATCCGGCAGTTCCAGTTCCAGCAGCTGGGCCGCGCCGCGGATGCCGCCCAGCGGGTTCTTGATCTCGTGGGCCAGGTTGCGGATCAGTTCCTTGTTGGCCTGGCTCTGGTCGAGGATGCGCTCTTCCCGGTCGAGCTTGAGTTGCTGCACGTTCTCGCGCAGCTCGACCATGACCTCGGCCTCGCCCGCCGCGCTGACGATGCTGTGCACGTGCAGCGGCTCGCGCGCGGGACGATGCAGGGCCAGGTCCTGGCGCAGGTCGGCGTACTTGTGCTCGATGGCCTGGCGGCACAGGGCGCCCAGTTCCTCGCCGTTGGTGAACAGGCCCACCAGCTTCTGGCGCGACAGCGACTTGACCGAGATCTCGAGCAGGTGCTCGGCGGCCGGGTTGGCGTAGCGCACCAGCCCTTCCTCGTCGACCACCAGCACGGCGGAAGCCAGCAGGTCGAGGCCCGCGTAGCGGTCGTGCGCGGGAGGATGGGCCGGGATCACATTCATGGGAGGCGTTCTTTCGTTGCTATGCGCTAGCGGATGTTGGCGATTTCGCGCTTGAGGGCTTCGACGTTCTTTTCCGCGCGCCCGATATCGTCGCGCATGCCCGCCACGCGTTCCTGGTACTTCGCGTAGTTCTTCTCGTTGCCCTGGCGCTCGGGCTCGCCGTTGTTGAAGTCGCGCCGCAGGTCGGCCAGCTTCTTTTCCTCGGCGCGCAATTCCTCGCCCAGGATCTCGCGGCGGTCGTCGTCGCGGGCGCGCTGGGCGCTGGTGTCGACGCGCGGGAAATTGGATGGGCTGGGCGTGGGCGGGCGCGCGGCGCCCTGGCGCATGCTTACCGCGGGTGCCGGCGAACGGGCGGCCTGGGGCGGCGCCGGGATATAGCCGGGCAGGTCGAGCGGCTTGCAGCCGGCCTTGTTGACGTCGGTGAATTCCACCCGGCCGCTCTTGTCGACGCATTTGTAGACGGTGGAGTCGGCGTGGGCATTCGGGGTCGCCATGGCCACGGTCAGCGCGAAGGCTGCCGCGAAACCGGCCGGGCGCATGATGAAGCGGCTGCTTGTCATTCGCATCAGGTCAGTCAGTCGGCACGGAGGTGCCTGGTTGGGGAATCACCGACTATACCCCATTCGACGATGGTGAACAAAAACGCGGAGATGCCTGACGGCATTCTCCGCGTTTTTGTTACTGCACGGATACACTCCGATGCCAGGCTGTCATGCCGCTTGGCAGAGGAGCATGTCTTCCGATTACGACGAGTAGTACATGTCGAATTCGGCCGGGTGCGGGGTCATGCGCATGCGCTGGACTTCGCCCATCTTCAGTTCGATGTAGGCATCGATCATGCTGTCGCTGAACACGCCGCCGCGGGTCAGGAACTCGCGGTCCTTGTCCAGGGCTTCCAGTGCTTCCTCCAAGGAGGCGCACACGGTCGGGATCAGCTTGTCTTCTTCCGGCGGCAGGTGGTACAGGTCCTTGGTCGCGGCTTCGCCCGGGTGGATCTTGTTGGCGATACCGTCCAGGCCGGCCATCAGCAGCGCGGCGAAGCACAGGTAGACGTTGGCGAGCGGGTCCGGGAAGCGGGTCTCGATGCGGCGGCCTTTCGGGTTCGCCACGTGCGGGATGCGGATCGAGGCCGAACGGTTGCGGGCCGAATAGGCCAGCTTGACCGGGGCTTCGTAGCCCGGCACCAGGCGCTTGTACGAATTGGTGCCCGGGTTGGTGATCGCGTTCAGCGCACGTGCGTGCTTGATGATGCCGCCGATGTAGTACAGGGCGTTTTCCGACAGGCCGGCATAGCCGTCGCCCGCGAACAGGTTCTTGCCGTCCTTCCAGATCGACTGGTGCACGTGCATGCCCGAGCCGTTGTCGCCGTTCATCGGCTTCGGCATGAAGGTGGCGGTCTTGCCGTAGCTGTGGGCCACGTTCCAGATCACGTACTTCATGTTCTGGGTCCAGTCGGCGCGCTCGACCAGGGTCGAGAACTTGGTGCCGATTTCGTTCTGGCCGGCGCCGGCCACTTCATGGTGGTGCACTTCGACCGGGATGCCGAGCGACTCGAGGATCAGGCACATTTCCGAGCGCATGTCCTGGAAGCTGTCGACCGGCGGAACCGGGAAGTAGCCGCCCTTGACGCCCGGACGGTGGCCGCTGTTGCCGCCTTCGAATTCCTTGTCGGTCGACCAGGACGCTTCTTCCGAGTTGATCTTGACCATCGAGCCCGACATGTCGACTTTCCACTGGACCGAGTCGAAGATGAAGAATTCGGGTTCCGGGCCGAAGTAGGCGGTGTCGCCGATGCCCGAGGATTTCAGGTAGGCTTCGGCGCGCTTGGCGATCGAGCGCGGATCGCGGTCATAGCCCTTGCCGTCCGACGGTTCGATCACGTCGCACTGCATGAACACGGTGGTCTCTTCCATGAACGGATCGAGGTTGGCGGTGTTCGGATCCGGGATCAGCAGCATGTCGGATGCTTCGATGCCTTTCCAGCCGGCGATCGACGAACCGTCGAAGGCGTGGCCGGATTCGAACTTGTCGTCGTCGAAGTGCGAGATGGGGACGGTCACGTGCTGTTCCTTGCCGCGGGTATCGGCGAAACGCAAATCAACGAACTTGACTTCGTTGTCCTTCAGCATCTGCATTACATCTGCGGCGGTCCTTGCCATTCGTGTATCTCCTAAGTGAAAAAGGGGTGCCGATGGAGCCAAATAAGCTTTGCGGCAGCGCATCCTCTATGTAGCAGAAATTGTGCCAGCACTTGACTATGAGCAAATAAGCAATCAATCCTTTGGTGCGCGAAGATTTGCCCCGTAAAATCAAGCATCCGGCTCGGGTGCACAGCTTTGATGCAAGCTCGAGCATACGCACCAAGAGGGTGCAATTTTCGCAGTATGCACCAAGTTAAAGCGCACTGCACCATTTGTGCGAGCTGGCCGCAATGACGCCCCATCATGGAACAGGAGAACACATGAGCAAACTCGACGACATCCTCGCCACCGCGCGCGGCCGTGGTGCCGGCCAGCCCTATGCCGGGGCGGTCACGCCCCGGGAAGCCTTCGAACTGTTGAATGCCGACCCCAAGGTCAAGCTGGTCGACGTCCGCACGAACGCCGAGCGCGACTGGGTCGGCCGCCCCGCCCTGCTCGATGCCCAGCACGGCGCGGTGCAGTGGAGCCTGTACCCGGGCGGTGCGCCGAATCCCGATTTCGGGCCGCAGCTGGAACAGGCGGTGGACAAGGACGACGTGGTGCTGTTCCTGTGCCGCTCGGGCGTGCGCTCGCGCCATGCCGCGCGCGTGGCGACCGAACTGGGCTACCGGAACGCGTTCGACATCCTGGAAGGCTTCGAGGGCGACCGCGATGCCGAGGGGCACCGCAAGACCCTGGGTGGTTGGTGCAAGGCCGGGCTACCCTGGGTGGGTGCCTGATCCTCAGCCCGCCTTGATGCCCTGCACCCGCTGGCGCACGAAATTGATGTGGCTGCGCAGGCCGTACAGGGCGTCGGCATAGGACAGCGGGATCGAGATGTGATTCACGCGCCGCTCGATGTCGTCGAGGCGGCGCAGCAGGTCGGCGCGGACCTCGTCGCAGCGCTTCGGATCGGCACTCTCCAGTTCCTGCTCGACCGCGCGCAGCTGGCCGTACCAGCGGTACACGCGCGAGCGGATGCGCCACACGTACAGCGGCGGCACGATCTTCGACAGCGGGATGATCAGCGCCGCCAGCGCCACCACGACCACCCACAGGCGGTCGAACAGGTTGGCCAGCCAGAAGGACAGATAACGCTGCAGCAGCGGCGGACCGTCGCGGTAGTACTTCGCCGCCTCCTTCGACACCGGGATCTCGGTGTAGCGCGGCGACGGGAACTGGCCCTGCTGCTGGAACCAGCCGGTGCCGCCGTGGATCGTGGTGGCGGCGCTCACGAACAGATCGACCAGCGCCGGGTGCAGGTCGTCGCGCGCGACCAGCGTGGCCGTCGGCGCGATCAGCTGGAAGTCCTGGGACGGGATGTCGCGCCCGAGGTCGACGATCCCGCGCGGCAGCACCACGTGGGTGAGGAAAGGCAGGCGCCGCGTGTAGGCTTCGGCCTGGTGGAAGTCGAACAGGCGGATGCCCGGGGTCTGCAGCAGCATCTGCACCAGCGGCGCTTCCGGGGCCGAGCTGAACACCAGGCCGTCGATGCGGCCGTCCAGCAGCGCCATCGTCGCCGGCGTGTTTTCCAGCGCCGAGATGGCCAGCTGGCCCGGCTCGACGCCGTTCGCGGCCAGCACCTGGCGGAACAGTTTCGGTACGCCGGTGCCTTCCGGGCCGAGGTTGATGCGCAAGCCCTTCAGTTGCGTCAGGCCCTGCACCTTCTTCCCTTCGCGCAGGAACAGCCAGACCGGTTCAGTGAACAGGCTGCCCAGCGAGACCAGGCCCTCGCGTTCGGCCTGCGCCATGCCCGACTGCCCGTTCGCGGCCTGGTCCGCCGCCGTGGAGCCGCTCTGCACGAAGGCGATGTCGGCCTTGCCGTCGATCAGGCGCTGCAGGTTGTCTTGCGAGCCGAGCGAAGGCTGCAGCTCGACGCGGATGCCCTGGCGCGCCAGCTGGGCCGCGTACTTGCGGCCGAATTCCTCGTAGGCGGAATTTTCCTGGCCGGTGGCCAGCACCACGCGCCGCGGCGGCGCCGGGTCGACCACCCAGTAGGCGACCACGCAGGCGATCGCCACCAGCAGGATGGTGGGCGCCGAGGCGACCAGCAGGTCGCGCAGCGACACCAGGGTGAACTTGTGCAGGGCCGGACGTTTCATCGCGCTTCCGGCCCCGGTGGACTACCGCTCAATGCAGGACTTCCTCCACCGCGGCCGGCTTCGGGCGCGGCGTGATGGCGGGCTTGTCCTCGGCCTTGTCGCTGGCCGGCTTGCGCGGCGCGGACGGTTTGGGGCGTGCGGCGGCTTCGGCTTTGGGGTGGGCGTCGCCAGCGGCTTTCGGATGCGCCTCGCCGGCGGCTTTCGGGCGGGCGCCCTCGGCCGCCGGCTTGTTCACGTGCGCGCCTTCCGCCGGCTTGGCGGCGGGTTTGGCGTGGGCCGGGGCCTCGGCGGCCGGCTTGCTTGCCGGCTTCGGATGCGCCGCGCCCTCGCCCGCCGGCCTGGCGGCCGGCTTCGGATGCACCGCATCGATGTCGAAGGCCTTGGCCACCGGCTTGGCCGCATGCACCGGCGCCTCGGCCGGCTTCTCCACCGCTTTGGTGCCCGCCTTCGCGGCCGGCTTGGCAGGCACGACATCCTCCTCGACCGGCAGCGCCTCGCTGTCGGCACCGGCGGCATCGTCGCCGGACACGGCCTGCTCCTTGTCGGTCGCCACCGCATCCGCCGGGCCGGCCGGCGCGGCAAGACCCGGCCGGTCGACGTGCAGGCCCGGGATGGTCACCGTGTCCTGCTTCTCGACCATCGGCATCAGGCTCGGCGCCAGCGTCACCAGCAGCTGCACCGGCAGCGCGCTGGTGAAGTCGTAGCGGGCCGACTCCGGACCGTGCACGTAGGCCGTCATGCTGCCGAAGAAGCGCTCGCCGATGTTGAAGACGAAGGTGGCCGAGCGGTTCACGTAGCGCGATTCGATCAGGCGGTGGCCGGCGCCATAGACGTCGAAGCGCTGGTCGCCGGTACCGGTCTTGCCGCCCATCGAGATCACGCTGCCGTCCTGCTTCACGAAGGCCATCTTGACGCGCTTGGCGGTACCTTCCTGGGCCACGCCCTTGATGGCGTCGGCGACGGCGCGCGCCACTTGCGGGTTCAGCACCTGCTCGCCTTTCTCCGCGTCGCCGCGCTTGACCAGGGTCTCGTAGGGCGTGTCCTTGCCGAAGTGGAGCGAGTCGATGCGCTGGGTCGGTTTGCGCACGCCGCCGTTGACGATGATGCCCATCAGCTCGGCCAGCGCGATCGGACGGTCGGCCGAGGCGCCCAGCGTGGTCGCGTACGAAGGCACCAGCGAATCGAAGGGGTAGCCCATCTTCTTCCACTGGGCGTGGATCTTGAGGAAGGCTTCGACCTCGATCAGGCCGGCGATGCGCTTGTCCTGGGCATGCTTGCGGTGGGTCTTGAACAGCCAGGAATACACTTCCTGGCGCTCCTTGACCGAGGCCTTGGTGACCTCGTCCCAGCCGGCTTTCGGATGGGTGCGCAGGTAGCCGACCAGCCACAACTCCAGCGGGTGCACCGAGGCGACGTAGCCGCGGTCGGCCAGCGACATGTTGGCCGGGGCGTACTGGTCGTACATCTTGGCGATGCGTTCGTCGTCGACCTCGATCTCGGCCGGCAGGTAGGCGTGCAGGAACCTGGCGAATTCGGCCAGCGAGGCGTCCGGGTGGACGGTGCGGTGCACCGCCGCCAGTTTGGAGGCCTTGATGCGCACGCCCTGCATCAGCGCCGGCTCGACTTCGTTCGGCGCCATCACGCGGTACTTGTTCCAGAAGCGCGCCAGGAATTCGCGGCCTTCGCGGTCGGCGAAGCGCGACAGGTATTCGGCGCGGCGCGGATCGTCGGCGTCGGCCAGCAGCTGGGCCGAGGAGCCCGGCAGCTGGAACATGTAGTAGCGCACCACGTCGCGCATCAGGCGCACGAACACCAGGTTGGTGGAATTCTGCAGCGCCTGCTGCACGGTCAGGATACGCGAATCATCCAGGCGGCTGAAGTTGCCGAAGGTGTGCACGCCGCCGCCGGTGAAGAAGGCTTCGCCCGGGTTGCCGGAATATTTTCGATCCATGGCCGCGTGCAGCATCGGCGTCAAGCCGCGGTCCTCGCCCGCCGGCAGCATCGTGAAGTAATCGACCGCCCATTGCGACAGCCGGTCCTTCGGATCGACGTGCTGCTGCGCCAGCTCCGATTTGCTCATCGGCTCGTAGCGCCCGTGCAGCTGGTCGATGATGTCCAGGTAGCTCACCAGCGTACGCAGCTTGGCGGTCGAACCCAGGTCCAGCTTGGCGCCCTCGTTGATGTCGAGCGGCTGGTCGTAGTTGTCGGTCTGGACGCGCAGGTAGTTGACCTTGTCGCCGCGTTCCATCAGCGTGAAGCTGTACACGACCTTGGCCGGGTCGCCGTTGCCGAGCATGCCCTTGCCGGTCAGGCCGGCGCTGGCCGCGGCCTCGTTGTCGGTCAGGCGGCGCAGCGCGGCGGTGACGGCCTTCTGGGCCTGCGAATCGAGCGTGGTCTGCACCGTCAGGTCGAGGCGGTCCAGGTTGTACATGCGCGAGTCGCCCAGCAGGTTGGCCAGGTGGTTGCGCACCGCGTTGGCGGCCTTGCGCGTGACGAAGGTGCTGGCCGGCGGCGGTGCCACGCCCGAGCCCAGGGCCGGGTGCAGCACCACGTTGATGGCGGCGTCGCGCAGCTGCGCCGAGATGACGCCGGCCTGGGCCAGCACACGCAGGTGGCTGTTGGTCAGGATCTCGAGGTCTTTTTCGCCGGCGCCCAGGTAGTAGGCCGGACGGCGCTGCGCGATCATCAGGGACAGCGCTTCCTTGTAGACCAGCGCGAATTCCGGGGTCACGGCGTTACTGGCGAGGATCCGGTTGACCTGGGCGAAGTCGCGCCCGTACCAGACCCACATGCCGTCGCCGATGCCGTTCACTTCGCCGTAGCCCAGCTTGGCCGACAGCGGCACCGTGTTCAGGTATTCGAGCACGATGCGGCGGCGCGCGGCGCTGGTGTCCTCGCCGCCTTCGTAGGCGCGCAACGTGGCCGAGGCCATCTGGCGCAGCTTGTCGCCCGTCGAGGCGGTGCGGCCTTCCGGCGAGTGGCGGTATTTCTCGATCTGGGTGGCGAGCGTGCTGCCGCCGGCCACGCGCGAGCCGCTGCCCAGGCCGACCGAATGCAGGGTCTTGTCGAACACCGCCTTCGAGAAGCGGTCCCATTCGACCGCCGGGTTGCGCTTCGGGTAGGTCGTGTCGAGCAGTTCGCGATTCTCGATGAACAGCAGGCTTTGCACCAGCAGCGAGGGGGCGGCATCGAACTTGTCGTACAGGCGCTCCGGGAAGCGCGCCGAGAACAGCGTCTCGCCGCCCTGGTCGAGGATGTCCAGGCCGGCGCGGCTCTTTTCGCGGTAGGTCGGATACAGGCCCATGTCGGCCAGTTCCAGCATCTTGGGCGACATGCGCGCCTGCGACGCCACCACGTAGTCGCGCGTCTTCAGCTTGGCCAGGTAGTTCGGCAGGTTCGAATAGCCGAGCCGCTCGTCGTACGGGCTGCTCGATGGGAAGCGGATCGCATCGCTGGGGCCGGCCTGCATGCGGTAGCTGACCTTCCTGGCCAGCTCCGAGAAGAAGCGCGCCTGCAGGGTCGAGGTGCGGCTTTCATACACGCCCAGCGCCGAAGCGGCGGCCACCGCGAGCAGCAACAGCACCAGGAAGGCGCGCTTGACCTTGCGCCAGCGGCGCTTGGGCGGCTGCGATTGGACCGGCACGTCGCCGCCGGAACCGGCCTGCGAAGGCAGTTCCTGTTCGACGGGATCGAGGACGGGTTCCAGGCGCGCCGGCGCCTCGCGCAAGGGCACGTCCTGCACGGCGGCCATGGCGGGCACGCCGGCGAGGACGGGTTGGCCCGGCTGCGCCAGGCTAAGGATGCGGCGAAGTGCGCGGGCGACGATACGAGGCCGTCGGGGACGGCGGATACTTTCCATGATGGCTCAACCGGTAATGAATTCCCTGCAAATCCCACAACCGGCTCGCCCATGCTGCTGGTCGGTTCGAGTGATCCAGGTCGTCGAAAAAAGTCACAAAGTCAGACGCGAGCTCACTCCTGATCACGCTGCCTACAGACATCATTCCACCACATCAATGTGACACTCTGGAACCGCTCGCGCAGTTTTTTGACGTCGCCCGAATATTTTCGCAAAAAAACAACGGCACAGTTTGCTCGACGGTGCAAGGACGTCAAGCTTTCTAAGACTAGTCCTACACCGCTTCGATTTCAGCGCCGAGACGCGCCAGTTCGGCACGCAGGTCGGCAAAGGCCGGCGTCACTTGTTCCGGATCCCCCTTGACGCCGAGTTCGATATGGCGGCGCGTCTGCGCATCGCCCACGCTCGGCAGGCTGAACACGCGGATGCCGGGATAGCGCGCTTCCAGGCGCTCCATCAGCGGCGTCAGCGTCGATTCGGCCTGCTCGAACACCAGCACGGCCTGCTCGGCGCGCGCCTGCTGGTGGAACAGGTGCGCATAATGGGTGTCCAGCACCCAGGCGATCATCGGCCAGGCCATCACCGGGAAGCCGGGCACGAAGTGGTGGTCTGCAATTGTGAAACCAGGGATGCGATTATACGGGTTCGGGATCAGGCCGGCACCTTGCGGGAACTCGGCCATCTTGAGGCGCTGCAGGTTCTCGGGCGCGTCCAGGTCGGCATCCGGCGTGGTCTCGCGGATGCGTTCCTGCACCAGCAGCTTGCCCTCGGGATGCAGGGCCAGCGGCAGGCCGAGCGCGGCGGCCGCGCACTGGCGCGTGTGGTCGTCCGGCGTGGCGCCGATGCCGCCGCAGGAAAACACGATGTCCGGCCCGTCGAAGGAACGCCGCAGCAGCGCCGTGATGCGCGCCGGATCGTCGCCGACGACTTCGGTCCAGGCCAGCTGCAGGCCGCGCTCGCCGAGCAGCTCGATGACCTTGGGCAGGTGCTTGTCGCTGCGTTTGCCGGACAGGATTTCGTCGCCGATGATGATGAGGCCGAATGCCATTCAGGTTCTCCAGGGTGGGATGCCTGCAGTGTGCCACGAAGCGGCGGCGGGCGACGCACCGCCCGCCCTGCTCCGCTCGCTCAGGTTTTGACCAGGGTGCCGGCGTCCTGCGCGGCGCGCAGGTCGGCCAGCTCCTGCAGGCAGTAGTACTGGAACCACAGCCCGGTGAAGATGAAGATGATCAGGTAGAGCCAGATCGACAGCACGGCCAGCACCGGGAACAGCACCACCGAGAACAGCGCGCCGCCGACCCAGACCACGCCCGGCAGCGCGCCGAGCAGGCCGGAAATGGTGCCGATGACGAGCAGCTGGCGCCCGCGCGAAATCACGATGGCGCGCCGCTCTTCGCGGCTGGCGTGGATCGACAGCGCGTCGTAGCTCATCACGCGCGCGCTCAGCCAGCCCCACAGCACGGCCTGCGCCACCAGCGCCAGCGGCGCCAGCGCGTACAGCGGCAGGGTCACGATCCACAGCAGCGTGAACACGAGGATGCCGGTCAGGTTCACGCCCAGGCTGCCCAGGAAGCTGCCGCCCTCGCGGCGCTCGAGCTGCGGGAACTGGATGCGGCTGACGTGGCGCGCAATGGCCGGCATCGCGCCGATGCCGATGAACAGCAGCGAGGTGATGATCATCAGCGGCAGCAGCGCCAGCATGGCCACCAGCGGCACCACCAGGGTCTTCAGGAAGCCCAGGCCCAGGCTGGCCAGCACGCTGCCGCTGGTCTGGAACAGGCCGTACTCCGCGAACAGCGCGTGCAGGCTGTCCAGCAGCGGCTGCATGCCGGCGTACAGCAGGCTGCCCCACAGCGCCAGCGACAGCAGCAGCGGCACGACCGACAGCAGCAGCATGCGGCTCGAGAACTGCGAACGCAGCGCGCGGCCGTAGGCGATGGCGATCGGGCGCATCATGAGGCGCGCTTCCTGCCCATGCCGCGCAAGGCGTCGGCCATGCGCACCATGCCCAGCCACTGCTGGCGCCAGAAGCCGCGGCCGTAGTCGCGGCCCGGACGCACGCTGCCATCGGCGTTCACGCGCTCGAACTGGTCGCGCACGCCGGTGCCGTGCCAGCCCGGGGCGAAGTTGGCGGTGCCGAACAGGATGTCCCACACCGGCAGCAGCACGCCGAAGTTGCAGCCGCCCAGCTCGCGCCCCTTCGTTTCATGGCCGATGCCGACCGCATGGTGGGTGCGGTGGAAGCGCGGCGAGATCAGCAAACGCTCACCGATGGCGCCGAAATGGATGCGCACGTTCGCATGCTGCAGCGACTGCAGGGCGCGCGAGACCGACACCAGCAGCACGTACTGCGACGGCGCCACGCCGATCGCCAGCGCGATGACGGCCAGGTAGACGTCGCGCAGCAAATCGTCCAGCAGGTGGTTCCGGTTGTCGCTCCACAGGTTCATGTTCTGCTGGCTGTGGTGCAGGCTGTGCAGCGCCCACCACCAGCGGAACTTGTGCTGGCCGCGGTGGAACCAGTAATCGAAGAAGTCCAGCACCACCAGGTACATCAGGAAGGCGGCCAGCGGATGGAAGCCCGTCATCAGCGATTCGAGGTTGAACGGGTGCACGCCCTGCATGCGCAGCGCGCCGGCCACCTGGTCCATCAGCGGGTCGAAGGTGAAGAACACCGCCATCGTGAACAGGCCGAGGCGGTGGATCAGGGTGTACAGAAAATCGTTCCAGCGCGCGCGGCGGTCGCTCATCGGCTGGGCCGGGATGACCGCTTCCAGCGGCCGCAGCACCAGCCACAGCGCCGCCACCTCGCAGGCGCCGATGAGGAACCATTCCACGCCCTCGAAGGCGTCCTCGGTGTATTCGCCGAGGCCGGAATGGAACAGGAAGGGCTCGACCAGGCTTTCGAACAGCCAGCCCTGGAGGAATGCGAACCAATCGAGGAAGTGCTGGATCATGCTGCGGGTATTCCGATATCAAGAAGTCATTGTGTCGGCAGCCGGTAAGCCGGATGCTCACGCAGTGTAGCGAAACAGAAGCCTTTCTGCTGGAGACCGCTGATCAGGGGCTCCAGGTTGGCCGGCGCCCAGGGGTCCTTGCGCGACCAGATGCCCATGTGGGCCATGAAGATGTCGCCGTCCTTCAGATTGTCGAGCGCGCGCTTCAGGAGCAGCGCGTTCGGGTACGCGTCGCTCGAGGTCTCGTCGCCCGAGAAGCCCGCCTTGGCCCAGCCCACGTGCCGGTAGCCGCAGGCCTTGGCGGCGGCCAGGATGTTGGGCGAGGTGTGGCCGCCCGGCGCGCGGAACAGCGGATCGATGTGATGGCCGGTCAGCTCCGTGAAGCGGGTGTCGACGCGGCGCAGTTCGTCGCAGTACTGCGCGGCGCTCCAGGTCTGGGTCTTGCCGCCTTGCGCGCCGAACTGCGGCTTGACCTTGATGCGTCCGCCCGCTTCATCGGCGCGCCAGTAGACGTGGTCGAAGGTGTGGGTGCCGAAGGCATGCCCTTCCGCCACGCGCGCCTTCCAGTAGGCCGACCAGGAAGGGTCGAGCGACCAGTCGCCGCGCACCGTCTTTTCGTTGGCCAGGAAGAAGGTGGCTTGTACGTGATGCTTGCGCAGCGTATCGGCGATCAGCTCGGCCTGCGACTGGCTGCCGGTGTCGAAGGTCAGGTAGATCGTGCCCTTGCAAGCGCTCGCCGCATCGGCGGCTTGCCCGATCGTTGCCAACAGCAGCGCGCCCAGCACTGGAGGGCCTGCAAAAGCCTTCAGGGCAAGGGATGCGGCCAACCGACGCAGCGTCGAAGACAGTACGCCTGGTACGGCGAGACGATGCAACGCAGCCATGGAGGCTTTTGCAGGCCCTCCCCGCATTACATCCTCGGGGCCGAGTTGGCAAAGAACACCCCGTGCGGCGAGCGCCCCACCGGGATCATCTTGACCACCTTGCGGCTGGCCACGTCGATCACGGCCACCTTCTTGATCCAGCGCTGGGTCACCCACAAGGTCTTGCCGTCGGCGGAGAGCTCCATGCAGTCCGGGCCGCCCGGCACCGGGATCATGCCGACGTTCTCCAGCGTGACCTGGTCGATGATGTTGATCGAATTCTGCACGCGGTTCGACACGAAGATGTGGCGCTTGTCGCCCAGCGCGCGGAAGTTGTGGGCGCCCATGCCGGTCTTGATGCGCTTGACCGACTTCGCGGTGCGCCAGTCGATCACCTCGACGTAGTCGCTGCCCATGATGCCGACCAGCAGATACTTGTTATCCGGGGTCATGGTGATCCCCGCCGGCAGCTTGCCGACCGGGAGGGTCCAGCGCACCGTGCCGGTCTTCAGATCGATCGCGCTGACCTGGTCGCTGCCCTGGCGCGTGATGAAGGCCGTGGTGCTGGCGGCGTCGAAGGCGATGTGGCTGGGCATGCGCGGCAGCGGCACGCGGCGGCTCAGCACCAGGTTGCCGTTCACGTACTGGTAGATGTCGACGCGGTCCAGGCGCAGCGCGGTCGAGACGAACCATTTCTGGTCCGGCGAAAAGCCGATCTGGTAAGGGTCCAGCACGTCGGTCACGCGGCGCTGGATCTTGCCGGTGATCGGGTCCAGGAAGATCAGCTCATTGCCCATCGAGCTGGCCACGATCAGCGACTTGTTGTCCGGCGTCGACATCAGGTGGTGCGGTTCCTTGCCGACGGCGAAGGTGCCGCGGTCGGTACCGGTCGCCTGGTCCAGCAGCTGGACGGTGGCATCGCGCGAGTTCAGCACCACGACCACATTGGCCTGGGCGGCCTGGGCGGCGGAAAGCAGGCAGGCGACGGAGAGGAAAAACTTCTGGAAGCGGCGCAGCATGGCAGGACGGAAGCCCGGAGGTGGAAAGGTTCTTATTCTACGAGGAAACGTTCGGGGTCAATGGACGGTTGACGGGATTTAGACAGTTTCTGCACGGATTCGGCGCGCCGCAGCAACACAGTGAAAACCCTGTCATTAGCGCTTTGACAGGCCATGCACTACAATCGGACTTTTACGTGAACAACAAGGAAATACCATGGCATTCACCACCACGAATTCCGGCCTGCAATACGAAGACACCGCCGAGGGCAGCGGCCCGGAAGCGACCGCCGGCCAATACGTCACCGTACATTACACCGGTTGGCTGCAGAACGACGACGGCACCGCCGGCGCCAAGTTCGATTCCAGCAAGGACCGCAACGACCCGTTCCAGTTCCCGCTGGGCGCCGGCCACGTGATCAAGGGCTGGGATGAAGGCGTGCAGGGCATGAAGGTCGGCGGCGCGCGCCGCCTGGTCATCCCGGCAAGCCTGGGCTACGGCGCACGCGGCGCCGGCGGCGTGATTCCGCCGAACGCCACGCTGATCTTCGACGTCGAGCTGCTGGGCGTCTGATTTGCCGGTATGCGCGGTGGGCACGGGGTGCCCACCTGAGCACTTCCTCTAAAATGCCTGCAACTCAGCCGTGATTACGCTCACGATGCGCTAAGATGCCCGAAATCTTGCCATCAATGCATATCACCAAGGAGTCACCATGAGTTTGCAAGAACAGTTCGCCCAGGCCCAGCTCGATTCGAAGAACCTGCCGGAACGTCCGGACAACATGACGCTGCTGAAGATCTATTCGCTGTACAAGCAGGGATCGAGCGGCGATGTGACCGGCGAGCGTCCGGGCTTCACCGACATGGTCGGCCGCGCCAAGTACGATGCCTGGGCGGCCTTGACGGGCACCTCGCAGGAAGACGCGCAACAGCAATACGTCGACCTGATCGAAGAACTGAAAGACGCCTAATACTTATCCGGCAATATCAGGCCGCAAACGTCTTGCGCATGCTTTCCGCCACCTTCTGCTCGATGGTGGATGCGAAAGCGCTCATCAGGAAGCCCAGCTTGATGCGCAGCGCGGCCTGGCGCTCGCTCAGCGCGAGCGAACCTTCCACGCCGCTGCGCTCGAAGCGCAGGATGTTCCCTTCCCACTTGCAATCCAGGCCATATTCCCTGACCAGCTTGTCCGCCACCTTCTGCGCCGCGCTGCGCGCCGCGTCGTGGCTCAGGCTGTGCTCTTGGGTGATGCTGATGTCCGCCATGCCGGCAATTCCTTCCTGAGTCAAAGAGCCCGCCATGATGCCAGTTGAGCCGCACAAAGACCAGCTCAATTGACCATAGTCAATAGCTCAATTGAGCAAGCGGCGACCATTCCCCTGCATACCTTTCCAGGAGGAATCAACATGGACACCCCGGTCCCGCCCCCCGTCGGCTTCATCCCGATGCCCAGCGCCCCCTACCGCCAGCACCGCAAGGCGGCCCAGTTGCTCGACCAGCCCGGCCGGCCCCGTCCCGTCGGCGCCGCGCTCGCACCAAGCGCGTTCAGCGGCCCCGGCGCACCCGATACCGCCGAGGAAGGCGCGCCCGGCGACCTGCCCCTGCCCTACGCCTTCGGCGCCCGCGTGCTGATGTGGAAACAGGATCCTTCGGTGGACGAGATCGGCACCCGGCGCGCCTTCCTGCCGGGCGTGGTACTGACCGGCCCGCGCGACGCCCGGATCGCGATCGGCGACCCGGCCATCCCCGCGGTCGAGCCGAACGCCTTCGGCGACTTCGTGACCATGCCCGACACCCCGCAATTCGACGCCGTCCATACCTTTGCCGTGGTGCGCCAGACCCTGACCATGTACCAGCGCGCGTTGTCCGCCGCCGGCGCCCTGCTGCCCCTGCCCTGGCAATGGAACAGCAGCGTCGACACCGCGCCGCTGCAGGTCTTTCCCTACGGCCTGCAGGACGTCATGAACGCCTATTACAGCCGCTCGCAGGGCTGCCTGAAGTTCGGCCATTTCCTGCAGTCTAGCGAAAGCGGCCGGGTCTACACCTGCCGCTCCTTCGACATCGTCGCCCACGAGACCGGCCACGCGGTGCTCGACGGCTTGAAACCGCACTGGCTGGAAGCCGACAATCCGCCCCAGACCGGCGGCCTGCACGAATCCTTCGGCGACCTGACCGCCATCTTCCTGGCCCTGTCCCAGCTCGACCAGTGCGAAGCCGTGGTGGTCCAGACCAAGGCCCACCTGCACGACAAGACCTTCCTGGCCGACATTGCCGAGCAATTCGGCCTGGCGCTGGGCAGCACCAACGGCCTGCGCAACGCCGACAACGACCTGACCCTGACCCAGGCCGGCACCGAGGTGCACGCGATCTCGCAGGTGTTTACCGGCGCCGTCTACGACATCCTGGCCGACCTCTTCGCCTACGAGCGCAAGCCGGAACTCGAGGATTGCGCCGGCGTGCTGCACCGGGTCGCCGCCTGGCTGCGCGGGCTGGTGCTGCGCGCGCTGGTGGCCGCGCCCGACATCGCCGCCACCTATGCCGACGTTGCCAACGAGATGCTGCGCCTGTGCCAGGAAGACGGCCAGCCGCCCGCCTATGCCGGCTTCATCCGCGACCGCTTCGCCCAGCGCGAGGTGCTGGACGTGCCGGCCAGTTTCACGGGCGAGCATCCGCCCGGCCTGCGCCTGGCGCCGCTGGTCTGCGACGCCCCCGGCGCGCGCCAGGACCGGCGCGCCTGCTGCGGCACCATGAACCTGGCCGAGTACTACAATGTCGACCGTATCCTCGACGCCGAGGCGCAAGCGCTGGCGCGCTGGTGCGCCGAGCACGGCCGCTTCGGCCCGGCCGGCAGCGCGGCGCCGCAGACCACCACCGAGGTGGCAGCCGTGGTCGCATCCCTGAGCACGGCGGGCGAGACCGCGACCATCGTGGCGGCGTCGGTAGCGACCTCGACCACGTCCGCGGCGGTGGAAGAGGATCCAGTCGTCATCGATCCGGTGGCCTGAACACAGGCGATCCCTCGAGGCCGGCGCCGCGTGCGCCGGCCTTTCTTTTTCTCCATGGCGACGTCGCCAGCGCGCGGCTACCATCACATTTGCTTATGTGTATTGTGTATAAGCCTGATTTGTCGTAAAAGCCGAATTGCCCTAAAATACAGTGCTTTGCCGCGTCCGGCGAGCTTCCCTACGCCCAGCGCCGCCGCTTACATCTAATAAATAGGACTGTTATGACCCACGTTGTCACCGAATCGTGCATCCGTTGTCGCTATACCGATTGCGTGGATGTATGCCCGGTAGATTGTTTCCGGGAAGGCCCGAATTTCCTCGTCATCGACCCGGACGAGTGCATCGACTGCGCCGTGTGTGTGGCGGAATGCCCGGTCAACGCCATCTACGCGGAAGAGGACGTGCCGTCGGACCAGCAGCAATTCATCAAGATCAACGTCGACCTGGCACGCAACTGGCCCTCGATCACCAAGACCAAGCCGGCCCTGCCCGACGCGGAAGAGTGGAAAGACGTCAAGGACAAGCTGGACCAGCTGGCCCGCTGACCCATCCCCGACCCAATACAGCTTCGGGGTCGCGCAAAACCTACTGCGCGGCCGCAGAAGCGGCCGCGCAGTAGGTTTTGCGCGATCCCTTCATATAGGATTTTTAGCATGACAATCAGTGCCGCCCCGGACGCGGGCACCATCGCTCCCAACAGCTCCTTCGCCGGCGCCATCGAAGCCGATGCCGTGATCATCGGCGCGGGCCCGGTCGGCCTGTTCCAGGTGTTCGAACTGGGCCTGCTCGAGATCAAGGCCCACGTGATCGATTCGCTGCCGGCCGTCGGCGGCCAGTGCGTGGAACTGTACCCGGACAAGCCGATCTACGACATCCCGGCCGTGCCCGTCTGCACCGGCCAGGAACTGACCGACAACCTGCTCAAGCAGATCGAACCCTTCGACCCGACCTTCCACCTGGGCCAGGAAGTGACCACGGTCCAGCGCCGCGAAGACCAGCGCTTCAACGTCGAGACCTCGACCGGCACCCAGTTCATCACCAAGACCATCTTCATCGCCGCCGGCGTCGGTTCGTTCCAGGCGCGCACGATCAAGGTCGACGGCATCGACAAGTTCGAAGGCAGCCAGCTGCACTATCGCGTCAAGGACCCGAGCATTTTCGACGGCAAGAACCTGGTCATCTGCGGCGGCGGCGACTCCGCGCTGGACTGGGCGCTGAACTTCGTCGGCAAGGCCGAGTCGGTCGTGCTGGTGCACCGCCGTGACGACTTCCGCGCCGCACCGGCCTCGGTCGCCAAGATGAAGCAGCTGTGCGAAGAGTACGAAATGCAGCTGATCACCGGCCAGGTCACCGGCTTCGACGAAAAGGACGGCCAGCTGTCCGAAGTCAAGGTCACCGGCGCCGACGGCGTCACCCGCCGCGTACCGTTGGACATGCTGATGGTGTTCTTCGGCCTGTCGCCGAAGCTGGGCCCGATCGCCGAGTGGGGCCTGGACATCGAGCGCAAGCAGCTGAAGGTGGTGGACACCGAAAAGTTCGAAACCAACGTGCCGGGCATCTTTGCCGTGGGTGACATCAACACCTACCCGGGCAAGAAGAAGCTGATCCTGTCGGGCTTCCACGAAGCCGCACTGGCCGCCTTCGGCGCCGCGCCCTACATCTTCCCGGACAAGAAGATCCACATGCAGTACACGACCACCTCGCCGAAGCTGCACAAGATCCTCGGCGTCGAAACCCCGGTCTTCGACTGAGGCTCAGCCCGATCCGCAGGCGTTCCGTAACGGAACCGCCACGAAATGCCCCGCCCAGTGCGGGGCATTTTTCTTATGTCGGTCACTTAACCGATGCCGATACGGGAATGTGGTACAAATGTTGCATTACACTATTTTTCCAGTCGAGGAAAGCTTCTACATGTTGCTCTATGCCAAAGCAATTGGCCTATAATTGACGAATCTGATGCGCAAACATTGATAGGACGCACAGACATCGCGAAGGAAATCATATGCTTTATCAACTGCACGAAATGCAACGCTCCTTCCTGAACCCGCTGATGCAGTGGGCTGACGCTTCCGCCAAGCTGTTTTCGAACCCGGTTTCCCCGTTCGCGCACACTCCGTTCTCGCAACGTATCGCCGCCGGCTACGAGCTGATGTACCGCCTGGGCAAGGATTACGAAAAACCCGCATTCGGCCTGAACTCGACCACCATCGACGCCCAAGCCGTCGGCATCATCGAACGCACGGCCGTCAGCAAACCGTTCTGCAAGCTGCTGCATTTCAAGAAAGACATGGCGGACGCCGACTTCGCCGCGCTGAAGCAGCCGGTGGTACTGGTGGTCGCGCCCCTGTCCGGCCACCACTCCACCCTGCTGCGCGATACCGTGCGCGCCCTGCTGCCGAACCAGGACGTCTACATCACCGACTGGGTCGACGCGCGCATGGTGCCGCTGTCGGACGGCCCCTTCCACCTCGACGACTATATCTATTACGTCCAGGACTTCATCCGCCACCTGGGCCCGGACGTGCACGTGATCTCGGTGTGCCAGCCGACCGTGCCGGTGCTGGCCGCGATCTCGCTGATGGCAACCGAGAAAGATCCGAAGCTGCCCAAGTCCATGATCATGATGGGCGGCCCGATCGACCCGCGCAAATCGCCGACCGCGGTGAACGACCTGGCCGTGGAAAAGCCGTTCTCGTGGTTCGAGAACACCGTGATCTATGCGGTGCCGGGCAATTATCCGGGCTTCGGTCGCAAGGTCTACCCGGGCTTCCTGCAGCACGCCGGCTTCATCGCCATGAACCCGGGCCGCCACGCCCAGAGCCACCGCGAGTTCTACCAGCACCTGCTGCGCGGCGACGACGATTCGGCGGAAGCGCACCGCAAGTTCTACGACGAGTACAACGCCGTGCTCGACATGCCGGCCGAGTATTACCTGGAAACCATCAAGACCGTGTTCCAGGAATGCCGCCTGCCGAAAGGCACCTGGGAAGTCGGCGGCAAGCTGGTGCGTCCGCAAGATATCGAGAGCGTGGCCCTGTTCACCATCGAAGGCGAACTCGACGACATCTCCGGCGCCGGCCAGACCCAGGCCGCGCACGAACTGTGCACCGGCATCCCGGAAGACAAGCACCAGCACTTCACGGCGCCGAAATGCGGCCACTACGGTATTTTCTCGGGCCGCCGCTGGCGCGAGATCATTTGTCCGATGATTGGGGAGTTCATTCGGAAGCATGCTTGATCGGCAGGCGCTTCGATAAAAAATGCCGCGGCTTCCGCGGCATTTTTTTTGGACGCCTGCTTTAGAACGTCATTCCCGCGCAGGCGGAATGCAAACGGCCCGCCTCGCATTCGCGAAGCAGGCCGTTCACACCGCCTTATTGCAACAATAAAGCGGCAAACCGGTATCACCTGCCGGGGCCGCCCCAGCGGGCAGCCCTCGGACACGGTGACTGTCAGCCTCAGCGGCTGTTGATGATCAGGTCCGCGATCACGCCGGTGGCGATCGCCGCCAGCACGTAATCGCCGCCGGTCTGGACCCAGTGGTAGCCGCGCGGCGGCTGGCGCAGGCGGTGGCCGCGCCAGTCGTCGACCACGTACTGGCGGTTGCGGTACTGGTTCGGCAGGCGGCCGCCACGGCGCAGGTCGTGCGAGGGGCCGGCGCCATCCCAGCGGCGGTTGTCACGGTGGCCGTCGTCACGGCGATCGTCGCGGCGGTCGTGGTCACGGCGGTCATTGTCGCGCTGGCTGTAGCGGTCATGGTCGCGGTCGCCACCATGGTTGCGGTCCTGGGCGAAGCCCGGTGCCGCGGCGCTCACCAGCGCGGCCACCAGTGCGGAAATCATCAAGTGTTTTTTGCTCATAAGACCCTCCTTGAGGTTCATTGCTTGTACTTAGTAGACCACCAAGCGCCCCCGGCATTCCGTTAGTTGCATCACCTACGCGGGCCAATCGCTGCAAAACTTCGCGCCATGCGTTAGCCAGCCCACGCAAGGCCAGGTTTCGACGCCGTCCGCCATTTCGCGGATAATGATGGTTTAGCAAATGCTTGACCTCTGCCGTGACCAAGACGCTCGCCGACCAGATCGAAGACCTGCTGCCGCAAACCCAGTGCACCAAGTGCGGCTACCCCGCCTGCCGTCCGTATGCGGAGGCGATCGCGCGCGGCGAGGCCGACATCAACCAGTGCCCGCCGGGCGGCATCGAAGGCGTGGCGCGCCTGTCCGCCTTGACCGGGCGCCCCGTCATCCCAATCAATCCGGCCAACGGCATCGAGCGTCCGCGCCCGGTCGCCTTCATCGACGAGGCCCTGTGCATCGGCTGCACGCTGTGCATCCAGGCCTGCCCGGTCGACGCCATCCTGGGCGCGGCCAAGCAGATGCACACCATCCTGCCCAGCCTGTGCACCGGCTGCGATTTGTGCGTGGCGCCCTGCCCGGTCGATTGCATCAGCATGTCGCCGCGCAGTGAAGACCCGGCCGGCGACGCCACCGGCTGGGCCGCCTGGTCGCAGGAACAGGCCGACGCCGCCCGTGCGCGCCACGACTTCCGCAGCGGGCGCCTGACGCGCGAAAAGGAAGAGAACGATGCGCGCCTGGCCGCCAAGGCGCTGGAAAAGATGCGCGCCGTGACGGCCGAGGAAACCAACAATGCGCAAGAGCTGGCCGAGAAGGAGCGCAAGCGCGCCATCATCGCCGCCGCCATCGAGCGCGCGCGCCAGAAAGCCGCCACGCCCCCGCCGCCGCCCGAGAAAAAAGACTGAACGATGAACGCCGCCAAACGCCTCGAGATCTTCACGCGCTTCCGCACCGCCAACCCGACGCCGACCACCGAACTCGAATACACGACGCCGTTCGAACTCTTGATCGCGGTGCTGCTGTCGGCCCAGTCCACCGACGTCGGCGTCAACAAGGCCACGCGCCGCCTGTACCCGGTGGCGAATACGCCGCAAGCCATCCTCGACCTCGGCCTGGACGAGCTGAAGACCTATATCTCGACCATCGGCCTGTACAACAACAAGGCCAAGAACGTGATCGCTACCTGCGAGATCCTGGTGAACCAGTACGGCGGCGAGGTGCCGCGCTCGCGCGAGGCGCTGGAAGCGCTGCCGGGCGTGGGCCGCAAGACCGCCAACGTGGTGCTGAACACCGCCTTCGGCGAGCCGGCGATGGCAGTCGACACCCACATCTTCCGCGTTTCGAACCGCACCAACATCGCGCCGGGCAAGAACGTCGACATCGTCGAGCAGAAGCTCCTGAAATTCGTGCCGAAGGACTTCCTGCAGGACGCCCACCACTGGCTGATCCTGCACGGCCGCTACACCTGCGTGGCGCGCACGCCCAAGTGCTGGAACTGCATCATCAACGATTTGTGCGAGTACAAGGACAAGACCCCGGCGCCGAAGACGGCCCTGCCGCCGGCGGTCACGTTGTCCGAGTGAGGCATCACTTCGTCAACACCAGCGAAAAAAACAGCGAGCCCAATCCGTTCGACAGCTTGAAGAACAGCTTGTTGCGGCCCTGTCTCAAGTGCACGACGCGCTTGCCTTCGCTGAAGTTGTAATCGCCGCCATGGGGTGTGCCCGTGTCGTTGACCTCCCTGTAGAACGACGCCTTGGCCACATGCCTGCCGCGCCAGACCAGCCTGTCGTTGAGCCACAGCTGCGCGTCGTCGTTGGCGCCGACCCAGATCGTCAGGTCCTGTTCCTTGTCGACCATCAGCTCGGTATAGCCGTAATACACGGCCTCTTCGGCAGTCTGGGGCGGCACCAGGGGATAGTTCGACGAGTCGACATATTCCCACTTGAGCAGGCGGCCGTCCTTGCCGCGATAGGCGGCGTCCAGGACCACTGCCTGCTCGGGCGGATAGGGCGAATGCCATGCGTCGCCATGCTTGCGCTCGAAGGGGCCAATCAGGTACCAGCGATTGACGTAGACGCGGTCGGCATAAGGGCCGCCGGGCCCGATGATGCGGCCCGCACCCTTGACCCTGGCGCCGGCGGGGATTTCCGGAATGCGCACGATGGTTCGATCGACGTCGTCGTGGTTGCCCGCCACGATATTGGCCTCGATGCCCCGGCCGGCCCGGTCGGACTTGATGAATGCATCGATCGTTCCCAACACGGACGAGATGGATAGGCCCCCTAGGCTGCCCGGGCCCGGGGCGCTGCCAGGCGGCCGGCCCGGTCCACCCTGCCGCGCAGCGCTGCTGCTGCGTGATTCGACAGCCGCCACGCGCGTGCCGTCCTGCTGCTGCTCGAGTTGCCGGCCGCGCCGGGCCAAGGCCTCGCGTGCTTTCGCTTCGAGCTGCTCGATCCTTGCCGCCGCATCGACGGGCTTGCCGGGCTCGGCGCCGGCCGGCTGTTCCGACTTGCGCGTCTGCGCGATCTTTTCCAGCGCTTTCTGCTTGGGGATGCGGAGCAGCTGCGCCAGCCGTTCGGCGCGGGCGTCACGCTCGATGTCGTCGATCTTGCGCGACAGCTTCCTGGCTTCCTCGAGCAGTTCTTCCGGCGTCCTGGGTCGCGCGCTGAATTGCACGTCGTCGTCCTTGCCGGCTGCCCCTGACTCCAGCCGGGACTTGATTCGCGCCATGTCGCGCACGCGCTTCTCCAAGCGCGCCCGTTCCGTCAAGCGCTCGCCGGCGTCGACCGATGGCTGCTCCCGGCTGCGCTGGATGCGCTGCTGGTCCTGCTGGACGCGATACGCGCCCATGTAAAGCACGCCGAGCAGCGTCGCATGCGCCGCCAGCGACAGCGCCAGGAATGGGTAGCGCCGGACCCGGATCATGTCGACAGCACCACCGAATAGAACATCAGGTTCACGCCGTTGTACAGCTTGAACAGGATGGTGTTGCGCCCCTTGTGGAAGTGCAGCCTGCGCTGCCCTTCGCTCAGGTTGCGCGTCGCCACTGCGGTGCGCTGGCGGTAGAAGGGCTGGCGGTACCAGGGTTTGTCGTCGACGCGGCTGCTGATCCAGACCAGGCGCTCGTTGAACCACATCTTCGAATCGTCGTCGGCGCCGATCCAGGCCCACAGGTCGACATCTTCGTCGACCATCACTTCGGTGTACGCGTAGTACACCGCGTTCTCGGCGCGCGGGCGTGGGACCGACGGGTAGCTCCCATCCTGCTGCCAGGTCCAGCGCACCGGCAGCTCGTTCTTGCCGTAGTAGACGGCGTCCAGGTCAATGCCGCGTTCCGGCGGGTAGACCGCCTGCTGGCTGTCGCCGCCGTGCCCTTCGAAGGGACCGATCACGTACCAGGTGTCGAGCACCACGCGGCTGGCGAACGGACCGCCGGCGCCGAGCGCGCGCCCCAAGCCGGGCCGCACGCGGGCAGCGTCGAGCGGCGGCGGCGCCAGGTAGCCGCCGTAGCCGCGGGTGTCGCTGAAGGCGCTGCTCGACATGTCCAGGCTGGAGCCGGTCAAGGCGCCCGGCGGTCCCATCTCCAGCCCGCGGGCCAGCGCTTCCAGACAGCTGCCGGCGGAGGCGGACGACATGCCGGTGTTGTCGCCGCCACCGCCACGGCCGCCGCCATCGCCCTTCGCGCCGCCGCTGCCGGCCGCCGCGTTCTTGCCGCCGCCCGGGCCGGCCGTACCGCGTTCCCTGGCGCTGCCGCTGGCACGTCCATCGCCTGGCGCACGCTTGCCCGGCTGGACGGCCGTACCCTGCTGCTGCGCCAGCAACTGCGCGCGGCGCTGGGTCAGCGCGGCCCTGGCCTGGGATGCCAGCCGCGCCACCGTGGCTTCGGGCGGTTCGGTGCGCGCAGGCTTGGGCTTGGGCAGGCGCGCTGCCTCCGCCCGGACACGCTCAAGCGCGTCCTGCTCCGGGATCTTCAACAAGCGCGCCATCTCGGTGGCGCGCACCTGCTGCTGCACCGCCTCGATCGATGCCGCCAATTGGCGCGCGCGGGCGACCGGGTCCTGCACTGCCGCCCTGGCATCGCCGCCTTTCGAAGGCACGCCGGCGCTCTGCTCGAGCGCCTCCTTGATCTCCTCCATCTGCCGCAACTGGCGCTGCACGTCGCGCCGCTCGGTCTGCCGCAGCGATTGTTCGACATGCACGCGCACGTCATCGTCGCGCTTGAACTCGACCCGCACGGGACCAGCCGTGTACAGGCTGGCCGCGAGCAGCAGGTGCGCGGCCAGCGACAGCGGCAGCCAGGGATGGCGGCGCAGCGGTGCGTACAGCGGCGGGCGCTCCAGGTCCGGCATCGTCGAGGCGGCCATGGCCCTACCTCTGCCGCGTGTGCATCGAGATGTTGGTCAGGCCCTCGAACTGGCACAGGTCGAGCACGCGCACGATCGATTCGTAAGGCACGCGGCCATCGCCGTCGATGCGCACCGGGCGGCCCGGATTGCGGCCGGCTTCCGCGCGCAGGCGCTCGTGCAGCTCCTCGGTCGACAAGGCGGACGAGGACGCATCCTCGCCGAGCGCCACCCCGCCGGCGCGGTCGACGCGGATCACCAGCGGGTCCGGCGCCGCACGGCTCATGTCGAGCGAGGCGGCCGAACGCGGCAGCACGATGGGCATCTGCTTTTCCTTGTGCTGCTCCTGCTTCTGCTTGAACGAGGTCGCGACCATGAAGAACATCAGCAGGAAGAAGATGCAGTCGATCAGCGCGATCAGGCCGATCTCGGGTTGCTCGTCGTCGTCGACATCAATACGCATGGGCGGCCTCCTCGATGGCGGGAACGGGCGCGGGTGCCGGCGCAGTGGTCCGGACTTCGTCGAGCACGGCATTCAACTGGGCCTCGAGCACGAATCCGATGCCGGCCAGGCGGTGGCGCAGGTAGTGGTGCATGGCCAGCGAGGGCAAGGCCACCGACAGCCCGGCCGCGGTGTTCACCAGCGCCTTCGAGATGCCGCCGGCCAGCAGGCTGGGGTCGCCCATGCCGTTGCCGGCGATGACGTGGAAGGATTCGATCATGCCGACCACGGTGCCGAGCAGGCCGACGATCGGCGCGATGGTCGCCACCACGTTCAAGGCGTAGGCCTTGTGCTGCTGCTGGCGCAGCTCGAGCGAGGCCATCTCGCCGGCGCGCGACGCCAGCTGCTCGTGGGGCAGGTGGCGCTGCTCGACCAGCCAGGCCAGGATGCGCGCCAGGATGCTGTCCGCGTCCGCGGTCCGCGCGCGCAGCTCCTCGAAGCGGCCGGCGCGCCACAAGTCGCGCGCCTCTTCGGCCAGCTCGGGCGGCGCCAGCCTGCGCGCGCGCAGGTGGACCAGGCGTTCCAGGCCCACCGCCAGTGCCAGCACGGACAGCGCGCCGATCACCAGGACGCCGGTGCCGCCGTTGACGAGCTGGGAAGCGATGTTCAAGTCCTGGGCCGCAGCCGGCAAAGCGGCCAGGGCCAGGCAACAGCAAAAAACCATGCGCGAGCGGCTGGACATCGTTATCCTTCCTGATGTTGTTGAACAGATTCGGTGTTAATGTAGCATGGAAGGTTCAACATCAAGCAATATTTTTGCTATTGGATAGCAATATGAAATGCACCAATCTGGAAATTCAGGTGTCGATGTTCATACCCGCCTGATAGCCTCGCCAGCGCTTCAGGTGACAATCCACGCATTTTGCAAGGTGGCTGCCATGCTAGCCTTGGCCACCTGACAACTTCACTTCCCGGTCATGAACGACACACGTCACGCCACCTTCCCGCACCGCGCGCTTGCGCTCTTGATCCTTGCAGCTGCTGCCCATGCCCTGCCGGCCGCGGCCCAGGCCGGCGGCAGCGCGGATGGCGCGGCAGTCGCATCGCGCTACGAGAGCGGTATCCAGTCCTCCGGCGCTTCCCTGCCCGCCAGCTGCCATATCGGTAGCGGCGCCAGGGCGAAAGGCCACTGGCTCGAGTCGCGCAGCGTCGCCGTGCAAGGCATCCCGCAGCGCGCGATCAGTTTCAGCTTCGACCAGCCGCTGGCCGCCGGCGCCTGGCGGGCGAGCCTGAACCGCAAGGCGCTGGAGGCGCTGGACAAGGTCGAAGTGCAGGATGCGTACGGCGGCTGGACGCTGGCCTGGTCGGGCAAGCTGTCGGGCGCGCCGGATGCCGCCTGCCCCGGCGCCTGGTTCGAAGCCGGCCTGCAGGGCAAGCCGCGGGTGCGCGGCCTGCGCTTCAGCTTCCGCGATGGCGCCGGCAGCGTCGACGTGACGCATGCCGGCCTGCTGGGCGGCTGACATGCTGCTCGCCTATCTTGCCTTCGCCATCGGCGTGGCCAGCCCCGG